>Ga0307406_10000507_pt1 | contig 22377 bp, 17 predicted proteins | sample 322Cmetagenome_3_FD_203706 | JGI IMG/M metagenome (GOLD analysis project Ga0307406, IMG submission 203706) | Maize rhizosphere microbial communities from greenhouse at UC Davis, California, United States - 322HYB-C-2 | ecosystem: Host-associated > Plants > Roots > Rhizosphere > Soil | place...
GTGTTAGCCGCGTCGTTGGAAGGATTCCGGGGTCCGATCGGGAAATGCCGCGGCTGTTGGAAGTTCGGGTGAGCGAGAAACAGCACCGTCACTTTTGTCACTCCCGTCCATGTCGGAAGGTTTCAGCGCCGCTGGCGGGATCATACACGCACCAAACGCAAGGATACAAGCCGTCGCCCGAAACTGTGGTACATTGTCAAAACTTTCGAGGGAACACGTCTGCCCCGTTGTCCCACTTTATTTCCGATTCCTTCATAACCCACACAGCGACTTCGGGAAATCCCACGCTGACAGAAAAACGGGTTTGATGTATGCTCAAAGTAAGTACATGATTTTCCCCGTGAAACCCAACGTAGCCCAACGTCGCCGTCTCCGTCCGAGAGACCGGGGATTTGCCCTGGTCATCTCTTTGTCCCTGATGGTGCTCCTGACCGTGCTCGCGGTCGGACTGCTCGGACTGTCCTCGATTTCCTTGCGTGCCAGCGGTAGCGGCCAAGCCCGGGCTGAGGCCCAGGCGAATGCCCGCCTCGCGCTGATGCTCGCGCTTGGTGAATTGCAGACCTCGATGGGTCCCGACCAAGGGATCTCGGCGCGCGCCTCATCGATCAACCCGGATGCCACCGAGCCGAATTTGGTGGGCACGTGGCAGAGCTGGCGTTGGAAGCCGGGGTCGACTTCTCCGAATTACGGCGAGAAGGCGGAGAAGTTCCGCGGTTGGCTGGTTTCCACGAAGGATCCGGACCTCGCCATGGATACCTCTTTGCCCGGTTCCGATCTTGCCGACCCGGTGTGGATGGTGAATCCGGCCACGGTGGGCCAGCCCCAAGGCAATAGTAAGCTTGGTCCGGCCCTGCGCGCGTCCAAGGTGCCCGTCCAAACCTCGGAAACCCAGCTTGGCACTTATGCATGGGCGGTGATGGACGAGAGCGAGAAGGCTCCCATCCAGCTTCCTGACACCAAGCCCACGACCGACGGTCAGCGGCTTGCCCAGCGGACCGCTCCCGGTCGTGCCCGCCCGGAAGATATCGTGGCGAGTCTGGATCCTTTGAAGCTTGGCGATCCGGAGAAGCTGGTCTCCCTCGACAGCGCCGTGGTCGCGGTCGGCAAGGAGGCCGGCAAGGAAATCCTCACTTACCAAGCGGATGTCACCCCGCACTCGGTGGGGCTGCTGACGAACACCATCGATGGTGGTTTGAAGACCGACCTTACGACTGTCTTCGAGTCCACCACCGCTTCTCCGACTCTGGTCAACAACCAGGCCACGCTTTACAACACGCAAAATGATGGCGCGCCGCTGTGGGCCTACCTGAAGAGCCACTATCAGCTCAATCGCCGCTTCACCCAAGCCAACGGACTCACGGGGGGAACGCCCAAGGTGACCTTGGGGACTTCCACCGATTTGGCCATCTCCAAGACGACTCCGTTTGCGGGCCTAGATATCAAGCCCGCCACCGAGAAGCTGCTGCCCGTGATCGCCAAGCTGCAGATCATGTTCTCGATGGTCGCGCACTACAATCACATCAACGACCGGATCAACTTCTACAACACCAACGGCAATCCGAAGGGCAACACCAACTACGGCTGCCCCCATCTGGTCTATGATCCGGTGATCACCCTCTACAATCCGTATGATGTGGCTCTGGATCTCTCAAAGATTCGCGTCCGGATCTGGGATCCGCCGGTGGTCTTCGGGATGAAGAAGAATGCCGCCTGGCTGCGAGCCGATTATGCCTCGGGCAATTACCATGGCTTGGCCCGGTTCCAGATAACGCAGGGCGGCCCAGACAAAAACGAGTTCGATCCAAACGCCCGGCGGTATTTCTCTTTCCTGATCACCGAGATGCGGCCGAACTTGCAGCCCGGTCAAAGGATCACCTTGCAGCCCGGTGAGGTGAAGGTGTTCTCGCCGTGGGTCGAGAAAGACTGGACCTGGGGTAAGGAGACCGGCGGTGGGGAATACAACCCGCGCTCGTTCTTCGACTGGAACGCTGGCAGTAACTTCGGCAACCGCGACAACCGGACCGGGAATGCCTTCGGCTTGGAAACCGTCCCCGGCTGGGATCCGCGTGCTGGCCTTCAGGTGGACCACCTGACCTATTCCGCAGGAAGGCGTCCAACCAACACGCTGTATGATTTCGAAGCCGGGTCCATGGCGGGCAACGGCTGGATGGCGATCAAGCTGACCGATACTTTCAGCATCGAAGCGCGCCCGGGCCGGACGATGGCCAACCCAGGCTCGAATCCGGATTTCGCGGTCGACCTGTTGGCCGGCCAGATTCCGGAGTCTTCTCCTCTCGACACGTCGAAAGACATGCTGCGGACCTATCGCTTCAAGATGGGCAATCCGACCACCGAGATCAGCTCGAATCCGACCAATCCGACGATCAAGCGCACCTTCCGCGTCGGTAGCATCCTTCAGCTGCCGACCGACAAGTCGCCGGGTGGCAAGACGCCCTTCGCCATCCTTTCGATGACGGCGAAGACCACCAAGTCGAACCTCGATTACGCGGCACCTTGGGTGTTCAACAACCCGGTAGTTGAAGGCAACGAGCAGTACTCGACCCGCGTGGGCAATGCCATGGATTCCTACGACCTGCGCTTCGAGGAAGTGACGGACTTCAACAGCAGCCCGGGTGGCATCGAATTCGATTCCCAGACCAACCGCGGCTACTACGGCGCGACCCCGTATTCGCAAGGCGGTGTGTCGAACGTGCCGATGTTCCGGGTGCCGGTAACGCCGGCTGCCAGCTTGGGTGATCTGGTTTCTGCGAACCTGATTGCGAGTGCGAACCTGCCTCGCGTGACGCATGCCTTCGGTAACTCGCGTGCCAATCCGCTGATCCCGGCCAATGGCGTGAGCCGCAAGGCACCGACCGACATGACCGGTTACACGACTCGCACGGCCTACGACATGCTCGACCACTCGTATCTGATCAATGATGCGCTGTGGGATACCACCTACTTCTCCACGGTGGCGAACTTCACCAACCCCTTGGTGTCGGGAACGAACCGCAAGACCTTGTTGGAAGGCTTCCTCAACGGCGACCGCAAGTTGCTCAATCCCCGCTTTGTTCCAATGTCTGGCAGCGGGTCTGCCAAGGAGCAGTCCGACCAACTGGACGGGCTGAGCGACGAAGAATTCGCCAAGCGCATTGGCAGCGTGCTCGCGGTGCAGGGACCCTTCAACGTGAACTCCGACTCGGTTGAGGCGTGGAAGGCTCTGCTTTCCTCGCTCCGGGGCTCCGAGCTCAAGGGATGGTCGCTGGTGAACATGTCGGAAGAGAAGAAGACCGGTTTCTCGCGATTCGGTTTCCCGATCGCCGGCGATCCGGACTCGAACTCGAAGACTGCTGGCATCGATGTCGCCGGAACCCTTCGCTGGGCGGGCTTCCGCGCCTTGGACGAAGATCAGGTGGATGCCCTCGCCACCGCCATCGTGGAGCAAATCCGCGAGCGCGGTAAGCAAGACAAAGCCCCGTCGCTCTCGCTGGCTGAGTTCGTGAATCGGCGCCTCGGTTCCGCGGGTGGTCTCCAGACCCTCGCCGGCATTCTCCAGACCGCGATCGACAAGTCGAAGATCAACGACAAGTATCACGGCCTCGACTCCAAGGACCTGAGCTCCGTGACGCCTGCGAACCCTGCGGCGCTCACCGGCATCCAAAATGCCGCCGCCCGCCAGATCAAGTCGGCGGAAGGCGCGCCCTCGATCCTCACCCAAGGCGACCTGCTGATGGCGCTGGCTCCGGTGATCACCGTCCGTGGCGACACTTTCCGGATCCGCACTTACGGCGAGTCGAAGGCCAAGGATGGCAAGGTCGAGGCGAAGGCATGGTGCGAGGCCATCGTGCAGCGCACCCCGGAATACCTCGACTCCGCCGATAAGCCTGAGGTCAAGACGGCCCAGCTCACCAGCAAGGCGAATCAACTCTTCGGACGTCGCTTCGTCATCACATCGTTCCGCTGGCTTTCTCCCGAGGAAGTGTGATGCTTTTTGGCAACGACCCGTCATGAAAATCCATCACGTTTGTTTGGCCGCTGTCGCCTGCGTCCTTCCGCTTCACGCCCAGCAGCCGGCTCCGACGCCGGCTCCCGCTCCGGGGACGGAAGGCCAGCCTCCGCAGGAGGCCCCGGGCATCAAGATCCGGAGCTTGACGTTCCAGTTGGATGCTCCGCCCACGGAGGTGTACGTCCACGACCCTGCCACCGGTGGCAAGGTCCCGGGGGTGAAGATAGACATGAAGAGCTATCTGAATCACGAGTACAACTTGCAGCCGACGCTGGCGCAGAACCTCGTCTTCACCAAGAGCCAGACGCCAGCCAGCATCAACGATGCTGCCAGCGTGATCGCGAAGACGAAGGTGCCGGCCAATATCAAGAGCGGCATTTTCATGTTCCTGCCTGGCAGCGGCAAGCCAGGCGACGCTCCGTTCCGCGTGCTGGTGATCGAGGACTCGAAGCAGGCCTTCCCTCCCGGGTCCTTCAAGGTGATGAACCTGAGCCCGCACGGCGTTCGCATCCAGCTTGAGAACACGAACTTCGACTTCGCCAGTGGCGAGACGAAGCTGATTGAAAATCCGCCGGTGGGAGCCAACAACTCCGCTTCCATGAAGGCGTTTTCCTCGACCAACGGAGTGGTCCAGCGCATCGCTGCCGGGGTGTGGCCCCATCCCGGTACGAAACGGTCGCTGCAGGTTCTATTCTTGAATCCTGCATCCGGGCAGGTTGAGATACGGGGCATCCGTGATGTCGCCGGTGACGAGTTTTGACCGTCTCACGCGCCGCCTTCCTCCGGGAACGGCGGCGTTTTCATTTCCAACCCAACCAACCCATGAACGTTCGTTCTCTCGCCGCTGTGGCCGCGGTGTTTTTTTCGGCCAATGTCGTCCACGGTCAGGAATATCAGGTCCGCGGTCTCACGCTGGGCCAAGACGGCCCGGGACCTCAGGTCCATATTCATCAGGATGGAGGTGCGCCCGATGCCGGAGTGCTGGAGCTTGGAACTTCTCTCGGTGATTCGGAGACCGAGCTGAAGCTCAAGGGACCCAAGATCCTGCTCACCACCCAAGCGGGGGCTGCCAGCGCGAAAGATCCGGCGCAGCTCATCGGCTCCTGCCAACTGCCCGCTGGTGGTGGTCCCGTCATCCTGTTGTTCGTTCCGGAGAAGCCCGGCAGCCCCACCTGCAAAATCGTCGTGGTGGATGGCAGCAAGAAGGCCTTCCCGCTGGGATCCTTCAAGGTTCTCAATCTCAGCTCACTGCCGGTGAAGATCGAACTCGAGAAGAAAGCCTTCGACTTCAAGCCGGGCGAGATCCGCAACATCGAGAAGCCGCCGGTGAACGACGCCAATTCTTCTGGGTTTAAGGGAACCTGTGAGTCCGGCGGCCAATGGGAGACATTCGGTTCAGGGGTGTGGCCGCATCCTGGGGGGAAGCGCTCGCTTCAAGTGATCATCGATAATCCGGACACCAAGCTCGTCGATCTTCGTGGCATCCGTGATATTGCGCCGCCTCCGTAAGTCTCGTGGAAATCCGTGTCCTCGCCGTACCGAACGCCCGCGCCGGCGAGGTGATCGGGTGGGAAGATGATCCCCGCGCGGGGCGGGTGCTGCGCGTGAAAGTCGCGGCGCCGCCGGTGGAGGGGAAGGCGAACGCTGCCTTACGCGACGTGATCGCAGCGCATTTCGGCTTGGCCAAATCGCGAGTCGTCTTGGCCAAAGGCAGCACTTCGCGAGTGAAGGTCTTCACGTTGCCGGATGGAACTTGCGAAGCTTCGTGAAAAATTCGCGGTGTTTTTCTGCTGCCCTATTGCCAGTCGGCAAGCGACTTGCTAGAGGCCAGTTGGATGGCGTGGCTGTTTCGTCAATGGGCGATGAACTGGGGAACCAAACCCCAGGTTGCTCCGCCGTCCACTGCTCGTCGCCAACCCGCCAAAGTCGATGGTGGCTTGACCGAATGGTGCCGTGAAAAGGCCGAGTTTCTAGGGCTCCCGGAACTCGCGCGGAAGGTGCAGGTGACTTGGAACGCCCGCATGCAGACCACTGCCGGTCGTGCGTGGTGGCCGGACCGCTTGATCGAGCTCAATCCGAAGCTCAAGGAGCAGGCACCGGAAGAGATGTGGCGAACCCTTCGCCACGAGCTGGCTCATCTGGTGGCCTACGAGCGTGCGGGTCGCCGCCGCATCGAAGTCCACGGAGCCGAGTGGCGCGCCGCCTGTGCCGAGCTCGGCATTCCCAACGAGCAGCCTTTCCACACGCTTCCCTTCAAGCGCAAGCGGATGAAGCGGAACTTCGCCTACATCTGCCCGCAGTGCCTCACGACGATCCGGCGGGTGAAGCGGATCACCCGCACCGTTGCTTGCTACGGATGCTGTAGAAAATACAGCGGCGGTCTTTTCGACCGCCGCTTTGAATTGCTGGAAGAGAAGCTCGGCTAGGGAGCGTGTCAGTTCGCCACTTCGAGCGAGCGTTCTTCTCCTGCTGCGATCTGGTAGAGAATCACGGCAACCAGTGGTGTGGCCATGGTCAGCGACATGCCCAGATGGCCGGCCAGCCACAGGCTGAGAGTGGACACCAGCACCGGCGTCGTGATGCCGGGCCGCGCGAAGAGGAGACCGCGGATGACGTGGAACTCCGGATTGTCGGTGTGGAGTACTTGGTGAAGCACTTCCTTCGCTTGCTCCCACTCTTCTTCCGCGCCGGTTCGGCGCTGGGATTGATTGCGGGAAGCGGCTTGTCGCGCGCGGTTCAGCCAAGCTTGGCCCACTTCATCGGGGTGGTAGCCTTGGCGGAGCAGGCGGGCGAGTTCGGGATAACGGCGTAGCAAATAGGCCTCGTCGAGAGACAAGTGCCGGCGGTTGTGGGAGGTCATGGTTTTTTGGGTTTGAACCGGGTTTCACCGACATCGGCGAGCCGACGATGGTGACAACCGGGACTCATTCGTTGGGGAGAGGTTCCCAACTGCCACACTCGTGCCTGATACTTGGGTTTGACCAGCCGGAGAGGACAGTATGGTTGTATTCACAATCGATATCAAAACTAGGGATTCCTCCCATGGGCGTCAAGGGGCCTGCCGTCCATCGTGACGATATCGTCACCGGCGCAGCGATGGCGGACGATTCTCCGCATGCAGCTGCTCGATCTGCTCCGGCGTGAGCGCGGAGGGGAACAGGTAGATCTCATCCATTTCCCCGCGGAAGGTCCGGAAATTCGGCGCCGGATCGAGACGACGGCCGAAGGAAAGGGGCAGGGCCTTCTCGAATTCCGAGCCAGTTATTGGGCTGCCTTGCTCACCACCTTCGAGCGGAGCGCGCCGTATTCGTCTAGTCGTCGGTCGAGTTCCGCCGCCATCGCTTTCGCACGCTCGGGTTGTTCCGCGACGAGGTCCTTTGATTCGGACAGGTCGTTGGCCAGATCGTAGAGTTCGGAGGCGCCATCGGCCCAGTTGCGGATCAGTTTCCACTGGCCGTCGTGAAGGATGGAGAAGTGATCGTTGTTGTGGCCGTGGGGGAAATGCGTCACGAGCCACTGCGGGCGATGATAGGTGGTGTCGCCTTTGAGGTAGGGCAGCAGGTCGTGGCCGTCGCATGGTTTTGCGTCCGGGGTGCCGGTGACGTCCAAGATGGTAGGTAAGACATCGGCGAGGGCGACGAGGTCATCTGTCCGCGAGGCCTTGGCAATGGGGAAGGTATTTCCATCTCCCGGCTTTGCCCAGGCGGCGATCATCGGGACGCGGACGCCGCCTTCATAGCGCATTCCCTTCTTGCCGCGCAGCGGGGCGTTGCCGGAGACAATGGGCTTGTCGTTCTGGTTCGGGATGGGGGCATCGCCGCCATTGTCGGAAAGGAAGAGCACCAAGGTATTCTCCGCCACGCCGAGTGCATCGAGCTTCGCGAGCAGGTCGCCCAGCGAGCGATCCATGCCCTCGATCAGCGTCGCATAGGCACGCTGTGCGGGCGGCAGGTCGGGGTAGTTCGTGGTAAAGCGCGGGTCCTCCATGAAAGGGGTGTGAACCGCGTAGTGCGCCATGTAGGCAAAGAATGGCTTCTTGTCCTTCACCGAGGCCTTGATCGCGTCGCCGAGTTCCTGGGTCAGAATGTCTGTTAGAAAGCCATCCTTGCCGTGCCACTTTTCCAAGCCGGTGACGTGGTTGGAGCCTTTTCCGAAGTCCTGCTTCGCGAGATACGACGCAGGGTGGCCGATCTCGTTGCCGGCGATGTTGATGTCGAAGCCGAGCGCCGGTGGGTATTGGCCGAAGGCGCTCTTGCTGCCGAAGTGCGCCTTGCCGCAATGGATGGTGCGGTAGCCGGCTTGCTTGAGCAGGGCGGGTAGCGCCTTCTCCCTAGGCGATATGCCCGTCTTGCCCCAACCATCGGGTGAGCGCAGATGCTTCACGTCGTTGTCGCTGGTTTCAGTCCCGGCGGGGCTGGTCCAATTCGTGACGTGATGGCGGGCGGCGTTTTTCCCGGTCATCAGGGTAATGCGGGAGGGTGTGCAGACCGGGTGCGCGTAGGCGCGGGTGAATTTCATCCCCTGCGCCGCGAGCTTTTCCATGTTCGGCGTGCGGTAGCGACGATTGAAGTCGGAGACCACCGGCTTGCCAGCAGAGTCGTGGTAAAAGGGCACCGAGGTGTCCTGCCAGCCCATGTCGTCGACGAGGAAAACCAATACGTTAGGCCGATCCGCGGCGGCGGCGATGCCACATAGGGCGAGGAGCAGGAAGGTACGGTACATGGGCCGGGCGATACGCACTGGATGCAGCAAACCTTTGGGAAAATTCCAAACCTTGATGTTCGCCCGCAACCCAAACGACATGCGCATGGTTCCTTCCGGTGCAACCCGTCTCTCCTCCGACCATGTTACCCGCTGCATCTGACGAATGGACGCTCCAGGAAGCCGCGCACTTGCTGCGCCGCGCTGGCTTCGGAGGATCGCCGAAGGAAATCGAGAGCTTCCACGCGCTTGGCCGATACAAGGCTGTCGACAGCCTGCTCGCACCGACTGAGCCCGTGGACGCTTTCACGCTTCCGGCGTGGGCGACTCCTGAGCAGGCGGTGGCCGAGATGAAGGCGCGGCAGGAACAGTACAAGGAGATGCGCCGCGCGACTCGCGATCTTTCGCCGGAAGAGGCGGAAAAGACCCGCCGCGAGTTTCGACAAAAGCAGCAGCGCACGGAACGGCAGCACGGGATTGAAGCGCAGGGCTGGTGGTTCCGCCGGATGCTGAAGACGGAAGCGCCACTGCGGGAGAAGATGGTGCTGTTCTGGCACGATCATTTCGCCACCTCGATCCAGAAGGTGAAGCAGCCGGCGCTGATGGTGATGCAGAACGAGCTGTTTCGCCGCCATGCCACCGGATCCTTCAAGGAGCTGACGCACGCGATCCTGATGGACCCGGCGATGATGCTCTACCTCGACACGCAGACCTCGAAGAAGGGTCAGCCGAACGAGAACTTCGCCCGCGAGGTGATGGAACTCTTCACGCTGGGCGAGGGGAACTATACCGAGCCGGACATCAAGGAAGCCGCGCGCGCCTTCACCGGCTACAGCCTCAATCGCCTCAATGGCACGGTGGTGCACAACAAGCGCCAGTGGGACGACGGCGAGAAGAAGATCTTCGGCAAGTCGGGCAAGTTTGATGGCGACGACGTGATCGACTTGCTCTTCGAGCAAGAGGCTGCTGCGCGCTATGTGCCGAGGAAGCTGTGGGAATACTTCGCGGCTGAGGATCCGCCGGAAGAAGGCGTCGAGGCGCTTGCGAAGTCATTCAAGGCCGCGGACTTCAAGGTGGAGCCACTGCTGCGCGAGATCTTCCGCTCGAAGGCATTCTACTCCGAGAAGGTCGTCCGCAATCAGATCAAGAGTCCGATCCAGTTCCTAGTGCAGATGTTCAAGGAACTGGAATTGGAGAGTCCGCCGCAGGGCTATGTGGTCAATGCACAGCAGCAGCTCGGTCAGATGCTCTTCATGCCACCGAACGTGGCGGGCTGGGATTGGGGCAAGGCGTGGATCAATACCAACACGCTGCTGACCCGCTACAACGTGGCCGGTTTTATCACCAAGGGTGCGCAGGAGTCCTCGCAACTCGCGGAGAATGGCGACGCGATGATGGATACGAACATGGAGATGGACCGGAAGCAGATGCGCGTGGCCAACATGCTTGATCGTTCCCAACGGAGCTGGCCCGGGCCTGACTATGACAAGATCGCGCCGCGTGCGCTGCGCGAGGATCCGGAGAGGCTCGTCAATTCGCTGGTGCAGCGATTTTTCCAAGCGCCGCTCGGCAGCAAGGAGCGTAGCGCCTTTGTCGAATACGCCGTGTCCAAGAAGGGCGCGATCTTCACCAACAAGGAGGTCGGCGAGCTCTGCCACCTCATGATGAGCACCCCGCACTATCAGCTCGACTGAAACCTTTGACCATTCTCCTCCGATGAAAACGCGACGTGAATTCCTCCGCTCCACGATCCTCGGTGCTTCGGCGACGTGGACCGTGCCGATGTTTGTCGAGCGCACCTTCGCCGACCTTCACATGGGAGCCAAGGATCTGGCGACCCAGGCAGTGACCGGGAAAGATGATACGATCCTCGTCGTACTTCAGCTCGCTGGTGGCAATGACGGACTCAACACGCTGGTCCCATATGCCGACGATGCCTACTACAATGCCCGTCCTCGCTTGGGGAAAAAGGAGAAGGAAATCATCAAGCTGAGCGACCACGTCGGGCTCAATGCCTCGATGCCGTTCCTCGGCAGTCTCTTTAAGGAAGGCAATCTCGGTGTGGTGCAGGGAGTCGGCTATCCGAATCCGAATCGCTCGCACTTCGTCTCCACCTCGATCTGGGAAACGGCGGACACTCAGAACCGCTCCAGCACGGGCTGGATCGGGCGCTATTTTGACAATGCATGCTCCGGAGCCGATCCGACGGTCGGCATCAGCTTGAACAAGACGCAGCCGGAGTCTTTCGGCGCTGCCAAGAACCCGGGCGTGTGCCTGAGTTCGCCTGAGCTTTATCGCTGGATTCATGGCGGCGGCGAAAAGGCGCAGGCGGAAGAGTTCTTCGCGTCTCTGAATTCGCCGGAGGATGATGACAAGCCGGTGGATGGCGCCTCGATCGACATGCCGGCCGGCGGAAAGGTCGGTGGCCTCGAGGGTGAGAGCAATCTGGCTTTCCTCGAACGCGTGGCGATGGATGCTCGAGTGAGTTCCGCGAAGATTCTCGAGCTCGCGTCGAAGTACAAGACGAAGGTGAATTACGAAGGCACGCCGATTTCGCGGAGCCTGAACATGGTTTCACGTCTCATCGCCGGTGGCATGCCGACGCGTGTCTATTACGTAAGCCATGGTGGCTTCGATACCCACAACCAGCAGGTGAATTCGCACGACCGCCTGCTGGGTCAGCTGGATCGCGCGCTGAAATCCTTCTTCGCGGATCTCAAGGCGCAGGGGAATGACAAGCGCGTGGTGCTGATGACCTTCTCGGAATTCGGCCGTCGTGTTTCAGAGAATGCCAGCGCTGGCACTGACCACGGCCGTGCCTCGTGCATGTTTGTCGCCGGTGATGCAGTGAAGGGCGGGCTCTACGGCAGCCATCCAAGCTTGACCGAACTCGATCAAGGCGACCTGAAGCACAACGTCGATTTCCGCGGCGTCTATGCCTCGGTGCTCGAGGGCTGGCTGAAGACTCCGGCGAAGCCGGTGCTGCGCGGGGACTTCACGAAGCTGGGGATGATCGGGTGAGGAAGTAAGGAGTGTCGACGTGTCGTCGACACGATGTGGACGGAACGTCCACACTCCTTAACTCGCTGCGCTCGGATTTTAAAAGAAACGCGGAATCCATCCGCGCCGGCCGCCCATCGGGCGACGCCGGCGGATGAATTCCGCGTTATCATGAAAGGGTGGTCCGGCCTTATCCGCGATGGGCAGCGACCGCGGTCGCGAAGCGCAGGAGCCCGAGAAGGGCCTGCTGCTTGATCGACCCCATCAGTGAGACGAAGAGCCCGTAGGCCTCGTTCTTGTATTCGACGAGCGGGTCCTTCTGGCCTTGGGCACGCAGGTAAACGCCTTCGCGTAGTTCGTCCATGTCGCGGAGGTGCTCCTGCCAATAGCTGTCGATCGCGGAGATGACGAGCATGCGCTCCTCGCGATCCACCAGTTCGCCCGGCAGCGCTGTGAGGCGGCTGTCGTAGGCTTCGCGGACCTTCTTCTCGATAAGCGGGGCGATTCGCTCAACGTTCGTGGAAACGAGTTCCTCTTCGGATACATCCACGTTCAGGCCATTGCGCAGCCAGCCTAACAGCGGGCTGTGATCGGGCTCGTGCGGGTCACATTCGGAAAGATGCTCCTCCACCTTTGCTGTGACGCATTCCCCGATGATCTCGTGAACGAGGCGGCGCATGTCGCCGGTGCCGAGGACATCATTGCGGAAGTCGTAAACGATCTCGCGCTGGAGATTCATCACGTCATCGAAGTCGAGGACGCGCTTGCGGCCCTTGTAGTCACGCTGTTCCAGCGTGCGCTGGGCGGTTTCGACGAGCTTGCCGAGCGATGAACCCTTGCCATCGCGTTCGATCATTGCGGCCATCTGGGCGGGCTCGGCGTGATTGCGCATCAGGTCGTCTTCGAGTGAGACGAAGAACTGCGCGCGACCCGGGTCGCCCTGACGGGAGCAACGACCGCGCAACTGACGGTCCACGCGGCGGGTGAAATGCCTCTCCGTGCCGATGATGAACAGACCACCGAGTTCTGCGACGCCTTCACCGAGTTTGATGTCGGTGCCGCGGCCGGCCATGTTGGTGGCCACAGTCACGGCACCTTTCTCGCCTGCCATGGCGACGATCTCGGCTTCCTGCTCGTGGAACTTCGCATTGAGCACGGTGTGCGGGATTTTCGCGCGCTTCAGCATGCGCGAGACGGTTTCGGATGCTTCCACGGAGGCGGTGCCGACGAGGATCGGCTGGCCCTTGCTGTGGGCATCCTCAATCTTTGCGACCACCGCGTTGTACTTCTCGCGACGGGTCTTGAAGATCTGGTCATTCTCATCCACCCGGCGGTTCTTCGCATTCGTCGGGATCGGCAGGACATCCAGCTTGTAGATATCGTGGAACTCGGAGGCTTCGGTGGAAGCGGTGCCGGTCATGCCCGCCAGCTTTTGATAGAGGCGGAAGTAGTTCTGGATAGTGATGGTCGCGTAAGTGCGGTTCTCACGCTCGATCTTCACTCGCTCCTTCGCCTCGACGGCCTGGTGCAGTCCATCCGACCAGCGGCGGCCTTCCATTTCGCGGCCGGTGCTTTCATCGACGATGGTGATCTTGCCATCACGGATGACGTAGTGAACGTCCCGCTCGTGGAGGCAGTGCGCCTTGAGGAGCTGGTTGATGGCGTGGACGCGCAGCGCCTGTTCCTCGCGGCGCTTCAGCACGGCGGTGGTGGCGATAGCCTTCCTCTCGGCATCGAGATCGGGATTGGCCTCGATGGCGCTGAGCTGGGCACTCGCATCGGGGATGGTGAAAGAGTCCGGGTTGTCAGGGTCGAGGAAGCGGCGGCCTTTTTCCATGAGGTCCGCATCGCGGGTCTTCTCGTCCACGGCGAAGAAGAGCTCTTCCTTCAAGGTGAGGAGATCCTTCTTGAACATCTGCCGGTGGAAGAGGAGCTCGGTACTTTCCAGCAAACGGCGTAGCTCGGGATTCTCCATCATGCGCAGGAACTGGCGATTGCGCGGCTGGCCAAGGTGGAGCTTGTAGAGCACGAGGCCCGCTTCCTTGTTCTTGCCCGCCTCCAGCAACTTCTTCGCCTCGGTGGCGAGCTGGTTGCAGAGCTCGGTCTGGCGTTTCACCAGGCGTTCGACGTCGTTGTTCTGCTGCTCGAAGATCTGCGAGGAATCCGGCGCGGGACCGGTGATGATGAGCGGCGTGCGCGCTTCATCGATGAGCACGGAGTCCACTTCGTCGATGATCGCGAAGTAGTGGCCACGCTGGACCTGCTCGTCCTTGGTGGTGGCCATGCCATTGTCTCGCAGGTAGTCGAAGCCGAACTCGGAGTTGGTGCCGTAGGTGATGTCGCAGAGGTATTGCTCGCGGCGCTGCCACGGCGGCATCTGGTTCAGCAGGCAGCCGACGGTGAGGCCGAGCGAGCGGTACAGCGCGCCCATCCACTCGGAGTCACGCTGGGCAAGGTAGTCATTGACCGTGACGAGGTGGACGCCGAGGCCGGTCAGGGCATTGAGGAAGACCGGGATGGTGCCGACGAGCGTCTTGCCCTCGCCGGTCTGCATTTCCGAAATCATCCCGCGGTGGATGGCGACGCCGCCCAGAAGCTGGACATCGAAGTGCACCATGTTCCAGCGCTGCGGATGGCCGTTGACGAGGACCTCGCTGCCGCAGAGGCGGCGGGCGGCGTTCTTCACCACGGCGCAGGCCTCGGGCAAGATCTTGTCGAGATACTTGGCGCGTGGCTTGGCGAAGTCTTCTTCGATCGCGTGGAAGGCGGACTTGGCGCTTTCGATGGACTGGACGTTCGCGCTGACGATCGATGGCAGCGAGAATTCGCGGGCGAGGAGTTCGAAGCGTTTGCCGATGGAGTTGGCGACGGCTTCAAGCTCGGCCTGATTCATCAGCTCGAGCTGGACCCTTGTCGGCACGTCGAGCGGATGGTAGCGGGAGAGGTGCTCGCGCCACGACTCGGTCAGCTCATGGAGCTTCGCGGTCGGTTCGCGCTGGAGCTTCTCCTCGATCTCATTGATGCGGGAAACGATGGGGCGCAGGCGATGCAACTCGCGCTCGTCCTTGTTGCCCAGGAGTTTTGGAAAGAGCCACTGGATCATGGACGGCGGAGGTTGAGATTGGAGGTGAAACGAACTTGGCCCGGCGACGCCAGGAGGAAGAGGGAAATGGATACGATCGGGAAAGGAGTCATTGGAACGGACTTGGATGGAATGGAATGACCGGACCCGTCACGGGTGCGGTGTCGTTTGCGATGCCTCACGGAATGAGAGGCAGAGGCTCCGCCTCAGAGGCGGGTGAAACGCCGCGATCTCAATGGGATCAGCGGTCGTGCGATTGGATTACATGCCAGCCTGGTGTCCGCCCCTGAGGGGTGACATTCACGAAAGAGTTCGCGCGCCGGATTCCATCAAGCCCGCGACGGCGGGGCTCGTCCCTGGACTCCCTCCCGACGGAAGTCGATAACGGGCAGCTCGCGGGACACCTCGATCCCCAGCAGCTCTGGAGCCGTGCTCCAGACGCGGTGGCCAAAGACATCCGGCAGCAACCCGGCGAGCGGGTGGGCGGGGATGCTCGGGACCGGGAGATCGTCGGACTGATGAATCAGCCCGATTTCATCCTGCGACTTCTCTTTCCGTGTCGCGAAGTGGTCGGGAACGAAGGCGCTCCAACCAAAGACCACCGCGAGCGCCATGATCCATGGGATCCATGTGCTGGGGACGATCTTGTCCTCTTCGGCGTTCATCGGGAGAGTTGCCACAGCGCCACCACGGGGCGGCGCGGCAGGTGCAGGCTCGCGGAGAATGGCGAATTGTCAAACGATTGGATGACACACCCTGCCGGGCTTTTTGAGATGCGGGCTATGGGGACTACGTAGAATCTCCGCCATGAAACCCTTGTCTCTGCTCGCGGCCCTTGCCGCTCTCGTGCTTCCCGCTGCTGGGGAAAATGTCTCCGCCGCCCTCGATGGCAAGCAGGTGGTGATCCGCGCGGGCGATAAGGAGATTCTGCGATACCAGGCGGAGGCTGGCGATCTGCCGCGGAAGGACATCAAGGAGATCTTCAAGCGCGGCGGCTACATCCAGTCGATCCACACCCCGTCCGGGAAGCTGGTGACGGACGATTTCCCGCCGAATCACCTGCACCATCATGGCGTGTGGAGCCCGTGGACCAAGACCGAGTTCGAGGGCCGGACGCCGGACTTCTGGAACATGGGCGACGGCAAGGGGCGGGTGGATTTTGGGAAGCTCGGCCAGATTTGGAGCAAGGATGGCCGGGCCGGATTCAAGGCGAGCCACCGCTTCGTCGACATGATGGCGAAGCCGGAGAAGGTGGCGCTCTTGGAGACGTGGGACGTGGCGGTATCGAGCGCGGACAAGCGCTACGTCATCGACATGACCATCACCCAGACCTGTGCGACCGACTCACCGCTCAAGCTGCCGGAATATCACTACGGTGGCCTTGGCTTCCGTGGGAATCGCGGCTGGGACGGGGCGAAGAACTGCCAGTTCCTCACGGCCTCCGGCCTCACTGACCGGCTCAAGGTGAACACGGCGAAGGAGCCGTGGTGCTGGGTGGGCGGCAAGGTGGACGGGGAGACCGCCGGCGTGGCGATCTTCTGCCATCCTTCCAACTTCCGCGCGCCGCAGCCGATCCGCGTGCATCCCACAGAGCCATTTTTTTGCTACGCCCCGCAGCAAATTGGCGCGATGGCGATCGAGCCGGGGAAACCGTATGTGATGCGCTACCGGATCGTCGTCGCCGATGGCGAGCCGGATGCCGCCGCGCTGGCCAAGATCGCTATGGAATACGCTGCGGAGAAATGAATGAAGTCCTTGGCGAAGTTGGCGACTTGGCGGTTCAATCCGCCGCGTGACCGATGACCTCCGTGCCAAGTTCCACCGCGGGCTGGGCCTCTTCGACCTCGATGGCACCCTGATCGCGTGGGACACGCAGATGCTCTTCGCCGATCACGTGATCCGGCGTGAGGGCTGGCGGCGGGGTTACCTGGCGTTCTTTGCCGCGTTCTTGCCGGCGGCGAAAATCCTCGGTGACGAGGGCATGAAGCGGGTCTTCCTCAGCTACCTCTGGCGTGCGGATCACGCGAAGATCGAGGGCTGGGCGCGGGACTTCGTGGGGGAGTTTTTTCCGGCCCGGTGCTACCCGGTGATGTTGGAGAAGCTGCAGCGTCATCGCGATGCGGGGCATCTGACGGTGTTGGCTTCGGCGAGCCCGGAGTTTTACGCGAAGGAGGTGGGGCGGGTGCTCGGCTTCGATCTCGGACTGGGCACGCTGGTCGAATGGCTCGGGCCAATGCCGCTGTTGCCTGAGCTACGCAATCACAAGGGCGCGGAGAAAGTACGACGACTCTCGGAGATAATCGGCACGCCCGATGGGACCTGGCCACGCAGTCATGGCTACTCGGACAGCTCGGCTGACTTGCCGATGCTCTACTGCTGCGAGGAGAATACCTTGGTGAATCCTTCGTCGAAGCTGACGGCGATCGGCGAAGCGAGAGGATGGAATATCGAGCGGCCGGCGAAGCCATGGAACGGCAAGGCGGGACATGCGCGCGAGGTGCTGAGGAGGATCACGGGGCTGTGAGGCACTTCGCGGAACGGCTGCGCGCCGTTCCGTATAGGGAGGGTGGACGTTCCGTCCACCTCGCGTCGACCAAAGGTTCGACACCCCTTATAAAGAAAAGCCTTCCGGCGTGAACCGGAAGGCCTAAGGCAATGTGCTTCTTATGAAGGCAGATTAGAACTTGAAGCGGAGGCCGAGCTCGGCACCCACGTCGTCGCCAACTTCCACGGAGATCGGTCCGATGGAGCTGTCGTCAACCCAGAGCCAGCGGGCACCGCCGTAGATCTCGAAGTTGTCGGTCACGTTGTAGCCGAGGCCAGCGAAAACCTGGGCAGCGAGTTCCACGGAGTCATCGCTGAATCCCGGGGCATCGGTATCAACGAAAGCGGCGCCAACACCGACACCGGCGTAGATCGAGAGCTTGCTGTTGAGAGCGAAGTCGGCCTTGTAGTTCAGCGTCACCGGGATGATGTCGGACTCGACCACGCCGAAGAAGCTGTCGGTCTGGGTGAAGAGACCTTCCGCGAAGAGCGAGTGGGTCACCGAACCGGTTTCAGCGATTTTGGCACCGAAGTGGAGGGTGTAGTATTCTTCTTCGTTGTCGAAGAAGTAACCGACCGAACCACCGGCGAACCAAGTCCAGAGCGGACCGCTGGCGGCTGGGGTGTAGGAGGTCGGGGCGGCTGCCGGCTCGCCTGCCTTGGCGGCAGCAGCGGAGAAGAGGCAGAGTGCGATAGCGAGTGAAGTAGAGTGCTTCATGTCATCGGGAGAATTCTATGAGTCTCGCTATTGATCAAGAGAAATTTTAAAAATACTGATTATTAATTTATCTTAGCAACTCTCTAACAAGCGTCGCCGAAGAGTGGCGGGGTCTCAAGGGGGATTTTGGAACGGACGGGTTTGGCGAGGATGGCATCGATCCTCGTCAGGAGGTCGAGCGAGGGCGTGGCTTCCTCTTCCAAGACCTCGCGTAGATAAGTGCTCCAATCCTGCGGGGTGCGGCCTTCTTCGCGGGAAAGAATGAGCGCGATTTCGCTGAGCCGGCCGCTGCCCGCGAGCTGCTTGCGGGTGCGCTTTAGCCAGCTCTCGAAATACGGGCGGTCCGGTTTGCCGGGGAACACGTGCCGTGAGTAACGGGAAACCGTCGGAATCGCAAGGCGGAGGGATGGATGCAAATTGCATGAGGTAGCAATCGTGCACCGTGCATTCAACCTTGGGAGCGTTGAGGTTACGCTCTCGAAATCCCCGTCTGACGGAGGCTCTTGAAATGGGCCTCGAATCTGCAAGGAGGAGCTAAACCCGAGCCATGCCCTCCTCCCGTCCTGTTCGCCTTCCTCCCCGCAAGAGCCGCCCCGCCGCCGATTCGCTGTCGGGGATCTTCGCGGTGTGCCTGACGTCCGCGCTCCTGGTGGGGATCTACTTCGGCCGCGAGGTGCTGATTCCCTTGGCGTTGGCGGCCTTGATCACGTTCCTGCTGACGCCGCTGGTCAACAAGCTCCAGCGAGGCGTGGGGAACATTACCGCGGTGCTTTCGACAATGACTCTCGTCCTCGCCGCGACGATCGCGCTGGGATGGATGGTGGGCACCCAGGCGGTGGACCTCGCGGGCCAGCTCCCGGGCTACAAGGAGAACATCCGCACCAAGCTGCGCTCCTTCCAGGTTCCCACGGGCGGCGTACTCAGCCGGCTTTCCGAGACCGTGGAGGATTTGAAAAAGGAGCTTCCGGGCAAGAAAGGGAAGGACGGTGAAGGGGCTGCTAGCGGGACCGAGCCGATGCCGGTGGAAGTGGTGAAAGGGGCTACGGAAGCCGGTCCGGCGGATACAGTGCAAGCCTTGGTCGCACAGGTGGCCGGCCCCTTGGGAACGGCAGCGCTGGTCTTCCTGCTTGCGACCTTCATGCTGCTGAAGCGGGAGGACCTGCGGGCGCGGCTGATACGACTGATCGGGCAGGGGCGGATCAGCACCACCACGAAGGCACTCGATGAAGCCGGCACCCGGGTGCGGCGCTACCTGCTGATGCTGCTGGTGGTGAATGTTACCTACGGCATCCCGCTGGCGATCGGGCTCTATTTCATCGGCGTGCCGAATGCGGTGCTGTGGGGTGTCCTGGCGGCGGTGCTACGATTCATCCCGTACATCGGGCCATGGATCGCGGCGGTCTTTCCAGTGCTGCTGTCGCTGGCGGTGTCCCCGGACTGGTTTGCGCCGCTGATGACGATCGGCCTGTTCGTCGTGCTGGAGCTGGTGAGCAACAACGTGCTGGAGCCGTGGCTGTATGGGACCAGCACGGGTGTCTCACCGGTGGCGCTCATCGTGGCAGCGGTGTTCTGGACCTGGCTGTGGGGCACGGCGGGGCTGGTGCTTTCGACGCCCTTCACCGTTTGCCTGGTGGTGATGGGCCGCCACATTCCGCAGCTTGCGTTTCTCAGTGTGTTGCTAGGTGAGGAGGAGGCGCTGACTCCGGCGGACGATTGTTATCAGCGGCTGCTGCGCCGGGGTGAGCACGATGAGATGGAACTGGCGGAGTCCTTCCTGCAAAACAAGCCGCTGGTGGAGCTTTACGATTCGATGCTGATCCCGGTGATGATCGCCGCGGAGCGGGACCAGCGGATCGGGTCCATCGACCGCGAGCAACGCGACCAGATCGTCTATGCGATGGGTGAGCTGGTGGAGGAACTCGGCGAGCGGCCTATGAGGGACGAAAACGGGGAAACGCCATCCGAGGTGGATTGCCATGTCTGCTGCCTGGCGGCGCGTGCCGAGCGGGACGAGATGGCGGGCAGCATGCTGGTGCATGTGTTACGGCAACAGGGCTTCGAAGCGGAACAACTACCCGCGCGTCGAGCGGTCAGCGAACTGATCGGTGCCTTGCAGAGCAAGCAGCCGGATCTCGTGTGTGTGGCGGTCGTCACGCCCTCCACCACCGGACATGCCCGCACGCTGTGCCGGAAGGTGCGTGAGGCATTTCCGGAGGTGAAGATTGCCGTGGGTCTCTTTGGAAAAGTGGACGAGGTGTCTGACGAGGAGATGAAAGCACTTCGCGACGTAGGGGCGGACGAGGTATTCACGGAGATCGCCGGAGTGCTCGAGTATGCCGGGCGCTTCGCCTCCACGCTTGCGGAGGACACCGTGCCGGCATCGCTGCCGGCGAATGAAGACGAGCGCTTGATCACCCTCGAGGGCCTCGGCCTGGTGAATCCGGAACACGAGCCGGTGCTCGATCATGTGACGGCCAAGCTCGCGAAGGTCTTCGACGTGCCGATGACGGCGATCACTTTGGTGGATCGTGACCGTCAGTGGTTCAAGGCCCAGGTCGGCTTGCCGGACGAGCTTGCGGAGGAAGGCAGCACGCCGCGCGAGCTCTCGATCTGCGGGTATGTGGTCGCGTCCGACGAGGTGTTCGTAGTGAGGGACCTGAAGCGCGACCGCCGGTTCGCGAAGAACCCACTCGTGGTAGAACATGGAATCCGCTTCTACGCCGGTGCGCCGATCCGCGTCGGCAACGGGCAAACGATCGGCGCGCTATGCCTGATGGACACCGAGCCGCGCTCGCTGACTCCGCAGGAAAGCCGGCTCCTAAAGGCGAATGCTGCCGAGGTGGCCGAGGAGATCGAGCGGCTAACGGAGGTGGCGGGTTGAGGTGCCGCGGTGCGGATGTCCGGTATCAAGGGGCAATGACATTCTTGTCGTTGTGCCCAGCCCGGGATTCAGCGTGGCGGGAGATAGCAGGCGCGCTGTTTTCTACTCGAAGTGTCCCGATGGGTGTCGATGCCGCCATCGCCCTGTGCCAGCGACAGGAATGTCGCTGCTCCTTTATTGAACCTGCGCTACCGCCATGGCGGCGATGCCTTCGCGACGACCGACGAAGCCCATGGTCTCGTTGGTGGTGGCCTTGATGCCCACGCGGGCCGGATCGAGGCCGAGGGCACGGCCGATGTTTGCTTTCATCGCTTCGCGGTGCGGGAGGATCTTCGGCGCTTCGGCGACGAGGGTGCTGTCGATGTTCACCAGCGTGAATCCTTGCTCGCGGCAAAGGGCGGCGGCCTTTTCGAGGATCTTGAGCGAGGAGATATTGAGGCACTCCGGATCACCCGGCGGGAAGTAGTGGCCGATGTCCGGCAGGCCGAGCGCGCCGAGCACGGCATCGGCAATGGCGTGGCACAGCACGTCCGCATCCGAGTGGCCGTCGAGCCCGTGGGTGTGCGCGATTTCCACGCCGCCGAGGATCAGCGGGCGGCCTTCCTTGAACTGGTGAACGTCGTAGCCGAAACCAATCATAGCGGGAGAAGAAATCATCAATCACCATCTTCCAATCACCAATCCGAATGCCTGAAGAATTCGGGATGGCTGCTGCCTTGGCCCTGCTTCTTCCGGTTCCTCTTCCGAACACCTCGAGTGGTGATTGGAAGATTGATGATTGGTCATTCGCCTTTCAGAGGATCTCCTCGATCGGGATCTTGCCGTTGGTGGCGACGATGGCCCAGGCATCGGGGCAATCCTTGGCGGGCTCGAGCTCGACCTTTCCGCCCGCGGCTTCGACCAGCAACTTGCCGGCGGCGATATCCCAGAGGGAAATGCGGGACTCGATGTAGCCATCGAGGCGACCGCTGGCGATGTAGGCCATGCCGAGCGCGGCACTGCCCATCATGCGCATCTTGCGGGCCTTCAGCGAGGCCTTGCGGAAGCGCTCCAAGCCGGTGCGGAGGGCTTCCTCGTCCTTGCCGCAGCCGACGAAGAGCGCGCACTCTTCCAGCTTCATGCGCTTGCTGACGGAGATGGGTTTGCCATCCAGCATCGGCACGCCGCCTTTTTCGATGGTCCACGTCTCGCCGACGATTGGATCGTGGATCACGCCGACAATCACCTCGCCGGAGACCCGGAGGGCGATGGAGACGCAGAAGTGCGGGATCCCGTAGTAGAAATTCACCGTGCCATCGATGGGATCGACGATCCACTCGCGGTCGCTGTCGGGGTTCCCGCCGATGCCTTCCTCGCCGTAGAGCGCGTCGCCGGGGCGGGCACCCAGCAGGATGTCCTCGATCAGCTTCTGCGACTCCTTGTCGAGCGCGAGCTTGATGTCGTGG
>Ga0307406_10000509_pt1 | contig 22369 bp, 25 predicted proteins | sample 322Cmetagenome_3_FD_203706 | JGI IMG/M metagenome (GOLD analysis project Ga0307406, IMG submission 203706) | Maize rhizosphere microbial communities from greenhouse at UC Davis, California, United States - 322HYB-C-2 | ecosystem: Host-associated > Plants > Roots > Rhizosphere > Soil | place...
CCTCCCGCACGGCGAGAAGGCGCTCCTGCTGCAGGCTGAGCCCACCGTGCGATGGCCCCGCGGCGGTGAGCGGCATCGGCGCTGCACCAGGCGCGAGCCGGTAGACGCGCTGGTCGCCCGCGTCGACGAAGTACAGCGTGCCATCGGCATCCGCCGTCCAGGCCCCGCCCCCGTACTCGTGCACGCGCGACCGCGCACTCCACGGCGCGGGGAGGATCACCGCGCCGCTCGAGCTGCGGACGGTCACGCGCCCTCCCTCGGCAGGGACCGACTCGCCCCACCAGATCTCCGAGCCGACGAACCGCGCGCCGTCGATGCGGGGAGCGGATGCCGCGACGGACGCGGCGGAGAAGGGCGAAGGCCAGGAACCGTACGGGGACGACATGCTTCGAGCCTAGGCGGCATGCGCTGCGGCGCGTGAGCTGTGCATGTCCGGGCACGCTGTGAAAGCGAAAGCCGCCCTCCTGAACGTCCAGGAGGGCGGCTTTCGTGGTCGTGATCGACGGATGCCGGTCGACCATCCCGGTCAGACCGCGCGGAGCACCGCCACGACCTTGCCGAGCACGGTGGCCTCGTCGCCGAGGATGGGCTCGAACGCGGAGTTTCGGGGGAGCAGCCAGGTGTGCCCGTCGCGGCGGCGGAAGGTCTTCACCGTCGCCTCGTCGTCGAGCATGGCGGCGACGATCTCGCCGTTCTCCGCGCTGTTCTGCGAGCGGATGACGACCCAGTCGCCGTCGCAGATCGCCGCATCGACCATCGACTCGCCCGAGACCTTGAGCATGAAGAGGTCGCCCTTGCCCACCAACTGGCGGGGGAGAGGGAAGATCTCCTCGACCTGCTGCTCCGCGGTGATGGGCACGCCAGCCGCGATCCGGCCGACGAGGGGGACGAGTGCGGCATCACCGACGGGCGTGGCCACGTCTGCCGGGTTCTCGCCGCTCGTGCCGGGAAGGTCGATCAGCACCTCCATCGCGCGGGTCTTGCCCGGATCGCGGCGCAGGTAGCCGCTCAGCTCGAGCTGACCGAGCTGGTGGGTCACGCTCGAGAGCGACTTGAGCCCGACCGCGTCGCCGATCTCGCGCATGCTCGGCGGGTAGCCGTGGTGGGCGATGGAGGTCTGTATGACCTCGAGGATCGCCATCTGCTTCGGGCTGAGGCTCTTCCGACGGCGCGTCCGAGGAGCCTCCTGCTCCGGGGCTGAGTTCTCGCTCATGGTGCTCCTTCAGTACGCGATCCGACGTTCCTCTTCGAATGTCGGAGGCCCGTGGTGGGGTGTTCTTATCGAAACCGTATCCGAGTATCGGGCTGATCTGGAAGATCTGTTCGAGCGTGTCGGAAGATTCGGGGATCCGATTTCGAAGAACAGTTGACAGATGTTCGAACTCGAAGATATCTTCGGAACGTAGCTTCGCATTCACGGCTCCCGGCCGAGACGCGAATGCGAACGCTACGCCAACTTCACCGCCGGCTCAGCCGACGGGGACAGGGTAAGGAGCCCGACATGAGCAGCATCAGCATCAGCACCGCAGCGGTCATCCCGGCACGTCCGGCGACGCGGTCGCGGTTGCGACTGACCGCTCGTGGCCGTGGCGTCCTGCTGGCCGTCGCCGCGGTTCCGCTCGCGATCGGCATCGCGGTCGCAGCGATCAGCGGTGGCAGCGCCATCGCCGCGAGCGACGACACGGCAGGCAGCTTCAGCACGGCCGACTTCCAGACGGTGACGGTCCTCCCGGGAGACACGCTCTGGTCGATCGCGAACACGGTCGCCCCGACGGCCGACCCGCGAGACGTGATCGGCGAGATCAGCCGGCTCAACATGCTGCGCGGTGGAGCACTGCAGATCGGCCAGGAGCTCGCGATCCCGGCGCAGTACGCGGACTGACGTCACACGGTGGGCACGCGGCCTAGCATGGAAGGGTGACTTCCTCACTCGACGCCCTCCCGCTCCGTGATGATCTGCGCGGGCTCACCCCGTACGGTGCGCCGCAGGCACCACTCCCGATCGCGCTGAACGTCAACGAGAACACGCATCCGGTTCCCGACGCCGTCGCGAGCGACATCCTCGACGACATCGCCGTCGCACTCCGCGATGTGAACCGGTACCCGGATCGCGAGTTCACGACACTGCGAGAGGGATTCGCGGATTACCTCGGCCACGGTCTCACCCCGGATCAGATCTGGGCGGGCAACGGCTCCAACGAGGTCCTCCAGCACATCCTCCAGGCCTTCGGCGGCCCCGGACGCACGGCGTTCAGCTTCGCCCCGACGTACTCGATGTACCCGCTCATCTCGCAGGGCACGGGTGCGCGCTGGATCGCCGGCACGCGCCAGCCCGACTACACGATCACGCCCGACGAGGCGGCGGAGCAGGTCCGTGCGGTGGACCCCGACGTGATCCTGCTGTGCTCGCCGAACAACCCGACGGGCACCCCGCTCGGACTCGACGTGATCGAAGCGGTGTACGAAGAGGCTCGCGGCATCGTCGTCGTGGACGAGGCCTATCAGGAGTTCGCGCCGCGCGACGCGGCATCCGCTCTCACCCTGCTCGAGGGGCGTCCGCGACTCGCCGTCTCGCGCACGATGAGCAAGGCGTTCGCGTTCGCCGGCGCCCGCGTGGGGTACCTCGCAGCGGATCCGGCCTTCATCGACGCGCTGCGCCTCGTGCGGCTGCCGTATCACCTCAGCGCCCTCACCCAGGCGGCCGCGGTCGCGGCGCTGCGCAACTCCGACGTCATGCTCGGCATGGTCGAGGAGATCATCGAGCAGCGCGACCGCATCTCGGCGACGCTCGAGGCTCTGGGCTACACGCCTCACGAGTCCTGGTCGAACTTCGTGCTCTTCGGCGGCGTCGCCGACCCTCGTGCGACGTGGCAGCAGCTCTACGATCGGGGCGTGCTCATCCGCGACGTCGGCATCCCCGGCCACCTCCGCGTGACCGCCGGCACCGAGGCCGAGACGACCGCGTTCCTCGACGCCCTCGCCTCGATAGGATCGGCTTCATGAGCACTCTCGCCCAGAACCCGCGCACCGCGAGCCGTGTGCGCAGCACGTCGGAGTCCACCGTCGAGCTCGAACTGAACCTCGACGGCACCGGTGCATCGCGCATCGACACCTCCGTGCCGTTCTTCGACCACATGCTCACCGCCTTCGCGAAGCACTCGCTGACCGACCTCACGGTCCGCGCATCGGGCGACACGAACATCGACGCGCACCACACCGTCGAAGACGTCTCCATCGTGCTCGGCCAGGCGATCCTGCAGGCACTCGGCGACAAGTCCGGCATCTCCCGCTACGGCGATGCGCTGGTCCCGCTCGATGAGGCTCTCGCGCAGGCCGTCGTCGACATCTCCGGACGGCCGTACCTCGTGCACGAGGGGGAGCCGGCAGGGTTCGAGCACCACCTCATCGGCGGGCACTTCACGGGATCGCTCGTGCGCCACGTGTTCGAGGCGATCGCCTTCAACGCCGCCCTGACGGTGCACGTCCGCGTGCTCGGAGGTCGCGACCCCCACCACATCGCCGAGGCGGAGTTCAAGGCCTTCGCCCGTGCGTTCCGGCAGGCCAAGGCCCTCGATCCGCTGGTCGACGGCGTGCCCTCGACCAAGGGCGCACTGTGAGCCGAGCGCCCAGGGTCGCCGTCTTCGACTACGAGTCGGGCAACGTCCACTCGGCCGTCAAAGCCCTCGTCGCCGCGGGCGCGGATGCCGTCCTCACCCGCGATCGCAAGGAGTCGCTCGAGGCCGACGGGCTCCTGGTCCCGGGCGTCGGGGCGTTCCAGGCCGTGCGCGACGCGCTGCACGCGCATGGGGGAGACGAGATCATCGACCGTCGCCTCGCCGGTGGCCGACCGGTGCTCGGCATCTGCGTCGGCATGCAGGTGCTGTTCACGCACGGCGTCGAGCGCGGCCACGACACCGAAGGACTCGGCGAGTGGCCCGGTGCGGTCACCGAGCTCAACGCCCCGGTGCTTCCGCACATGGGATGGAACACGGTCGAACCCGGTGCCGACAGCATCCTGTTCCGCGGAATCGAGCAGGAGCGCTTCTACTTCGTGCACTCGTACGCCGCGCAGTCCTGGGAACTCGACGTCATCCCGCCGTTCCCTCAGCCCGTGCTCACGTGGTCGACGTACGGCGACCCGTTCCTCGCCGCCGTGGAGAACGGTCCGCTGTCGGCGACGCAGTTCCACCCCGAGAAGTCGGGCGAAGCCGGCATCCAGCTGCTGCGGAACTGGGTCGAAAGCCTCTGACGGCGACGGGTCAGAAGCCTCGGGCGACCGATGCTCCGGCGGCCAGCCAGGCGCGCTGGGTGCGCTTCGCGAGTGCGCCGTAGCGCAGGTGCCCATCGACCATCTCGTGGTCGAACGGGATGCTGACGACGTCGCGGGCCAGCGCCCGATAGCCGCTCACGACGTGCTCGATGTCGGCCGCGGTCGCCTTGGGATCGGCCTGGGAGACCACGACGACCGACTCCCGAGCGAGCCGCGCTGAACGCTCGTCGCGATCCTCGAGCGCCTCGAGGAGCAGTGCGCCGGCCTCGGCGTGATCGGCGCGCGTGGTCGTGGCGACCACCAGCTGATCCGCGTGGTCGATCATGCGGAGCCACATGGGATCGGATTCGTCGTTGCCCGAGTCGATGATGATCAGCCGGTAGAACTTCGCCGCCACGGCATGGATGGCGTCGACGTCGTCCGGACGCAGCCGGTTCTCGTGCGCGAGCCGGATGGGCTTCGAGCGCAGCACGTCGTACTTCTCCCGAGGCTGGTGGTGCATGAAATGCGCGAGGTCGGCAGACTGGGCGCCGGTGCCGAGCAGTCTTCCGGCTTCGGGGAGGAGCTCGAGCAACGTGCGGTCGTGCGGTCCGGTGTCGGTGCGCCAGCCCAGTGTGCCGCGCGTCTGATTGTTGTCCCAGGCCAGGACGCCGGCGCCGCCGTACCGCGCGAACACCGCGGAGAGCAGGATCGTCGTCGGTGTCTTGCCTGCGCCGCCCTTGCCGTTCACGACGGCGATGGTGCGCGGGCCGGGCCAGTGCTGGCTCACCGCGAGTTCGTCGTCGCGCGCCGACTGCTCCTCGGCCGAAGGGCGCACGCGGAAGCCGAGCCGGCTCAGGACGCCGCGGGCTCCTTCGCGCGCCGGCTCCTCCGGGCGCTCCGTCTGGAGGAATGAGTTCCGCTCGCGCAGCTCACGGCGGGACACCGGTTCGACGACGGGCGCCGCACCGGGTGCCGGCGCGAAGACGGGATGGGGCGCGGCGGGCGGCACCGCGAAGGTCGGCGTGGCCGGCGCCGGCGAGGCGGCGGGAGGTGCGGCGGGTGCCGGTGCGGCGGGCGCCGACGTGACGACCGGAGCTGCGGCAGGCGCGGAGGAGACGACCGGGGGTGTAGCCGGCGCAGGGGGCGTGGGCGCCGACGTGACCACAGGAGGCGATGCGGGCGCAGGCGCGACAGGCCTGGGCACGGTGTCCTCGGGGAACTGATCGTCGCGATCCTCCGCCAGGCGCACCTCGCGGGCGGCGGCCCGTGTCCGGCGATACGGCGGCTGCGCCGCTGTCGGCAGCGGCGGCACCGGGGGGACATCGGCCGGGAAGAGGGGGACGGACTCGACGAGCGGCGGCTGATCCCCACCCGCGGGCGGGACCGCGGAGGGCGTGGCGTCTTCGTGCTGTCCGGACATGATCCCTCAGCCTAGCTCCTGCGTTTCGCGCGCATTTCTCCGCATTTGGAGGCCGACCTCGGTCGCGGTACCCTCAGTTCTCGTGCGTCCGAGACGGGTGTGCCGGACCACGGATCTGAAATTCCGAGCTTAGGAACCCATGAACGACTTCGCGCAGTCCCCCTCGCTCACCCTTCTCCCCGCGGTCGATGTCGCCGGCGGCAAGGCGGTCCGTCTGACGCAGGGTGAGGCCGGCACGGAGACGAGCTATGGCGACCCGCTGGATGCGGCGGGGGAGTGGGTGTCCCAGGGCGCCCAGTGGATCCACCTCGTCGACCTCGACGCCGCCTTCGGACGCGGCAGCAACGCGCCGATCCTCCGCAAGGTCATCAAGCAGTTCAAGCACGTCAACGTCGAGCTCTCCGGCGGCATCCGCGACGACGCGACGCTGGAGGCGGCACTGGAGAGCGGTGCGACCCGCATCAACCTCGGCACCGCAGCGCTCGAGAATCCGGAGTGGGCCGCCGACGTGATCGGCCGCTACGGCGAGGCGATCGCGGTGGGCCTCGACGTGCGCGGCACGACGCTCGCCGCTCGTGGCTGGACGAAGGAGGGCGGTGACCTCTGGGAGGTGCTCGACCGCCTCGAGGATGCCGGGTGCAGCCGTTACGTCGTCACCGACGTCACCAAGGACGGCACGCTGCGCGGCCCGAACCTGGAGCTGCTGCGCGAGGTGGCCTCGCGCACGCCCAAGCCCGTCGTCGCCTCGGGCGGCATCTCGAATCTTGACGACATCGCTGCGCTCCGCGAGCTCGTGCCGCTCGGCATCGAGGGCGCGATCGTCGGCAAGGCGCTGTACGCCGGGGCGTTCACGCTGGCTGAGGCGCTGGATGTCGCAGGGGACTGACGACGCCTGCGGGCACGGTGACCACGGTCACGATGCTGCAGCCCCCGGGAACACCGGCGACTCCGCAGGCGTCCCGTGGGAGGGGCGGAGCTTCGAGCCGAACCCCCACACCGCGGATGACGGTGCGGCGGATCCGGCGCTGCTCGATGCGCTGCTGCGCTTCCGCGCCGGTGACGGGTCGCAGGTCGAGGTCGTCGACGCGTTCCGCTCCGCACGCGTGCTGATCCCCCTCGTCGCCGAGAAGGGCGACGAGGGCGTCGGCCCCACCGGTCTCACGGTCGACAAGACCCAGGAGCTCTCGATCGTCACGGTCGCCGCTCCGGACGGTCGCCGCGTGCAGCCGGTGTTCTCGTCGGTCGAGTCGATGCAGCGGTGGGATCCCGCGGCGCGCCCGATCCCCGTCGAGGCGACGAGAGCGGCTCTTGCCGCATCCGCAGACGACACCGACCTCATCGTGCTCGACCCCACATCCGACACCGAGTTCGTCATCCGCCGCCCGGCTGTGTGGGCGATCGCGCAGGGACACGTGTGGGAGCCGAGCTTCCTCTCACCCGAGGTGTTCGGCGCTCTCCAGGACAGCGTGGCGCACGAGCTCGCCGTGATCGACGTCGCGGTCGCCGCCGGTGACCCGGATGCGCGCCTGCGCGGTCCGGAGCTGATCGTGATCCTCGAACTCGTCGACGGTCTGGAGCGCGAGGTGCTCGACGCCGTCCTTGCGCGGCTGGCACAGCGCTGGGCGTCCGACGATCGCATCGCGGTGCTCGCCGACTCCCTGACGGTGAAGCTGCGCCGCAGCGCCTGATCCGCTGTCGCTAGGGTGGCGTCATGCGCAGAGCGGCGACCGCGATCCTCACGGGGCTGCTCCTGGTGGCTCTTGCCGGCTGCGCGACGGCCTGCCCGGCGATCGGCTACATCAGCGTCCTGACGGTGGATGCCGGCGCCTACGGCGACGACGTCTTCGTGCAGCTGTGCGTCCCGGGCGGCTGCTCCGTCGGTTCCGACGGCACCGAGACTCCGTCCACGGAGCCGACCGTCCCGTCTGTGGGCGAGGAGCTCGGCGATTTCCTCTTCCTGGCCGTTCCCGACGCCGTCACCGCGCGCGTCTTCGCGGCCGACGGCACACTCCTCGCCGAGAACGAGCACGAGATCGACTGGACTCACTCCACGGAGCAGTGCGGCGGCCCGTCCACCGCCGACCTTCTCGTCCTCGAACCCTGATCCCGCAGCACCTCGTACTTCCCCGCCGCAGTCAACGGAGCGCCGTCCACGACGCGCAACCTGAGGGCGCAGCGCTCCCGCCGGGAGCGAGCATCGGGAGGGGCCCGCGAAGCTCCCCGCGCCAGCCAGAGGTCAAGCTGCGACCTTGGGGTGAGGGGATCCCGCCGGGAGCGAGCATCGGGAGGGGCCCGCGAAGCGGGAGGGAACCCGCTCTGCGAGCGAAGGCGGGATCCCCTCACCCCGCCATGAGAGCTAGTTGACCGGCCCCGTCCACTTCTCCCCGGGCCCCTTGCCGATCGGGTCGGGGATGGAGGAGGCTTCGCGGAAGGCGAGCTGCAGGGAACGGAGTCCGTCGCGCAGCGACCGCGCGTGCATGTCGCTGATCTCGGGGGCCCCCGCGGTGATGAGTCCGGCGAGGGCGTTGATGAGCTTGCGGGCCTCGTCGAGGTCGAGCTGGGCCGCCGCATCGGGGTCGTCGGCGAGGCCGAGCTTCACGGCCGCGGCGCTCATGAGGTGCACGGCCGCGGTGGTGATCACCTCGACGGCGGGGACGTCGGCGATGTCCCGGGTGGCCGATGACGCTGCCTCCTCCTGTCGTGCCCAGCGCTCTTCGCGCTCGCGTGCAGCCTCGTCCGGTACCTGGTTCGTCACTTCGCCTTGCCTTCTGTTAGACTTTGGCGGGCTCCGGAGCGTCATGCTCTGGAACGAAAGAGGATTCACTTCCCACCCGCGCTTGCCGTTCAAGGCTACCGGGTCTTGCACTCCACCGGTTCCGTCTGCATGACGGGGTCGGCAGGCAGGGTGCAGAGCCGGCGTCTGAATGCCGGTGGGTGGGGAGACGACTCCGATTTCGCCCGGGATGCACCTCGCGTCGCGGTGGCCGAATCACATCGTCTAAGGAGTTCCGCATCAGCGATCCCCGTACCAATGAGCGCATCCGCGTCCCCGAGGTCCGCCTCGTCGGCCCCGCGGGTGAGCAGATCGGTGTTGTCCGCATCGAGGCGGCACTGCGCCTGGCACAGGAAGCCGACCTCGATCTCGTCGAGGTGGCCCCCAACTCGAAGCCGCCCGTGGTCAAGATCATGGACTACGGCAAGTTCAAGTACGAGGCCGCCCAGAAGGAGAAGGAAGCTCGCCGCAACCAGGCGAACACCATCCTCAAGGAAGTCCGCTTCCGTCTGAAGATCGAGGCGCACGACTACATAACCAAGCTCAAGCGCGCCGAGGGCTTCCTCAAGGCCGGCGACAAGGTCAAGGCCATGATCCTGTTCCGCGGTCGCGAGCAGTCGCGCCCCGAGCAGGGTGTGCGTCTTCTGCGCAAGTTCGCGGAAGACGTCGCCGAGCTCGGAACGGTCGAGTCCAACCCGACCATCGACGGTCGCAACATGGTCATGATCGTCGCCCCGCTGAAGAGCAAGTCCGAGGCGAAGCAGGAGCAGAACGCCGTCCGCGACGCGCAGCGCGCAGCGAACAAGCAGGCTGCCCGCGAGGCCAAGACCGAGACCGACGTCCCGGCCGAGGCTTCGGCGGAGTGATCCGCCCCCAGAACTCCCGCACCGCGGGTTGACACCGTCGCCTGAGAAGGCGCCATACGAAGGAAGAGAAGATGCCGAAGCAGAAGACCCACTCGGGTGCTAAGAAGCGCTTCAAGATCACCGGCAGCGGCAAGCTGAAGAAGCAGCAGGCCGGGATGCGCCACAACCTCGAGCACAAGTCGAGCCGCCGCACCCGTCGTCTGAACCAGGACCAGGTGCTCTCGAAGGCTGACACCAAGGTCGCGAAGAAGCTTCTCGGCCGCTGATCGCGCCCGAACGCACGAATAGGAACACAGGAAAATGGCAAGAGTCAAGCGGGCAGTAAACGCCCACAAGAAGCGCCGGGTCATCCTCGAGCGCGCAAAGGGTTACCGCGGTCAGCGTTCGCGCCTCTACCGCAAGGCCAAAGAGCAGGTCATCCACTCCCTGGTCTACTCGTACCGTGACCGTCGCAAGCGCAAGGGCGACTTCCGTCGTCTCTGGATCCAGCGCATCAACGCTGCGGCGCGCCAGAACGGCATCACCTACAACCGCTTCATCCAGGGCCTCGGCCTCGCGGGTGTCACGGTCGACCGTCGCATGCTCGCCGACCTCGCGGTCAACGACGCGGCGACGTTCACGACGCTGGTCGAGACGGCGAAGAAGGCTCTGCCCTCCGACGTCAACGCACCGAAGTCGACTGCGTAAGCATCTGTTCAGACAGGGCGCTCTCCTTCGGGAGGGCGCCCTGTTGTTTTTCCGGATGCGGCGCCGATGATGACTCGCGTGCTGACGATGTCGATGACGGATGCCGCGGCGACGGCCGCGGCGTAGACGACGATGTCCCGTGCATCGAAGCCGGATCCGAGGACGAGTTCGATCGGCGGGAACACCACCGCCGCTTCTCGCGGCAGCGCGGTGAGCTGCAGCAGCTCGACACCGGTGCACACCGCGAAAGCGAACACCGCGACCACCGGACGACGCGCTCGCGGTGCGACCAGCGCGACGAGCAGATAGATGAGCACGGCGTAGAGGGCGTCGCCGGTGACGTCGCCGATCATTCCGCCGGCGCTGCGATGGATGAAGAGCCCGAGACCGACCGTCGCCGCGGCGAGGACCGCGAGAGCGACCCGCCGGCGGACGGGGGACGCCGGGGGATCGTTCGCCATGGACGCACCCTATCCCGATGGTGCGGGAAGCGGCCGTGCGCCTCCTAGACTGTGATCGTGCTGGAGAACCCCCGCTCCCCCCGAGTCCGCGCCGTGGCGAAGCTGACGAAACGCAGCGCGAGAACCGAGACGGGCCTGTTCCTTCTCGAAGGTCCGCAGGCCGTCCGTGAGGCGCTCACCTACCGCCCCGAGTCGATCGTCGAGCTGTTCGCGACCCCGAACGGCTGGGAGAAGCATCCCGACATCCGGGCGAAGGCCGGAGAGGCCGAGATCGACGTCGAGTACGTGACGGAGTACGTGCTCAACGCGATGGCCGACACGGTCACCCCGCAGGGTCTTGTCGCCGTGGTCCAGCAGACGCCCACCTCGGTGCGCGACATCTTCGCAGCGTCGCCGCGGCTCGTCGCGATCTGCGATGAGGTGCGCGACCCGGGCAACCTCGGGACCATCATCCGCGCCGCGGACGCCGCCGGTGCCGATGCCGTCGTGCTGACGGGCCGAACGGTCGATCCGTACAACCCGAAGGTGGTCCGCGCGACGACCGGTTCGCTCTTCCATCTCCCGGTGTCGGTCGCCGGCGACCTCGCCGATGTCGTGGAGCGCGCGCACGCCGCGGGTCTCCGCATCCTCGCCGCCGATGTGAAGGGCGACGACCTGCTGGAGGCGCGCGCCGACGGTCTGCTGGCCGAACCCACGGGATGGCTGTTCGGCAATGAGGCTCGCGGCCTGGAGGACGACGCCCTCGCCCTCGCCGACCGGGTGCTCAAGCTGCCCATCTTCGGACGGGCCGAATCGCTGAACCTCGCGACCGCTGCCAGCGTCTGCCTCTACGAGAGCGCTTTCGCCCAGCGGGCTTCCTCTCCGGGCTGACACGGTGGGCTGATGCGGGATCGTGGGGAGCAGAGTCGATGCGGATTCTGATCGTGGAGGATGACGAGCGCGTCGCTGCTGCGCTCGAGGCGTTCCTCGCGCGCTCGGGCTACGCCACCGTCCGGGCCCCTGACGGCGCTGCGGCTCTGGATCTCCTCGGGGTCGACACGGAGGTGGTGCTGCTGGATCTGGGTCTGCCGGATGTCGATGGAATCGATCTGTGCCGTCGCATCCGGGGGCGGTCCGACGTGCCGATCGTGATCGTCACGGCCCGCAACCAGGTCACCGAGCGCATCAAGGGACTCCGCGCCGGCGCCGACGACTTCGTCGTGAAGCCGTACGACGTGCACGAGCTCCTTGCCCGCATCGAAGCGGTGACGCGGCGCTCGCGCCCGATGCGCGCCGAGTCCGAGGCGCGCGTGCTGCTCGACGGCGGGGAGGTGCAGATCGATCTCGTGGCGCGGCAGGTGACGGTCGACGGCGGTCCCATCGACCTCACCCGCAAGGAGTTCGACATCGTGGCCGTGCTCGCGCGGTATCCCGGTGTCGCCGTGCCGAAGGAGCGCCTCATCCGGGAGGTGTGGAACACCGACTGGCGAGGCTTCGGCCACTCGCTGGAGGTCCACGTCGGAGCGATCCGCCGGAAGACCGGAGACCGCCGCCTCATCGAGACGGTACGCGGCGTCGGCTATCGCCTCGCGGGGTCCTGAGCGATGCGCCGTCGCCTGATCATCGTGTTCCTGGTGCCGCTGGTCGCGATCCTGCTCACGCTCGGCGGTGCCGCGGGATGGGGGGCTGCGCGCAGCATCCAGCAGGCGTTCTACGCCGAACAGCTCGGCGACCTCGGGTACTTCATCACGAGCGCCCGCCAGTCGCTCCGCTCCGGCAGCTCCGCGGTCGTCGATGCGGAGGTCATGAGGTTCCAGGAGGTCTACGGCATCGACGTGATGGTGTTCGACCTCGCCGGCAGTGTCTGGGCGGCAGGGGAGGACGACGGCACGGTGCTGTCCGAGGCGGACGCGGAGCGCGTGCGGCTCGCGCTGTCGGGGCGACGGGCCGAGCCCCCGGGAACGGTCTTCCCATGGATCGTCGCCGACGCGGCGCTCGTCGAACCCGTTTTCGACGACGGCGATGTCATCGGCGCGGTGCTGGTTTCGGCCGATGTGGCCGCGCCCCGCGCGGCGATCCTCCAGCAGATCACGGTGCTGTCGGCGATCGCCGTCGCCCTGATCGCGCTCGGCGTGCTCCTGGTGTTCCGGCTCGCCCGCTGGGTGCTCTCGCCGGTGCGGCGGCTCGATGAGGCGATGGTGGCCATCGAGCGCGGGGAGATGGACACCCGCGTAGCGGAGGATACGGGGCCGCCGGAGCTGCGCCGCATGACGCGGGTCTTCAACGGCATGGCCGATGAGATCGAGCGGGTGATGACGCGGCAGCAGGAGTTCGCGCTGAACGCCTCGCATGAGCTGAGGAATCCGCTCAACGCTCTGCTCCTGCGTGTCGAGCACCTCGCCACCGGCCTCGGCGACGAGTGGCGTGAGGATGTCGAGGAGACCAGAGAGGAGGGGCGCCGGATGGCCCGCATCCTCGAGACCCTCCTGGGTCTCGCGCGCGGCGGGCGCAGCGATTCCACGATCTCCGCGGTCGACCTCGCGACGCTGGCCGCCCGACGCGCAGACGCCTGGCGCGATGTCGCCGGTCAGCAGGGGATCGCTCTCCGCCGGGTCGGCGAGGGCTCGGTCATGAGCGTCACCGACCGGACGATCGTGGAGAGCGCCCTGGATGCGGTCATCGACAACGCCGTGAAGTTCTCGCCGCCCGGCTCCACCGTCGAGGTCGGAGCGGCGCGCGATGGCGACGTGTGCCGGATCACGGTGCGCGACCAGGGGCCCGGTCTGACCGATGAGCAGGCGGCATCGGCGGCCGAGAGGTTCTGGCGCAGCGACGACAGCAGGAGCACGCCCGGCTCCGGTCTGGGACTCGCGATCGCGACCGACCTGCTGGCGTCGGTGGGTGGGGAGCTGGCCGTGTCGTCAGCCGAGGGCGACGGACTCACCGTGTCGCTGCTGATCCGCGACGGAGCGGCCCCGTGACCGCCCTGCGTCGCCGCATCGTCGCCGCCTTCGCTGCGCTCGTGCTCCTCGGCGCGATGGCGGGATGCACGTCGCGTGCGAGCGAATGGACCGGCGAGGAGTACACGATCGCGGGCGGCGGGTCCACGGGCGTCTACTTCGACTACGGCGGCCACCTCGCCGACGAGCTGTCGCGGTCCCTGGACATCCGGATATCGGTCGACGAGACCGCCGGATCCGTCGACAATCTGCTGCGCGTGAGCGCGGGGGACGCACTGATCGGATTCGCGCAGGGCGATGCGGCGGCCGATGCCGTGGCCGGTGCCGGGGCATTCCCCGAACCCCTGGCCATCGAGGCCGTCGCGCGGCTGTACGACGAGTACCTGCACGTCGTCGTGCGCGGAGACTCCGAGATCGAGGGCATCGCCGATCTCGCCGGCAAGGACGTCTCCCTCGGAGCGGAGAACTCCGGGGTGAACGTCATCGCGAGCAGGGTGCTGGATGCCGCGGGCGTCGACGCGGCTTCCGTCCGCAATGCGCAGCTCGACCTCAGCGGCTCCATCGAGGCGATGGAGCGCGGCGAGATCGACGGCTTCTTCTGGGTGGGTGGGCTGCCGACCCCGGGGATCGCGGAGCTCGCCGAGCGGATGCCGGTGCGCCTGCTGCCGATCGAGCAGGAGTGGGTCGTCGAGGTGAACGAGCAGTACTCGCATGCGTATCGTCCGGCCGACGTCCCGGAGGGCATGTACGGTCTGCGGGAGTCGGCGCCCACCATGGCGGTGCCCAACTACCTCGTCACGTCGGCATCCACGCCAGACGGTGTCGTGCGCGACGTGCTGTCCGGCCTCTTCGACGCGCGTCCGCGGATCGCGGAAGAGGTTCCGGCGGCAGCTCTGCTCGATCGGCGTCAGGCGATCTTCACCGGTCCGGTCGCGCTGCATCCGGGTGCCATCGCGTACTACCGCGACCTGCGCGATTGAGTCGTCGAGCGAGTCTCAAGAAATCCTCAAGAACTCTGACAGCGCATCGGCGCTCTGCCACTCTGAGGTCGATCGTGCACGATCGATGGACACGCTGCTCGCAGTCGTCGGGGGTGAAGCGCAGTGGCGAGACCTGATCCACGGCCCGCGGGGGCGGGCCGTGGATCATTCACGCAGAGACGCGCGGAGGAGTGAGGTCTCGTGTCACGAACATGTAAATCTCGGCCCCGTTCCTGGAGCCCCGCGCACGACCTGGCTAGTTTGGAGAAATGATGACCTCTGATACACCCCTCGTCGTGGTCGACAACGTTCAGAAGCACTACGGCGACTTCCAGGCGCTGACCGATATCGACCTGACCGTGAACTCGGGCGAGGTCGTCGTGGTGATCGGCCCCTCCGGCTCCGGCAAGTCGACGCTGTGCCGCACGATCAACCGCCTCGAGACGATCACGAGCGGCAGCATCAGCATCGACGGCAAGGCGCTTCCCGCCGAAGGCAAGGGGCTCGCACACCTCCGCGCCGACGTCGGCATGGTGTTCCAGTCGTTCAACCTCTTCGCCCACCTCACGATCCTCGAGAACATCACCCTCGGCCCGATCAAGGTGCGCGGGCTCAAGAAGGCGGAGGCCGAGAAGGAGGCGATGGTCCTGCTCGAGCGCGTCGGCGTGGCGCAGCAGGCTTCGAAGCTCCCCGCGCAGCTGTCGGGTGGCCAGCAGCAGCGCGTGGCGATCGCCCGCGCTCTCGCGATGAAGCCCAAGGTGATGCTCTTCGACGAGCCGACGAGCGCGCTCGACCCCGAGATGATCAACGAGGTCCTCGACGTCATGGTCGGGCTCGCTCAGGAGGGCATGACGATGATCGTCGTCACCCACGAGATGGGCTTCGCGCGGAAGGCCGCCGATCGCGTCGTCTTCATGGCAGACGGCCGGATCGTGGAGGAGGCGACTCCCGAGGAGTTCTTCACGAACCCGAAGAGCGATCGCGCCAAGGACTTCCTCTCGAAGCTCCTCACCCACTGACCTCACAGACCCTGCACACACAGCACACGAAGGAGACGCACATGCGACGCACACGGACACTGGCAGGCATCGGAATCGCGGCGGTGGCCCTGCTGGCGCTCACGGCCTGCAACAGCGGCAGCCCGTCCGACCCCGGCGCCGGCACCGGCGGCGAAGAGGGCGGCGAGGAGTCGACCTGGTTCGAGGTCGCCACCGACGTCGAGCTCGAGGGCAGCCCCACGTTCGATGCCATCAAGGAGCGCGACAAGGTCGTCATCGGCGTCAAGGAGGACCAGCCCGGTCTCGGGTTCCTCGATGTGACGACGAACGAGCGCACCGGCTTCGATGTCGACATCGCCCGCTGGATCGCCGCATCCCTCGGGTATGACGAGGACAAGATCGAGTTCAAGCCGATCGCCTCCGCGAACCGCGAGCAGGCGATCGTGAACGGTGACGTGGACTACTACGTCGGCACGTACTCGATCAACGACAAGCGCAAGGAGCAGATCGCCTTCGCCGGGCCGTACTTCATCACCGGACAGGGTCTGCTGGTCGCTGCCGACAACGAGGACATCAAGAGCGAGGCGGATCTCTCCGCCGACACCACGGTGTGCTCGGCGACGGGTTCGACGCCGATCCAGAACATCCGCACGAACTTCCCGGAGGTTCCCACGAAGGAGTTCGACCTGTACTCCGCGTGCGTCGAGGACCTGCTCGCCGGCACGGTCCAGGCGGTCACGACCGACCAGGCCATCCTCATCGGCTACGCCGCTCAGGATCCTGACAACCTGAAGGTCGTCGGCGAGCCGTTCACCGAGGAGCGCTACGGCGTCGGCCTCGCGAAGGACGATGCGGCCCTGCAGGAGCACATCAACAAGCTGTTCACCGACGGCGGCGACATCTGGCAGGCGATCTTCGACAAGAACCTCGGCGACTCGGGTATCGAAGTCTCCCAGCCCACCGTCGACTGATCGACTCGAGGGGGCGGTCGTGACGGCCGCCCCCTCCTCATCCTGAAGGGGAGGACGGCGTGGACGTCATCTTCGGAAACCTCGACCTGTGGGGAGAGGCGGTGAGCAACACCCTGCTGATCTTCTTCGGCGGCGGCGTTCTCGCCCTCGTCCTGGGTCTGATCGTCGGAGCGGCTCGAGTGGCCCCGGTACCGATCGCCCGCGGTGTGGGCACGCTCTACGTGAACCTCATCCGCAACACCCCGCTGACCCTCGTCTTCTTCTTCTTCATCTTCGGCTACCCCCAGCTGGGGCTGCCGAAGCTGAGCACCACGGTGCTCGGCATCCTCGCCATCGGCATCTACACGGCGACGTACGTGGCCGAGGTCATCCGCGCAGGAATCAACACGGTGCCGGTCGGTCAGGCCGAAGCGGCCCGAGCGATCGGTCTTCCCTTCGGACAGGTCATGTCGCTCGTCATCCTGCCGCAGGCCTTCCGCTCGGTCGTCCCACCGATGATGAGCGTCTTCATCGCGCTGCTGAAGAACACGACGGTCGCGGCCGGATTCTCGGTCGTCGAGCTCGGCGCCATCCGCTCCTACCTCAGCGAGCGCGGCGAGAACGCCCTCGTCGTCCTGCTCTGGGTCGCCGTCATCTTCGTCGCCCTGGTGATGCTGCTCAGCTGGCTTCAGCGCTATCTCGAGAACAAGTGGAGGATCGCGCGATGACTTCCGTCCTGTACGACGTCCCCGGGCCCAAGGCGATCCTGCGGAACCGCCTCATCGGCGTGGGCACCGTCTTGGTCGTGCTCGCCCTGCTCGCCTTCATCGGATACCGCTTCTACGAGAGCGGGCAGTTCGACGCCTCGCGTTGGTACGTCTTCACGTTCAGCGCCGTCTGGACTCAGATCTTCGGGGCGCTCGGTCGCACCCTCGCCGCGTTCGGCCTCGCTGCGATCCTCGCTCTGGCGCTCGGCTTCATCCTCGCGATCGGCCGGCTCTCCGACCGTGCGTGGATCCGCGTTCCCGTCACCGTCATCACCGAGTTCTTCCGCGCCGTGCCGGTGCTCGTGTTCATGATGCTGCTGTATTACGGTCTGCCCGTGATCGGCGTCAAGATGGAGCCGTACTGGGCTGTGGTGCTCGCGCTGATGGTCTACAACGGCTCCGTGCTCGCCGAGGTGCTCCGCGCCGGCGTGGAATCACTGCCCCGCGGGCAGGGGGAGGCCGGGTACGCGATCGGACTCCGCAAGAGCGGGGTCATGCGCCTGATCCTCATGCCGCAGGCCATCAGGGCGATGCTTCCGGTCATCGTCGCTCAGCTCGTCGTCACGCTCAAGGACACCGCGCTCGGGTTCATCATCACGTATCCCGAGCTCCTGTACTTCGCGAAGCAGCTCACGTCGCAGCAGGGTCGCCCTGTGCTGCAGTCGGCCTTCGTCATCGGTGGCATCTACATCATCATGTGCCTCATCCTCTCGGGCATCGCGAAGTGGCTGGAGATCCGCACTCGTCGGTCGCCGCGGCTGCAGGGCGGCACTCCGGTGGGCGGCGGCGACGATCCGCGTCTCCACGGCGGCGGCACTGACACCGAGCTCATCGCCATGCAGGGTGGAGCAGGCAAGTTCAATCTCGGCAGCAGTTCCGGCGGCGTCTGACCTCCACGCCGCTGCCGGAGACTTCTGGCAGGCTTGTCGTCGTGCACGTCGAACCGGTCCCGACCCATCCTCCGGCGACGAGCCGGACGCTCGCGGAATGGCTGGATCCGGAACTGGCTGCGCGATACGGCGTCGAGTCCCGCACGCGGTTGCGTGAGATCGCCGATGCGCGCGCGATGCGCCGCGGCATGTGGGGCGCCTTCCTGTCGCTCGGCGCATCGACCACGATCGTCGGACTCGGCATCCTCGCCCTGGGGGTGACGCCCTCCGCTTCGGTGCCGTGGGCGATCGCCGGCGTCATCGTCGCGGCTGTCGCCGCGCTGTTCCTCCGGCGCGAGCGTGGCTGGATCCCGAGACCGGGAAAGTCCTACACGACTCGTGGTGCGGGTGATCTGCGCGGCGGCGTCATCGCCGCACTGAGCCTCTTCGTCGTCTTCAACGTCTTCCTCATCCCCGCGATGATGTCGGCCGCCGACCCGGTGCCGCTCCTCGTGCTCGACGGCGCCTGTGCTCTGCTGCTCGTCTCCGGCTTCGTCGTTCCAGCGGCGATCCTCGGTCGAGGGCGCGAGGCGCTGCGGCGTCAGGTGCGCCGAGATCCTCGGATCGCGGCGGCGCTCGAGGCCGAGCGCCTCACCTGGAACGCCGGTGTCGCTGTGACGATGTTCGGGCCGCTCTGACCCTGATACGGGTGAGAGACCGCGGCGCGGCCCCCGGTAGACTCGACTCTCGTGTCTGAGTCTCCTGAAATCACCCCGGAAGCGGTCGAAGCAGCCGTCGCGGCGGCGCTGACGGCGATCGCCGCGGCAGCCGATACCGCCGAGCTGAAGGCCGCCCGCGCAGCTCATGTCGCGGAAGGGTCGCCGCTCGCGGTCCTCAACGCGTCGATGCGCCAGGTCGCCCCTGAGAACAAGGCCGCATTCGGCAAGCTCGTCGGCCAGGGCCGTGGTCAGGTGACGCAGGCGCTCGCCGCCAAGGAGTCCGAGCTCGCGGCTGCCGAGGTCGCTGCGCGTCTCGAGGCGGAGCGGATCGACATCACCGCCGTTCCGTCGCGCACGCGCGTCGGTGCGCGGCATCCGCTCACGCTCCTCCAGGACCAGGTGTCCGACATCTTCGTCGGCATGGGATGGGAGATCGCGGAGGGACCCGAGCTCGAGCACGAGTGGTTCAACTTCGACGCGCTGAACTTCGACGTGGACCACCCCGCCCGTCAGGAGCAGGACACGTTCTACGTCGACCCGACGTCGCGTCACCTCGTCATGCGCACGCACACGAGCCCGGTGCAGGTGCGCTCGATGCTCGACCGCGAGCTGCCGATCTACGTGCTCTGCCCCGGCCGCGTCTACCGCACCGACGAGTTCGACGCGACGCACCTTCCTGTGTTCACGCAGTTCGAGGGCCTCGTGATCGACAAGGGCATCACCATGGCTCATCTGAAGGGCACGCTCGATCACTTCGCGAAGCAGCTCTTCGGGCCCGAGGCCAAGATGCGCTTCCGCACGAACTACTTCCCCTTCACCGAGCCCTCCGCCGAGCTCGACCTGTGGCACCCGACCTTCAAGGGTGGCGCGCGCTGGATCGAGTGGGGCGGCTGCGGAATGGTCAACCCGAACGTGCTCCGCGCGGCCGGGATCGATCCCGAGGTGTACAGCGGCTTCGCGTTCGGCATGGGCATCGAGCGAGGACTGATGTTCCGCAGCGATGTGCAGGACATGCGCGACATGGCCGAGGGCGATGTCCGTTTCAGCGAGCAGTACGGGATGGTGGTGTGATGCGCGTCCCGCTTTCGTGGTTGCGTGAGTACGTCGATCTGGCAGCGGATGCCACGCCGGAGGATGTCCTCGAGGCTCTGGTGACCGTCGGTTTCGAAGAGGAGGACGTGCACCGCTTCGAGATCTCCGGTCCCGTCGTCGTCGGGCAGGTCGTCTCTCTCGAGGCCGAACCGCAGTCGAACGGCAAGACGATCAACTGGTGCCAGGTCGATGTGGGCCCTTCGTCGGACTCAGGGACCGAACATGATGTCCGCGGCATCGTCTGCGGTGCGCACAACTTCGTCGCGGGTGACAAGGTCGTCGTGACGCTCCCGGGCGCCGTGCTGCCCGGTCCGTTCCCGATCGCGGCGCGCAAGACCTACGGGCACGTGTCCGACGGCATGATCGCCTCGGCGCGCGAGCTGGGCCTCGGTGACGAGCACAACGGCATCCTGGTGCTCTCGGACCTCGGCATCGACGCGCCCGTCGGCACCGACGCGATCGCGTTGCTCGGGCTCGATGACGTCGCGGTCGAGATCAACGTGACGCCCGACCGCGGCTACGCGTTCTCCCTCCGCGGTGTGGCCCGCGAGTACTCGCATGCGACCGGTGCGGACTTCCGCGACCCGGCCGAGCGCGACTTCGCCGAGCTCCAGCCCGGCGCCGGGCACACGGCCATCGTCGACGACCAGGCGCCGGTTCGCGGGCGCGTCGGTGCGAGCGAGTTCGTCACGCGTGTCGTGCGCGGTGTCGATCCTTCGCGTCCGACGCCGCCGTGGATGATCGCGCGACTCAGCCTCGCCGGCATGCGCTCGCTCGGAGTGCTGATCGACATCACCAACTACGTGATGCTCGAACTCGGCCAGCCGCTGCACGGCTACGACCTCGACAAGCTCGCCGGTGGCATCACGGTCCGTCGCGCGACGCCGGGGGAGAAGATGAAGACCCTCGACGGCGTCGAGCGCGCCCTGCACGTCGAAGACCTCCTCATCACCGACGACTCCGGTCCGATCGGCCTCGCCGGCGTCATGGGCGGCGGCACGACCGAGATGAGCGAGACCACGAGCAACGTGCTCATCGAGGCCGCGATCTTCGACCCGACGACCATCGCCCGCTCGGCCCGCCGGCACAAGCTGCCCAGCGAAGCGTCCAAGCGCTTCGAGCGCGGCGTCGATCCGCTCGTGCCGTTCGTCGCGGCGCGACGGGCTGCCGACCTCATGGTCGAGCTCGCCGGCGGCACGCTCACGGAAGAGGGCGGCGCGCTGTTCGCCGAGGTCTTCGTCTCGGAGATCGAGCTTCCCGCCGGATTCGTGCAGGGGCTCATCGGCGTCGACTACACCGCTGCCGAGATCACCGGTGCGCTGACGACGATCGGCGCGGAGGTGTCCCCTTCGACCGGCTCGGGCACTCAGGGAGGGTGGACCGTCATCCCGCCGACCTGGCGCCCCGACCTCACCGACAAGTGGACGCTCGCCGAGGAGGTCGCCCGCATCCACGGCCTCGACCGCATCCCCTCGGTGCTGCCGACGCCGCCTTCGGGGCGAGGCCTCACCGCGCATCAGCAGGGTCGCCGTCGTGTCGCCGACGCGCTGGCGGCCGCCGGTCTCATCGAGACGCCGGCGTTCCCCTTCACGACGGAGGCGCAGAACGACCTGCACGGCTCGGCATCCGGACAGCACCTGCCCAGCATCCGCCTGGCGAATCCGCTCGACGGCCAGTCGCCGTTCCTGCGCCGGTCGCTCATCCCCGGCCTGCTGCAGACCGCGCACCGTAACATCGCGCGCGGCCTGACCGACATCGCGATCTTCGAGACCGGTGTCGTGTTCCTCCCGGAGCCCGGCGTCGAGTACGGCACGGACGACGTGCCGCCGCTCGGTGCTCGTCCCTCCGACGAGAAGCTCGCGGAGTTGAACGCCTCGATCCCGCCGCAGCACCGGCATGTCGCAGCCCTCCTGACCGGCAACGTCTCGCCGCGTCAGCCCGGGCGGGCCGCCGAGCCGGCCGGACTCGCCGAGGCGCTGGACGCCGTGCGTGTGATCGCCGCCGCCGCCGGCGTGGAGATCGATGTCGTCCAGGCCGAGCGCGCCGCTCTGCACCCCGGTCGCACCGGTTCTCTCCGCATCGCCGACGAGACCGTCGGCTACCTGGGTGAGCTGCACCCCGCTGTGGCGGAGGACGCCGACCTGCCGGGGCGTGCGACGGTGCTCGAGCTCGACCTCGACCGGATCCTCTCGCTCGCGGGTGGCCGTATCGTCGCCGAGTCGCTCTCGACGTTCACGGCGGCGACGCAGGACGTCTCGCTCACCGTCCCTGCGGATGTCGCGGCAGGCGACCTGCGCGCGGCTCTGGTCGAGGGTGCCGGCGCCCTGCTCGAATCGGTGCGGCTCGTCGACGACTATCGCGGCGAGGGCGTACCCGAGGGATCGAAGAGCCTGACCTTCGCGCTGCGCTTCCGCGCCGATGATCGCACGCTCACCGCAGCGGAGGCCACCGAGGCCAAGCTCGCGGGTGTGGCGGTCGCCGCCGAGCGCTTCGGCGCCGCGCTGCGCGACTGAGCGCGGGTTCCGCCGGACAGCGGCGGCGCCGGAGTACCGTGGCGGGATGAGCATCCTCCCCCAGGGCACTCCGGCTGCCGCCC
>Ga0307406_10000510_pt1 | contig 22362 bp, 19 predicted proteins | sample 322Cmetagenome_3_FD_203706 | JGI IMG/M metagenome (GOLD analysis project Ga0307406, IMG submission 203706) | Maize rhizosphere microbial communities from greenhouse at UC Davis, California, United States - 322HYB-C-2 | ecosystem: Host-associated > Plants > Roots > Rhizosphere > Soil | place...
CGATCGCGGAGCGCCCGAGATGCGGGTAGGCGGAGTGGGCCTCGCGGCCGCGGGTCTTGACCGTTACGCGAAGCGATCCCTTCGCACCGCTCGCCAGCCGGCTCTCGGTCGGCTCGCCGTTGATCAAGAACCGGCTCGTGGCCGGGAGATGATTGGCGGCGCGCGCACCGTCGGACCCCTTTTCTTCACCGACCAGCAGCAGCAGGTCGACACGGTCCTCGCCGGAGGCGGCGAGTCGGTCGGCGGCCGCGAGCATGGCGGCGGCAATGCCCTTTGCGTCGCACGCGCCGCGGCCGTAGAGTCGCTCGCCATCGAGCTTCGGCGCGACGTATGGCGGGACCGTATCGAGATGCGTGGATAGCGTGACACCGCCGCCGCTCCGCGAGGCCCACACGTTGCCACGACCCGGCGTAACCTCCTGGACAGTCACGTTCCAGCCGCGGCTCACGAGTCGCCGCGACACGAAGTCGACGATCTTACTTTCGCGGCCCGTCGGCGACTGGATGGAGAGCATCTCGGCGCAGAGCGCGACGACGTCGGTCATGCGCGTAAGGTATCCAGCAGCCTCCGGCATGGGGAGGATTGGCGCGCGGCCCTCCAGTACGCCGCGCGCCCGGCTGTGGCGCTAGAGTCTCGGCGACGGAACGTCCGCGGTCGTGTGAGCGCCGGCACCGGCTTCGAGGCCGCGAACGTGCTCGACGAACATCTGCTGCACGAGTCTGTTGGCCTCGCGGACGAATTGCTCGTGGTGGGGCTCGCCGGTCTCCCCGATCCGCGCCAGTTGCTGGTTGCTCAGCGCCCGGCCGGCTTCTCGGAAGGTGGCGAACGTGTCCTGCGACTGCCGCGCCATGACGATGTCACCCACGAGTCTCAAGAAGTCACTCTCGCGGGCAGCATCTGCGATGTCGCGCGCGACCCCCATCGCCTTTCCGGCCATCTTCTTCGCAACACCGGCTTCGGCTCCAAGCGCATTCTGGTATTCCTCGAGCATGCGCTGATGCTCGCGCATCTGGGGAATGGCGCGCGAGCACAGGTCGCGATACCGCACGTCCTCGGCTTGTTTCTCGTGGTCTTCGAGATTGTCCAGGAACGTCTTGTGTTGCATGACTGCATTGCTGACCTGGCTTTTCAGAAAGTCGATTCCTCGATCCATGGAGCCTCCGGGTTGGGGCGCGAGGCCTTTGCACGTCGTGCGCCATCCGGTCAACGGCGGACGTCTTTCGTCGCGTTAGGCATTCGACGCACGAGGCCGCTGGCGCCGCGTCAGTCGTCGGCGTTCACGACCGCTCGGCGGAGATCGAAGATCGCTTGGGGCAGTTTGAGCGAGCGCGCGATGGCGATGTCTTCAATTGTGTCGAGGAGCACGCGCTTCAAGCGCCGACCGTCGTCGGTGTTGGGCAGCGTTCCGAACGTGCGCTCCAGGCCCGACGGGCTCGACACGTAGTCCTCGAGCGTCTCGCAGAACCGCTCGCATGAGCCGTCGCTGTTCTCGGTGGTGTTGCCTTGTGACAGCGTTGGAAGCCGGCCATGGAGAACGTTCATTGACTCGTGCGGCGCTACGCCCTCGGTGCGGTGGCGGGCCGCATCGCGCAGAAGGCGGGAATCGGTCTCGAGTACCTCGGACAGGCGCGCGCACAGCGAGCTCGTGAGCTCGGACTTGCCGGTCATGACGCGCCAGAGCTGCTGGCGTGAGGTGCCAGCGCGCTGGGCGAGAACTCGCTTGCTCATGCGTCGCTCGAAGCGAAGCAATTCAATGCGTTTACCGAGCGGCGTCAGCTGGGGGACGCCATTGGCTACTAGTTCATCGTCTTCGGCATCTGTTGACATACGTTGCAGTGAATAATAGCTTATGATACCGAAAATAGCCCGAACCTGTGTTACATTTGTAGCTCATTGTCGGTGGCCGCGTGACGAAAGTCAAGCAAAGGAGGGGTGGCGGACGACAATCAGGGGCAGCGCCTCGCAAAGGCAAAAAGTCTCGCAGTACAACGCCCGGGCGGCGCGCGCCGCCGGCTGGACGAGGCAAGCCCCGGCTCGACGAACCGACTCGAGTAGTTCGGGTCCGAGCGCTCGACCCCCGCGCAAAGTGCGGTGCGGGGACTTCGGTCGAGCACCTGTTTCGTGTCGACGAGACGGTCGATGGAGCGTCCCGCACGCACCTCGTCTTTTTCGATCGGCACGGTTTGTACTGCGAGCATGGTCGTAGCTGCCCGGCCGTCGAGGACGTGCGTCGGGCAAACAGGAAACTGGACTGGACGAGAAAGGTGGGATGAGAGCATGATCGCGAGACACGACGTACACACCGAGAAGGCCGACATCTGGTCGCGCCTCGCCGAACCGCTGCCTAACGGGGTCGTTTACTGGCGGCAGGACGGCAAAGTCATCGCCCGCGACGGGAAGTACTTCGCACGGTTCGTCGCGTACATCGAAGCCAACACGGCGCGGGAGCGGCTGGATGCCGTGGTGCCCGGCGAGTGGGACCTGACGTTGGAGCTGTTGCCACCCCTGCCCGGCCTCGACGACACCGCGGAGGGTGGGTCGTGCTCGTTCAAGGCACGACTCCAGATCCTTGGCGTGATCCGCGAAGACGTCGGGACCGGCCGCGACTACAAGGCGGCCGCAACCGATGCGTTCAAGCGCGCTGCCGTCCGGTTCGGGGTCGCTCACGAGCTGTACGGCTACGAGCAGAACTGGGTGCCGATGGATGGCGACGGACGTAACGCCAAGCCGTTGGAAGACCCCGGCGTCGTCTATGCGCGGCGCTTCGGCCCCGCGAACGGTGCCAGCCTGCCTGCGGCGCCGACGGTCGCCGATGCCTCGTCTGACGCGGCCGACTCACCCGCACGCCCGCAGGGTTCTGCCAAACGCGCGCGGCAAAGCGCGGCCGCGACCGCCAAGGAAGCACCGGTCGAGGTTCCGGCGGAGGCTGTGGTGCTCGAGCCCGCGGGTACGCCGACATGCCCCAAGTGCGGCGGCCGCATGTGGGACAACCGGCTCAGCAAGCGTAACCCGAAAGCGCCCGACTTCAAATGTCGCGATCGCTCGTGCGACGGCGTGGTCTGGCCCGCCCGACCAGCCGCGACCGCCAGCCCGCAGCCGGCGAAGGCCGCGGATGGGGCCGCATCGGCGGACACGCTCGACGCTTCACCGTTAGGCATGTCGCTCGACGACATTCCCTTCTGAGCTCGAGGCCGAGCCTCGACCAGGTCGCAAGAACGACAGGGCGCCGCGAGGCGCCCTTCGTGTGTTCGATGCCGCCACAGCCAACGCGGCGCGGCGATACGAAACGCCTAACGTCGGTGGCCGAATGCCGGGACCGGGACTCGAACCCGGATGGGGTTACCCCCACAAGATTTTAAGTCTCGCGCGTCTACCGATTTCGCCACCCCGGCCGGTTGTCGGCCCTGCCGTCGCCGCCATCGTTGAGCTTACGGTGTGACGCCGGTAAATGAAACGGGAGCGGCCGCGCCGCTCCCGTTTTCCCAAGCCGACAACCTCTTGCCCGCCGCCTCGGTTCCGGCGTGCGCAGAGCGGGAAACGGGACTCGAACCCGCGACCCCAACCTTGGCAAGGTTGTGCTCTACCAACTGAGCTATTCCCGCGTGTGGACTATTATAACGTCCGCCGCGGAGGCGCGACAAGCGATGTCATGGTGTGACGCCGAGCGCGTGCACCGCATACCAGAGCGTGTGCGCGAGCAGTCCCGCGACCGATGCATCGCCCCCATTGGTCTGCGCGCGCCCGTCGTCGTCGGTCTGCTCGGCCGCGAACCCGTCGTCCAGTGCAGCGCGGCGAATCCATTGCATCACATCGGCGGCCTCCGGCCCAAGCAGCCGAGCGCATTGCTGCACGAGAAAGCGATGGTCTCTCGATGCTGCTCGCACCGTACGCCGATACGTGGACTCGTTTCGATCGACGACGTCGTAGACAGGAAGCCAGTACACCGACGCAAGCGGATCATCATCCATCACAGCGTTGCCGTTCAGATCGATCGCGGACGCGTACGTCGCCTTCCCTTCCCGGTCGCGTGCGAAGTGGCGCTTGAGCGCGGCGCGCACCGCATCGGGATCCTGCACGTCGCGCGCGGTCTGCTCGTCCAGTGTCCGACGAAACACATCGAGCGCCTGCGCAGCGACGGCATTGCCGTGCAACGTATATGGCAGCGGCGCCGGATTCCCGCTCGGCGCCACCTCGGTCGAGTAGAGCGGCACGCCCGAGTTGCGCCGAGCGGCGATGTCGTCCGACGCCAGATAGAGCGTGTCGGCGAGCACGGGCTCCTCGACGATCTGGTCGTCATTCGTCTCGCGAATGTACCGGTCCACGGCGAGGGCATACGACGCTGCACCCTCGAGGCAGAACCCTGGCTCGAACAACGTGCCATCGAGATACCGGACACCGCTGCCCGGCGAATAGCCGTGCACCTCGCACGCTCGGAGGATCAGCTCGCGGGCGAGAGCGGAGTCGGCAAGCTGCACAGCGGGGAGCGTCCAGGTGAGCGATTCCCATTCACGGAACGTGACTCCACGTCCATGCCACGGCGTGCGCGTTCGAACCAGGTAGAAGTGCGCGTCGTCGAGCGCGCGGCCCACACCGTAGAAGTACGCGAGGAGGAGGTTCCGGTTGATGATTCGATCGAGGGCTTCATGCCCGGTCGTCTGCTCGAGATCGCGCAACGCGTCGCGCGTCGCGGCGAGCAGTTCGCGCCACCCGCGACGTCGCATCACCGACACGGTTGCGTGTGCGCCATCCTGTTCCGGTCCCGCGGCGATGTAGAACGCAACGTCCGCGTGTTGGCCGGCGGCGATTCGCAGCGTCCGCCGGATCGAGTACTGCGCCGGCTCGCTGCGCGCTTCGACGTCGGCGCTTCCATCGCTCCCGATTGCGAGCGCAACGAGGCCAGGCAGCGCGGCGCCCTTCAGCACCACAACGTCGTCCGGCGCGTGCATCGCCACGTGTGCGTCCTCGAACGGGCGCGACGAGCGGACGCGCAGCTGGCGGTACCCGAGCGTGCCGTCGAGCGTGACCGTGAGGTCGATGTCGGCGCGTCCCCGATTCTCGACCGCAATCGCGTACACGACGCCAGCGGTGTCGGCATCGCGTCCGTACGGGGCGAACACCGTCCCGCGAATCACGAGCGGATCGGCACTGCACGTGAACGTCGGCAGCCACTCCATGGCGCGTTCCCAAGCGAGGCCACCGCGCGCGAGCGACACGGGTGTGCCATTCACGCTGAACCCGAGTCGGGCGAGCGCCTGACTGTTCCCCTCCGCGAACCCCGGACCACCGGCAAACTCCACGGCGGCCCTGGCGCCACGATGTAACATCCCCAATGCATGCAACGACCCGTCGGCGGGGTGGATGCAGGGCAATGCGAGCCAATGGTTGCCCGTTCGAAGCCAGGGGACGGAGGGGAGTGGCGTAGCGGACACGACGTAGTGATGTTGAGGGGGCGTTGTCACCTAGGCATCATAACGGGCCATGCCCGGGCGGGCGACCGCCACATCGCCAGTCGTCTATTCACGTCCGCCGCCATCTCCACCAACATCACTGCTTCACGACGTGCGATTACGCTCCACTCATCGCAGGATCCTGGTGTGCGCCGCGCTCTCGCTCGTTGCGATCATCCCGCGAAACAGTCACGGCCAGCGCGTGCTCGGCGCCGGCGAAGATGCGACGGTGCTGCCGGGCGGCGTGGTCCGCTGGACGGTGCAGGTTGGTTGGTCGGCGTACAACGAGGTGTACGCGCCCGGCGGACCATTGGAGCGGCTCGCTGCCCGGTACTCGAGTGATTCGCTCGGCGCGGTTCAGCTGGAGCTGCTCCGACCTCTAAGATCGTCACTGCGCGAGCTGGCGCAGCTTCCGAACGCCGAGGTCTCCCTCGGCCCGATGCGCACGGACTTCACCGCGCGAGTCACGCGCAGCGAATTCGCACTCGACATCGGACTGACGTCGCGCCTCATGCTGACGGCGCGCGTCCCGTACGAGCACACCATCTCCGAGGTCGTGGTTGATGTGAATCCGCGGAATGAGCTGAGGAATCCCGCCAACATCGGCCCCAATCCGGCGTTCATCCAGGGTCAGAGCCTGGCGGCGACCGCACAGAACAAGCGCCTCGTCGACTCGCTGTTGAATGCGTCCGACGTTGTGCTCGCGCGACTCAACGCGTGCGCGGGGGGGAGTACCGATCCCGTGTGCGCTGACCAGGCGCGCGCCCGCGCACTCGTGAACGATGCGCGCGCATTCGCTTCGGGCATCGCGATCACGTACGGCACCGGCGCGGACACGGCGAAGGGCAATGCGTTCGTGCCGATGACCAACAGCGCGTTTCAGAGCTCGATCACCGGGCGCGTCGCAGCGATCAATGCGTCGTTCAAGACGTACATCGCGAATCTCGGCACCTGGGACACTCCGGTGGCGGCCGCGGCTCCCATCAGCGCGGTGCAGGCAACCACCTACCTGAGTGATTCACTGCAGATCGCGGCGCTCGGTCTGGTCGAGCGGAGTCACATCGGTGACATCGAGCTCGGCGCGAAGGTGCTGCTGCTCGACACGTTCGGCGGCGGCGCAGCTGCTCGCGCGCACCGAAAGGGATTCGGCGTGCGCGTGGCCGCCGGCGAGCTCGCTCGACTCGGCACCGGACAACTGGAGCGGCCAGACGACATCTTCGACATCGGAACGGGCGACGCGCAAACCGATTTCGAGGGCAACGGCGCCGTCGATCTCGTCTTCGGCCGTCGATTCTGGGCGTCGGTCATTGGCCGATATGGCGCGCAGCTCGTGGACCAGCGGACGTATCGTATTCCGGACGTCGCGCGGAATCCATTCGTCATGAAGTATCGCGAGCAGATCGTGTCGCGGGACCTCGGCAGTTACATCGAGCTCGAAGCTTCCCCACGGTGGGTCTACAACGATTACCTGTCGCTCTCGGCGAACTACCTGTACCGACGGAAGGGTGAGGACAAGTACACCGGGATGTTCACCACCGAGGATCCGACAGGTGAACCGGTCACGCTCGACGCGAGCATCCTCGGTGTGGGCACCGAGCAGAAGGAACAGCGCATCGGTGGCGGCGCGAGCTTTTCCACGCTGCGCGCGTACGACCGGGGCCGGTCACGCATTCCGATCGAGGTGCAGTTCTCCCACTGGCAGTCGATCAGCGGCTCGGGTTACGCACCGAAGCAGTTCACGACGCAGGTCCAGGTACGTTACTACACGCGCGTGTTTGGCGCGCCACTTCGACCGCAACGGTCGGGCGCGTCGTCGAGCAATTGACCGCCTAACGCTTTCTGGAGCGCCGGGGTGCCCGGGCCGGCTCGGGGACGGCCGCGGTAGCGAGGAGCTCGCGCGCGTGCGCCTGGCTCACCGTGCTCTCCGGATCGCCGCCGAGCATCCGCGCGATCTCGAGTACGCGCTCGTCGCCCTCGAGCACACGTGTGTCGGCGGTCGTCACGCCCTCGCGAGCCCCCTTGGCGACCACGATGTGGTGATGCGCCCGCGCGGCGATCTGCGGAAGATGCGAGATCGCGAACACCTGATGGTGTGCGGCGACGCGCCGCATCGTCTCCCCGACCTGTAATCCAACGCGGCCGCCGATCCCGGCATCCACCTCGTCGAACACGAGAGTGGGCACGTGATCGAGGCGCGCCAGGATGGTCTTGAGCGCGAGCATCACGCGCGATAGCTCACCGCCCGACGCGACGCGGGCCAACGGCCGCGCATCGTGGCCGATGTTCAGCGCAACGCGGAACTCCACGTCCTCGGCGCCGGCGGGCCCGATCTCGGCCCGCGGCGTCAGCGTGGCCGAGAACCGGCCGTCCGGGATTCCGAGGTCGGGCAGCACCTGATCGACGGCGCGGGCCAGGCGATCGGCTGCCGCGAGCCGCAACGTGGACAAGGCGCCAGCGGCTTCGGCAAGGTGCGCCGCGGCTGCGTGCTCGCGTTCCGTGAGCTGTCGGATGTCGAACGCCGCGGAATCCACCAAGTCGAGCTCCGCACGCGCGCGCTGCGCTGTCTCGAGCACGTCTCCGACAGCCGGGCCGTACTTCTTCGTTAGGCGGAAGATGAGGTCACGGCGACGCTCGACGTCGGCCAGGCGCTCCGGATCGAGCTCGATCGCCTCCTCGTAGGCAACGAGCTCGCGCGAGAGCTCCTCGAGCTCGTAGAACGCGGTGTCGAAGGTTTCCTGGAGACGTGCCAACGAAGGGTCGATGCGCTGGATGCTCGCCAGGGCCCGTTGCACCGCGGCGAGTCGCTGCAGCACGGCATTCTCGTCGCCGTCGAGGACACTGCTCATGCCCTGTGCGAGTGAGCGGAGCTCCTCGGCGTGCTCAAGGCGCCTCGCCTCCTCGGCCAGGCGTTCCTCTTCACCGTCGACGAGGCGCGCGGCGTCGATCTCCTGCGTGACGTGGCGGAGATAGTCTGCTCGTCGCTCGGCGTCCGCTCGTCGAGTCTCGAGCGTTTGGATGTCGCGACGGACGGTGACCAGTGCATCGTACGCGGCGCGAACGCGGCTCGCCTGCTCCGTCGCGACGCCGAACGCGTCGAGAATTTGACGCTGCGCATCGACATCCAGCAGCGTTTGCGCCTCGTGCTGTCCGTGGAGGTTCACGAGCAACCGACCGATCTCGGCGAGCACGCCGGCGGTCACCGTCGTCCCATTCACCCAGGATCGCGCGCGGCCGTTCGCGCTCACCTCGCGGCGCAGGACCACCGTATCGTTCTCGACATCAATGCCGCGATCGTCGAGAACCGCCGACGCCGTCGCATGCCCAGTGACGTCGAACACGCCCTCGACGATGGCCCGCTCGGCGCCAGTTCGGATAAGGTCGCCGCTCGCGCGTTCACCAAGGAGGAGTCCCAGCGCGCCGACGATGATGGACTTCCCTGCTCCCGTCTCTCCGGACAGCAGGGTCAGGGATTCGATGATTGCGAAGTTCCTGATCCGCAGCTCGGTCAGCATTTCGGTCTGTCGTCGCGGTCGGCGAGGCCGCTCCAGCCAAGCTTCCGGGTCAGAACGGAAAAGAACGTCGAGCCGGGGAATCGCACGATGAGCGCGTGCCGGTCCGCACGCCGCACGATCAGTGTCTCGCCGACGGAAAACGTGGTGCCGACCTGACCATCCACCGTCACCAGAAGCTCGTCCGGACCATCATCCGTATGCACGCTGAGCTCCGCGTCCGCCGCGAGAACGAGTGGCCGGATCGCGAGCGTGTGCGGTGAGATCGGCGTCAGGACGATGGATTCGAGCGTCGGGACCACGACTGGGCCGCCCGCGGAGAGGCTGTAGGCGGTCGACCCTGTTGGCGTCGAGAACACGATGCCGTCAGCCGCGTACGACCCTACGGGATCTCCGTTCGCCGACACGCTCAGGTGAAGCACCCGTGCGAAACCGCCCTTATGAAGCACGACATCGTTGAGCGCGAACCATCGCTTCCGGCTGTTGCCGCTCCGGTCCAACGCGCGCGCCTCGAGCTGCATGCGGCGCTCGGCCAGATAGTCGCCGGCCGCGAGGCGCCGCAGGGCGAGCTCGGTTTCGTCGCGTCCACAACTCGTCAGGAAGCCGAGTCGCCCGAGGTTGATCCCAAGAATCGGGACGGGCCGGCCGCGAAGGAGTCGTGCGCCGCGAAGCAGCGTGCCGTCGCCGCCCAGCGTCAGCAGCGCGTCGATCTCGGTGTCCGACTCCAGTCGTCCGGCACCAGGCGCAACGTCGAGCAGGTCCGGCTCGAAGATGGGCTCGAGGTCGAGCTCACCCGCGAATCGGAACACCGTGCTCAGAATCTCGACGAGGCCGTCATACCCGCGGTGGCCTACGACTCCGAGGCGGATCACCCGGTGAGCGCCTCGCTTTCGTGAAGGGCACGGACACGCGCGGCGATTCCGATCGCATCCAGTCCGCACGACGCGAGCTGCCGCGCGCGCGACGCTGCGTAGACTATCCGATCGGGCACGCCGTGCACGGCGACCCGCACGTCGGGATCCAGCCGCTGGACGACCGATGCCATGTACGCGCCGAAGCCGTTCACCACCGTTCCCTCTTCCACCACGAGCAGCTTGCGGTGCTCCGACATCACCGCGGCGAGCGTGAGCTCGTCGTATGGCTTGAGGAAGCGGCAGTTGACGACGCTGACATCGAGGCCCTCGGCCGCCAGCGATGCCGCCGCCTCGACGGCCGGGAGCACCATCGTGCCTACGGCGAGGATCGCGACCTCCGCACCGCCGGGTACCCGCCTAACGACCTCCCATGTTCCGAACGGGACCGGCTGGACCTCGGACACCGATGGCGCCGGTGCGGGAAGCACGGCACGTGGATATCGCATCGCGAACGGCCCTGCGTCGTACGCGAGGCCCGTCCGCAGCAACGCCAGCATCTCCCCTCCATCCTTTGGCGCGACGACGGTCATGCCGGGCACGGCGAGCATGTAGGCGATGTCGTACAGCCCCATGTGGGTTTCGCCATCCTCGCCGACGAGCCCCGCCCGGTCCATGCAGAAGACGACCGGAAGATGCTGAATCGCGACGTCATGAATGATGTTGTCGTACGCCCGCTGAAGGAACGTCGAGTAGATGGCAACAACCGGCCGCAGGCCGCGCGTCGCGAGCCCAGCGGCGAACGTGACCGCGTGGCCTTCCGCGATACCGACGTCGAAGAACCGCTTCGGGTGTGCTTTCGCGACGGCGCTGGTGCCGGTCCCGCTGGGCATGGCGGCCGTGATGCACACGACGTCCTCGCGCGTCTGCATCACCGCGGCCAGCCCTTCGCCAAAGACCTTCGTGTACTGCGGGTTGCCCGCCGCGGCCGCGAGCTGGTTGCCGGTCGCCGGGTCGTGGCCCGGAGGCAGTGCGTGCCACTTCTCCGCCGCACCCGCACCCCGTTCGCCGGCCGGGAATCCCTTTCCCTTCTGGGTGATGACGTGGACCAGGCGAGGACCGGTCATCGGCCGCACGGCGCCTAACGTGTCGATCAGGGCGCCGAGGTCATGCCCATCGATCGGGCCGAAGTAACGAAAGCCGAGCTCCTCGAACAGGACGCCGGGCGTGAGGAACGCCTTCACGCTCTCTTCCCACTTTCGAACCATGCCGGCCGCGACGGCCAGCACACCCGGGCCGTGGTCCTTCAGGTGGTCCGCGACCTCGCCGATCTTGGAGCGGAGACGGTTGTACAGCGGATTGCGCTGGACGGAGTTCAGGTACTTCGACATCGCGCCGACGTTAGGCGCGATCGACATCTCGTTGTCGTTGAGCACGACGATGATGTCCCGATCCGCGGCGCCGGCGTTGTTCAGCCCCTCGTAGGCGAGACCGGATGTGAGCGCTCCATCGCCAAGTACGGCGACGACCTTGAACTTCTCGTCCTTGAGATCGCGGCCCGCGGCCACACCGAGCGCGGCCGAGATCGCCGTCGCGGCATGCCCCGCCCCGAACACGTCGTATTCACTCTCGGCCCGTTTGAGAAACCCGGAGATTCCCCCCTCCTGGCGGAGCGTATCGAGCCGATCGTTGCGGCCCGTGAGGATCTTGTGCGGGTATCCCTGATGACCGACGTCCCATAGGACCTGATCGATCGGCGTGTCGAACACGTAGTGAAGCGCGATCGTCAGCTCGACGACGCCGAGGCCTGCCCCGATGTGTCCGCCGGTTCGCGAGCAGACATCGATGAGACGCGCCCGCATCTCGCCGGCAAGGGCTGCCAGCTCGTCGCGGCTGAGGCGCTTCAGATCGGCGGTTGAGCTCAGGCTATCGAGAAGAATCATGTCTGGTTGGAGGTGGCGAGCCGCGCCCGGATCATCCGTCACGAGCGGCGTGCGACGACGTACTGCGCAATGGACTCGAGCGCCGGCGTGAGGATCCTGGTATCACGCAGCGCACCCGTCGCGTCGGCGATCAGCGCGGCAGCGCGCTGAGTCGCACCGGCCGTCCCCAGCAGCGCGGGATAGGTGCTCTTCCGAAGCGCCGCGTCACGCCCGGCGGTCTTGCCAAGTACGTCGGTCGTGGCGGTCACGTCGAGAACATCATCCATGATCTGAAAGGCAAGGCCGATCGCCGATCCATAGCGCTCGACCGCCTCGAGCTCACGATCCGTGGCCCGTGCGCCGCGAGCGCCCACGCGCGCGGCAGCCACGATCAGCGCACCGGTCTTCGCGCGGTGCACGCGCTCAAGCTCGTCGAGTGCCAACGACACCCCCTCGGCCTCGAGGTCGAGGAGCTGTCCGCCGATCATTCCTCCCGCCCCGGCCGCTCGCATGAGTTCCCGAACAATGTCCGCCGCGCCGGTCGACGGCAACCCGAGCACGAGCGCCCCGCGATAGGCACACCGCGCCGCGAGCGGCACCATCGCGAGCCCCGCGCAGGCGGCGACGGCGACACCGAACGCACGATGCACCGTGGGCCGTCCGCGTCGGACGTCGTCATCATCCATGCACGGCAGGTCATCGTGCACCAGCGAGTACGCGTGAATGACTTCGACCGCCGACGCGAGAACGCGGCAGTCGGCCGTGCCGCCAACGGCTTCGTACGTGGCGGCGACGAGCATCGCCCGCAGCCGTTTCCCGCCGCCCAGCAGGCTGTAACGAATCGCCTCGGCCACACGGGGCTCGATGCCTCCGAGCTCAGTGGCGCAGAACTCGGCGAGCGTGTCGTCGATCGCGCGGCGATCGACCGCGAGACTCAACGCCGCGATGTCAGTCACGCAGGTCGTCGATGCGAAACATCCCGTCGGCGGCTTCGTTGAGCTGCTTGAGCCGCGTCTCGGCCTGCGTGAGGAATGCGGACGCGGCTCTGAGCTCGGCAACGCCTTCCTCGAACAGCGCGAGCGCTGTGTCGAGGTCCAGCTCGTCGTCCTCCAGACGCGCCGCGATCGCCTCCAGGCGCTCCATGCTGGCGTCGAAGGTCACGACTCCGCCTCCGCCACGGCACGCTGCGGCGCCGTGGGCTGATCGTTAGGCGTCACGCGCTCGACCGTCGCGGATGCCGTGCCGTCGCGGAGCACCACGTCGACCGGTGTGCCCGGCTGCAAGCCATCGACCGAACGGAGCGTGCGCCCGTCGCCCGTGCGGACGATGGCATATCCGCGATCCAGCGTCGCGAGCGGACTGAGGGTATGAAGCCGTCCGCCTGACGACTCGAGCTGCAGACGACTCCGATCGACTCGCCTGGCGGCGGCGCGAGCAACGCCGCGGGCATGGTCGACCGCGCAGGTCCGGGCGCGCGCCACGCGCTCGGACGCGAGCGCGCTCAGCGTCGCGGCGGACATGCGAAGACGTTCGCGAAGCTCCGACTGCACGGGAACGGCGGCTTCCGCGGCGGCGGACGGCGTTGGCGCCCGCAGGTCAGCGACCAGGTCGCAGATGGACATGTCGATCTCGTGCCCGACGGCCGAGATCGTCGGGATCGGACAGGTCGCGAGCGCACGGGCCACGCGCTCGTCGTTGAACGCCCAGAGGTCCTCACGCGCGCCACCGCCGCGCCCGATGATGACGAGATCGGCGTCACCCCATCGCGCCACCTGATCGAGCGCATAGCACAGCGACTCCGGTGCCGAGTCCCCCTGTACCGCCGCCGGGACGAGGACGACCTCGACGGACGAACACCGGCGCTGCACGACTGCGTAGATGTCGCGGAGCGCCGCTCCATCCCGGCTCGTGATGACCGCAACGCGTCGCGGATACCGAGGGAGCGCACGCTTTCGCGCGGGGTCGAGCAGCCCATCCGCCTGCAGACGTGCGCGCGTCAGCTCGAGTGCCTTGCGCCACAGCCCGTCGCCCTCGGCCTCCATCCGCGTGACGGAGAACTGCATCTCTCCGCGCGCGGGGTAGACCGTGAGCCGGCCTAACGCGACGATCTGCATGCCATCATCGGGTGGTGCCGGAATGCGGCGGCGATCACGCGACCAGGCGACACACTTGAGCTGTGCGTCCTCGCCGCGGAGGCAGAAGTACCAGTGGCCGTTTCGATGCGCCTTGAAGTCGGAGACTTCGCCGCGCACCCAAAGCGGCATGAACGCCCCCTCGAGCACATCGCGCGCGGTGGCCGTCAGCGCCATCACCGAGACGGCCGATCCGGGCGTGGCGCCCGGGACGGCCTCTTCGACGTAGACGGCACGACGGGACGCTTCCCGGACGTCACGCGCGTCACGCGGCGGCGGCGGCGGAACGGCGCGGGCCGCGCGGGATGACGACCGTGACTCTGCCTTGGGTGGCGGCGGCGCGTCGGACCCAAACAGCTCGAGCGCACCTAACGATGGCGAGGGCGGGCCCCCGCGGCGCCGCGCCGTCACACGCCGGCGATCTGCGCCGCCGCGCGCACGGTGTTCGTCATGAGCATGGCGATCGTCATCGGCCCGACGCCACCGGGCACCGGTGTGATGAGCGACGCGACCTCGCGCGCCGACGCGAAGTGCACGTCGCCGACGATGCGATAGCCCTTGGGCACCGCCGGGTCATTCACACGGTTGATGCCGACGTCGATCACGACCGCCCCCGGTTTGATCATGTCGCCTGTGATCATCTCCGGCTTCCCGATGGCCGCCACAACGATGTCCGCGCGGCGGATATGACCGGCAAGATTGCTGGTCCGGCTGTGACAGACCGTCACCGTTGCGTTGCCACCGGGCGCATCCTGCATCAGCAGCGCGGCCATCGGCTTGCCGACAATGTTGCTCCGCCCGACGACGACCGCGTCCTTGCCCCGCGTCTCCACGCCGCTCCGGACGAGCAGTTCGATCGCGCCGGCTGGCGTGCACGGCACGAAGCCATCGCGCTCACCGATGCTGAGCTTGCCGACATTCACCGGGTGAAAGCCGTCGACGTCCTTCTCGGGACGAATGCGACGAATGACCTTGTCGGCCGCGATGTGACGAGGCAGCGGCATCTGCACCAGAATGCCGTGCACGTTCGGATCGGCATTCAGCCGGTCCACCTGCGCGAGCAGCGCGTCCTCGCTGGTCTCAGCCGGCAGGCGAATCGTTTCGCCGCGCATACCGGCTTCCTCGCACGCCTTCCCTTTCGAGCGCACGTACACCGCGCTCGCAGGGTCGTCGCCAACGAGGACGACCGACAAGCCAGGCGTGATGCCGACGGCCTTGAGGCGCTCGACTTCCTCCGCGACGTCGCGCCGCACGAGTCGCCCGATGGCCGTACCATCGATCAGCTGCGCGCCATGCGTGGTGGCCGAAACGCCGCGCGTCGCGCCGCCGGATGATGCTGAGTGAGCTTGTGCTTCAGCGCGCAAAATCCACCGCCCGCGTTTCGCGAATGACCACGACCTTGATCTGCCCGGGATACTGCAACTCCGCCTCTATTCTCCGCGCGATCTCCTCGGACAACGACGCCATGCGCACGTCGTCGACGTCGTCCGGAGTCACGAGCACGCGAATCTCTCGCCCCGCCTGAATGGCGAACACCTTATCGACGCCGCGGTAGCTCGACGCAATGCGCTCGAGCCCCTCGAGCCGCTTCACGTACGTTTCGAACGCCTCACGGCGGGCTCCAGGTCGCGATCCCGAGATCGCGTCGGCGGCCTGAACGAGCACGGACACCTCGCTCTCATGCGGCACGTCGTCGTGGTGTGCGGCAATGCAGTTCACTACGAGCGGATGCTCACCATACTTGGTCGCGACCTCGACGCCAAGCTGCACGTGTGTGCCTTCGTGCTCGTGCGTGAGCACCTTGCCGATGTCGTGCAGGAGTGCGCCGCGCTTGGCCATGGCCACGTCGAGACCAAGCTCCGCCGCCATGATTCCGGCGAGGAACGACACCTCCTTCGAGTGAGCGAGAATGTTCTGCCCGTAGCTCGTACGCCACTTCATGCGGCCAATGAGCTTGATGATCTCGGGGTGCAGCCCGGTGATTCCTGTCTCGTATGCTGCCTGTTCGCCCGTCTCGATGATCCCGGCGTCGACTTCGCGCCGCGCCTTGTTGACGACCTCCTCAATGCGGCCCGGGTGAATGCGGCCGTCTGACACGAGCTTTTCCAGCGCGAGCCTCGCGACCTCGCGGCGAACCGGCTCGAAGCACGACACGACGACGGTATCCGGAGTGTCGTCGATGATGACATCGACCCCCGTGGCCAGCTCGAACGCGCGAATGTTCCGGCCCTCGCGTCCGATGATTCGACCCTTCATCTCATCGTTGGGCAGGCTCACCGCCGAAACCGCGATTTCGGCGGTTTGCTCGGCAGCGATCCGTTGAACGGCGAGGGCGACGATCTTCCGCGCCTCGCGCTCGGCGTTGCGGCGTGCGGTCTCGCGGATCTCGCGAAGCCGGTTGGCAGCGTCGGCCTCGGCTTCAGCCTCGAGCCGATGAATCAGCTCGGCCTTGGCCTGCTCGGCCGAAATCCCCGCGAGCGTCTCGAGCCGCCGTTTCTCCTCGCCGACAAGACGGTCAAGCTCCTGTTCACGTTCGGCTATCGTCTTTTCCTTGCGACCAAGCTCGCTTGCGCGCCTGCCGACGTCCTTTTCGCGTTGCTCCAGCACGTCGAACTTGCGATCGAGCATCGTCTCGCGGTCCTGAACCCGCTTCTCCTCCCGCTCGACTTCCTCTCGCCGCCGTCGGGCCTCGACTTCCCAGTTCTCGCGGAGCTTGATCAGCTCTTCCTTACCCGAGATGAGCGCGCTCTTTCGGAGCGATTCCGCTTCTCTTTCGGCTTCGCCGACGATCCGCGTCGCGGTCTGCTCGGCAGTGGCTTTCGCTAGCAGCTGCGTTTCGCGCTCCGCACTGCGACCGGCGCGTCGGCCAAAAAAGAAAAACGCTGCGGAGGCGAGGACGAGCAATACGCCAAGCGCAGCACTCAGTGCCGTGGGATTCATGTCGATCTATGCTCCACCTCGACGTCGCGCCGAGGAGATGAGGGAAACCACTGCGAGTTGTGGGTCTCCCTGTACAGGGACCTTTCCGAGCCGGCACCGGCGAAGGGCGCGGGCTGGGACGGGTCTAACTGCAAAGGGTACTTGAACCTACAGCTCGACTGGTCGTCTGCGAGAAGCTACCGCGTGCTTCGCTCGCGCGCAATCGCGGTCCTAACGCGCGCTCAGCCGCCAGCGGGGGCTCGCTTCGCCGGAGGGAGCCATCGGCGCACTTCGGAGCTCAACGCGTCCATTGATTCGTTAAGCTCACGCTGTACGGTGCGAGCACGGAACAGCTCGTCGGTGATCTGCAGTGCCGCGAGAATTGCCGCGCGGTTCGACTCGACCACCGCGCCACTGTTCATGATCGTGCGGATCGTCTTGTCGACGTACGCCGCCACCTCCCGCGTGTGTTCCGGCGTAGCATCGCTTCGGATCGTGAGCTCCTGGCCCACGATCGTCACCTTCACCGAGCTCCGTTTTTCACTCATCGGTCGCTCCCGGCTCGCTCGTGTTGCTGTCGCAGAAATCGGAGCTGGGCAACGACCTGGTTCGTCCTTTCGGTTGCCGCGGCCAGCCGGCGCTTCAAGTCGGCGTTCTCCTGTTCGGCCACGGCAAGCAGCTCATGCGAGAACAGGTCGGTCGGACCGTTTGCGGCTTCGAGCGCCTTGAGCCGACCCTCGGCGGTGAGCGCACGTTTGCGGAACCCGGCAAGCTCTTCGCCAAGGTTGTGGACGAGCTGCGCGAGCTCGTGAAACGACGCGAATTCAGGCGCTGCGCTGTCGGACACCGAGCTCTCCTTCGAGGGCGCGTAGGATCTTGTTCGTGCGACCTTCGATCTCCTTGTCGCGTAGAGTGCGCGTCGCATCGCGGAACGTCAATCGCCAGGCGAGGCTTCGAGTGCCGGGCGGGAGACCTGCCCCGCGGAATTCATCGAACAGCGTGAGGCGCTCCAGCAGCTCGCCGCCGTTATTTCGGATCACGCGCTCCACGTCGGCAGCCCGAACGGCATCGGGCACGAGCAGCGCGAGGTCGATCGGCGCGGCGGGTGTCGACGGCAGCGGCTTGAATTGGACACGCTTCGCCGGCGGCGGAGCCGGCGTCTGTCCATGAATCGACTTGCCAGGCGCTGCTACGTCTGCCGATTCGACCGGTCCGAGATCGAGCTCGATCCCGTACGCCGGCGCTGCCCATACCGGCGCGTCGAGCCGCAGCGCGCGGACGACGCCGCGCGGCGCTCCGTCGAGCTCGATCGACCACAGCGTACCCCTGGCCTGCTCTGCGGCGTCTGCTGCGACGAGCGCCGGCTTCGCGCTCGGTACCGCAACCTCGATCAAACGCTCGGCGAGTGCGCGCGCGTCCCACTGATCGTAGCGAGGCGGCTTCGGCTCGGTGAAGTGCGCCGGCCGCCGGTCGCCCATGATCAGCACGCCGACGCTCTTTCGCTCGAGCGGAAGCGTCGCGGCGGAACGTGGCTCGAACACCGCACCGATCTCGAAGAGCCGAACGTTGCCTTCCATATGCGAAAGGTTGAATTCGGCCCTGCTCGACAGGGATTCGAGAATCGAACTGCGAAGATGGGCCTCGTTCTCCGCGAGCGGGTTGGCGACGCGAACGTGCGTATTGTCTCCGCCAGCAACGAATGGAAGCGGGCGCACCTCGAACAACCCTTCGGCCGCGAGTGCATCCTGGATAGCAGTTTCGAGAATGAAATCGGGCGAATCCGGAACGTTCCCAACCCTGAACGGACGAAGCTCATCGGGGAACGCGTCGTAGCCGTGCAGGCGTGCGACCTCCTCGACGACATCGATCTCGGCTGTGACATCGCCCCGCCACGAAGGAACCGTTACACGGACCTCCTCGCTCCGATCGAGCATCTCGGTGCCGGGACGCACGTCGGCCGAGAATCCGACGGTCCGGAGCAACTGCGTGATGCGTGGTGCCGGGATCGGCTCGCCAAGAACCTGCTTTACGCGGGAGGCGCGTACGAGCAGTTGTCTGGGCTGTGCGACCGCGGGTGCGATATCTACCGCGGACTCGGCAACTCCGCCGGCGAGCGCCATGATCAGAGCCACCGCCTGCTGCAGCCGCTCGGCCGCAGCCGCTACGTCGGTGCCACGCTCGAAGCGGTAGCTGGCCTCCGTAGACAGTGAGAGGGCCCGCCGCATCCCACGCACGCGCTTCGGGTTGAACGCGGCGACCTCGAGGAAAATCTCAGTGGTCTCAGGCGTAACTTCCGAGTCGCGCCCGCCGATGACACCGGCGAGCGCCTGAGCGCGATCCGCATCGGCGATAACGCACATGCTGCCGCTGAGCGCCCGCTCCACTCCATCGAGCGTGACGAGCTTTTCGCCCGGCCGCGCGCGTCTCACGACGATGGCAGGTCCGGCAAGCTTGGTCGCGTCGAACGCGTGCATCGGCTGGCCAAAGCCGAGCAGCATGAAGTTCGTGATGTCGACGATGTTGTTGATGGACCGAACCCCCGCGCCCTCGAGGCGCCGAGCCAGCCAATCCGGGCTGGGGCCAACGCGAACACCCCGCACAACGGCACCGAGATATCTCGGGCAACCGTCCACATCCTCGATCGAGACGGAGACACCACCCGTCGACGCGCGACGTGGATCGGACTGGACAGCGACCGGCGACGCGCTAAGAATCGAGGCGCCTTCATGCAGGGCTCGTCCGACGTTCACTGGGTGCCCGGTTGCGGCCGCGATTTCGCGCGCCACGCCGAGGTGCGATAGCAGATCCGGCCGATTCGCGCCAACATCGACCACGATCCGCGAGTCGGTCACCGACGGCAGCGCGGCGAGCAGCGGCGTGCCCGGCGGGACGTCGACGTCCAACTCGAGGATGCCGTCCTGCTCCTCGCCCAGTCCGATCTCGCGCGCGGAGCACAGCATTCCGTTCGACACAGCCCCGCGAATCTTTCGACGCTCGATGGTGAAGCCCGCGGGCATCTTCGTCCCGGTCTTCGCGAAGGGATAGAGCTTGCCGGCTCGCACGTTAGGCGCGCCGCAGACCACGTCGAGCAGCTCACCCGTTCCCGCGTCGACTCTGGTCACCGAGAGGTGATCGCTGTCGGGATGTGGCGCGCACTCGATCACGCGCGCGACGACGATTTGGCGGAGATCATCGCGCAGCGCTTCGACCGCATCCACGGTCGCCGTGCGCGACGTGATCACGTCGGCGAGCCGTGCCGGCGGGAGATCGATGTCGACGAAGTCCTTGAGCCAGTTGTACGAGATGTTCATCGGGCGATCTGTTCCAGAAAGCGTACGTCCGAGTCGTAGAGAAGCCGAATGTCGGGGATGCCGTACCGGGAGAGCGCACTGCGCGCCGGACCCATGCCGAACGCCCACCCGGTGTACCGTTCGCTGTCGATGCCGGCCGCCTCGAGTACCGCGGGGTGGACCATCCCGCTGCCGAGGATCTCGATCCATCCGGTGCCTTTACACGTGGCGCACCCCGAGCCGCCGCAGACGCCGCACTGTGCGTCGAGCTCGGCCGAGGGTTCCGTGAACGGAAAGAAGCTCGGTCGGAATCGGGTGCGTCCGGCGCCGAAGAACCGGCGGGCGAAATGATTCAGCGTCGCCTTGAGGTCGACGAAGCTGACGCCCTCGTCGACGGAGAGGCCTTCGATCTGCGAGAACATGGGGGCGTGCGACGGATCGAAGAAGTCGCGACGATATACGTTGCCCGGCGCGAGGATCCGAATGGGCGGCGCCCAGCGCTGCATGGTTCGCACCTGGACGGGCGACGTGTGCGTGCGCAGGAGCGACCCCGGACCGAGGTACAGGGTGTCATGCGCATCCATGGCAGGGTGGTCCGCCGGGAAGTTCAACGAACCGAAGTTATACCACTCGGTTTCGGCTTCCGGACCTAACGCGACGGTGAAGCCGAGCTCGCGGAAGATCTCTACGATCTCGCGAATGACGAGCGTGACGGGATGCCTGCCGCCGAGCCAGCGTTGCCGGCCGGGCATCGTTAGGTCGGCCGCCGCCTGCGCTCCGCGAGCCGTTCCCGCGGCTTCGCGCTGCGCCAACGCGTCCTCGAAGCCTTTCCGGACCCGGTTCAACGCGATGCCGGCGTCGCGACGCCCATCGGGTGGGACGGTGGTGATCGACTTCTGCAGCTGGTCGAGTCGGGCGCGCCAGTCACGCAGCTGGCCTTTCACGGCATCGACGCGGGTGGCGGCATCGATCTGCGCAAGCCGCTCCTCGAGCTCCCGCTCGAGCTGCGTCGCTTCGTCGAGGTATTCCTGAATGGTCACTGTCGGGAATCGGGAATCGGGAATCGGGAATGGAAGGACGTCGGATGCGACGCGGCGGCAGCCGTGACGTTAGGTCACGCTGCCGCCGCGTTGTGCCTGGAAGGCTGGGCAGGTTGTGATGGCCGAGTCCCCAGTCCCCAGTCCGCAGTGCCTAGTCCCTGCAGTTCACGCAGCGCTCAGCGCCGACCGCGCCTTGTCGACGAGCGCCGTAAACGCGGCCGGATCGTGCACGGCCAGATCTGCGAGGATCTTTCGATCGACCTCGATGCCGGCCTTCTTGAGGCCGTTCATGAATACGCTGTAGCTCATGTCGTTCTGATGCGCCGCGGCGTTGATGCGCGTGATCCAGAGGCGGCGGAAGTCGCGCTTCTTGTTGCGCCGATCGCGATAGGCGTAGCGCCAGGCGCGTTCGACGGTCTCCTTTGCCGGCCGCCACAGCTTGCTGCGGGCGCCGAAGGCGCCGCGCGCGGCCTTCATGATTTTCTTTTTGCGCTTCAGGCGCACGACGTTCGATTTGACGCGTGGCATTGTATTCCTCCCTTAGGCCTGAAGCAGCCGCTTGAGGTTCTTTGCTTCTCCGTTGGTGCCCACGGTGGTGGAGCGACGGAGGTTTCGTTTCCGCTTGGACGTCTTCTTTGTGAGGATGTGGCTCTTGTAGGCCTTGTATCGCTTCACCTTGCCAGATCCGGTGACGGAGAAGCGCTTCCTCGCGCCTCGATGGCTTTTCATTTTCGGCATAACGCGCACTCGCTCATTTCGGCGTGAGAATCATCGTCATCGACTTGCCTTCCATCTTCGGCTCGCTCTCGATCTTCGCGACATCGGCGAGATCGGAGGCGACCCGATCGACCACGGCCTTCCCGAGCTCCGGGTGCGCGATCTGACGACCGCGGAACATCAGGGTGACCTTGACCTTGTTGCCCTCTCCCAGGAACCGGCGGGCGTGGCGCGTCTTCGTCTCGAAGTCGTGATCCTCGATGCCAGGGCGGTACTTGACCTCCTTGAGGTGGATCACGTGCTGCTTCTTCTTGGCCTGGCGGGCCATCTTGGCCTGCTCGAACTTGAACTTCCCGTAGTCCATGATCCGAACGACGGGAGGCCGCGCCGTGGGCGCTACTTCGACCAGATCCAGTCCTTGCTCTGTTGCGGCCGCCAGCGCGGCATCGAGATCCAGAATTCCCATCTGACTGCCATCCGCCGCGATGACGCGGAGGGGGCTGATTCGGATCTGGCGATTGACGCGGACGCGCTT
>Ga0307406_10000511_pt1 | contig 22340 bp, 22 predicted proteins | sample 322Cmetagenome_3_FD_203706 | JGI IMG/M metagenome (GOLD analysis project Ga0307406, IMG submission 203706) | Maize rhizosphere microbial communities from greenhouse at UC Davis, California, United States - 322HYB-C-2 | ecosystem: Host-associated > Plants > Roots > Rhizosphere > Soil | place...
GCGGCCCGTCGTACCTTCACGAAGTCGAGGAACGCTTCGAGAGCCCGACGCTCATCTTCGAAGGTGTGCGCCCAGAGGGCCGAGTACTGATCCGTGTTGTCGACCCAGCCGAACAGGTAGTCGATCCCCCAGTGCGCTTCGCCGTCCGGCGCCGGCTCCGTGTAGAGCGGGTCGCCCTCGAAGTCGAAGAAGATGTCGCCGTGGCTGGGGAGCGGAAGGGTGTGGATCGCCGGGGCGTAGTGCACGTCGTAGGTCGGTAGGCCCTCGGCATCGGCGCGGATCTGAAGGCGCGCCTGCGCGCGGAGGGTCTCGAACGAATCGATGTTCATGCCGACGGGGGCCTCGGATGCCGTCGCGAGGGCGTCGATCGTGTCGATGCGGGACGCGCGCAGACGTGCGCGCTGCACCGGACGCATGCGCGCGACCATGAGCAGGTCCCGGTGTGCGAGAACCTGCTCCTCGCAGGTGGCGCACCGACCGCACGCGACGATCTGCAGGTCGTCGCGATCGTCGCCCCAGGCGAGCGGAGCACCGGTCGCACCATCGCCGACGCGGCGATCGGCGATCAGCGCCCGCAGCCGCGATCGGCGCACCTGGAAGAGCGGAAGGAGATCGTCGACGCTGTGCGTGCTGAGGCTGCTGTCGCCGAGGATCAGGTCGACCTCATCGGACCGCGGGATGCCGAGCCGGTCGAGCTGATCGACATATGCCGCCAGCTGCATGAGAGCGGTGACCCGCGCCTTGCGCGCCAGCTTCGAGTCCTGCACGCGCCAGCGACCATCGTCGTCCTTGCGCAGGAAGTCGGCGAATCCGACGAACTCCTCGGTCGCGAACGCGGCCTGGAAGACGACGAGGGCATCGGACTCCAGCGCCTCGACCGTCTCGTCGGTGGCTGCGCGGAGAGCGTCGGCATCGATCGATGAGACCTTCTCGATCTGGTGGACCCTGTCGTCACCGAGCTCTTCGACGTACCGCGCGAGCACGTTCTGTTCGTGCACGTCTCCGAGCAGGGCGGCCCGCTTCAGTGTGGCGTCTTCCGGCTCCTCGACGGCCGGCACGCGGCCGAGCTTCGCGTCGATCGCGCGGCACCAGGCGAACTCGCATTCCGCGGCCGCCTTCAGATCGCTGGCGCTCCAGATGACGCGCTGCGCCGCAGTGTCGATCCGCACGATGCTCCCGTTCTGTCGGATGCTTCGACACTATCCGCGGCATCCGACACGGGACGAACGGCGCGCACCTGCGCTCAGCGCCACCAGTCGTCGTCGGGGGTCACCGGGAGATGGCGCTTGTGCTGCGTCGCGAGGTACTTCGCCTCGATGCGTCCCGCCGCTTCGGGGTCGACGGGGCGTCCCTCGAGGAAGTCATCGATCTGCTCGTACGTGAGGCCGAGCTCGTCCTCGTCCGCACGGCCGGGCTGGCCGTCGAGGAGGTCGGCGGTCGGCACCTTGAACGCGAGCCGGTCGGGCGCGTCCAGGAACTGCAGCAGCGAACGGCCCTGCCGCTTCGTGAGGCCGGAGAGCGGCAGGATGTCGGCGGCGCCGTCGCCGAACTTCGTGTAGAAGCCCGTCACGGCCTCGGCCGCGTGGTCCGTCCCGATCACCAGCAGGCCGTCGTGTCCGGCGAGCGCGTATTGGGTGACCATGCGCACGCGCGCCTTGATGTTGCCGCGGTTGAAGTCGCTGATGTCGCTCGTCACCGCGAACTCGATGTCCTCCTCGACGCCGTCCACGCCGTTCTGGATGTTCACCTCGACGGATGAGTCCGGCGCGATGTACTCGAGTGCGGCTTCAGCATCCGCCGCGTCCTTCTGCACCCGGTACGGCAGACGCACGGCGAGGAATCTCGCCTCGCCGCCCTCGGCGCGCACGCGTTCGACGGCGAGCTGCGCCAGGCGACCCGCGAGAGTCGAGTCCTGCCCGCCGGAGATGCCGAGGACGAAGCCTCGCGCCCCTGTCGTGCGGAGGTAGTCGACGAGGAATCCGACTCGACGCTCCACCTCGGCTTCGGGATCGATCTCGGGCCGGACACCGAGAGCTTCGGAGATCTGCTGCTGCAACGACACTGGGGCCTCCACTCTTCCTCGAACCAGTATTGCGCTTCTGTGTTACGCCCGGGTGACAGAACCGCACATGGACGCTCCTGCCAGGCGCGACCTGAAAGAATGAGGAAGTGAAACTCCTCGTCGCCGCCCTCGCGTCCGAACTGACCGCCTTCCCGGACACACTCGATGGGTTCGACCGCCTCGTGACAGGCCCGGGCAAGCTCCAGGCGACCTATGCGCTCACCCGCGCGCTCGACGCGCGCGACTACGACGAGATCGTCGTGGTCGGCACCGCCGGTGCGATCGATCCGGATCTCGAGGCGACGGTCCACGAGATCGGCACCGCGTTCCAGCACGACGTCACCGATCTCGACGGCGTCGCGGGCCAGCACGTCTCGCTTCCCGCTCGCGTGGCGACCGGCCGCGACGGCGTACTGATCGCCACGGGCGATCACTTCGTGGACGACGCCGAGGTCACCGCCGTGATCCGGCCGACGGGTGCCGCACTGGTGGACATGGAGACGTACGCGTACATCTGGGTCGCCGAGCAGTTCGACGTGCCGATCCGCGTCTTCCGCGCCGTCTCCGATCAGGCCGAGGACGGGGCCCTCACCGACTGGCGCGAGGCCGTCGCGCGGTGCAGCGTGCAGCTGCGCGACTTCATCCGCGACGAATACGGGGTCTGACGGCGCCGACGCGCCGCCTCATCCCGGGCCGTCTCAGCGCGTCTCGATGATGCTCGGGCCGTGGGGGGCGGCGCGCACCGTGAGCTGCGCGGGAATCTGCTCCTGCATGGTTTCCACGTGACTGATCACGCCGACGGTGCGGCCGCCCTGCCGCAGTTCGTCGAGAGTGCGCATGGCCACATCGAGCGTGTCGCCGTCGAGCGATCCGAAGCCCTCGTCGATGAAGAGCGTGTCCAGTTGGATGCCGCCGGCCCGCGCCGTGACCACCTCGGCGAGGCCGAGAGCGAGCGCGAGCGAGGTGAGGAACGTCTCACCGCCGGAGAGCGACTGGGGCGGACGCGTCTGCCCGGTGAAGGCATCGGACACCACGATCCCCAGACCGGATGCCGCGCCGCGCGCGGCGAGGGCGTCGGAGTGCTGCAGCTGGTACCGCCCCGTGGACATGTCGTACAGCCGGCGGTTCGCGGCCTCGACGATCTCCTCGAGCTCTGCGGCGAGGACGAAGGTCTCGAGCGCCATCTTGCGGGTGTTGGCACCGCGCCCGGCGATCGTGTCGGCGAGCCCCTGGAGGATCTCGAACTCGGCGGCGTCGTCGGCCGTCTCGGCATGCTCCGCGGCGGCGGAGTCGATCAGCCCGTCGAGCCGCTCCGCGGTTCCGCTCGCGCGACTAGCCTCGTCGACCGCGTGCATCCAGGTCGCGCGCGCTGTCGCTGCGGCCTCTTCAGCGCGCGAAAGGTAGATCGGCTCCTCGGGGAGGGTCCGCAGCTCGAGGTCGAACAGGATGGCGCGTTCCTTCTCACGTTGCACCGCGTGCTGGGAGATCCGCGCGTCGAGTGCCTCCCGCTCGTCGGTCGACCGCAGGGCTCCGACAGCTGCGGCCACATCGTCGAACGCCGAATCAGCCAATGCGGCGTCTCTCTCGGCCTCGGCCTCGCTCAGGGACTGCGCGCGCCGCGCGCGTTCGGCCGTGGCCTCGGCGAGAGCCCGTGCCGCCGTCACCTTGGCCGTCGTGTCGGCGAGGCGCTCGGCGACGGTGGGGAAAGGCCCCCGGGCATCGGCGATCAGCGTGCGCGCGTCGGCCACGCGCTGGGTCAGCAGCACGAGCTGCTCTCGCGAGGCCGCGAGGGCAGCATCATCGTCGGCACGTCGGCGCTCGAGCAGCGCCGCCCGGTCGGAGAGGGCCAGCAGTTGCGCATCGAGGGTCTTGACGCGATCGGCCGCGACGACACCCTCCGCGTGCGCGTCGACGGCCTCGAGATGCTCGCGCTCGGCCTGCTCGACCGTGCGTCCGTCTGCCTTGGTCTCGGCCGCCGCAAGCGCGGCCCGGAGGGACGAAGACGTCGCTGCCGCCTCGCGCTCGATCTCGGACGCGGCGTCACGCGCGCTCTCGGCGGTGGCGATGTCGTCGGCCGAGACGGGATCCACGTGCGTCGCCGGCGCCGGATGCTCGTGCGCGCCGCACACGGGGCACGCCTCGCCGTCGGTCAGGCCCGAGGCGAGCTCGCCGGCCATTCCGTCGAAGCGGCGCTGCCTCAGCTGCGCCAGCGCCGTCTGCGCAGCGGCGTGTGCGGTGGTCGCCGCGGCGAGCTCCTGCTCGGCGCGCGTGTGGTCCGTGCGCAGACGCGCAGCCTCGCGGGCCGCCCGCAGGCGGGCTTCCGCGGCCTCCTGAGCCAGGGCCAGATCGCCCCTCCGGTCGGCGGTGCGCCTCGCGTCGTCGCGCTCGAGGGTCAGGGCGGCGATCTGCACCGGCAGGTCATCGCGCTCTGCGGCTCCTGCCGAAGCGCGACTCGCTGCAGTCTGCACAGCCGCCTCGGCGGTCTGGAGCTCGTCCTCGAGCGCCGCCTCGCGCTGCTCGAGCTCGTGCGCGCGTTCCCACGCTCCGCTCTCCTTGAGGCGCTCGGCGGCCCACGCGGCCAGGTCGTCATCGACTTCCAACCCGAAGCGCTGCCATGCCTCACGGGCGTCGGCTTCTCCTCCGCTCGCGCTGTCGAGCGCCGTCCGCGCTCGGTCCGCGGACGCGATGATGGAACGGAGCCCCTCGGCCGATCGGGCCTCGTTCAGCTCGGAGCGGACCGCCGCGATCGACGGCTCCTCAGCATCGAGGCGGTCGAGCGCGGCTCGCGCACGATCCCGCTCGCGCTGCGCGCGCTGCTCCTCGCGCGTGGTGGCCAGCACGGCATCTGCGGCGGCCGAACGCTTCTCCGCTTCGACGCGTTCCGATGCGCGACGCTCGGCCTGGTAGTCGGCGCGAGCCTTCGCGCGCCGCAGGTCGTCGAGCCGGTCCGGCGTCGTCGTCACGGCTGAACGCGCGGACTCGCCGGCACGCGCCTCGTCGTCGCTCCCGTCCCCCCAGAGGCCGGCGGTGGAGACGAGACGCTCCGCCTCGTCGACCCGCGCGGCGACGGTCGCGAGGCGAGCACCGAGGGCCTGTTCTGCGGCCCTCCGCCGGTCGTCGAAACGCGACTGGACGTCTTCGAACCGCTGCGTGCCGAAAAGTCGCCGGAGCAGCGCCTGGCGATCTTTGCTCCCCGCGAGCAGGAACTCGGAGAACCTGTTCTGCGCCAGCAGGATGACCTGCAGGAACTGCTCGCGACTCAGTTGCAGGATCTCGTCGAGCTCGGTGGCCACGTCGACCGCCCGCGCCGCGCGGCCGACCCACCCGGCATCCGTCCGCTCCTCCAGCGAGACGGCCGCGGCCTGCTTGGTCATGCCGCCGCCGCGCTTGGCCGGGCGTGGGTACTCGGGCGAGCGCGTCACGCGGAAGCGACCGGCGGAGGCACTGAACTCCACCACCACTTCCGAGATGTCATCGGGTTCGCAGTAGTCGCTGCGCAGCCGCTTCTCTCCGCCGTCGTAGCGCGGCACCCCGCCGTAGAGCCCGAAGCAGACGGCATCCAGGATGCTGGACTTGCCCGCACCGGTTCGTCCGGCGATCAGGAAGATGCCGTCGTCGGCGAACGCGTCGAAGTCGACGGTCTGGCGGGACCGGAACGGGCCGAATCCCTCGACCTCGAGGCGATGGAGGCGCATCTAGACGAGCGCCTCCGCGCGCACACGATCGTCGAGCACGGCGCGGATCAGCCGGCTCTCGGTCTCGGTCGGCCCGTGCCCTGCGCGCACATGCTCGAGGAAGGCGTCGATGCGCTCCGCGTCGGTGACCGCGGCGCGCAGCCGCTGCGAGTAGCTCCGCTCGCGCTCTTCGGCGATGACCTCGGGCTGGTGCTGCACCATCGCGCAGAACGGGAAGCTCTCGCGCAGCCGACGCATGGGCTCGGCCTGCGGGGCGGCGTCGGTGTAGATCGCGCATACCCAGTCGTCGACGTGTGCGGCGACGTTCGCCTCGGACAGGATCTCTTCAAGCAGACCCGTGAGCGTGACCAGGCGCCGCGGCACCGGCAGTTCGAGCCACTCGACACCGGCGAGCCCGTCGGCATCGAGGTCGACCAGCCAGGAGCCACGAGGCTTGCGCTGCTCGCCGAAGCTGTAGTGCAGCGGAGCGCCCGCGTAGCGCACGCGCTCGCTGATCTGCTGGCGTCCGTGGATATGGCCGAGCGCCACGTAGTCGGGACCGTCGAAGACGCTCAGCGGCACGACGTCGAGTCCGCCCTGCCGCACCTCGCGCTCGAGCCCGATCGTCGCATCGACGCCCGCGGCGAAGCAGTGTGCGATGGCGACCGACCGACCGGAGTGCTGCGCCATGCCGACGCGCACGAGATGCATCGCATGCGCCATGGTCTGCGCCTGGGTGCGCAGCTGACGCCCTTCGGCGTCGCCCTCCGGCCAGTGCTGACGAACGATCGCCGGCTCGAGGTACGGGATGCCGAAGAAATGCACGGGCCCGTCGGCGTCGGCGATGGTGATCGGCTCACCGACGGCGAGCGGGTCGGTCAGAACGTGGATCCCGTCGCGCAGCAGCCGGGCCTGGAAGCCGAGCCGGGCCGCCGAGTCGTGGTTGCCGCTGGTCATGATGACGCGGGCGCCCGTCTCGTGCAGCGCGACCAGCGCGTCGCCGAGCAGGGTGTAGGCAGGGCCCGAAGGCGTGGCCGAGTCGAACACGTCTCCGGCGACGACCACGACGTCGACCGCGTTCTCCTGCACCTGCGCGGTGAGCGCCGCGAGCACCTCGGCCAGCGCGTCCATGGTCGAGTGACCGTGGAACGTGCGACCGATGTGCCAGTCGGAGGTGTGCAGGATTCGCATACTCACACGCTACGAACCCCCACGGACATTCGGTCCGAGGCGTGCCGCAGACGGGGAGGAGAAGAGCGGAAGGTCCCCTGACCCACCCTCGTCACGACGATCGGCACGCGGTGGTGCATGGTGCGCTGTGCGCTTTCACCTGTGCGGCGTGCGGGGCTGCGCGATGCGATCCGGGCTGCCCTCCGCCCTCCAGGTGTGCCGGAACTTGCCCCTCCCGGCGGGGGTTGTGCCCGCTTCGTCGTGACTACCGACTTCCGCTCTACTCCTCCAGCTCGTTCGTCCAGTTCGCCTGCTGGATCCGGTTGTCGAGTTCGCGCAGCTCCTGCGCGACCGCGCCGGCCCTGGCGCGCAGCTCCGCGACCGGGAGCGCGGAGATCTTCCGGAGCTCCGATCTCATCTGGCGCTGGAAGTGATCGTTCGCTCCGGATGCCGCGGCCGCGGCATCCGTCAGCAGAGAGTGCTGCAGGCGCAGCACGTCACGCGCGGCGAGGGCGTCGGTCATGGTGCCGTCGCGGCCGAGCTCGAGGCGCGAATTCGTGGCGTTGATGCGGCGGATCAGATCACGCAGCTGGGTGAGCGCGGCATCCGCTTCGACGATCAGGGCCCCCGCGTCCTCCGCCGGCTCCTCGCCCTCCTGGTAGCGCGCGTTCGAGGTGATGCGGGCGCGCAGCTGCTCGATGCGGCGCTGCAGATCGGCTCGTGCGGTGAGTGCCTCTGCGAGTTTCATGGCTTCATCCTCGCAGGGCCGCCGCGTAACAGAACGAAATACTCGGGCGCGTCAGCGCGAGCGCAGCAGGTGTGCGTGCTCCGGGTTCGCCGAGAACCAGTCGGCGACGTACCAGCAGACGGCGTCGACCTTGCGATCGCCGCGCGACTCGATGTCGGCCACGGCGCCCTCCACGACCTTCCCCGCATAGCCGTGGCCGCGGAAAGTCGGGATGGTGAACGCCCTGGTCAGCGCGATCGTGCGGCCGTCGTCACGGTAGTCGAGCACGCTCACCAGCCGTCCGTCACGCATGAGGGTGTAACGCGATTCATCCTTCTCGTCGGTGAGGATGAAGCCGCCGACAGTGGTCGAGATCGTCATTCGAGCAACGTTACGCCCGCTTCTGCGCACGGAGCCCGTTTTGACACGAGGCGACACGATCAGACATAATCCCCCCATGACCACCAACGCACGCCCTTTGTCCGCCCAGGAGGCGAACGGGACTGCCGGGATGATGATGCCCGGTCGCGTTGGCATGTGTTGCCGAATGTGTCGCTGAACGAACAGCCACCCCGCCTGACCTGATCATTCGCCATCTGCGATGTCAGCGTCACCGAGCATCCACCCTTGCTCGCTTCCCGGCTCCGCCGGTCATTCATGCAACGCATCAGAGCCGCTCTCCGGCTCACGTCCTGAGGACTTCATCATCATGTCGAACACCGCACTTCTCGAGCTTCCCGCTTCCTCCGCCCAGGCCCGCACCGTTTCGTCCGAGGCCGCAGCGCCCCTGAACGGCGCCGCCGCAGACCTCCCCGCCGTCCGCTCCCCCCGCGGCTTCGCCCTCTACGTCGGACTCGACGAGATCAAGGCCGCCGAAGCCGGCGTGAGCCTCCCCCTCCTGGTCGACGCCCTGCGTCGCACGCTCGCCGAACTCGCACCGGGCGCCGAGACCCACGCCACCGTCGCTCTCGCCCCGCACGGCTCCGGAGGCCGCGACCTCGACGTCGTCCGCCTCGCGCTGCAGGAGCCCGGCGCGATCGCCCGCACCAAGGCCGCCGCACAAGAGGACATCGCCGAGGAGGAGACCGGCGTGACCGTCGACATCTCCCGCAAGCGCGTCCTGATCGACGGCGAGTCCGCCGCGTTCACCTACAAGGAGTTCGAGCTGCTGCAGTACCTCGTCCTCCGCGAGGGTCGCACCATCGAGCGGTCCGAGCTCGTCTCGGCTCTCTGGCAGGCGCAGGACGACGAGACCCCCGGCGAGCGCACGATCGACGTGCACGTGCGTCGCCTGCGCGCCAAGCTCGGCCGCTACGAGGACATCGTCCGCACCGTGCGCGGCATCGGCTACCGGTTCGACCGTCACGCCGACGTGGTCATCCGCTACGGCCACGGCACGCCCTCGCCCGACCGCTTCTGACCCGAGTCGCTCCTGCGGCGGATCGCGCGGCGCGGACCGGTGTCAGCACCGCCGCGTAGGGTGGGCGCATGACCCTGACAGCGGATGCCGGAGCGGCCGGGGCCGCGCGGGAGGATGCTGCGCAGGAGACGCTCTACCGCCCTTCGCACGACCTCGATCTCGCAAGCACGGTCGGCGTGCTGCGCCGCGGGGGAACGGACCCGACGACCGTGATCGACGGCCCCGTGATCTGGCGGGCCGTGCGCACATCTCTCGGCGCCGTCACACTCGCGCTGCGGGCGAGCGGCGGCGAGGTCAGGGCCACCGCGTGGGGCGCCGGCGCCGCCGAGGCCCTCGACCGGGTGCCCGACCTGTGCGGCGCGCGCGACGACGCCACGGACTTCGACGCGTCGCGGCATCCGCTCATCGCCGAGGTCGCCCGTCGCAACCCGGGTCTGCGCCTCACGCGCACGGACGAGATCTTCGATGCGCTCGCCGGCGCGATCCTCGAGCAGAAGGTCACGGCCGTGCAGGCCTTCGGCGCCTGGCGCTTCCTGGTGTCGCGCTTCGGGGAGCGTGCGCCCGGCCCCACCCCGCGGCCGATGTTCGCGCCGCCCGCGGCATCCGTCTGGCGGACCATCCCGTCGTGGTCGTGGCACCGGGCAGGTGTCGAGCCACCGCAGTCGAAGACGATCGTGCGGTCCGCCGAGCGCGGCGACCGGATCGAGCGAGCCGTCGGCGCAGCTGACGACGGCACCGCAGCCGAGAGGATCCTCACGAGCCTTCCGGGGGTCGGCGCCTGGACCTCGGCCGAGACCCGCATCCGGGCGCTCGGCGACCCCGACGCCGTGAGCGTCGGCGACTTCCATCTGGCGCACGAGGTGGGCTATGTGCTCACGGGCGCGCGCACCGACGACGACGGGATGCTGGAGCTCCTCGCTCCCTGGGCCGGCCACCGCCAGCGCGTCATCCGTCTGATCTATGCCAGCGGGGTGAAGGAGCCGCGCCGCGGTCCGCGCCTCGCACCGGAGAACCATCGCGACCGCTGAAGACCCCGCGCCCTCCGTGGGACAGGATCTAGGCTGAGGTCATGTCCCGCACCGTGCTCCGCGTCTCCGTCACCGCCGGCCTGCTGGTCCTGGGCGTCGTCATCGGGCTGATCTTCCAGAACGTCTGGCTCGGTCTGCTGCTCGCCGCGATCGTGTGGCTCGGCTGGTTCCTCGGCTACGAGTCGCGACGCGGGAACAACGCCGGCGTCAACGACGAGGACCACGGCATCGAGCTCTGATCGCCCGCGTGCGTCAGTAGTACACGGCGAGCGGTCCCGAAGGGCCGTCGATCACGTGCACCGGTGTCTCGAAGACGCGGGTGAGCACGACATCCGTCATGATCTCCTCCGGTGAACCGAACTCGACCACCGCGCCGTCCTTCATGGCGCAGATGTGATCGGCGTAGTGCCCGGCGAAGTTCACGTCGTGGAGCACGATGACGATGGTGCGCCCGAGTTCTTCGGCCGCGCGGCGCAGGTGCTTCATCATCTGCACGGCGTGCTTCATGTCGAGATTGTTCAGCGGTTCGTCCAGCAACACGAACTCGGTGTCCTGCGCGAGCACCATCGCGACATACGCGCGCTGGCGCTGCCCGCCGGAGAGCTCGTCGAGGTAGCGGCCCTCCAGGGCACCCAGGTCGAGGAAATCGATCGCGCGGCTGATGATCTCCTCGTCCGCGCGGTTCAGCCGGCCCTTCGAGTGCGGGAAGCGCCCGAAGCCGACGAGTTGACGCACCGTGAGGCGGGTGACGAAGTGGTTCTCCTGGCGCAGGATCGAGACCACCTTCGCCAGGTCCTTCGAGGTGGTCGAGGCGACGTCGAGACCCGCGATCTCGATGGCACCGGCATCCATCCCGTTCAGCCGCCCGATCATCGTGAGCAGGGTCGACTTGCCGGCACCGTTCGGCCCGATGAGGGCAGTGATCCCTCCCGCGGGGATCTCGAGGTCGACGGGGCCGATGGCGACCTCGCTGCTGTAGTCACGCCGGACGCCGTCGAGTGCGATCACAGCCTGCCCTTTCTGAGGATGACGATGAGGAAGACGGTGCCGCCGACGAGCTCGATGAGGATCGACACCATCCCCTGCGCGTAGAAGACGTTCTTCATCACGAAGTACGCGCCGGCGAGGATCGTGAACGCCGTGAGCACGGCCACCGGGAAGATGAGCCGATGGTCGTACGTGTCGGCGAACTGGTAGGCGAGCGTGGCGACGAGGAAACCCAGGAACGTCATCGGCCCCACGAGTGCGGTCGACGTCGCCATCAGCACAGCGACGAGGAACAGCACGAAGAAGAGTTCGCGCCGGTGATCCAGACCCAACGAGCGCGCGGCATCCGGTCCGAGCGCCATCAGGTTGAGCCTCCGCGAGCGGAGCCAGAGCACGACGGATGCCGCGATCACGAGCGGGATCGCCAGCGGGAGGTACGAGGGGTCGGCGTTCGACACGTTGCCGAACAGGCGGGCCGCGAGCACATCGAACTCGCTCGGCGTGAGGAGCCGCTGCATGAACGTCGACACGGCCCCGAGCCCGCCGCCGATCACGATGCCGATCAGCAGCATGATCTGCAGGTTGCCGTAGCGCCCGGAGAGGAGCCACCCGTACAGTGCCACGGCCAGTCCGACCATGACGGCGACCTGGATCGCGAACTGCCCGACGCCCTGGATAGCGACGAGTCCCGCCACCCCGAACAGGTACACCGTCGAGGTCTGCACCACACGGTACAGCGACTCGAATCCCATGATCGACGGGGTGATGATGCGGTTGTTGGTGACGGTCTGGAAGCTGACCGTCGCGACCGCCTGTGCGATCGCGACGAGCACCATCACGGTGACGTCGGTCGCGCGGTGCTGCGCGATGCGCCAGAACCCGGGCGATCCCGCCGGCATCGGATTGCCCCAGGCGAGTAGCCCGAATCCGGACCCGACCGCCAGCACGATCAGGATGCCCAGCACGAGCAGATAGCGCCGCCGCGCGCGTGACGTCGTGAAGGCGCCGGCCGTCCGCGGGAGCACGGCGAGCGTCGCGCCCTCAGCCACGTCGACGCTGCCTCAGCAGGAGGAGGACGAAGACGATCGCGCCCACGACCCCGAGGATCAGGGACACCGGCACCTCGAACGGCATGATGATGGTGCGGCCGATGATGTCGCAGACCGTGACGATCGCGATGCCGAGCAGGCACACCCACGGCAGATTGCTGCGCAGATCATCGCCCCGCACCATCGAGACCACATTCGGCACGATGAGCCCGAGGAAGGGCAGATTGCCGACGACCACCGTGACGACTCCGGTGGTGATGGCGATGAGCACGGTCCCGAGCAGGATGATCCGGTTGTAGTCCACGCCGACGTTCGTGGCGATCTCCTCGCCGAGTCCCGCGATCGTCAGGCGATCCGCCACGATGAACACGATCACGCCCACGATCGCGACGATCCACAGCATCTCGTACTGTCCGCGCATCACCGACGTGAAGCTGCCGGCGAACCAGACTCCGATGATCTGGAGGGAGTTCGTGGCGAGGGCCAGGTAGGTCGAGACGGCGCCGACCACGGCCCCGAGCATGATCCCCACGATCGGCACGATGAGCGAGGACTTCAGGGCGACGCGGCGGAGGAAGGCGAAGAACACGAGGGTGCCGACGAAGGCAGCCGCGACGGCGCCGACCATCCGGAGCGTCAGCGACGGATGCGGGACGAGGATCATCACGGCGAGCAGACCGAGACCCGCCCATTCCGTGGTGCCGGTCGTTGTCGGCTCGACGAAGCGGTTCTGGGTGAGCAGCTGCATCACGAGCCCGGCCATGGCCATGGCGGCGCCGGCGAGAACGAGCGCGATCGTGCGCGGCACGCGGGTGATCTGGAACATCTCGCCGCCGTCACCGGCGCCCGCGATGTCGTAGACGCCCGTGAAGAGCGAGACGACGAGAAGCGCGGCGACGACGAGCACGCCGATGAGCAGCTTCACGTCGAAGAGCCGCCCAGCACTACGGGGCGGCGAGGCGAGGTCAGCGGAGGTCATGAGGGAGTCCCGAAGCGTCGGGGGGGGGGAGCGGGCCTGTCGTCTCGCGTAGCCCCCCCGACGACCGGTATGCGTTACTTCGCGTCCTCGAGGGCGTCGGCGAGGTCGTTGAAGAAGGTCGTGTACGTCTGGATACCCTCGTTCAGGTACGTGTCCGTGGGCATGTAGACGATCTGCTTGTCCTTCACCGCGGTGACGCCGGCGAGCGCCTCGGAGTTCTCGAGGATCTCGGCTGCCTGCACGTAATCGGGCGTCTCGGCCGCGAACACGGCGTCGCGGTCGAGGACCAGGATCCAGTCGGGGTTCGACGCGGCGATCGCCTCCACGGAGATCTCGTCGCCCTGGTGGTCGTCCGTCGCGTCGTCGACCTCGAGCGCCGGGGTGAGGCCGAGGATGTCGTAGACCGGACCGAGCGAGCGGCCGACGGTCGGCGCGAGATAGCCGATCTCGCCGCCCGAGGTGTTCACCGCCATGACGGTGTCGGCGTCGTCGTACGCAGCCTTCGCGCGCTCCACCGCGGCGTCGAACTCGTCGACCAGCTTCTTCGCCTCGTCCTGCTTTCCGAAGATCTCGCCGAGGACGGTGATCTGCCGCTTGAGCTCCTCGTCGAAGGGCTCGCCCTCGCGCGGCTCGAGGTCGATGATGGTGGCATCCGGCACGAGGTCGGCGATGGCCGTGTTGTGCTGGGTGAAGCGCTGGCCGCTGATGATCAGATCCGGCTCGACCGCCACGACGGCCTCGAGGTTCGGCTCGCTGTGCAGGCCCACGTCGACGATCGCGTCGTCCTTCACGTAGGAGACCGTCTCCGGCATCAGGGCCACGGCGCCGGCGGAGAGCTCCACTCCCCAATCGGACAGCGTCTGGAAGGTGCGGTTGTCGAGGGCGACGACGGATGCCGGAGGCGTCGCGATCTCGTGTTCGCCCGTGTTGTCCTCGATCGTGACGGATGCCGGCGCAGCTTCCGTCTTCTCGGGTTCGGCAGCCGCGCCTGAGGCGCAGCCGGCGAGGGAGAGAAGGCCGACGAGGCCGAGACTCGTGGCGGTGAGGGTTCTGGGCACGGACATGGAGAGGCTCCTGTTCTGCGGGATCTGCGCGCACGCGACGGGGCGCCGGACGGGCGAAGTTAGGGTGACCTTGCTTCGCCTTGATTAGGTTAGCCTTACTTTATGAGCGATACGAAATCCGGCTTCTCGATCGAGCGTCGCGGCCTCGATCTGCGCTTCCGCAACGTCACCCTGAGCGCCCGCGAGTGGCTGGCTCCCGACTACGTGCGGGTGCGATTGACGGGCGCCGATCTCGCAGGTTTCGACTCCCCCGGCTCCGACGACCACATGCGCCTGTTCTTCCCCGCCGGCCCCACGGGTTCGGTCGAGGAACTGCGCGCCGCTCCCAGCCGTGAGTACACGCCGCTGGCCTGGGGTGAGGACTGGCTCGATGTCGAGTTCGCGGTCCACGGCGATGCCGGTGTCGCGGCGCCCTGGGCGGCGAAGGCACCGCTCGGCTCATCGATCGGCGTCGGCGGCCCGCGCGGATCCGCGGTCCTGGTCGGCACGCCGGGTTCCTGGCTGCTCGCCGGCGACGAGACCGCGATCCCCGCGATCCGCCGGTTCGCGACGCTCATCCCCACTGGCGCCCCCGCGCGCATCGTGATCGAGACAGTCTCCGCCGGTCGCGAGATCGAGCTCGACGCTCCGGTGGACGTGGAATGGCTGCACCGCGGCGACGCTCCTTCCGGCTCGGCGCTCGTCACGTTCCTCGAGGCGCTGACCGCTGACGACGCCGTCGGCGAGGATCCGTTCGTCTTCCTCGCCGCCGAGCAGTCGATCGTGAAGCCGGGCCGGGCGCTCCTCGACCGGTGGGGCGTCGATACGTCGAACGCCGTCGTGAAGGGCTATTGGAAGCGCGGCGAAGCCGAGTACCACGCCCCGCACTAGGGCTGCTGCCGGAAAGCACGGACGATCTTCGCGGCGAGCGGCGTGTCCTGGGGCAGCAGACGGTGACACGCCGCGCAGGCCTGGGTTTTCCCGCGCCCTGGCACGAGACTCGAGGCATGGCACTTCTCGATCACCTGGGCATCACCGTCGACGACCTCGAGCGCGGCCGGGCGCAGTTCCACCCTGTTCTCACGGCGCTGGGCTACCGCAGCGGCGGCGAGGACGACCACTCGATCTCGTGGAACAACGGCGACGAGACCGAGATCATCCTCTACACGTGGGACGAGGACTCCGGTCCGCACCGGCACGGACGCGTCGGATGGCAGCACCTCGCCTGGGCGATGGACTCCCGTGACGAGGTCGACCGCCTGCACGCGGTGGCCCTCGACGCCGGGTGGACAGCCGTGCGCGATCCCAAGGAGTATCCCCGCTACAGCGACCGGTACTACGCCTCGTTCGTCGAAGACGCCGACGGCATCCGCATCGAATTCATGTACAACCCTCCGCGCGAGCAGGCTTGACTCCCGGGCGTGTCGCACCCTAGTCTCGGAAAGCTGTGCCGACCGGCGCAGCATGCCAGCCGAGGAGACGACAGGATGACCGCTCTGCGGAAACTCCCCTTCGCCACGGTCGAGGCGCTTCAGCCGAAGCGCAACGACCGCTACGAGTCGTACCCACCGGCGCGCGCCGTGTGACAGCATCCGCTCTCGCAACGCCCCGCACCGTCAGGTCCGGGGCGTTTTCCGTTGGAGAGACCCCTGACCTGTGGCTGGACATCACCACAAGGAAGGAATCATGGAGAGGCTCTCCGCACGGCTGCTGTCGTGGGCGTCGCTGATCGACGAGAAGACACTCGCGCAGGCGCACACCACGGCACGCATGCCGTTCATCCACCCGCACCTGGCGCTGATGCCGGATGCGCACCTCGGCAAGGGGGCGACAGTCGGCTCGGTCATCCCGACGCTCGGCGCGATCATCCCTGCTGCCGTCGGTGTCGACATCGGCTGCGGCATGATCGCGGTCCGCACCCAGTTCACGAGAAGCGACCTCGAAGGTCGTGAGCTCGCGGAGCTCCGGGAGCAGATCGAACGCGCCATCCCGCTCTCGGCCGGTCGGTACAACAACAAGGTCGTCGCGACCGCTGAGCCGCGCATCGCAGAGCTCGAGGCGCTGGCCGAGAAGAACGGCTTCGACCCCGCGCAGTACGCCGGGAACTGGCGCCTCCAGCTCGGCACACTCGGATCGGGCAACCACTTCATCGAGGTGTCCGTCGACGAGCTGGACCGGGTCTGGCTGTTCCTGCACTCGGGATCCCGCGGCGTCGGCAACAGGATCGCCATGAAGCACATCTCGGTCGCGCAGCGGCTCGCCAAGCAGTGGTGGATCGACCTGCCCGACCCCGACCTGGCCTACCTCGTCGATGGAACACCCGAGTTCACCCGGTACATCCGAGAGCTGCGGTGGGCCCAGCACTTCGCCCTGCTGAACCGGGAGGAGATGATGGACCGCGTCGTACGTCAGGTGTCCGAGTTCCTCGGGGCAGCTGTCGACGAGCAGGAGAGGATCAACTGCCACCACAACTTCACCGAGTCGGAGAAGCACTTCGGCAAGCAGGTGTGGGTATCGCGGAAGGGTGCGATCCAGGCGGATGCCGGTCGGCCCGGGCTCATTCCGGGCTCGATGGGCACGGCCTCCTATGTGGTGGAGGGGCTCGGCGACCCGCAGTCGCTGAACTCGTCGCCGCACGGCGCCGGCCGGAACTTCTCCCGGTCGACGGCACGGAAGACCTTCACGCACGATCAGCTGCGGGAGGCGATGATCGGGATCGAGTTCCGTGACACGGACGCGTTCATCGACGAGATCCCGCAGGCGTACAAGCCCATCGACCAGGTGATGGCGGATGCCGCGAGCCTCGTGTCGATCCGGCACACGCTGCGGCAGCTCGTCAACGTGAAGGGCGACTGACCGGAGGGGGCGGGCGGAGTGTTCTCCGCCCGCCCCCTTTCCGAGTTCCGTCAGGAAGCTTCGCCCCCGGCGCGGCTGGACTCAGACGGCCGGTGCCGCCTCGGTCTCGACGGCGCGGTCCGTGAAGGCCGCCTTGGGAACGAAGACGAGCAGCACGGCTGCGGCGAGCGCGGTCACGCCGCACACGACCCAGACCGTGAAGTAGCCGGCGAGCGACCCCGCCGTGCCCTCTGTCGCACCGGCCGTGGTCGCGACGCCGTTCAGCAGGGCGATGCCGAAGACGCACGACGCGATCGCACCTCCGACCGTCTTCACCGAGTTGGTCAGCCCGGTGGCAACACCGGTCTGCGAGGCGGGGGCAGCGGATGCCGCGGCGGCCGGAAGCGCGGCGACCAGCGCACCGGAGCCGAGTCCCACGATCACCATGTTCGTGATGACCTGGGCGTACTCGTGATGGAACGGCAGGAACAGCAGGAAGCCGATGCCCACGAGCACGGACGCTCCCATCAGCGTGATCCGCGGCGACAGCCGTCGGGCGATCGTCGGGAAGAGCAGTGCACCGGTGATCATGGCGACGAGATAGACGCCGATGATGAGCGATGTGGCGAATCCGGTCGTCCCGAGTCCGTAGCCGTACACGGTCGGGTCGGTGCGCGCGAAGGTCGACAGCGGCGCCTGCGCGCCGAGAACGCTCACCCCGAAGAGCCCGGCGGTCAGGAAGACCGGGCCGAGCGCCGGCGACCGGAACATGCGCACGTCGATCAGCGGGTCGTCGCAGCGCAGCTCCCAGAGCACGAAGGGGATGACCAGCAGGAGGCCGAGGAGCACGACGGCCCAAGACCAGGGGTTCACCAGTCCGCCCTCGAGGCGGAGCAGGCTGAGCCCGCCGGTGAAGCACACGAGGGCCAACGAGATGAGCACGAGACCGACGGTGTCGAAGATGCCGCCGGTCGGATCCGGCGACTCCTTCACTCCGAAGAGGATCACGAAGAAGCAGATGACGATGAGCACCGCCGGAACCAGCAGCACGACGGTGAGCGGCAGCACGTCGATGAGTGCTCCGCCCACGAGCGCGCCGATGATCGCGCCGCCTTCGAGAGCGGCAACGAGGAGTCCTGCCGCCTTCGCCGTGATCGACGAGCGTCCCTCCATCCGACGCGACCGCGACCAGATGAGGGCGATCTCCAGCGGGAGCCACACGACGTAGAACCCCATGAGAGCCCAGGCCGCGAGGAACACGCCGAACGAGTCGGTGAACGGGAGCACGAGGGCGGCCGCGGCGGTGAGGGCCGTCGAGATCAACAGCATCCGCTTGTGGCCGACCATGTCGCCGAGCTTCGCGAACGCGGGAACGACGAGGGCGGACAGCATGAGCTGAGCTCCCTCGAGCCAGTTCACGTCGGCGTCGTGGATGCCCAGGTGCCGGGCGATATCGCTGAGCATCGGCGTGTAATAGCCCTGCAGCACCCCGCTGGTGAACTCGACGAAGGCGAGGAAGCCGACGACGACGGCGAGGGTTCCCAGCGTGCGGGTGCGCGTCATCCGAGATCCTCTCCTTGCTCGGTTACTGAGCGAGGAGCGCAGCGACGAGTCGAAGCACACTGTAGCCGTTCGAGAAGAGCGCGATGGAATCGCTCCCCGCGCTCCAGCGCGGCGATCTCGACGCTCTCGTCGACCCCGTGGATCGACGCGCGCTGCGCGTTCGACATGTCCAGCGGCGCGAAGCGGTAGACCGCAGGCGAGAACCGGTGCAGATGCCGCGAATCCGTGGCGGCCATCATCACGTAGGGCACCGCGGGGACCCCGGGATGGGAGACCTCGAGGGCCTCCGCGAGGAGTGCGAACTGGGCGTTGTCGGTCGGGGACTCAGGCGACGGCTCGCTCGCCTCGACCACCTCGACGGCGACGAGCGGATCGCGGATGCGACGACGCACGCGGAACACCGTCTGTCGCGTGGTTTCCCCCAGGGCGATCCGGAGGTTCACCGTGGCGGATGCCTGGGATGGAAGCACGTTCGCCGCCGTGCCGCCGGACTGCATGGTCGGCGCGACGGTGGTGCGCACGAGAGCCGCGGGCTCACCGCCGAGCGCGGCGAACAGCCGAGCGGTCAGCAGCGGCGCCGCGCCGAGCAGCCGCAGCAGGTGGCGGGCGGGGCTCGGCGTCTGCGCGGCCAGCTGCGTCAGCATCCGCCGGATCGCCGTCGAGGCGTGCGGTCGGAATGTGGCGGGTCCGAGCCGGTCGACGGCCCGCGCGATGCGCCGCACGGCCGTCATCGAGGGCGGCGCCGAGGCGTGGCCGCCCTCGCCGCGGGCCGACAGCCGCAGGGTCATCACGCCCTTCTCGCCGACGCCGATCATCGCCGCGCGTCCGGGGACGAAGGGCAGCGGCGCGTCGACCACCGCGCCGCCCTCGTCGACGACGAGCCACGGCACAATGCCCCGCTCGCGGAGGACGCGTGCGATCTCCTCTGCCGCACGCCCGTACGTCTCCTCGTTGCCGCCGAAGGAGAGATACACGTCACGCGCCGGGACGAACCCGTCGGCGAGCAGATTCTCGACGGCCTCCAGCACCACGATCAGCGGACCCTTGTCGTCCAACGCGCCGCGGCCGTGGACGGAGCCGTCGGCGATCACGCCGTCGAAGGGCGGATGGGTCCAGGCGTCGCTCTCGTCGACCGGGACGACGTCGTAGTGCGCCATCAGCACGAGCGGGCCGTCGGATGCACCGCCGCGCCCCGCCCAGCGGAACAGGAGTCCGAAATCCGTATGCCGCTCCAGCCGCAGCTTCTCGTGCGTGAGCGGGTACAGCTCGGCGATGAGGGCGACGAAGTCCTCGAACGGTCCGGACCCGCGCTCCTCGAGCTCGGCCGACACCGTGGGCAGCCGGATCATTCGCGAGAGCCGGTCGGCGATGCCGGGGCGCACGGTCTCTGTGGTCACAGTCGCCATCGTATCGAGCACCCTGTCACTGCCACTGCGTGAGCTTGTCGGGGTTTCGCACGAGGAAGATCTCGGTGATGCGATCATCGGCGACCACGAAGGACACGACCGAATCGGTGCGGCCGTTCAGCGTGGCCAGCAGCGCGACCCCGTCGACCATCTCGGTGGGATGGAGCTCGATGCCGGGGTTGAGATGCGGGATGCCGAGCAGGAACCGGGCCACGCGGTCGGCGCCGACCACGGGACGGCGCGCTGCGGACATCTTGCCGCCGCCGTCGGACCGCAGAACGACGTCGGGATCGAGCAGGGCGATGAGCCGCTCGAGCTCTCCGGTCGCCGATGCCTCGAGGAAGGCGCGCGCCACCGCGTCGTGCTGCTCCCGCGTGACCCTCCCCGCTCGACGATCCCGCACGTGTCGTCGCCCCTGCGAGGCGAGCTGGCGGACCGCGTCCTGACTCCGGCCGACGGTCTCGGCGATCTCCGCGAACGGCACGCCGAACACGTCGTGCAGGACGAAAGAGACGCGCTCCGCCGGCGTGAGCGACTCCAGCACCACCAGCAGCGCCATGCTCACGGATTCATCGAGCGTGACCCGATCGAGCGGATCGAGCGGTGCGGAGGACACGAGCGGAGAACTGCGCGGAAGCGGCTCGGGAAGCCACGGACCGACGTAGCTCTCGCGCCGCACCCGCGCCGATCCGAGGACGTCGAGGCAGACGCGTCCCGCGACGCGCGTGAGCCAGGCCGCCGGATTGATGATCTCGGCGCGCTCCTCCTCCGACATGCGGTACCAGCGCACATACGTCTCCTGCACCGCGTCCTCGGCGTCGGCCACGGTGCCGAGCATGCGGTACGCGAGGGCGAGAAGGTTGCGGCGTTCGGCTTCGAGAGAGTCGATATCGTCCATCGCCTCTATCCTGTCCCCGATCGGATCGTGCGTCGACACGGTTCCGCCGGAGCACCTCACGTTTCCGATTCCCGCGTCGTCGGAAGAGTATGAGCCCGAACCGAGGAGAGCCCGTCATGAAGATCGCCGTCGCAGGAGGAACCGGAGTGGTCGGTCGACACACCGTCGAGGCGGTGCGAGCGGCCGGGCACGACGCCGTCGTGCTGAGCCGCTCGCACGGCGTCGATCTCGTGACCGGCGCTGGACTGGACGCTGCCCTCACCGACGTCGACGCGGTCATCGACGTCGCGAGCATCGAGACGCTCAAAGCCGCGGAGGCGATCGAGTTCTTCACCGCGGCGACAGGGAATCTCGTCTCGGCCGCCGCGGACGCCGGCGTCGCGCACATCGTGCTGCTCTCCATCGTCGGCATCGATCGCATCCCCTACGACTACTACGCGGGCAAGGTCGCACAGGAGAAGGTGATCGAGGCTTCGCGAGTGCCGTGGACGATCCAGCGCGCGACGCAGTTCCACGAGTTCGCCGCGCAGATGTTCGCGAGCGCCAAGGTCGGTCCCCTGCACGTCGCCCCGAACGCGCGCACCCAGCCCATCGCCGCTCGCGAGGTCGGCGAGCGTCTCGCCGACCTCGCCGTCGGAGCGCCGCAGGGACGGGTTCCGGACCTCGCCGGTCCGCGTTAGGAGCGACTTGCCGACATGATCCGCGCCTATGCGCGCGGACAGGGCTACCGCGGATGGATTCCCGCCCTGCACGTGCCCGGCCCGCAGATGGCCGGCATGCGTGCCGGAGACGCTCTCCCCGGACCGGATGCCGTTCTCGGGCGACAGACCTTCGACGAATGGCTCACCACGCGCTGACGGATGCCGCGCGGAGACGACAATGGAGGGGTGAGCCTCTTCGCCTTCGCCCCGTCACGAGGCCCGCGCTGGCCACTCGCGCTGCAGGCCGCGCTGGGCATCGGGGTCCCGATCGCCGTGATGACCCTCCTCGGTCAGCCGGCCCTCGGATACATCGCGGCGAGCGGTGCGTTCACCGTGCTGTACGTCGGCTCAGCGCCCACCGTCGATCGAGCGCGGGTGCTCCCGCTGATCGCGGCCGGCCTCGTCCTCAGCGCAGCGTCCGGCATGCTCGTCGCGGGGAGCCCGTGGCTGGTGAGCATCGGTGTGATCGTCGTGGCGGTCGTCTCGGCCGCACTCGCCTTCGGCTTCCGCCTCGGCCCGCCGGGCCCGCTGTTCTTCGTGCTGGTCTTCGGGCTCTCGGCGCACGTGGTGGCGGTCTCGGACGTCTCGCCCCTCGTGTACGTCGGCGCCCTCACCGCCGGATGCGTCTTCTCATACGCCGTCGCCATGGCGCCGCTGCTCGCTCCCCGTACGCGGATGAAGAGCGCGCGTCGGCTGAGCACGCTGCTCCCCGGGCCCACGCTCGACACCGGCGCGCGAGTGCTCCTCCTTCGCGTCGCCATCGTCGCGGTCGTCGGCGTGCTCCTCGGCCTCGTCATC
>Ga0307406_10000514_pt1 | contig 22283 bp, 25 predicted proteins | sample 322Cmetagenome_3_FD_203706 | JGI IMG/M metagenome (GOLD analysis project Ga0307406, IMG submission 203706) | Maize rhizosphere microbial communities from greenhouse at UC Davis, California, United States - 322HYB-C-2 | ecosystem: Host-associated > Plants > Roots > Rhizosphere > Soil | place...
GCGGACCGTCTGTCGTAGCGGACAGGGACTGATGTCGGCGTCGGCGTTGGCAAAGACGGCGGCGGAATTCGGACTGTCGCCCGGGACAGTGCGCAGACGCGCGCGGCGGAGCATCGACGCGCTCGCGTCAGCTTGCCGGTCGGGCAAATTCGCGCCTTGGATCTGAGCGCACGAGGCCGCTGCGCGAACGGGACGTCATCGTGTGACTCCATCCGAGAGTGCTGCCAAGGTTCACTCGAAGGAGCACCCGGTGACCGTCAATTGCAGAACACCAAGCGAGTCCTCGAATCTCGGTTCTTCGCGACCGACCCACCGCGAACCGGCATCAAGTTGCAGTTGGCCAGGCTCGCCAGTGTGCTCCACTACTAGGCCGATAGATCGGTTGTGCACGCAATAATCGCTGAGGAAAAGGCGGGCAAGGTCCACCGCTACATCGACTGAGTAACTGAGAACCAGGTACCCGCGGAGATATCGATGCGTGGGTACGTCATAAGTCTCGACGGCGACGAAGGCTTCAAGAGAAAGTATGGCGAGATCCCGCTAACCGTGTTGGCTGCCGATGATCTGGGGCAGCTCGGCTTCACGACGTTGCTGCGTGGGACACAGTCCGACGTTTCGAATGATGCAAGCCCTCCTTCGACCTATCCGCAATCGATGCATGAGCCGCAACCGACCTCGGCACGGCAGCCAACCCCGGAACTGCAGATTGAGCCCGCACCAGAACTTGGGCCGCGGCGGACCCGAAGCCGCAGAACCTGGGCCGCGGCAAACCCCGAAACCGCAGAGTGAGGCACTACGGGGGCATTACCGATGGCGACACCCTCCTGACGATGTTCGGCGACTTCGCCGACCTCTGGGAGCGCGCCGCAGCCGATGGGATGCCGCTGCGCGAGATCGTCGGCGACGACCCGGTCGAGTTCGCCGAGACCTTCGCGCAGGCCTAATCCGGCAAGCAGTGGATCGACAAGGAGCGCGCCCGCCTGACCAAGGCGAGCGAGAGGAGCCGAACTGACCAGGCCCAACACCCGCGATCCGGGTGTTGGGCATCGAGAAGTCCTTCAAGGACCTGCACGTGAGAGCGGTTTCGTACCAGGCGGGAATGCCGGGCTGCGTTGAATGAGGCGATCTCGGCGCTGCGGTCGGGGACGCTGGTGCAGCCGCCGCGGCTGCCGGTGGCGAGGTTTCCGGTGGAAGAGTGGCGTTGCCGGCGGTGCGGATAGCGGGGCTACGGAACTCGACGTGGGGGCAGAAGCCTTGGCTATTGTCTCCCGATGACTACAGCCGCGAACCGCGAGGTCGCGCCGAAGGTTCCATACCAATCTGAACCCACGCTGAGCTTTGGTCAGTCGTAGCCGCGAGCTTCAGTAAAGGTCTGCCGCTCGCGGGACGAAGATCGACAGCTTTGATCCAGCGCTACTTACCGTCCGCACCGCGTACCCGACCGAGTCACTGCTGGCGCGCTTTGACCCACCAATCGAGCTGGCCGGCTTGAGACCAGGTGGCCGTCTCCACCCCGCGCATAGACCGCGCAACGACGACTCTGCCTACCGGTTCGTCCGCTCGGCCTGGCCCCACAGCCGACGCAAAGACGCCGCGACGCGCTCCGGCTGCGCCTGATGTGAGGTATTCAAGTGGTGCAGCCCGTGATACAAGTCAGCGGTGAAGTCGGGAAACAGCCCCGCTAGCCGCTCTCGAATTCCGATCCATCGCGGATGGCTGCGGCTGCCCATGGAGAAGTAGACGGGCGCCGGAAACCGACGATAGGCGTCGGGTTCCACCCGGTAGCGGCGCGCCGCGGCGATGAACGCCTGAATGCCGGCCGGACGGTTCGCCATCCAGGGCGGTGGTGGCCCCGAGGCCGCGGGCAGTTCCACTCCTGCCGCGACCTGCAATCGCATGAACTCCCTCATCGCCTCAGTGGGCGGCAGTGTCAGCGCGTGGTCGAACCCGTCCCACCCGTAGGTCCGGTTGCCCTCGTCCGTGAAGTCCATGGCCGGCTCGTCGACGGCGAGGCTGAGCACCCGGTGCGGGCGTGCCGCGACGTAGGCCAGGGCGATCGCTCCGCCACCGGAGTGTCCGTAGAGATGGAACCGGTCGAAGCCCGCCTCGTCGGCGGCGCGGTCGAGGCCGTCGATCTCGATGGTGATCGAATAGTCCTCGGGCGGTGCAGAGTCCCGGTACACCTCGAGATCCTTCAGCACACACTGCACGCCGGGAAGTTCGGCAAGCAGCGGGGCGTACCGGCTCTTGGCGGGTGCGATGATCCCTGGCAGGAACAAGACGTCGGTCATGGCAGCAGGATAGGCAAAATGGCGGGGTCGGGTGGCGTGCGCATTCCACGCGTCAGCTGACGGGAGCATGGGTCACCGCTTCTCCGGCTGAGTACCGTTTGGGCTCGCTCACGCTGTCGCGTCTCATTCCTGATGGCGATCGTCATGGTCTTCGGCTGGATCAGAGCGGTTGCGCTGCGTCTAGCGACGCATCGTCCTTAAAACCACCGATGATCTTGGGGCGTGCTACTGGTCCTAGGCATAGGCGCTAGTCAATGATCATGATTGTCTCTTTGCTCTTGCGTCGAATATCGACACCCGCGAGCATCGTCGAGCCGCCGGAGAAACCGGCGAACCTCTAGGTTGAATTGCTCGGCGGCTTCCACGCTGCTGACATGACCCACCCCTGGCATGACGACAAGCTTGGAGTTTGGGATCGCTGCATGAAGAGCGTGCCCGACGCTCAGCGGGGCGCGCACGTCTTTGTCGCCGTATAGGAGGAGGGTCGGCACCTGCACCTGGGGCAGCACGTCACGCAGGTCAACGGCGCAGGCCCGTGCCATCGCTCGGAATCCAGCGGGATGGAATTCTGTCAGCGACGCGACAAACTCATCGAGCTCATCGTTGAGGGCCGCAGTCGAGAACATTGTCGGAAGCATCGTGGCCATGAACTCCGTCGGCGGAAGCTGCGATGCCCGCAGGCTTTGCATTAGACGCTTTTCGGCAATTTCTGAAGGCAGCGACCCCACCCATCCGGCGTATGCGCCAGCCAGAACCAAGCTCATCACTGTACTTCGATGGCGCCGATAGAACTCGAGCGCGAGCGCTCCGCCGAAGGACAGCCCAACCAGGTGGACCTGCCCCAAGCCGAGGGTGTCTACGAAACCGGCGAGACTGTCGGCATAGTCCGGCAGCCTGAACGACTCCGGCGGATCTGACGATCGACCGGCGCCGGGTACATCCCAAGCCACGACCGTGAACTCATCGGAAAGGTCGTCGATCTGTCGACGCCATGTCGAGCGAGCGTCCCCCACGAAGCCCTGCAGCAGGAGCAGCGGCGGCCCCTCACCCGCCCGCTCATAAGCGATGCGCAGGCCTTTAACCTCGACCTGTCCCACCCGGCACTCCAACCAATCAAGCCATGCTGTCCGACGCTAACACTGAAGCGGCCACAGCTTGCGAGTGCCGTGTTGCAAAACGATCCCGGCTTCGAGCACTGGGATGCGCGCGCAATAAACGAGGAGGCTCCGCACTCAATCGGCCAGCTCAAGCGGGTGTCCATACGGTTTGATCAGGTCAGTCCTGGTGATGATGCCGGATTGCTTCGTCGACTTTTGAGCGGCTCCGGAGCAGCGCGATGCCCATGCTCGGCATGAACACAACGAAGCCGATGAACCCGATCGTGGAGAACCTGCGACCACCGACGACGCCGGACTCAGGCGCCCCAACCAGCCAGGGAGCACCCCGACCAACCGGCCAGCTGATCCAGCGCGGCAGCGCCCGATGATAAGGATGGCCACCGTGTACAGCGCAACGAGCACGCCCCAGCCGAGGAAGTCGCTGGCAGCGTTGGTCACCAGGGCAACGGATGCGAAAGTGTCGGCAGTGGCCGCCAGCGTGGCCTGTCCTGCCGGGTCTGCGGCAATGTAGGCCGGCACTAGTTCGCAGCCCATCGCGATGGGATCAGGTGCGATACCGTCGCGAGTATCAACCCCGACGGCACCGAGAATCGGCGCCAAGATCATCACAGGCCCGGCTACTCGAAGGGTGTCGTAGAAACCCTCGAATTGAAAATCTCGATCTATGTGAGTGGGGTTCCGAGCCTCGGGAGTTGCACGAACTGTCGGTCCGTATTCCGGCCGTCAGCTGACCAGACGGCTGCGGGCTACAGGTTTGCCAACGCGTTGCGTGCCGCCTCTGCTGCCGACGCCATGCTCATCTCCTCGTAGAGGTTGGCCGCCTGCGCCAACTGATCGCGGGCATCATCCAACCGGCCCTCTCGTGCGAGAAGTCGACCGTGCTCCGCGCGGGTTTCGGCCAGCAGGGGGCGTATCCCGAGTGCCTCGAACCCCGCCTCACTAGCTCCGTAGTCAGCCAGGGCGAGTTCCACCGAGCCGCCGGCGGGGATCCGGTCCCGGGCCCGCTGCCGCAACAGGTTGGCCTCGAGTGAACGATCTCCCGCGGCATGCGCAAGAGCGAGAGCGTGGTCGTGCGGTTCCAAAGAGGGCGGCCGTCGCTCCACCTGAGCGAGCGCCGATCGGAGCAGCACGTCACAGCGGGCCGCCAAACTCGGAACCATGGCCCCATCAGAGGCCAGCCTCTTGGCCCGCTCCAGCGGCGGCACGGCGTCGGCGGCCTCGCCAAGCATCAGATGTTGCTCGCCTGCGACCACGCGCGCGTAGAACGCGCACGCTTTCTCGTCGATGCCTTCCGCCGCGTCGGCGGCATGCACAGCGTGCTCAATCGCGCCACGCGGGTCGCCCTCAAGAGCGGCGATCATGCTCTGGGCGATCTCGGCATCCGCGATGGAAAGCGGATCCCGACTGCGATCACCGAAGTCGATCGCCTTCGATAGCCAGTGGTGGGCCCGATCGAAATTGCCGAGGTGGGCGTGCGACAGCGCGAGGCCGCCTGCATAATGTGATGCTCGATCGAGTCGCCCAACAGCCTCGACGACCGGGATCGTATCCTCGAGCAGCCGGACGGCTTCGCCATAATCCGCGTTGTAATAAAGCGCCTCACCCAAGAGCGCCCGCGGCATGGCAGCCAACGTGGCGTTGCCGGTTCGCTCCGCGTACTCCTCGCTCTTCTCCAGCGCCGTGCGCAAAGGCTCGCTCGACCGGATCTGTTCCCCGCGCAGGATGCGCTCCAACCCATTGGCCAGGTGCATGCGAGCCAGCAAGGCGTTGTCGCTCAGAGCCTCAGCGTCGACCCGAACCTTGTCGAGCAGCGCGAGGGTCTTTTCGAGTGACATGCGGTTCTCGCCCGCTTCGGCCAGTCGCATGTAAACAGATGCCCGTCGATGCATCGTTTCTGGGTCGGTGGGGCCCTCTGGGAGCAGCGCGGCGGCTCGGTCCAAGAAGCCCATGGCCTCGCGGTTGGCGAATCGTTGCAGCGCATACTCGGCTGCGGCCACTAAGTAGTCGACCGCCCGGTCCTGATCGCCTGCCTGCTCGAAATGCAACGCGAGCACCGCCGCCAACTCGCGCTGCCCTGCGTCGTATCTGCGCTCTAGGACCTCACCAACGAGGTGGTGCAGTCGGCGACGCTCGTAGCGCACCATGGAGGCGTACGCGGCCTCCTGAATGAGCACATGACGGAAGAGATATTCCAGTTCCGGGTCGGTCTGGTAGAGCTCGACGAGGCCGACGCTTTCCAGTACGTCGAGCTGAGTCTCAATGGCGTCGCTGGTCACGATCCGCTCACTACGTCAGCCAAAACGGTTGCGGGGAATTGTCGCCCGATCACCGACGCGACGCGCAGTGTGCGGCGGATTTCCGGTGGCAGTCGGTCGATCCGTGCGAGGAGCAGTCCGTGGATCGTATCTGGAATGTCCACATCCGCCACCTCCTCGGTGGCTATCCATCGCTCGCCGTCGCGGCGGATGAGCCCACGGTCGATGAGCATCCGGATGACTTCTTCCACGAATAGCGGATTGCCCTCTGATCGCGCCAGGATGTACTCGCGTGTGGCGGATGGTAATGACTCGATCACGAGCAGGTTGCCGACCAACGTTCGGCTCTGGTCCTCGGGGAGCCCGGCGAGGCGCAGCTCTACGAGAGCGTCGCCGAACTCGTCTCGCGTGGCGCCAATGAGCCGCCAGCCAGGAACATCGCGCTCGGGACGAGATAACAGCATCACCAGTATGGGCAGCTCGTGCACGAGTCGCAGCAGTGGCGCGAGCAGGTCGACGGACGCCTCGTCGGCCCAGTGCACGTCCTCACAGACCAACACCGTTGGTTCTCGCACGGTTGATCGAAGAAGCGCTCCGATCCCTTCGATATACCCCGAACGCAACGCGTCGGGAGCGAGACCGATGACCTCCTCGTGCTCCCAAGGTTCAAGATCGAGCGACAGCAGCTGGGCCATCTGCGGCCCGACATGGGATGCGGCCGACCCCAGAGCCGTCATGAGCCGATCCCGAGTCGCAGCGGGATCCATCTCCTCATCGCTGAGGCCCAGTACGGCCCGGACAATGCCAAGCGCCAGCGCGTACGGCACCTCCTGCCCGTACGAGACGCACCCGGTCTCTAACCACTGCACCGGTGGATCGGTGGCGTGACGACGCAACTCCGCGGCCAGCCGGGACTTACCGATTCCAGGCTCGCCAAGGAGGACCGCCACTCGGCCGCGTCCCGCTCGGACGGCGCGCAGTGCGTGGGAGAGCCGGCTGAGCTCGGCGTCGCGCCCCACCATTGGGCTGCTCAAACCCGGGACGCCGGACGGCCGCAGCTGCCCTCCGATCCACGTTGTCACCTCGTACGCCTGGATGGGGATCGCTTTGCCCTTCAGCAGCAACGGGCCACGTGGTGTGGCGTTCACCGAATGGCTTACGAATGCGTAGGTTGTCGGTCCGATCAGGACCGTGTTCGGCGCGGCCTCGGCCTGCAGCCGCGCCGCCACGTTGACCGCGTCACCTAAGGCGGTGTAGTCACTCGATGATCCCCCGAGGCTGACATCGCGAGTGACGACGGACCCGGTGTTTAGGCCGACCCGAACCTGCAGGCTTCCGTCTGGATGCTGTGGCGAGGTTGCGTACGTACGCATCTCACGGATTAGGTCGAGGCCCGCGCGTACGGCTCGCTGCGGATCATCCTCATGTGCCACGGGTACGCCGAAGAACGCTAGGATGCCGTCGCCGAGCACCTGGCTCACCCGGCCTCCGTACCGGTCGACGACCTTTCCCATCGTGGTCGTGGCGTCACCGATGAGCTCGGCCCACTCCTCGGGATCCATGGTCTCCGCAAGGCCGGTCGAGCCAACGACGTCTGCGAACAGCGTTGTCACTGGTCGGCGTTCCCCAACCCTGGATGCGGGCTCCACTCTGGCATGGTAGTTCCGGCCGGCGTTGCCTTCCACGGCCGAGTGCCGCCTCGAATGTGGCCGCCGACAGGTCGGCCCGAGCCTTGATGCCGCGGAGCATCCCACGCTCCATTAAGAAGGGGCCCAACCAGCCAAAATGCCGTCCCGGAGCCATCCAGATCTGATCTCCCGGCTCTACGGTTTGCAGGCTGGATTAATCCGATTCAGGTTGCTGATGTTGGCACCGAGCCTCTCGCCACCGACGGACGCATGCCTATGCCGCCGACTTGGGTGCTTCGAAGCCGTTCCATCGTCACACTCAGTCGCCGCGACTCGGCCTCGTTGATCTTGATACTGGAGAGATCAACGACATCTAACGACACTCTCGTGGAGCGGAACGCTCGCAAGTAAATGCTGCTCCAAGGCCTCCTGCTTGCAAAGTGAAGGCATGGCTGTCGCTCAGTGCCGTTGGGGCGCGCTGAGTGTGGCGGAACCCCGTCGCACAGCGTTGAGTAGTGGGGACATTGCTGTACTTTGCTGCTGGACTTGCTCGTTATCGGTCGGGATCCATCACCAGCTATCGACGACGCACTCGAATCGGTCTATGGGCTGGATGGCCGTGGGACCCAACGTTCGAAGGGTAGCCTCCCTTCGCCGTCAACTGGCTACAAACCGCGCACCGATCTCCGCGACACGCGAGTGAACCAGGAGATGCCTCGGCAAGGTGTCGCCGAACTTAAGTTCGTCTTCTGGTAGAAGATGTTCACCTCTCGCTACGACATCCGGGTGTGTGGACTCACCAGATCCTGGTTCTGTTCCCGAACGCCACGGAGACGCGACCGAAGACCTTCGTCTGCGCATCTACAACGACCTGGAGGCGATCAGGCTGTTGTGGAATCGGATGGCGCACCACGAGCCCGATCTTCACGCGCAACCTCGCCGATGACTTGCTCAAGATCCTTGACCTGACTTCAGGTCGAGCGAGGCCGCGACCTGGGTCCGAGCTTTGGAGAGGGGGTCACCGGCATCCTGCCCGACAAGCCTTTGATGTCGCCGGCGAGGCGCGTCTGGATCCTCTCAGGCAACCGATCTGTTGGTTGACCGAAGCGCGGCCGCAACCTCGGCGAGCGCGGTGTAGTCGGCGACGAGAATGCCGTGACGCTCGATACCGTGACGATCGGCGTAGCTGACGACACGCCTAGCCACCGCTTCGGCCCGCGTTGCCGCGACCTGTATGTGGCGCAGCCGCCAATTCAACGTGGCGATCCGGCTGAGTTCGTCAAGGCTGGCGAGTCGAGACCGGATCGCGTGCTGGCGCCGTCCGTCCTCAACCATGGATCGACTGCCGTCCGGACAACACGCGGCATCGGGGCAGACAAGATCGCCCGCCAACCGGTAGTCGGCGACGAGTTGAGCGGCCGTTTTGCGAGCAACGGAACGATTCAGGATGTCCAGGTAGACCCCCGCCCACGTTCCGTCCATCTTCTTGTCTGCGTCGCGGTCACGGTGCCGGGCCTGGTCGCCGGGGATGTTGCAATGCTCGCGAGCGCAAAGTCCCGTCTCGTAGCCGACGGCGCCGACAGCAACGGCCAGCGGTCCGATGTCCCCGGCTTGCCACGCCAGCACGCGGGTGACCTGACCCGCTCGGCGCCAGGTGACTGTAGCCGCGTGCAACGAATGTCGGGTGGGGTGGGCGCCGCTACGCGACAGCGCGAGTGCGACCGGCTGGTCCGTGTTAGCTGCGGCGGTGCGGACAAGATGGCCGATGCCGGAGTCCCACTTGCTTCGCTCCAAGTTGATCTTGGCGAGATCTATCGAGATGATCGGCAGCACGGGATGGGAGAGACCCAATTGCGCCAGGTAGGCGCCGGTGCGAACGTAGAGCTGGTTCTGGATATCGTGCCAGGCGCCGCGATTCTCAGAAAGATGCACGTACGGCGGAATGATCCCCGTGGCGCCCAACGACAGTTCGTGATCGACGACTTGTCCTACGAGTCGGTCTCGGGCTGCAGACGAGGTCAGGTCGGCCGGCTTCATCGGATCTGGGGTGGCGTACGGCAACCGCAGCCATGGGTCACCGGGGGCGACCGCACTCGTCAACATTGCCGTCTGCGGATCGATCAAGAACTGGTGGGCCGCAGCCGCCGCGGCGTTGGCAAATCCGTCTTGTCCAGCGGCAACCGGCGCGTTAACCACGAGACGCCTGGTGTGCTGGCGTGCGGCCAGGCTCATCCCGCCGACTGCGAGCAAATCAGCAACCGCCAGGTGATCATTGTGACCAGCGCGAATCACCAACTCAGTCACAGCACCTCCCCCTTTCCTGGCTTCATCGTCGAGAGTAGCATGAGAACGAACTTTTCTACGAACTATGATATGAACTAACTACCGACCTGGACCGAGCAGGAAAAGATGAAAGGGAGTACATGGCCTCCTCCGCACTGAAGGATCAGCCCGACGGCTCGGTGGCCCGGGTGATACATCGCGCACGCGAACAGGCCGGACTGTCGTCTCAAGACGTCGCCAACCTGGTCGGCGTGGGCCTGCGCCAGGTGCAGAACTGGTCGGCTGGTAAGGGGCGTCCAGCCGACCGTCGGCGGCTGAAGACACTGCTGGACCTGCAGTACGTCCTGGACCTGCTGTCAGACATATACGACCCGGAGAGCGCTTTGATCTGGCTCCACGCGCGGAACCGGCTGCTTGGTGGTGAGCGGCCACTCGATCTGCTGAGCACACCAGAAGGCGCCGACGAAGTCATCAAACTGCTCGATCGATTGGCTGATGGGAACTTCTGATGTCGATGCATCGCGCGCTTGTCCAGGCCATCGCGAGCATTCCGCCCATCAGCGTGTCCGGGCTGTACCACCGAGTGCTGGCTGAGCGGAACCTAGACCGAGCCCTCGACGGTAGTCGTCACGGCGGGCGCTGGGGACCGGCCGATACCTTCCCCGTTCTGTACCTCACCGACCACCTCGATGCCTTGATCATCGAGGCTTACCGCCACTACGGCGATCCAACCGAAGCGACACCATCACCTAAGCCGCGAAGAATGGTCACGATCTCCTGCAAGGTTAACGTCACCAGGATCTTTGATCTTGGGACGGCAACCGCGCGTATGCAGCTGGGCCTAACCGAGGCAATCCTGTATGCCGAGCCCGATAGCCAAGAGTCTTACCGATCATGCTCGCATATCGCGCAGGCGGCCCATCAGCTCGGGCTGCACGGAATCCTGGCGCCATCATCGACCGGCGCTGCCGGTGCTTACACGCTCGTGTTGTTCACCGACCTTCTGCCTGAAGCCGAGCAACCAGTCCGCGTCGGAGGTGTGCAGCGCTGGTCCGATGAGCTGCCGGCCGATCCTCGTGTCCTACGGATAGTCACGCGAAGCAGCGAGGACGGCGAGTAGCTGGACATGATCGACCACAGACTTCGTCTGGTACCAGCCGGACGAGAGGACCACACCAAAAGGGGTGTGGCCCTCCAACCCGCGGCAGCGGGTCGAAGAGCCAGCAGTGTGAGAATTAGCAGACTACTCCGACCACGCCGCACGAGAACCCAGGAGGTTCCCATGGGAAGAAGTTCAGGTGGCCGGGCACGTAGCGCTAGGACGGGACGCTACGTCAAGACGTCCACGGCGGCGCGGCACCCGCGCACCACGGTGGTCGAGAAGCGCTCGAGTCGCGGCTCGGGCACCCATCATCGCAGCGCGATCACCGGCAGGTACGTGAAGGGATCGACCGCAGCGCGGCATCCTGACACCACTGTCACCGAGAACGGCTAGCAGGACCCGTCGTGGAGGCCCAGTACGAAGCGCCTAGGCCTCACGATCTGCTGTAGCGGAGCAGGCACCGTCGCCGGAGTGCGGGCCCCCGCACAAGGCGATGTCGCAGACCCCGTAGAACGCCCCGTTGTTGATGAGGTCGGTGTCATGGCAGCAACCCCACACGCTTTCCAACTGGAAGTGATCGCGCCAGATCAGCCATGACAAGCGTCGGCGCCGCATTCGCGGGGATCAACGTCGAGGACGCGGTCGGGCTCGTTCCTGCGCAACGTACAACACCCGACGCTCGGCCGCGGGTATCTCGAGACCGCATATACGCCGATGGTCGAGCTGCTCGCGTACCTGGAGTCGAACGGGTTCTCGAATCACATGGTCTCGGGGAGCGGCGGTGACTTCATTGCGGCCGATCACCGATGAGTTGTTCGGCATCCCGCTTGAGCGCGTGATCGGCAGCGCGTCTGCGCTCGAGTACGCGAGCGACGACCATGGCGGCACGATCACGCGCAAGGCACAGCTCGGCTTTCTCGACGATGGGCCGCAGAAGCCGATCCATATCTGGACCCGTGTCGGCCGTCGGCTTGCCGGCGGGAACTCGAACACCCTTGATGATCTTGCTGAGCATTGATGTGTGTGGCACATCGGATCTTGGAACGCCTGGCTACGTCAAACAGACCGAGATCGTCGGTGATTTACCTCATCACAGTCTTGCCGCAACGTCGCTCGGGCCGGGATCGATGTCGTCTCAGTCAAGGAGCGAACTGCATGCTGGCTGTCCATCCAGATCTTGACGTCGTCATCGGCGTCGACACCCATAAAGACACCCACACGGCGGCGGCGGTCGGCGGGACGGGCGCGGTCCTGGAGCACCTGACGGTTCCGGCGAGCCGGCTGGCTACCGCCAACTGATCGTCTTCGGGCGGCGCCACGACGCGACATTGTGGGCCATCGAAGGCACCGGCAGCTTCGGTGCCGGACTGACCACGGCACTGCTGGCTTGCCGCGAGCGGATCGTTGAGGTCGACCGCCCGCAACGACCCGCCCGTCGAGTTGGCGTGAAGAGTGACGATAGAGACGCGGTCCGGGCGGCCCGGCAGGCGCTCGCCGGTGTCGGCCTCAGCGGACCACGCGGCCGCGAAGAGCGAGAAGCCATCCAGGTGCTGCTGGCCACCCGCGGGCAGGCGGTCGAATGCCGCAGAAGGGCCATCTCGGCTTTGCACGCGCTCGTCATCAGCGCCCCCCGACCAGTCCGGCAACGGCTCCGAGCATTGCCGCTCGGACAACTCCTGCAGACCTGCGCCGGCACGCGTGGCTCGGTGCGGCACAGCGTGGAGGAGTCCGCCACCGTCTCGGTGCACCGCTCCACCGCACGCCGGGCGGTCGCATGCGAGCAGGAGGCCACCGAGCTCGAGGCCCGACTCGCCACGCTGGACCGCCAGATCGGCCCCCCAGCTGCTCGACCAGCTGGGAATCGGCCCGGTCGTGGCCGGTCAGATCATCGCCTCTTGGTCCCATCACGGACGTGTCCGATCCGAGGCCGCCTTCGCAAAGCTCGGCGGTGCCGCGCCCATCGAGGCATCCTCAGGGACTATCACCCGGCACCGACTGAACAGATGGGGAGACCGACAGCTCAACCGGGCATTCCACACGATCGTGCTGGTCCGAATGCGCCAAGACCTTGCCACGAAGGCCTACCTTCAACGTTGCCTAGCTGAGGGCAAGACCGTCCGTGACATCAAGAGATGCCTGAAGCGCTCTATCGCCCGACAACTGTTTCGCCAGCTTGAGCTGGTGCCTCGACCACTTGACGGGACATAGAAGCCCCCAACATTAAAGAGGAGAGCGAGCTCCGTTCTCCTCTTTCGTAATCGGGCTTGATCAGCCCATTGCCTCCATGTTCTTTGTGACGACCTCAAGGGTCTTGGCGATCTCTGCGGTGGGGCTGAACTCTACGACCGCCGTTCCGGCGAAGATCTCCGGCAAGTGACCGGGCTTTGCGAAATAGCCTTCACCGGTCGTGATCACGTCGTCGCCGGAAGGGTAGTGGTAGACGAGCTTGCCCTTGATCACATAGCCCCAGTGCGGGCATTGACAGCGATCGTCAGGCAAGCCTTTGAAAAACGGACCAAGGTCCGCATCGGCGGTGTAGGTCTCGAAGCCGATCGTGTAGCCGTCGAGGTCCTCGTAGTGGCCCTCGAACCCCTCCGCTTCGACGTGTCGAGACGCTCCGGACTTTCCAATCTTCGGCAGGTGTCCTCCTCTCATCCTTCGGACGCGACTTCGGTCGTCTCCGAGTGTGCGCACTGTCCTCGACGTGAGCGATCAAGGTTTTCCAGTGAAGCCGTTCTAGACGGAGTGCCCTCGTGCAGGCGAGGCATTGTGTCCTCGGATGGCCATGACAGACGCAACCAGCGCGATCACCACCGAGACGAGGTGAACTGCCAGGATCCAGTCCGGCACGTCGGCTCCATCAGCAAATTCCTCTGAGAGGAACAGCGTCGCGAGGATCTCCCATGTAGCCAGTACGGCGATGAGCACTGGCCCTCCTGCCCCGCCTCGACGAGTCCAGAGGCAGCCGCCGAGCCACAACGCAGCGCCTGCCATCGTGAGGACGGGCTCCTTGACGAACAGAGAATGAAGCGCGATCTCGCCGGCAACGACGACCGAGACCCATTGCAGAATGGTCCGCCAATTTGCTCTGGTAGCGGCTGGTGAGGGCGACGTTTCGGTTTTCATCGTTTCTCCTGAGTACGCATTGCGATCTGTCTGCATATGGATTTGCTAGGCCGGTGCTGCGGTGGGCAGCGCCCCGATCTGGTTCATGAGCGTGAACACGTCGCAGTACTGCGTGATCTCAACGATCCGGCCATCCTCGACTCGGATCAGGTCCCACGCGACGAATTTCACGTCGCGGCCCGACCCCGGCACGCCGGCGAATTCTCCTTGATGAGTTCCCTGGTAGCTCACCCAAGTGCTGACAAGGTCATCCTCTGCGACGGCGTGTCGGATCTCGGCACGGAGGTCGGGGAATGCTTCCCGGAAGCTGGCGATCGACTGCTTGAGCTGGGTGAGATTGGCCCCGGCTCCGGCGTGCCCCTTCAGATCCGGCGCGCACACGTCGTCGAGCTTTTCTGTCGCGCCCTCATTGACAATCTCGTAGAAGCGTTGGAGTACAGCCTTTGCGCCTTGCATCTCGAGCTCCCCTCTTCATTGCCGCCAGTTACTAACCGAATAACTATCGCTCTCCCGGACGCAGGAAGCATGGGTAAGTCTCCCTATCTTGGTGCCGGTTCGCTCGGGAGATGGATGGAGGCGAAGGCAGCCGCCTCGGTTCGGCTTCGCAATCCGAGCTTCGTAAGGATGTTGCTTACGTGGTGGCCTGCGGTCTTGATGCTGATGAAGAGGCGCTCTGCGATCTCACCGTTGGAGAACCCTTTCGCGACGAGGCGCAGAACCTCGATCTCTCGCTTCGTCAACAGCTCGAGGTTCTTCGGGCCCGTCCTGCCTCGCACGCCGAGCTCTCTCAAGAAAGCCGCCGCAGCATCCGCGTCGGGGATCGCGCCCAATCGGTCGAACGCGGCGAGCGCTGCTCGCGCCTCGGAGATCGCAACCGGGCGATCCGTGTCTCGCAGCGTTCGAGCCAGTTCCAGGCGCGCTCGACACGCGCCCAAGGCCATGCCGGCTTCACTGAAGGCGACAGCGGAGCCGCGCAGGGCTGTTGATGCCTCGGGCTCCCCACTCGCCGCCAGCACCTTTCCTCTCGCGAAGAGCGCCTCGCCTGCATGCCGCTTGCTCTTCGTGAGCGCCGCAACTCCTTCAATGGCTTGAACGGCATTGACTGCTGCATCGAGGTTTCCCAGCGCGATGTGGGCATCGACCAGCACGGTCTGCAGCGGGAGCGCGCCCACCATCAAATCGTCATGATCGGCTAGGCGCTGGTTCAGACGCGCCGCCGCGCTCTCGGGCTCTCCTAGTGCCAGATCCAGGACGGCGAGCGGGCGGACGGCTTCGGGAAGGTCTTCATAGCTTTCAAGCAGGGCTCTCGCTTCCTCATACCGTCCCTGCAATACGCGCAGCTCAGCAAGTTGCGTCACGGGATGGACACACCGTGATTGCATTCCACGAGTTTCGAGATCGGTGATCGCGTGGCGGAGTTCGCCCTCCGCATCGGCCAGGCGTCCGGTGACCAGGTACATCCCGCCGCAGCATGCTGCGCAGAATGCCGACAGATTTCCGTATGCCAGGCTGGAGCCGACGCTATCGAGAGGTCCGAATCCATGCCTTGCCTTGAGAACATCGATCGCCACCGTCCACTGTTCGAAGCGATCTGTGTCACCGAGTAGTTCCGCTGTGTCCATCAGTGTGCAATAGGCCTCGGCGATGCTTTGCCCGTCGTCGGCTTCTCCAGCAGCTGCGATAGCCATCGACTCGTCGAGGCTGTTGATCCCGACGTCTACGTCGCCTTCCGCGACCTGGAGGAAGCCGAGGCGGGCGAGCGACACGACCTCGAGATTGCTATCGCGATGAGTTCGCGCCGACAACAAAGCCGCCTTGCAAAGGACGATCGCCTCCAGCGCGCGCGGGGCGGCTTCGGCTCGGGCGAGTGAGATCCAGCCTGCGACGGACGAGTCTCCCTCTTGTTCTCCCGCCGTCTCGGCCCGCGCTAGCCACCCGCTGGCCGCCGCGTCGGTTCGAAAGAGATTCCGCAGTTCCCGCGAGAGCCACACCGCAAGGCGAGCGGCTTGCGCTCTCTTGCCCTCTTCGATGTAGACGCCGAAAGCGCGGGCACGGATGTCGATCGCTGATGGCACGTCTTTGAGCCACCACAAGGCACGTCCCAGGCCGTCGAGAACCTCTGCTAACGGGCTCGTGTCCGCGACGATTGCCAGGAAGAGATCCCTTGCTGCTTCCCAGTCGCCCGATGCGAGGGCGGCCGATGCTCGATCGACCTTATCTGTTTCCATCTCGCCCATCATCGAACTCGACCCAGGGGAGTGGCAACGGGTGGAATGCGGCATCACTGTACGTCAGCGGGCCTGCGCCTCACATCTGCCGCGGACTTGTCAGACTGGCCGTCCGCGAGCATTGCTTTCGTGTCAGCCAGCAGGGATCCGGTTGCTTCGTCGGGTCGGCGAAGAAAAGCCGTGTGGCGTTCGGTGTTTACTCGCCGCTTCGGGAATGCCCGGGCGCCTCGTCCGCCAGTCGCTGAGAATGCGGCCAGACGCGTCGTGGGATAAGGGATAGTGAGTCCCAAATGCCCCACCCCTGGGCCGCTGAGCCATGCCTTGCTCGCTCAAGTCCATCATCAAGATCGATAAGCCGTAGAGGCGGCAAAGGCCCACCCTACGAGCTTCAGCAGGAACCGCAGCTTGAACGTACGAGTGTCGACGTTCGGATGCCCATTGGCAGTGCTCCTGATGGCCGGCTCGTCGGTACGGCTCTACCGCAAGTTCAAGAAGTCCAGCGAGCTGTAGCGCACCTGTGGCACCACTTGCCTCGTACGGACGAGGTGGCAAGAGCGTCGGACCAATGTCGCCATGGCGCGGCTGATGTCACCGCTTGGTCTCTCGCACGCTGGCTTTCCGCGGAGTAGAAACCACGGGTAGCTCACTGGGCTCGCAACAAATTCACGGCGAGGGATTTCGATCCCGAAATCTGCCGCTGAACCGGATCGTCGTGCCCGGCGCCGCCGCGCCTACGACCTAGCAGGACACGCGGTGCAGCCTGCGCTGCTCCCGACGCGCCACCCTCGGAGCGACCGATGATCACGGTGGAGCAACTGAATGCCCTCGCCGATGCAGTGGGCGACTGCTGGCGTTGCCTGGTTGAGATGGCCGCTTGGTGCGGGCTTCGCTTTGGTGAGCTAGCGGCGTTGAGGAAGAACCGCATCGATATAGAGGGCGGACTGTGTCTGTCACAGAGTCTGCAGCGGTTCTTTCCGGGGGAGTGCGCCATGTGGGCCCACCTAAGTCCGATGCTGGTCGTCGAGAGGTCGCGATCCCGCCCCATATCCTCCCGAACGTGATCGATCACCTTGAACGATCCTCAGAGCCAGGGCCTGACGGTCTGGTCTTCGTGGGACCGAGAGGCGGCGTCCTGTCCTCGGCCAACTTCGGGGCTGATGTTTGGCGGCCGGCTGTCGCGTCCCTCGGCCTGAAGGGCTTCACCTTTCACGGGCTTAGAGGTGTGTCCGCCACGCTCGCCCAGGCAAGGCGCAACGACCAAAGAACTGATGAGAGGTCTCGGTCATACAACTGCCGACATGGCGATGAGATACCAACGAGCCGAAACTGATCGAGATCGGGCGCTCGCCAACGCGATGAGCGAGCAGGTAGCAAGAGCGGCGCATTCCGTGCCGTCCGCGGAAACCGGCAACGGATCTGCTGTCTGACCTTCCGACATGGCAGTCCGGCGCGTCGAGGAACCAAGAGGATTGATACAGCAATGTCTCTGACAGGACATGGCCAGAAGCCATTGGTCCCGCCATGCCGATGTCCGATTGGGATCGTGAAGAGCGTCTCTTGGGCATCGCGTTCAGCGAGCCGTCCACCTGGACCGGTTCCCAGTGGTCATCCTCGACACCAAGGAGAGGCTGCACCTACGCTCTCCCGGCGTCGAGGAGACGGCGCTCCCCTCCGGCTGCGGGGCAGACCTTCAATTTATCGCTACTGTGGCATGCGCTTGCTGATCGTCGGGGAGAACCGCCTCTTCCTCGTTCAGCAGCAGTGGAACGCGTCGGACACCACTTTGATCGTTCCCTTGGACGAGTCGATCCGGGTCCAGTTCCAGTTCCAGAACGACCCGCCCTGACCGAAGGACAGGGCTCACACTCCGTCCACGAGGCGTCGCGGCGGTTAGTGCGGCAGGAGAACGCGCACTTGGCTTCTGATGTCCTCGAGGATTTCGTCGACGGAGCGGGCGATGTTGATCGTGGCCGCCATGCTGAGGAACATGATGGCGGAGACGATGTGCGCGAGTGTGGCCGCGTCACTGGGGCTGACGCGCTGGTCGCGTTGCAATACCGTCGCGATCGCCTCCTCGGTCTGCACGGTGAGGGCGAGAGCGTCGCGGTGGTGGGGTTCTTCGGGGTCGCCGAAGACGATCTCCCGCAGGTAGGTGCGCCCGTTGTCGATCTGGGTGCGGTTGCATTCCACGACTGGGCGGACGATCGCCATCACCGCGTCGAGCGCGTCGGGGATGCCCTCGGCGGCTGCCCTGCCTTCCATCAGGGCGTCGACGTAGCTGGAGTTCTGCACGAGCAGGAGCAGCTCGCCCTTGGTCTTGGCATAGAGGAACAGGGTGCCCGTGCCGATGTCGGCCTTGTCGGCGATCTGCTGGGTCGTGACCTCGTCGACGCCGTGCTCCGCGAAGAGCTCTCGGGCTGCGGCGGTGATGCGTTCGAGCTTGTTCTGCTTGTTCCGTTCGCGCCGTCCGACCGGCTGTGGGGCGAGGGCCATGACTCCTCCCAAGAATTTAATCTGACTATACTCAAAGATGAGTTAGGTCACTACTGCGTCGGCTCGGATGTGCCTCGGTTCATTCTCCCGCGACGGAGCGCGGCCACCGGGATCCGCCGGCGTTCGCGGGGACGGGCGTGACCGATCGGCGTAGGAACAACACGTGTGAGGGCTGCGGCCCTCAGCTCGTGGTGGCCGCTGTCAGCGTTGCTGGTTGGCGATGCCGATGTACTCGCCGAGTCGGTACTCCAGGTCGATGCCGGCCTGCTCTGCGAGCGCCTGGGTGCCTGCGGCGCGAGTAAGGAACCCGGGGAGGGTGAGGGAGTGGGCGAACTCGCTGTAGGCGGCGACGAGGTCGGCGTCGGGCGGTAGCGTGGCCCGGTTGATCATCGCCTTGGCCGACGCCAGGGAGGTGCGGTCGAAGGAAGCTAGCCGAGCGACGACGGCGTCGACGAAGGCATCCAGCTCGGCGTCGGGCAGGGCGCGGGTGACCCAGCCCTATCGTTCGGCGGTGGGTGCGTCGTAGTCGGCGCTGGTGAGGATGACCTCCAGTGCCCGGTCACGACCGATAGTGCGCGGAAGCCTCTCCGTGCCGCCACCACCGGGTAGCAGACCACCGCCGACCTCGGGCTGCCCGAAGATCGCCTTCTCACGGCTGGCGTAACGCAGGTCGAACGCGAGCGCGAGCTCGTTGCCGCCACCACGGGTGCGACCTCGAATTGTCGCGATGGTGATGTAGGGGGCCTTGGAAAGCTTCAGGACCAGGTCGGTCCACACCGGCACCGCTCCCTCGCCTTCGGGGGCGGGGAACTCCGCGGCCGCGGCGAGGTCGAAGTGGTTGTAGAAGAAGTCCGGCACGCCGCTGTCGAACACGACGACCTGGAGGTCGGGATCGGTCGCGAACTCGTCGACGATCTCGGTGAGACGGAGGACGGTCTCGCCGACGATGAGGTTGACGGGCGGGTTCGCGAAGGTGATCTTCGCGACCTGCGGTGAGGTGCGTTCGTAGTGGATGGTGCTCTGCTCGGTCATGGTTTTGCTCCAATGTGCGATCGATATCGGGATAGGTAGGAGTTCGTCTATTCCTGATAGTCCGGGAGGATGTCGCCGTCCGTGACGTAGGTCAGGGCCGCGGACACGTCGTAGGCGTGGATGGCGGACGCGAACCCCGACAGTCCGACAGCGTGCTGATCTCCTCGCCGGCGAAGAACGCCGCTCGCGCGGATGCCTCTTCGAAGCCGAGGATCAGCGAGGCGTGGAATCGCTGGTCGGTCGGGTTGTCGTGGGCGACGTTCGGGGTGTCCCAGAGCTTCTCGTTCCAGGGCATGAAGGTCTGGGTGCGCAGTTCCCTCAGGGCGCCCGTGCCGGCGAGAGCGGGCACGAGTTCTTTGGTGATGAACTTCCGGAAGTCACGCCCACTGACCCTCTGCCGCCTGCGGAGGTAGATCAGGGCGCGGGCGCCGACCTTCCCGCTGGGCCCGGCGACCTGGTACCAACGGGTCGAGTTCGGCGGCCCGGCATAGAGGAGAGTGCGCCGGAACACGTTGATCTCGTCCTTGTACGCCAGCCGGGTCTGCTTGCGGCCCAGCAACGGGGAGAGGGCCGACTGGAACGTGACTTCCGCGACGCCGTCGATCTTGCGATCTGCGGGGATGGCCGTCTCGACGCCCCGGGTGGCGGGCCAGAGGCCGGGGTTCGTCTCGGCGAGATGGATCTGCCGATACTCCTCCAGTCCGGGGGTTGCCGAGATGATTCCCGAGTGCGGGCCCTTCCAATAGTCCATCCCGGTCTGGCGGGGCTGGTCGGTGCGGACCCAGAGCAGGATGGATGAGGCGAACGGCTTCTTCGTGTACGGAATCGTCGTGGCCATGTCGTGTCCTTGTTTGGCTTCGGATGCCGATCAGCGGCCGAGGAACTCGACCGCGACCGGGGCGAACCTATCGTGCAACTGGAAGATGCCGCCGTGCCCGGAATCGGGGTAGATGATCAGTTCGCTGTCCTGGATGCGGCGGTGCAGGTCTTCGGAGAGCACCGAGGGCACCATCCGGTCGTTGTCGCCGTTGGCGATCAGGGTGGGCTGGGTGAGCTTCGACAGGTCCGCGGGCGCCGAGCGACCCCACTTCTTGATCGCCTTCAGCTGCGTCCGGAGCGCCTTCACCGTGATCGGGGCGTCGCGGTCGACGGTGCGCTCCTGGAGACGCTTGATGAATGCCTTCGCGGCGGGCTTGCCGGTGGCGTTGCGGTTGAAGAACAGGAACTCCTTCGCGTCGGACCGGGTCAGCGCGGCCCGCAGGATGTCGTAGGAGGTGGTGCCGGCGACTTTGTCGATGTCTTTGCCGCCTGCGGGGCCGGTGCCGGTGAGGACGAGTTTGCGCACCAGCTCGGGGTGCTTGACCACGAGCGCCTGGGCGATGAAACCGCCGAGTGAGAACGAAAAGATGTCGATCTTGTCGAACCCGAGCGCGCGGATGAAGGTGTACGCGTCGTCGGCCATCGCCTCAATCGAGTCGGGGACCTGTCCGGTGGACGCGCCGACGCCTCGCTGGTCGAAGGTGATGACGTGGCGGGTCTTCGCGATCGGGTCGACGATGCGGGGGTCCCAGTTGTCCAGAGTCGCGGCGAGGTGGACGAAGAAGACGACGGGGATGCCGCCCTTCGGGCCGAGCTCGCGGTAGGCGTAGGTGACGCCGCCAGCCGCGATGGTGCGGGCGGGCGCTTTCGCGTACGAGGTGATGACGGATTCGTGAGAGGTGTTGGTATCGCTCATGATGTGGTTATTCCTTCTGAATGGGGTGTGAGGTGAATTGTTGAAGGCGAGTCAGCCGGTGATGGTGACGACGCCTTTCCCGCGGATGCCGCCCTTGGCAATGGACTGCATCGCCTGCGGGGTCTGGACAAAGTCGAAGACCTTGCCCACGACCGGGCGCAACACGCCCTGGTCGACGAGTGCGGTGATCTGCCGAAACTGGTCACCGCTGGCGCGCATGAAGAGGAACTCGTAGCTCACGCCGAGCTTCCTCGCCCTGCGTACGGATCTTGCTGCTAAGTCCGGTGATCGCCAGGCGCAGCAGGTGGTTCAGGCGGGACTCGCGGGCGAACTTCGGGTCCGGTGGCCCAGCAATCCCGATGGCCTTGCCGCCGGCGTGGACAAGGACTTTCTGCCCCGGCTGCAGGTCGCCGCGCACCACGAGCGCCTGCCACGCGGTCAACGCCACCAGCGGCAGCGAGCCCGCCTCCTCCATGCTGATCGACGCGGGCTTGAGAGCCAGGTCGGCCTCGGCAACGGCGATACGCTCCGCGAACGTACCGATACGGTGCTTGTCGGGCCGGGCGTACACCTCATCGCCGGGCTTGAACCCCCGCACCTCCGCGCCGACGCGGATGACGGTGCCGGCGAGATCGTTGCCGAGGATCAGGGGCAGCCTGTACACGATGGTGCTCCTTCTTGGCGAATTCCTTCTCGGATTATCCGAGTATGCTCAATTATGAGTCTGCTCACTAAAATTGTCAAGGGCCGGATCGAACGGCGACCGAGAGATCGCCTTCGAAGGCGGACTCGACCCAGCCCCTCACTGACCACCTCAACACCCCCAGATCAGACGTTTTCTTCTTGACCGACCCCTAAACCCATCGTGTGCGTCCGTTCAGCAGCGTTGAGTGCTTCCTCCAGTGCGGTGGTTTGGGCTTGGAGGAAGGCCTGGGAGACGGCGGTTTTCGCTTCGATGGAGTCGAAGTTGTGGTAGGCGCCGGGCACTACGT
>Ga0307406_10000515_pt1 | contig 22253 bp, 17 predicted proteins | sample 322Cmetagenome_3_FD_203706 | JGI IMG/M metagenome (GOLD analysis project Ga0307406, IMG submission 203706) | Maize rhizosphere microbial communities from greenhouse at UC Davis, California, United States - 322HYB-C-2 | ecosystem: Host-associated > Plants > Roots > Rhizosphere > Soil | place...
CGCAGACGGTGAAGGCCGACGCTGTCGAACGCAGGAGACTCACGATCGCCGCCGCGGACGACGGAAATGACCTGCGTGCGGCTGAATTCGAGGATCATCTCGGTCGGCAGGCCACAAAGACGGGCAGCGGTTTCGAGATCGACGACGTCGTCATCCGGAGATTCGGAAGGAGTAGTCATGGCTCAGCGCGGGTTGGATTTCGAGAGATCGGCGAGTGCCTGCCAGTGGCGTCTTTCCTCCTCGCTCACGGTCGCGGGCAAGACGACCCGAACCACGGCGAAGAGATGCCCGAATTCGCCGGTCTTGCCCTTCGGCAGGCCTTTGCCGGAAAGCCGCAACTCGGTGCCGGGCTCCGTGCCCGGCGGGATCTTGATGCGGGTTTCGCCATGGGGCGTGCGCACGGGCACGGTGGCGCCGAGCACGGCCTCCCATGGAGAGAGCCGCAGGTCCAGATAGAGATCGTGCTCCACCACGCGGTAGTCGGGATGGCGCTCAAGTCGCACGTGGAGGAAGAGATCGCCCGGCTCGCCACCGGCACTGCCCGGCTCGCCCAAGCCCGCGGCGCGGATCATCTGACCTTCGGACACGCCTTTCGGAATCCGGATCGTGACCCTCCGCTTCTCCTCCGCATGGCCATGGTGACGCGGTTGTATGACTAGGGATCGCTCGGCTCCCGACATCACCTCATCGAGAGTGACCAGGATCTCCGACTCGATGTCGCGACCACGCCGCGGACGCGAGCCACCGGCAGCAGCACCCCGCCGGCCGAATCCGCCCCGCCCGGCATGGCTGCCGAAGAAGTTCTCGAAGAAGTCGCTGAAGCCGGTGCCTTCGAAATGATAGGCGTCTCCCGCGTCGCCACCTTCCCAGCCTCCATAGCCACCGCTTTCCGGCGGCGGCGTGAAGCCTTCGCCATGCTTCCAGTGCTCGCCGAAGGCATCGTACTTCTTTCGCTTCTCTTCATCGCCGAGCACCTCATAGGCCTCGTTGATCTCCTTGAAACGCTCTTCCGCCCCCACCTTGTCGGTCGCCACGTCAGGATGATGCGTGCGGGCCATCTTGCGGAAGGCCTTGCGAATGTCGTCCTTGCTCGCATCGCGCGGCACTCCCAACACCTCATAGTAGTCTCGGAATTTAACGGCCATCTCCAGTGGTCCATTTTTCGCATCCGATTCATCCGGGCGCAACTCTTCCACTAACAAAAAGCCCCGCCAGGCGGTGAGCCGGACGGGGCAATGATGCGCTAGGAAAGACGCAAAAACTTAGAACTCCTTGCCAGCGGTCACAGCGCCATAGTGGGCCTCGGTGTCGCTGCCAAAGCGGCCTTCATACTCGAGGCCGAGATGCCAGCCGCTGTCCCACCAGTAGCCGATGCCGGCACCGACCACGCCGATGTCTTCGTCAGCAGCGGCGTATGGGATGCCGAAGGCGGTGGCATTGCCATCTTCAAACTCGTGCTCCCAACCCACGCGCAGTTGCGGCACCCAGTAGCCGGCACCACCGCGCATCTTCCACGACACTTGGTAGCCGAGGATGGAAACGAGCGAGTCCACATCCTGCTCGCCGAAGAACGTCGCACCAGGACCCACCTCGGTGTAGGAGTCGATCTGACCGGTGATGTAACGCAGGCCGGCATACGGACCGTGGACGAAGTCGTCTTCGCCGAAATTGAGGCCGACGTTGAACTCTACCGTGTGGGTGTCTGCATCCGGTTCGCCCGTGGCGATGCCCGCCCCGGTGTTGCGACGGGTCTCATAGGAATGCATGCCGTAGGAATACATCAGGCCGGCCCACAGGTCCGCGGAACCGAGCGTATCGGCGCGGTAGTAGGAAACGTATGGAGTGACGGAAACCGAATCGATGTCGGCGCTGCCGGCCGAACCCATGTCGAGATCGCCTTGCGCGGCACCGACTCCGACACCGACGCTCCAGTTGCGATTGATGTGATACTCGACACCGACCGTGCCGCCGAAGACATCCAGCGAGCTATCCGAGGAAGAAGCGAAGCCGGGAACGCCGACGCCGCCACCACCGCCGCCACCACGAACCTGACGGAGGTCGTATTTGTCGTACTTCTTGTCGTACTTCTTTTTCTTCCGGTTCACGACGCGATCGCCGTCGCTGTCGTCGGTATGGTAGTAAATCGAGCCGAACACTTCCCAGCGGTTGGGAACCGGCACGGAGATCGCGGCGACTTTCGCACCGCCCTTGGCGGACATCCCGCCTTTCGAGTCCGAAGACACGGGAGCGGCTTCCTCGACCAGTCGGCTGCCCGGGCGGATGCCCGCGCGGTTCCGGTACAAATGACTGCCGACATCGCGGCTGGAAGCCCAGGCCATGCCGAGCGCCCCTTTGCCAAGCGACGCGGAGGTCGCGTTGCGGTTATCGGGGTAGCAGGGATCTTCTTCGCCTGCACGAACGTGTGAGGTCACAGCTGCCGATACGGCAAGCAGTACACCAAAGAGCCTTCCGGCTTGAGTGTTCATTGGGGGGATGTGGGGGTGAAACCGATCCGTGGGTTGCGGAACGTGGGGGTAAGACGCTTAGCAAGGTTTCAAATCCTCGCGCAAGGAAAGAATTATCTAACTCATTGAGAAAGATTAGGTTTCTTAACTTTTAACCTCTGACGACGCGAGCCTCCTTGACCCCGCTCGCCGGGCTTCTAGCGTGAGCGCGTGAGTTCGACCCCGGAGGCTCCCCTGCAATTCGACTGCCCTGCTTGTGGCGCCGTGCTTACGGTCCCCGCCGCCATCGCGGGGATGCAGGGGCCCTGCCCGAAATGCTGGCAAGAAATCATCAGCCCGGATCCGGCAATTGGCATGCCCGCAAGGCTGCCGGCTCTGCCGAAGGTTGATGCTCCATTTTCGCCTCCAGCGCCGGAGCCGGTCCTGCCATCAGCCCCTGTCGCGCCTGCAGAGCCGGAACCGGCACCCGTAACCGCACCGGTCGCGCAGCCTAAGCCGGCACCGGTCTTTCCACGCAGGCTCGATCCAGCACCTTCCGCAGACCTTCCGCCCGAGCCTGAGCCATTACCCGAGCCGGCCTTTCCACCCGAGCCTGAACCGGCACCTGCTCCAGCCTTTCCGCCCAAGCTCGACCCGGCACCCGCGCCGGCCTTCCCGCCCAAGCTCGATTCCACATCTTCGCCGGTTCTACCGCCCGAGTCCGCGCCGATCTTCCCGCCCCGGCTTGATCCACCACCTCCGCCGGGTTCGATCTCCGCCCCTCAATCTCCTCCGGATCTGGTGCCGCCCAACGCCGGAGATGTCCCATCCACTAAGAAGAAGGATGGAACCACCTCGGCTGCCCGTCCTCGTTCAAAAGCCCTGATCGCCCTGGGCATCGCCATGCCTCTTCTGGCACTTGCCGCCTTGGGCTATCATTTCGGCAAGGATTACCGGCCCAACATCATCAAGCCATCGGCGTCGCATCCTCCTGCCCATCCACCTTCGCCCGCCAAACCCGAGCCCGCGCCAGCTCCCACCCCGGATGAAACCGGCCAGGGACTACAAGTGCCCCCGGCTCCTCCATCGTCTGAAGCGGCCGACGCCCAAGCTGCGCTGATCGCTTTCCTGGGCGCCCCGGATTGGCAGGCCCGCAGCGCCTTCGTCCTCTCACCCGATGAAATGCGGCCGGAGATGGAGAAGCACGCGAAGGAGAACGGCGACGGACCGATCCCAGCGAGCGCGATCCAACTGCTCGAAGTCGCTCCGCCGAACCTCATCTTCAAGGTCTGCACCAAGGCCATTCCGGATGGCTTCCCCGTGCCGGTGACGCTCACCGACGAGGGCCCGAAGGTCGATTGGGAAGCCTTCATCGCCTTCAACGACGACCACTTCCGCAAGCTGCTGGTGGGACCTACCGATCAAAGCGGCATCCTCAATCTTCTCGTGAAACCCGAGACGGGCACGGAGCCGAGCCCGCACTGGATCCGCTACCGCCTCAGCGTCCCCATGCCGGGCCGCGAAGCGACCGCGTGGGTGCGCAAGGACTCAGTCGCGCTGGCGCGGCTCAAGTCGATCTTCGACGGAGAGAACGGCCTCACCAAGGACACCGTGGACAAGCTCGTCGCGGAAACCGGTGTCCCGTTGCGACTGGCAGTCACCAAACGCAAAACCAACGACGGCCGCGAATTCCTCGAGGTGGTCGACATGGTCGCCGTCGGCTGGGCACCGGTGAAAAAATTTGAGGATTGACCCTCATTTGAGCGACTTGATGAAGAGCACGATGCTCTGCTGCTCCGAGTCGCTCAGCACGCCGGCGTAGCTGCCCATCCCGAGCGAGAAGCCTTCGACGATCGCCTTGCCGGGATCTAACATGGACTCGATCAGGTAGGCATCGTCCGCTTTGCGTGGCGCACCCTTCGTGAAGCGGCGCTCTGAGCCATAGAGGCCCTTCCATGTCGGGCCGCTGTGACCTTCCTTGGCACCATCCAGCGAGTGGCAGGCGATGCAGCCGTAGCGCGTCGCCAGCTCTTTGCCGAGTTCCACGGTCGGCGTTGCGTTTGTAGTCGCGCTGCCATGAATGCTGGCGACGGAGGCATCGAGCTTCGGCGCATCAAATCCCAGCGCAGCCCATGCGGCAGATGGAGGAGCCGACACGGTGAAGAACACGGAACGCGGCTCTTCCTTGCCGCCCTTCACATGGAAGCGATGCGAGATCTCGAGCTGCATCGTCGGCTTGAGATCCGGAATGTGGATGAAGACGCTCTTCCAATCCTTCGAAAGGAAGGTGCCGCCGGTCGCCACGGGATCGGCGCCTTGCGTGCCATCGCGCTTGAGACGGGGCGAGCCATAGCCGCCACTGCGTCGGTACTGCCACTCCTTCGCCTGCACGGCATCGGGTTTCACCGAAGATGGCTCAAGCGGCGTATCGAATGAAATCACCACGCCCTCTTTCACCACCCGCGCATCGACAGGAGCCGCGAGCGGCTCCTTCGCCGGTCGCAAGCGAGCGAGCGCTTCAAGGTCCGGCGCGCCCGAATCATAGATCCGGAACCCGGCGAGCCAGATCGAGCCATCCGCCGGATGGGTGCGACCGTGCAGCATCGGAATCCCGGTCTCGATTCCGAGCGGGATCACTGCGCCTTCCTTCGCTGGCCAGCCGTCGCCATGTCGAACGAGAAAGAGCCGGCCGGTGCCGTAGGAGAGCTGGAGGACACCACCTTCCCATGCCTTGAAGGCCGTGCCTCGCATCCACAGCGGCGAGGACGACGACGTGTCCTGATCATGTGGAATCCACACCGCCGGTGGCGTGATGTTGGAAGCGTCCGCATAGCCGAAACCAAACGTCGCGCCCGCCGGTACCGGGTAGCTGCCGGACGATGGCTCCCAGTGTCCCTGCTGCTCGGACATCACGATGTGCCCGGTCTTCGGATCGCGGCCGAAGAATGGCTCGCGGGCGCGGCTACCGAACACCTCCACGCTCTTCCCATCGGCGGAGATCTTCACGATCGCCCCGGCATGCGGATTCGGCGATGGCTTGTTCGTCAGGGATTTTTCGTCGGTGACGATACCTCCGGTAGATGCCCACGTGTTCCCTTCCTCATCCACTTCCATGTCGAGCGGATAGCCGCGGAGCCCCGCGGTCTGGAGGAGCAAGCCACTATGATTCTCGTAGAAATCGGTCTCGCCGTCGTTGTTGAGGTCGCGCAGCCGGACCAGGCCGTTGCGGGTGTGGACTTGCAGCACGCCCTTCACCTGCTCGATCGAAAGCGGCTCGCACAGGCCAGCGGCGATGCGTGTCCAGCGAACCTTCCCGCTGGCGAGATCGAGGCGCCAGACATCGCCCTCGAAGGTGACCACCGCGGCTTTCTCCGGCGAGAGGAACACGATGTCCGCCGGGCGCACGCGGCGCTTCCATGGATTGCTTTCCGGCAAGGCGATCTTTTCCAGCACCCAGCCCGGACCAGAACGTGCGGCCTCATTGATGCGTGTGTCGATCCCCTGCTTCCAGCGCGGCGGATAAGCGGCCGGTGCCGCAGGGGTTTTCGCGGCCGAGCTAGTACGATCCGCACCGTAGTTCAGGGTGATTCGCCGCTCCTGCTTCAAAGCCGCCAAGCGCGCGAACAGGTGCCCATCGCGTACTTCCAGCTTCAGGCCGGGATGATTCGCCGAAACCTGCAGCGTCGGCGAAGTGGCGGCACTGCCCTTCACCTCGAAGTTGCCAGCGGCCACCAGGAAAAGCAGCTCCCCTCCTCCCGCGACGGCAAGGTGGCGGCTGAGATTGCTACGATCTCCATCGTACCATTCACGGACCACCGTCTCGCCGCATTGATAGGAGAGCACGCCTACCTCGCCCGCGAGATGATAGCCAAGAAAACGCCTCCCCGAACTCTCCAGCCCTCCGCGGCCGGAATCGTTGCCGAACACCGGACGCGGATCCTTGAGCAGATCATCGGGAGCGGCTCCCACACCGGGCAATGCCGGCGACAATGCGAGGCCTGGCGCGGCTGGCACCGGCTGCTTCACCCCGCCCTTTTGCGTCGGCTTTTCCCAAGAGGACTGTGACATCATCGCCAGCGAAACCGGGGGCTTTCCTGTCGGAGCTTGGAACCAGAGGGCCGGTCGCAGCAGGTCCTGGTCGAAGATCAGCCAGCCATCGCCGCCGGTGCGGATGAGCAGGCCGCGCGCAATGCTCCCCGACGCCCCGGCATCGACCGGCGTGGCGTAAATCGGCACCCCGGGGTCGAAGAATGGCGACGCCCCCGCCAGCGGCCCGGCAAGGGCAAGCAATGTGGCAGCAAGCAACGAGAGGGTGGGTTTCATGAGAGTCAGCATGACCAAGCGCCCTAATACGGCAAGCCATCGCCCATTTTTTGCATGCAAAATTTCACCCTGTCCGCGAAACCGTCACGGGTTTCGCCTCGCGGGTTTTATCCTCTCCAGCTAACCGGGCACATGCGCGTTGCTGCCCTGCTCTCCTGCCTGTTCCCGACCTTGGCCATGGCTGGCCCGCGTCTGAATGAGATCCAGGCCATCGGCAGCCACAATTCCTACCACCTCGCGCCTCCCGCGGCACTGCTCAGCACGCTGAAGACTTTCAACAAGGACGCCGGGCAATGGAACTACTCGCACCCGCCCCTCGCCGCCCAACTCGACCTCGGCGTGCGGCAGTTCGAGCTCGATGTCTTTTCCGACGAAAAGGGCGGACTCTTCGCCAATCCACTCGGCCTGAAGCTCGCCGGTCTGCGCGGCACCAAGCTCCCGCCCCACGATCCCGACGGCCTCCTCAAAAAGCCCGGCGTGAAGGTGCTGCACGTGCCGGATGTCGACTGCTGGAGCAATACCCCCCTCCTCACCGGCGGCCTGACGGAAATGCTCGCGTGGTCCGACCAGAACCCCCGGCACCTGCCCGTGATGATCCTGATCGAGTGCAAGGATCAGCCCGAACCGCCGCTGCCCACCAAGCCGGAACTCTTCACCCGCGAGCGGCTGCTCGCCTTGGAAAAGGAGATCCTCTCCGTGATCCCCGCCAGCCGCGTACTGCGTCCCGATGACGTGCGCGGCAACTCCCCCACCCTGCGCGAAGCCGTGGTCCAAAAAGGCTGGCCGGACGTCGACACCCTGCGCGGCAAGTTCGTCTTCTGCCTCGATAACACCGACGCAATCCGCAGCCGGTATCTGGAAGGCAACCCTTCCCTCGAAGGCAGACTGATCTTCGCCAACGCACCGAAGACCGATGATCCCTCCGCGGCGTGGTTCAAGTGCAACGATCCGGTCCGCCAATTCGAAGACATCCAGCGCCTCGTCAAAGCCGGCTTCCTCGTCCGCACCCGCGCCAACGTGAACAAGCCGGATGAAAAGATGCGCGACAAGGCCTTCGCCAGCGGTGCCCAGTGGGTCAGCACCGACTACTTCGCCGGTCCCGAGCGCGTGGCCTTTCCCGATGATCGCACGGTCCGGGCAAATCCATTGCGCTCGAAGGGCGGCGTGGATCCCGAACCGTGAGCAGACGCGCCGTCATGCGGGATAGGTCCCGTAGATGTAGTCCATCAGCGTGTGAATCACACCTTCTTCCTCGGAGACGATCCAGCGGGTCAGGTCGCCGCTGGATACCATGCCTAACAGGCATCCGTTTTCGACCACCGGCAGGTGGCGGAACCGCTTTTCGGTGACGATCTGCATCGCATCCCGCACCGTGATATTCGGCCGCACCACAACGACCTCGCAGGTCATCACTTCATGGACGAAGGTGCTGGCAGGGTTGAGGCCTTGGGCGAGCACGCGATTCAGCAAGTCGCGCTCGGTGAGGATGCCGATGACTTCCTCCTCGTGCATGACAAGCAAGGCTCCGACCCGTTCGGTGAACATCTGACTGGCAGCCTCTTCGACGGTGGACTCGGGTTCCACGTGGCAGACATGGCTCCCTTTGTGGCGGAGCAATTCCTTGAGTTGAGTCTCCATGGTTTTGATTGGATCGGCGGAGGACATGGTCGGGAGATCCGCCACTGGATTTCTTGCAGGAATGGTCAGGGAACGCCGGACGCGACCAGCGACCGGATGAGATCGAACACGGGTGCCGGGAAGACACCCAGTAACAAGGATAGCACAGTCATGCCCCCGAGCATCAAGCCATCGCTCGTGCATAGCGGATGAAAAAGCGGTGCCACCGCCGGGCGGCAGGCCGACAGCAGGATGCGGAGGTAGTAGTAGAGGCCGACGGCGCTATTCAGGGCCAGGGCGACCAGCAGGAACCACAGGCCGGAATTCGCGCCCGCGGCGACGACCATGAATTTCCCCCAGAAACCGCCGGTGAGCGGCAGGCCGATCAGCGACAGCAGCGCGGAGCCCAGGACCACGGCCAGCCACGGGCGGGTCCACAGCAGTCCTTCAAAGCTCTTCACGGACTCGGGCTCGCCATCGCGGCCGGACAGGGCACCGATCAGTCCGAAGACTGCCAGCGAGGCGAGGGCATAAGCCGCGAGGTAAAACGTCGCCGCCTCGATCGCTGCCGCACCACCGGCGAGAAAAGCGACCAGCACGTAGCCGAGGTGGGCGATCGAGCTGTAGGCAAGGATGCGCTTCAGGTTCTCTTGGCGCAGCGCGAGAAGGTTGCCGACGGTCATCGAGGCCACCGCCACGATGGCGAAGACCGTGAAAACCTTGCTTTCCCGAAAGCCGCCGAAGTCGCCGAAGAGGCGGAACAGCAGCGCGACCATCGCACCTTTCGAAACGGTGGCGATAAAGCCACCCACCGGTGCCGGTGCCCCCTGATAGATGTCGGGCGTCCACCAATGGAAGGGCACCAGCGCGAGCTTGAAACCGACGCCGGCCAGCATCAGGACGATCCCCACAACCGTGGCGGGATGCCGTGCCGTCGCACCCTCGCGCAGCACTCCGGCAAGCCGCCCGAATTCCATGGTCCCTGCCTCGGAGTAGAGGAGCGCCATGCCGAACAACAGGAATGCCGAGGAAGCCGCCGCGAGGATCAGGTACTTCACCGCTGCTTCCATCGAGGTCGCGCGGCGGAAGATGTAGCCGATCATCACGTAGAGCGATACCGACAGGAGCTCGAGGCCCAGGAAGAAGGCCGCGAAGTGCGTGCTGGCAGCAATCACGCAAGACCCCAGCGTGGCGAGCACCAGTAGCATGTAGTATTCCTCCGGCTTCAGCTGGAAACGAGACAGATAGCCATGCGAAAACACGGTCACCACCAAGGCCGCGATCACGATCAGGCCGATGTAGCACAGCGCGAAGCGGTCGATGACCAGCAGCGTACTGATCATTCCCAGCTTCAGCCGGAACAGTGATAGCAGCGAGAGCACCAGCCCCGCCACGGTAACGCCGGCCGCGGTTCCGTGGCCGTGATGAAAGGCCGCCGCCAGCATCACCACGATCGCCGTACCGCCGAGGAGCACCAGCGGCATCAGCGCTTGGAATTCCGCCGCGCTCATGGCGAGCCTCCCTTCTCCGCGCGGCCATCCTCCAGCATGCGCCTCACCGCCTGCTCCGACATTACGAACAATGGCTGCGGAGCCAGGCCGAGCCAGATGATTGCCGCCGCAAGCAGGCCCAGCATGGCAGTTTCGACGCGATCGAAATCGACGATGCGGGTCAATCCCCGCGGTTGCCCGAAGAATGCCCGCTGGACCAAGCGAAGCGAGTAGATGGCAGAGGCTACCAGCGTCAAGGCGGCGAGGATCGTCAGCAGCCGGTTCGCGGGAAACGATCCGATTAGGACCAGGAACTCGCCCACGAAGTTACCGAGTCCCGGCAAGCCGAGAGACGCGAGTGCGAACAACAATCCAAACCCTGCCAGCCGCGGCGCCAGGGACCACAGGCCGCCCATCCTGTCGAGATCGCGGGTATGCATGCGGTCCTGCAAGGCCCCGGCGATGATGAAGAGCGCGCCGGTGCTCACGCCGTGGCAGATCATCTGCATCAGCACGCCTTGCACCGCCTGGGCATTCCACGCGAACACGCCGAGCAGCACGAAGCCCATGTGACTCACGCTGGTGTAGGCCACCAGCCGCTTGAAGTCGTGCTGGGCGAAGGCCAGCAGCGCTCCGTAGAGCACGCCGGCCACGCCCATGGTCATCGCCACCGGCGCGAACTCCGCGGCGGCTTCCGGGAACAGCGGGACGACAAAGCGGACCAGGCCGTAAGCTCCGGTTTTCAGCAGCAGGCCGGCTAGGATCACGCTGCCCGCCGTCGGCGCCTCGGTGTGGGCATCCGCCAGCCACGGATGGAAGGGAAAGGCGGGCAGCTTGACCGCGAAGGCGAGGAAGAAACCGAGCATCAGCCAGAATGCAGCGCGGCCGCCGATCCCGTTTCCTAACAGATCATCGTAGCGGAACGTGTAGTTGCCCGTTGCCTGGCCGTGGATCACGTAGAGGCCCACGATCGAAACCAGCATCAGCAGCCCGCTGGCCTGGGTGAAGAGGAAGAATTTGATGGCCGCATAGCTGCGGTGCTCGTGCCCCCACAGCGCGATGAGCAGGAACATCGGGATCACCATCAGCTCCCAGAAGAAGAAAAACGCCAGCAGGTCGAGCGTGAGGAAGACGCCAAGCGTCCCCGCCAAGACCCACAACAGGTTGAAGTGAAAGAAGGCCACCCGCTGGTTGATGCCTTTCCACGACACCAACACTGCGAGAATGCCGAGGAACATGGTCAGCAGCACCAGCGGAAAGCTGAAGCCATCCACTGCCAGATAAAGGCTGACGCCGAGGGCAGGTAGCCATTCCGCCTTATAGGTCATCGTCCAACGACCCGCGCCATCGGCATCCGCCCATGCCGCCAGAGCAACCGCGGCATCGAGCAGCATGGTGACCAACGCCACCCAGCGCGCCGCTTTCTCATGGCCCCGGCCCGCAAGACCGGCCAGCAGGCCACCCGCCAAAGGAATCAGGATGATGAAAAGCAGCATCATCGGATCAAGGCGATGAGGAGCAAGACGGCCGTACCGAGGGCGATTCCACCCGCATACCAGCGCAAGCGGCCGGTTTGCGAGTGGCCTAGAAGGATGTGCGCGAAACGCGTGAGCATCGCGGCACCGTTGTAGAGCGAGTCGATGACGTCCTGGCGGTTCCAGTGCGCGATGGCGACCAACGGCCGGACGATGAGGAAATCGTAGAGCGCGTCGAAGCCCCAACCGGCGAGCCACCACTTCCGCAGCGCGGAACTGGCGAATCGATCGCGCCACTGCGGTGCCTTCGCGTAGAGCCACCATGCGGCGGCGATGCCCGTGAGCACGACCGCCACCGCCACCACTTGCAAGGCGAGTTCCAGGCCAAGCGACTGCCCTCCCTCCGGCACCACCGGGAAGACCTTACCCAACAATCTTGAGAATACATGGACGTGCCCAAGCGTGTGAGGCGTTTCAAGAAAGCCCGCCACGGTCGAAAGCGCTGCAAGCACGACCAACGGGACGATCATCGCTTTGCCCGGCGAGTGGCTTACCGCAGTCTTCGCCTCGCCGAAGAAGGTCAGCAACACCATGCGCCCCGTGTAGAGGGCGGTGATGAACGCACCCGCCAGCCCCACCGCCCACAACAGGCGATGATCACTGGACCAGGCGCTCCAGAGGATGAGTTCCTTGCTGTAAAATCCCGACGTCACGAGCGGCAGCGCAGCGAGCGAGGCGGCACCGATGACAAAGGTCCAGAACACCGCCGGCAGCTTGGTTCTCAGACCACCCATCTTGAACATGTCGTGCTCGTGGTGCAACGCGTTGATCACCGCACCCGCCCCAAGGAAGAGCAGCGCCTTGAAGAAGGCGTGCGTCATAAAGTGGAACATGGCGGCCGTCCACGCACCGACACCCAGAGCCAGGAACATGTAGCCGAGCTGGCTGATCGTGGAGTAGGCGAGCACCCGTTTCAGGTCGTACTGCACCAGCGCGCTGCAGCCGGCCATCAGCATGGTTGCGGCGCCGATGGTAGCGACCACCATCATCACGGCGGGTGCGAGCAGGAATAACCCGTGCATCCGCGCGATGAGATAGACCCCCGCGGTCACCATGGTCGCGGCATGTACCAGCGCGCTGACCGGGGTGGGTCCTGCCATGGCATCGGGCAACCACGTCTGTAACGGAAGCTGCGCCGACTTGCCAATCGCCCCGCCGAGCAGCAACGCGGCCGCCGTCACCACGGTCGGATCGCCGCTCTGCCAGCGCTCGGGCGCGAGCCGCAGCACCTCGCGGATGTCCAGGGTACCGAGCTGTTGGAAGAGCAGGAACACCCCGATCATCAGGGCCGTGTCACCGATGCGGGTCACAACGAATGCCTTGCGCGCCGCGGCACCGTTGGCGGGATCCTTGTACCAAAACCCGATCAGGAGGTAACTGCACAGCCCGACCCCTTCCCAACCTAACAAGAGCATAGGCAGGCTGTCTGCGAGCACCAGCACCAGCATCGCACCGACGAAGAGATTGAGGTAGGCGAAGAAGCGGCTGAAGCCATCGTCCCCCGCCATGAACTCGGTCGAGTAGACATGGATCAGGAAGGCCACGCCGGTGACCACCAGCATCATCAGCAACGACAAGCCATCGAGATGCAGCCCGAGATCGATCTTGAGTCCGCCCACAGCGAACCAAGTCCACAGCCGCTGGCGGAAGGGTTCGCCATCGCCCGCAAGAAACGCACCCGCGATGCCCAGAGCGAGCAACGCCGCCATTCCCACCGACCCACAGCCAACCAACGATACCAGTGGGCGCGGCAGCCGCGATCCGCGCAGGGCGAGGATCAGGAAGCCGGCAAACGGGAGCGCCGGCACGAGCCAGAGCAGGTTCAGCATGGTCGATCAGCCTTTCATTTCGTTCACCGCATCGGAATCCAGCGTTCGTTTCCGCCAATGCACATGGAGGATGAGGGCAAGGCCCACCGCCACCTCGGCGGCGGCCATCGTCAGGATGAAAAGGAACATCACCTGGCCATCTGCCTGTCCCCACCGGGACCCGGCGGCGACGAAGGCAAGGCCGGAGGCGTTGAGCATTACCTCCACCGAGACCAGCATGAAGATCAGGTTCCGCCGCGCGACCAGCCCCGTCAGGCCGATCGCGAACAGGATCGCGGCCAGCGTCAGGACATGATCGAGGGGCACCGTGCTCATGGCTCGTCTTTCATTTCGTGTTGGTATTCGCGACGCCGCAGGTGCGACGCACCGACGACGCCGGCGAGCAGGAGAAAGGCGGCCAGTTCCGCAGCCACCATGTAGGGCCCGAACAACTGCATTCCGACCGCCTTCGGATCGATCTCCACCGTGCCCGCGACGGGCTCCCGGTCCCGTCCGATGGCCGATAGCAGCAGCAAGAACAGCAGGCCCGCCAGCAAAGCCGGCCCTCCCCAAGCGCGAAGCGGCTGCCAGCTTCGTTCGACGTTCTCGGCGTCGTGGCCGAGGTTCAACATCATCACTACGAACAGGAACAGCACGAGGATCGCCCCGGCATAGATGATGACTTCCAAGGCCGCGACGAAGGGCGCACCGAGCGCGAAGAACACCAGCGCCACCGCGAGCAGCGAGACGATCAGGTAAAGCAACGCGTGCACCGCATTGCTGCGCGTGATCGCCAGCAAGGTGGCCAGCACCGCGACACAGCCCGCAATGTAGAAGAGCGTGGTCATGGCATCAGGTCCTTGGGATCGACCGGTGGCGATTCATTCTCCGCCTCGCCCTTGTCCTTGCCGCCGATGGCCAGACCGGCGACCCGATAAAAATTGTAGCCGTGGTATTTCCCCTCGCCCGCGATCTGGAGGTCCTCCTTTTCGTACACCATCTTCTGGCGGTCGTACTCAGCCATTTCGACATCGGGCACGAGTTGGATGGCATAGGTCGGGCACGCCTCCTCGCAGAAGCCGCAATAGATGCAGCGGGAGAAATTGATGCGGAAGAACTCCGGATAGCGCCGGGCCGTCTTGTCCTCGGTCGCCTGCAGCGCGATGCAATCGACCGGGCACGCCACTGCGCACAGGTAACAAGCGACGCAGCGTTCGCCGCCATCGGGATCGCGGGTCAGCACGATGCGGCCGCGGTAACGCGGAGCCAGCCGGGCCTTCTCCTCCGGATACTGGATGGTCACGCTTTTCCGGAACAGGTGCCGGAAGACCAGGAACAGGCTGCGGACGTGACTGAGCATGGCGGTTATTTGTTAGAAGCGAGCACCAGCGCACCGGTGACGACTATGTTCAGCAGGGTGAGCGGCAGCAGGACCTTCCAGCCCCAGGCCATGAATTGGTCGTAGCGCGGCCGCGGCAGCGCGGCGCGGAACAGGATGAAGAGGAAGAGGAACGCACCGGTCTTCAACGCGAACCACACGAGGGGCGGCAGCCACGGGCCGTGCCAGCCGCCGAAGAACAACACCACCATCAGCGCGGAGACGAGGACGATGCCGATGTATTCGCCGACGAAGAACATGCCGAACTTCATGCCCGAGTACTCCGCGTGGTAGCCGGCCACCAATTCGCTCTCGGCTTCCGGCATGTCGAAGGGCGTGCGGTGAGTCTCCGCGAGGCCGACGATCATGAAGATCGCGAAGCCGAGAAACTGTGGGACCACGAACCACAGGTCGCGCTGCGCCTCCACGATCTCGCGCAGGTTGAAGCTGCCGGCCATCGCGACCACGCCCATCAAGGACAGGCCCATGAAGACCTCGTAGCTGAACATCTGCGCCGACATTCGCAGACCGCCCAGCAGCGGGTACTTGCTGTTGGACGCCCAGCCGGCCAGCACCAGGCTGTAGATGCCCATCGAGGACATCGCGAGGAAGAACAGCAGCCCGACATTGAGATCGAGCACTGAAATGCCCGGCGCGAACGGCACCACCGCGAAGCTGAGCAGCGTGGTCGCGAGGATAATGGCGGGCGCGATGACAAACAGCACCTTGTCCGCGAAGGGCGGGATCCAGTCTTCCTTGGTGAAGATCTTGATCATGTCCGCGGCGATGATCAGCAGGCCGAACGGCCCTGCGCGATTCGGTCCGACGCGATCCTGGAACAAAGCCAGCAGCCGCCGCTCGATCCAAATCATCAGCGCCGCCATGTTCAGCATGCAGAACAGGACGAGGAAGACGACGAGCAGCTTCTGGACGACCGGCGGCATGGGAGACTGATCTGTTAGATTGAAAGCAGCCGGTTGGGCTCGATGCCTGCCGTTTCCGGGAAGCCAGCGGAGAAGCCGGCGACTCCATCGGGGAGTTCCGGCACGATGCGCAGCGGGAGACGATAGTGCGTCGTCCCGAGCGTGAAGGAGGCCTCCCCATTGAGGCCGTGCTTGGCCGCTTCGGCGGCATTCAACGCCAAATAGGGCGCTGGGATTCGCTCCGCGATCGCGGGCGCGAAACGGCTCAGCTCTTCCGAGCCAAAGATGTGATGCATGGGCACCGCCAACAGTCCGTTGACAGCCGGTGTGTAGGCAGATGGGATGCTTTCGAACCACGCAAGCGGGCCATTGCCATCGAGCAGGCGAATCCCAGGATCACCGCCGCGCAATGGCCCGCCGACCTCCTGTTGAAATTGGTTGAGCGCCTGCACCGAGTTCCAGCCCGGAGACCAGTAGCGATTGAGCAATGCCGGCGGCGCGCTTTCCGCGCAGCCTTCCATGGTGAAGGAAAGCGGCGCGTCGGGATCATCCGGCGGCTTGGGTTCATGGACGCTGAGATTGGCAAGGATCGAAGTCCGCCCGCTAAATCGCCGCGACGCACGGGCCCACTTGCCATCTTCCGCCGATGGCGCTGCCTTCTCCACAGCAGCAAGCGTCGAATGTTCGACTGCGAGATCGGCGATCACATCATCGAGCTCGATCCACGACCCCGAGGGAAGCTGCCCGCCGGCGATCATCAGGTCGCGCAACCAGCGCCAGCTTTCCTGAACTTCACCGGACGGAGCGATCACTTGGAAGTATCGCTGCGCCCGTCCTTCCTGATTGATGAAGGTGCCATCGGACTCGGCAAAGGTTCCCGCTGGCAGGGCAGTGTGCGCCACACGGGTCGTCGGATTTTCCAAACCATCCAGCGCAATAACGTGCTTCGCGACATTGAGAAGAGTCTTCACCTCGTCACTTGGGAGCCGTCGGAACAGGTCATTCTCCAGCACAATGATCGTTTCCGCGTCACGGAGCCCGGAGAGCGGCACGCCTTTTAACAAGGACACACCCACTGTGTTCGCCTCGGGAACCACGAGACTGAGCACCGGCTTGTCGCCGCCCGGGCAAAGAGCCCGTGCGATATTCGCCGCGGCCTTCACCAAGTCGATGCTACCCAGGCTCGCCCCCGCGATCACCAGCGGCCGCTTCGCCGCACGGAGATCCGCGGCTGCCTTGCGCACGAAGTCCTGTTGGACGGAGGAAAGTCCCGTGACGGAGGGAGCCGCAGGATCGAGTTCATGCGCGATTGCAAAGCCTATGCGCGCAAGGTCGTCCGGCGCGGCGAAATGCGTGCAGGTGGCAATCTCGTCCAGCTTCGTCGGCGCGAGCACCGTCAAATACAACGGCCCGCAACGATGCTGGATGATATCCCGCACTGCCCGGTCGTTCCAGCGCGGGATCTTCAGCGCGTCCACCAAATCGAGCGGCGCATTTCGTACCGACTGGCGCAGTGCCAGGGCAAGGCGCGGCGCGGTATTGGTCAGGTCCTCGCCGAGAACCAGCACGGCATCGGCTTCCTCGATGTCGCGGATTGTCGCCGCGCGATTCCCGCGCAGCACCTTCACGATCTCGGCCGCGATGTCCGACTCTGCGGGGCTCATGCCATTCGAGAAGTGATCCTCCCCGACGAGCGTCCGTAGCGCGTGATTCGCCTCCAGCGAGGCACGCGGCGAACCGATGCCCGCCATCTTTCCCCGCTCGGCCACCAAGGGCGCGAGCCGTGCCAAGATGGCCTCCTTGGTTAGGGTTTCGTTCTCCCAGCGCGGCAGGCGAATCCGTTGCGAATGATTGACGTAGTCGTAACCGAAGCGCCCGCGGTCACAGAGGAAGTAGCCGTTAAGGTCATGATGGTAGCGATTGAGGATGCGCCTCAACTTGCCGTAGCGCTCACTGGCGATCGTGTTGCAGCCGACGCCGCAGTGGACGCAGACCGACGGTGCCGAAACCAAGTCCCACTTCCGGGTGAAGTGGTGCTTGAGCGTCTTGTCGGTGAAGACCCCGGTCGGGCAAACCTCCACGAGATTGCCGCTGAACTCGCTCTCCAACACCCCGTCCTCGTGACGGCCGAAATAGACGTGGTTGTGAGCGGCGAAGGCATCGAGATCCTTTCCCCCGGCGTGGCCCTTGTAATAGCGCACGCAGCGGTAGCACTGGATGCAGCGGTTCATCTCGTGCTGGATGAAGGGCCCGAGCTGCTGGTTGCGATAGGTGCGCTTCTTGAAGCGATAACGCCGGGTCGAGTGACCGGCCATCACCGTCATGTCCTGCAAGTGACACTCGCCGCCCTCATCGCAGACCGGGCAATCGTGCGGGTGATTCGTCATCAGCCACTCGATCACGCTCTCGCGAAACTCCTTGGCCTCAGGATCGTCGATGGAAATGCGGACGCCATCGGTCGCCGGCACCATGCAGGCCATCACGATCGTGCCGCGGGTGTCATTCTCGTCCTTGAACTGTTTCACCGCGCACTGGCGACACGCCCCGACCGAACCGAGCGCGGGATGCCAGCAGAAGTACGGCAGGTCGAAGCCGAGTGACAACGCGACCTCCAACAGATTCCGCGTGGAATCCGCTGCAAAGGTCTGGCTGTCGATGTGGATCATGACGCTTTCCAAGGACAACGTTTCTCCGTGAGGTGCCGCTCGAAGTCGGCGGCGAAGTATTTCAGCGCGCTTTGCAGCGGCTCGACGGCCCCCGGCGCGAAGGCACAGAAGGTGCGGCCCGGGCCCAACAGCTTGGCATGACGGCGGAGCTGCTCGAGATCGCCGTCCTCCCCTTCCCCGGCTTCGATCGCGCGCAGGATCTTTTCCACCCATGGCAAGCCGTCGCGGCATGGCGTGCACCAGCCGCACGACTCCCGGGCGAAGAACATCTCGAGATTGTGCACCATGCCCACCGGACAAGTGCGATCGTCGAGGACCACCATGGTAGCGGTGCCTAGCCGGCTGCCGGCCTTGGCCACCGAGTCGAAATCGAGCGGCAGATCGAGGTGTTCCTCCACAAGAAAGTCCGTGGAAGCGCCGCCGGGAATGACCCCGCGAAAACGATAGCCGTCGCGCATGCCACCGGCGTGCTCCTCGATGATCTCGCGCATCGTGGTTCCCATCGGCAGTTCCCACAGGCCGGGGCGCTTCACACGGCCGCTCACACCGTAGAGCTTGGTGCCGCCGTCCTTCGACTTGCTCAGCCCTTGGAACCACTCCGCGCCGCGGGCGATGATGTGCGGCACATTGCACAGTGTCTCGACGTTCTGGACGATCGTCGGCTTGCCCCACAGGCCGACCTGGGGCGGAAACGGCGGCTTGGCCCGCGGCACGGCGCGCTTGCCTTCGAGGGCATTGAGCAGCGCGGTTTCCTCACCGCAGATGTAGCGGCCGGCGCTGCTGTGAATGTGGATCTCCAACGAGCGACCGGTGCCAAACGCATCCTTCCCTAACAAGCCACGGGTCGTTGCCACGGTGATCGCCTGCCGCAGGGCCCGCTCCGCCACTGCATACTCGGCTCGCAGGAAAATGTAGGCGGTCTCCGCTCCGATCGCATGGGCGGCGATCATCATGCCTTCGAGCAACTGGTGCGGATTTCCCTCCATCAGGTGGCGGTCCTTGAAGGTGCCGGGCTCCATCTCGTCCGCGTTGCAGACGAGGTAGCGCGGTCGCGGCGCTCCCTCTCCCTGGGGCACGAGGCTCCACTTCAAGCCGGTGACAAAGCCCGCGCCACCCCGGCCGCGGAGGTTCGAGGCCTTCACCACGTCGATCACCTCGGCGGGCGTCATCTCGCGCCACGCCCTGCGGGCTGCCTCGTAGCCGCCGGTCTTCGTGTAGTCCTCGAAGTCGAGCGGCTGGCGATCGGCTCGCAGGTGAGCGGTGAGCGGGCGTTCCATGGTCAGGGGTGGGTTTCGAGGATCCGTTCGAGTTGCTCCTCCGTGAGATTCCCGTGGGTCGCGCCGTCGATCATCATCGCCGGGGCCAATTCGCAGACACCGAGGCACACGATCGGCAGCAGCGTGAAACGTCCGTCCGACGTGGTGTCGCCCATCCTGATCCCGAGGCGTTCTTTCAAGCGCCCGCAGATCGCATCGCAGCCCATCACCCAACAGCTCACGCTGTCGCACACGTGAATGACGTGGCGGCCAACCGGCTTGCGGTAGATCAGGTTATAGAAGGTTGCGACGCCATCGACCTCATGCGGCGACATCTCCAGCAAAGAGGCGACATCCTTCACCGCCTCATCCGACACCCAGCCACGATGGCGCTGGACGATCTTCAACGCATCCACGCAGACCGCCTGCTTGTCCGGATAGCGCGACAGCTCTTCCTCGATCTCCCGCTGTTCGGATTCGCTGAGCATGGGCTTCTTGGGTTGGAGGGGAAACTCTAGCGGTCGATATCGGCGAGCACGTAGTCGACGCTGCCGAGGATCGCGAGGAGATCCGGGATCATGTGACCCCGGCTGATGGTCGGGACGACCTGCATGTTGGCAAACGAAGGTGTCCGGATGCGGGTGCGGTAGGAAATGGAGTCCTTGTCGCTGATGAGGTAGTAGCCGTTCATGCCCTTGGTGGCCTCGACGCTGGCGATCGCTTCGCCCGCCGGGATCACCGGTCCCCAGCTCACGTTGAGGAAATGGGTGATCAGGGTTTCGATGTCGTGCATTGTCCGGTCCTTCGGCGGCGGGCAGGTGAGCGGATGATCGGCCTTGTAGGGCCCCGATGGCATGTTCTCCAGACACTGCCGGATGATGCGCAGGCTCTGGCGCATCTCCTCCACGCGAACCACGCCGCGGTCGTAGCAATCGCCACGGCTGGCGGTGGGGATGTCGAACTCGAACTGATCATAGCCACCGTAGGGCCGCTTCTTCCGCAGATCCCACTCGCAACCGGTGGCGCGCAAGCCGGGACCGGTGACGCCCCAGTCGATGGCCTCCGCGGTGTTGTAGGCGCCGATGCCGACGGTGCGGTGCTTGAACAGCGAGTTCGCCATCACCATCGTATCGTACTCCTTCAACCGCGGCGGCATGTAGTCGAGGAACTCGCGCACCAGCGTGTCCCAACCGCGCGGCAAGTCCTGAGCGACGCCACCGATGCGGAACCAATTTGGATGCATGCGCGCTCCGCAGACCGATTCGATGATCCCCAGCAGACGCTCGCGGTCATTGAACATGTAAAACACCGGCGACATCTGGCCGACGTCCTGGGCATAGGTGCCATACCATACGAGGTGGCTCGAGATGCGGAACAGCTCGCACAGCATGATGCGGATCACCTTCGCGCGATCCGGCACCTCGATCCCGGCGAGCTTTTCAACCGCGAGCAAATACGGCAGGTTGTTCATCACGCCGCCCAGGTAATCGACACGATCGGTGTACGGGATGTAGGTGTGCCACGACTGGCGCTCGCCCATCTTCTCCGCGCCGCGGTGATGGAAGCCGATGTCGGGAACCACATCGACGATCTCCTCGCCATCGAGTTGGAGGATGAGCCGCAGCACGCCATGGGTGCCGGGATGTTGCGGGCCGATGTTGAGGAACATGAACTCGCTGTCCTCGCCTTGGCTCGCGAGCCCCCAGTCCTCGGGCTTGAAGTGCATCGCCTCCTGCTCGGCATCCTGCTTTTCGTCCGTGAGCTGGAAAGGCCCCATCTCGGTGGCGCGGGCGGGATGCTCCTTGCGCAGCGGGTGCCCTTTCCACGTCTGCGGCATCAGGATGCGGCGCAGGCACGGGTGGCCATCGAAGCGGATGCCGAAGAGGTCCCAGACCTCGCGCTCGTACCAGTTAGCCGTGGTCCAGACGCCGGTGACCGTGGGCAATGTCGGGTGCTCGCCTTGCAGTGCCACCTTGATGCGGACGTCGGCATTGTCCCGGACTGACAGCAAGTGATAGACGACCGCAAAATCCGCCGGCGGCTGACCGTCCCGATGCTTGCGGTGGCGCTCATCGATCGCGGTCAGGTCGTAGAGCATCGCGTAGCCGGCCTTCTTCAAATCGGCCAGCACGGCGGGCGCGTCACCGGGTGCCACCCAGGCGGTCGGAATGCCATCAGCGGTAGCTTGGCGCGCGACGAGCCGCTCCCCTAGCTGTTCGGAAAGCGCGTCCGCCGGGGCATTCAGGACCGCGCTCATGGCACACACCCTCCCTTCCGCGGTGCGGCTCTGGGGAAAAGCCGCCGTGTCCACCACCACCCTTTCCGATGGAAGGTCCTTCTCATGGCATGTCGCCGAGTCAGGGGCTAACACCCTAGCAGCGACTCCCCGGATAATGCAAGGTCCGCTTTGTGGAATCCCTTCGCGAGAAGCGAAGCCAAGTTCTCGCGCACCGCTGCCAATTGCTGCTATCTTGACCCATGACCGGGGCTCCCGTCCGCGTGCTGACCGCCGTGCCACTGTGCGACGGCCATGACAGTGCGATCACGACGATCAACCTAGAGTTCATCCGCCAAGGCATCGAGGTCGTCTATCTCGGCTACCACCGGTCGGTCGCCGATATCGTGCGCGCGGCAGTACAGGAGGACGTCGCCGCGGTCGGCCTATCGAGTTACAATGGCGGCCACATCGAGTTTTTCCGCGAAGTCGCGCAGGGTTTTCGGAGTGCCGGACGTCCGGAAATCGGTCTCTTCGGCGGCGGCGGTGGCACAATCACGCCCACGGATGCCGCACGGATGCACGACGAAGGCACCGA
>Ga0307406_10000518_pt1 | contig 22163 bp, 20 predicted proteins | sample 322Cmetagenome_3_FD_203706 | JGI IMG/M metagenome (GOLD analysis project Ga0307406, IMG submission 203706) | Maize rhizosphere microbial communities from greenhouse at UC Davis, California, United States - 322HYB-C-2 | ecosystem: Host-associated > Plants > Roots > Rhizosphere > Soil | place...
TGACATGGCTGACAAGTCCATCACCAAGACCGAGCTCGTCGCGAGCATCGCAAGCGCCACGGGCCAGAGCCAGGCCACCGTCTCCGGTGTCCTCGACTCGCTGTTCGCCACGGTCTCCGACGCCGTTGCCAAGGGCAGCAAGGTCTCGATCCCGGGCTGGATCTCGTTCGAGCAGGTCGACACGGCCGCCCGCACGGGCCGCAACCCGCAGACCGGCGCCGAGATCAAGATCCCGGCCGGCAAGCGCGTCAAGGTGACCGCTGGCTCCAAGCTCAAGGCTGCCGTCAAGTAATTCGACGCACCTTCACGAAGGCCGCCGTCCCTCTCGGGATGGCGGCCTTCGGCGTTCCCGGACGGTCAGCCGGCACGGATGCCGCGGCTTAGGCTGGTGGGGTGACTTCCCGCGCCGAGACGACCGCCCGGTCCTCGGCGTATCGACTCGCCGGGATCGCGATCCTCCTGGTCGCGGCGGTCGTCGCGACCGTGATCGCGCTCGCCCTCGGAGGAGGCGCCAAGCCTCCGCTCCTGCAGGACCCTGGACCCTTCGTGCTGTGGGGCACTCCGATCGCGAGGCTGGTCATGAACATCGCCGGCGCCGCGATGCTCGGCTCCCTCGTGCTCGCCCTGTTCGCGCTGCGCGCCGGTGAGAAGGCTTTCGACGCGGCGCTGAACATCGCATCGGTCGGGGCCGCGATCTTCACGGTCGCGTCCGGGCTCGCCGGTTTCCTCGCGTTCATGGCGGCGTTCAACCCGAAGCTCAGCATCGAGCGCGAGTTCGGCACGCAGCTCGGCCGGTTCCTGCTCGACCTGCCCCTCGGCCAGTCCTGGCTCATCACCACGATCTTCGGCGCCGTCATCACGGTCCTCGCGTTCGCCTGGCGCACGTGGACACCCACGCTGATCACGGCGCTCCTCGCCGCGGCATCCTTCCTCCCGCTCGCGACGCAGGGGCACGCGGGAGATCTCGCCGGCCACAACATCGCGGTGAACTCGATCCTGCTGCACATGATCGCCGCGGCCGTCTGGCTCGGCGGACTGCTGCTGCTCGTGCTCCTGCGCGGGCGCACCGACGTCGACACCCCGCGACTGGTGGCGCGGTATTCGTCGCTCGCGATCGCGGCCTTCGCGGTCGTCGCGGTGTCGGGCATCACCCGGTCGATCGTCGCGGTCGGCAGCTGGGACGCGCTCTGGGCCACCCCGTACGGCGCGATCGTCCTCGCGAAGGTCGCCCTGCTCGTCGGCATGGGCCTGCTCGGTGCCTGGTACCGCACCCGGCTCATCCCGAAGCTCTCCAGGGAACGCGCCACCCGCTGGTTCTGGATGCTCGTGCTCGGCGAGGTCGCCCTGATGGGGCTCGCCTCCGGTGCCGCGGCAGCTCTCGCCCGCACGCCCCCGCCGACCGGCGAGACCGCCGCGTTCGCCCAGACGCCCGCCGAGATCCTGACCGGCGCGACGCTCCCGCCCGAGCTCACCCTCGAACGCTGGTTCACGGCATGGAACATCGACGTGCTCTGGCTCGTCGCCGCCGGGTTCGGCCTCTTCCTCTACCTCGCCGGCGTGATCCGCCTGCATCGTCGCGGCGATCGCTGGCCGATCTACCGCACCGTGTTCTGGATCCTCGGGATGCTGCTGCTCGTCTGGGTGACCGGCGGGCCGATCAACGCGTACCAGGAGTACCTGTTCAGCGTGCACATGCTCGGGCACATGATGCTGTCGATGGCGATCCCGCTGCTGCTCGTGACCGGGGCCCCGATCACCCTGGCGCTGCGTGCCGTCCACAAGCGCGACGACGGCACCCGCGGCGGCCGCGAGTGGATCATGTGGGCCGTGCATTCGCCCGTCGCCCGCGTTCTCACGCATCCGTTCGTCGCGGCGGCCATCTTCATCCTGTCGCTGTGGGCGTTCTACTTCACCGATCTCGTGCGCTGGTCGATGTACGAGCATCTCGGTCACGAGTGGATGGTCATCCACTTCCTGATGTCGGGCTACCTGTTCGTGATGAGCCTGATCGGCGCCGACCCCGTGCCGTACCGCCTGCCGTACCCCGGACGCCTCATCACCCTCATCGCCATCATGGCCATGCATGCGTTCTTCGGCATCGCGATCATGATGCAGGAGGGTCTCATGGTCGCCGACTGGTTCGGGTCGATGGGCCGCGCCTGGGGTGCAGACCCGATGGCGGACCAGTACGTCGGCGGTGGCATCGCCTGGTCGATCGGCGAGATCCCGACCCTGATCCTGGCGATCACGGTCGCGATCCAGTGGAGCCGCAACGACACGAAGCTGCAGCGTCGGACCGACCGGAACGCGGATCGCACGGGCGACGCCGAGCTCGCGGAGTACAACGCCAAGCTCGCGGCGCTCGCCGAGCGGGACCGGCGTGCCGCGGAGCACGAGCGTCGCTAGAAGGACGGATCAGTCGGAGACGGTGTCGTCGGGGGATCCGACCCGGATCGACGCGGTTCCGTCCGGCAGGATGGTGATCGTGCCGTTGACCTGGAACGGCACATCTTCGGACACCGGCTCGACGGAGCCGTCGAACAGGGACTGGATCTCGACCTCGACGTGGGCGACGGCATCCGTCGTCGGGATCTGCCAGTTGCCGCCGTCGGGTGCGACAGTGACCTGCGGCTGGGTGCTGATCGACCACTTCGGCGGGGAGGCGATGCGGTTCCTGACCTCCAGGCCGAACGGGCATGCGGCCGGCATCAGCACTTCCTGGGTCGTGCACTCGGTGAGGAACTCCTCGACGCGCTGCTGCACGACGCCGATGAACTCCTCGGTCGGCGTCGTCTGCACCTCGAGCGGCGTGATGGCCAGGGGAGTGTCGGCGAGGACCCCGGTGCCCGACGCCTGCGCGATGGGGGTGTCGACCGTGACGGAGTACAGGCCGGGCGTGAACACGAGCAGCGGCAGCGGATCGGCCGCGGCAGCCTCCGCCCCGGCGGCTGACACCTGGCGGCGATCGACCTCGAAGCCGTTCACGGCGAAACGGTCGGCCCCGAGCACCGTGAGGTCGACGACCGCCAGCGGGCTGGTGGTGAAGCGCCAGTCGGGGGTGACTCCGGCCCAGCCGTCCTGTTCGACGAAGAACGTGGTGGTTCCGGCGTGGCCGCCCGCCTTGTAGCTGACGGTCACGGCAGTCTTGCCGTCGGCGGGCTCCTCCGACTCGATCTCGACGTCGGTCAGCGGGGCGAGCGCGGCGTGACGGAGCATGGCCTCGGATGCCGCGGCGTCGATGCCTGCCGCGTCCAGCGTCTCGCGGTCGACGGCCACACCGGGGATGCGCAGGGCGTCTGCGGCGCGACCCGCGGCGAGGAGGTCGAGATAGCGGGTGACGAACGCCGACGGTCCGTAGAACTGCTGGTAGAGCGTGGCGCCGCCGGCGCCGATCGCGGCGAGGAGCAGGACGCCCACGAGCGCGAGCATCGCCAGGTCGGCACCGAGACGGGCGCGCCGGGCCCCCGTGGTCGCGACCTGCTGCATGGCGTCAGTCTAGGAGGGCGTCCTGGGACGACGCCGAGCGTCGGCGACTCCGGGCGGATGCCGGGACGTAGCATGGGTGGGCGCCCCGTGTCCGTCTGCTGCCCCCTGTGAGAACCGTGTCCCTTCCCGCCCTGTCCGAGGAGCAGCAAGAGCTGTTCCGGCTCATCGAGGACACCGGCGAGCACGTCTTCATCACCGGGCGCGCCGGCACCGGCAAGTCGACGCTCCTGCAGCACTTCGCCTGGAACACGAAGAAGCAGATCGCGATCTGCGCTCCGACCGGGGTCGCGGCGCTGAACGTGGAGGGGCAGACCATCCACTCCCTCTTCCGCCTGCCGATCGGGCTCATCGGCGACGCCGACATCGACCAGAACGACGCGACCCGTCGCATCCTCAATGCGATCGAGACCCTGGTGATCGACGAGATCTCCATGGTCAACGCCGATCTGATGGATGCCATCGACCGCTCGCTGCGGCAGGCGCGCGGCCGGCGCGGCGAGCCCTTCGGCGGAGTGCAGGTGGTGATGTTCGGCGATCCGTACCAGCTGGCTCCGGTGCCGCCGCGCGGCGACGAGGCCCGCTACGTGCAGGATCACTACCGGTCGTTCTGGTTCTTCGACGCGAAGGTGTGGGCGGGGCCGTGGACCGGTTCCGGCACGCGGGCCGAGTCGCACGGCTACGGCTCCTCCGATCAGGACGGCCTCTTCGCCGTCGACACGCGGGCCGAGCTGCACGTGCGCGAGCTGGTGAACATCCACCGGCAGTCCGACGACGGATTCAAGGCGATGCTGAACGCGGTGCGGTACGGGCGGGTGACGGCCGAGATCGCCGGGGTGCTCAACGCCCAGGGAGCCCGCACGCCACCGGACCCCGAGCCCGGCGAGGTGCCGATGATCACGCTCGCGACCCGCAACGACATCGTGAACAAGATCAACAGCCAGCACCTGAACGCCCTGCCCGGCAAGGAGCAGACGGCGCGGGCCGAGGTTAGCGGCGACTTCGGGCGCGGCGAGGCGTCGCTGCCGGCGGAGTCGGAGCTGAAGCTCAAGGTCGGCGCGCAGGTCATGTTCCTGCGCAACGACACCGCGATGTCGGGCGAGCCGCCCCGCTGGGTGAACGGCACGATCGGCACCGTGATCCGCATCCTCGGGAGCGCGGTGCGCGTCGACATCGACGGCGAGGAGGTCGACGTCGAGCCGGCGGTCTGGGAACGCTTCCGCTACGCCTACGACCAGAGCACCAAGAAGCTCTCCCGCGACGTGGTGGCCGAGTTCACGCAGTTCCCGCTGCGCCTGGCCTGGGCCGTGACGATCCACAAGTCGCAGGGGAAGACGTACGAGCGCGCGATCATCGACCTGGGCTCCGGGGCGTTCGCCCCCGGCCAGACGTATGTCGCCCTCAGCCGGCTGACGTCTCTGGAGGGCCTGTACCTCTCGCGTGCGCTGCGCCCCACCGACATCCGCGTCGACGAGGACGTGCGGCGGTTCATGCGCGAGGCGTGGCTCGCGAAGTCGACGCCGGAGCTGCCGAAGGGGTGACGCGGCCCTTCGACAAGCTCAGGGACCCGGCCTCCTGGGTCGCTGAGCTTGTCGAAGCGTCCGAGCGGTCGCGAATCGTCAGGCCGCGACGCGGGCGCGGTCGAGGTCTTCGAAGAGCTCGGTGTTGAAGCGGTAGGCGAGGAGGACCTCGTCGATCACGCGCTCGCGCTCCGCCTGGTCCCACGGGGCGGCGTCGAGCTGCTCGCGGTAGACGTCCTTGAAGGCGGACGGGTCGGCGATGTCGTCGAACAGGTAGAAGCCGATGCCGTTGGTCTCGAAGCCGAAGCGCCGGGCCATCACGCGGCCGATGAAGATGCCGCCGGACAGATCGCCGAGGTACCGCGTGTAGTGGTGGGCGACGAAGCCGCCGGCCCAGGTCGCGCCGACCTGACGGATGCGCTCGACGTAGCGCTGGGTGGTCGGCAGCGGCGTGATGCGCTCGAGCCAGTCGGCCCCGAGCAGGAAGGCGAGGTCGGCCTCGAGAGCGGGCAGGCGGGTCAGCTTGTCGCTGAGGAAGACGGATGCCACGGGGTCCTGGCGCATCCGCTCGCCGGCCGCCTCGAGCGCCTCGTAGATGAAGTAGTGCTGCGAGACCAGCGAGATGTAGTCCTCGCGCGAGCCCTCGCCCTTCAGCAGGTCGGACATGAAGCCGGCGCCCTCGCTGCGGGAATGCGACCCGGAGGAGCGTTCGCGCAGGGCGGCGGAGAAGGAGAGGATCTCGGGCATGCGACCACTGTAAGGCTTACCTAACCTCATCCGGAAGTGCGAGATGCGGCTCAGGCGTGCGGGCGCGGCTCGACTCCGAGACGTGCGCAGGCGGCGTCGTAGAGCGCGACGACCTCGCGGCGGACGGCCGGCCGGTCGTCGATCGGGCCGCCCGGCCACGGCACGCGGAGCTCGGAGACCGTGGCGTTCCGTGTGATCTCCCATGCTCCGCCGTCGCCGTCGAAGCCGACCATCACGGCATCCGTGATCGGGGCATCGGCCGGTGCGGCGAAGGCGCGCGCGATGAGGAGGTTGTCATCGGTGTGGTCGCCGTTCATGTGGCGGAGGACGGCGGAGATCACATCGGCATCGAAGGCGTGGGGCACATTCACACCTTAGAGGCGCTCGGCGCAGCGGGTGCCGGTGCAGAATTTCAGCATCCGCGTTCTAGACTCGGGAGACACGTCTTCGGGGGTACTTTCCATGCAGCATCTCTCGTCGCGCCGGTGGCGCGCCGTCGCGGCCACTGCGGCCGTGATCGGTCTGGTCCTCACCGGCTGTTCCTCCGGTGAGACTTTCACGTACACGCCACCCGCTCAGGTCGACGGCGCACTGCCCGACGACACGGTCGCCGCCATGCAGGAAGCGGTCGACAGTGCGGTCGCGGCGTCCGGTGCCTCCGGGGCCATCGTCGGGGTGTGGGTCCCCTGGAGCGGCACCTGGGTCGCGGCGACCGGCACGCAGGATCGTGACGGCGCGACGCCCGTCGACACCGACATGTCCTTCCGCATCGCCGACGTGACGCGTCTGATGACCTGCGATGTGCTCTACGCCCTCGTCGACGAGGGGACCGTCGAACTCGACGCCAAGGTCCCGAAGTACGTGTCGGGCGTCGCCGACATGCAGGACATCACTCTCCTCGACCTCTGCAACGGCACCAGCGGCGCCGGGTCGTCCGAGACGGTCGCGAAGAACGCCTGGCTGAACACCCCCGAGCGCGTGTGGGCGCCTCTGGAGCTCGCGGGCTACGGCCTGGGCATCACCCGCGTCGCCGCGCACACGACCTACCGCGATTCGGACTCGGGATATCTGCTGCTCGGCATGGCGCTCGAGCGCGCCTCCGGGATGACCGCCTCCGAGCTGATCGCGGAGTACGTCACCGAGCCCCTCGGCCTCCCCGACACGTCGCTGCCCGGCGTCAAGGCCGACCCGCCGTCGATGAACGGGCACTTCATCAACGGAGTCACGGGTGGATACACCTGCGCGGCACCGGTCGACATCACCGCGCTCTCGTCCAGCGCCGGTTTCACGGACTCCGGCGTCGTCTCGACGATCACCGACCTCGGCCGCTACGCGCAGGCCGAGGCGGCGCAGGTGCTCCGCAAGGACAAGGACAAGCCGAACCGCTTCGGTGCTCCGCTCCCGGTCGCTGCCGACGCCGCGTCCTGGTACCAGGCCACGGGCGGCGCCTACCTCGTCGGTTCGATGGTCGGCCAGCACGGCTGGACCCCCGGGTACGCGACGGCCGCCTACTCGGACCCGACGACCGGCTTCACGGTGGCGGTCGTGCTGAACGACTCCACGGCGGGCGCGACGTTCGCGCAGTACCTCTCGTGGGAGCTCGCAGCGATCGCCTCCAAGGCGCCGGCGGCCTCCGGCGAGACCGCACCGGAGTTCGGACTGCCGTTCACGGCCGGGCAGTATCACCAGGCCATCCTCGACGCCGCGCTCGTCTGCGTCGAACCGCCCGTGGAGTGATCCGGGGCTGATCCGGCAGAGGGAGGACGGCGACGATGGCGATCATCGACAACGCGATCTACGTGAACGGCGTCCGCACCGAGAATCCGCAGAGTCTCAGCGAGACGTTCGAGCGCATGCGCGAGCGCGGCGGAATGAGCTGGATCGGGCTGTACCGCCCCAGTGAGGCGGAGCTCCGTGCGGTCGCCGATGAGTTCGGCATCCATGCGCTCGTCGTCGAGGACGCGCTCGCCGGACACCAGCGGTCGAAGCTGGAGCGCTATGGCGACGTGCTGTTCATGGTCCTGCGACCGGCGCGCTACCTCGATGCGTCGGAGGAGGTCGAGTTCGGCGAGGTGCACGTCCTCGTCGGCCCGGACTTCGTGGTGACCATCCGGCACGCCGAGTCGCCCGATCTCGGGCGGGTCCGCCGGCGATTGGAAGGCGATCCGACGCTGCTCGGCCACGGGCCGGAGGCGGTGCTCTACGCCATTCTCGACGAGGTGGTCGACGAGTACGCGCCGGTGCTGGCCGGGCTCGAGAACGACATCGACGAGATCGAGAGTCAGCTGTTCGAGGAGGACGTGGACGCCACACAGCGCATCTACGACCTCGGCCGCGAGGTCATCGACTTCCAGCGAGCGACGCAGCCGCTTTCGGGGATGCTGGAGGCGCTGCTTCGCGGGTCGGACAAGTACCGGGTGAGCGAGGAGCTGCAGAAGTACCTGCGCGACGTCCTCGACCACACGCTGCGCGTCACGGATCGCGCGACAACGTTCCGCACGGTGCTGGACAACGCCCTCACGGTCGAGTCGACCATCGTGGCGCGCCGGCAGAACGAGGAGATGCGGCGGATGACCGAGCTGAGCATCCGCCAGAACGATGAGGTCAAGAAGATCTCCGGATGGGCCGCGATCCTGTTCGCCCCCACGCTGGTCGGCACCATCTACGGGATGAACTTCGACCACATGCCCGAGCTGCACTGGGTGCTCGGCTATCCGATGGCGATCGGTCTGATGCTCGCCATGGGCGTCGGGCTGTACGCGGTCTTCAAGCGCAAGGGCTGGCTCTAGGGCTGGCTCCAGCCGCGAAGGAGCGCCCTGGTCTGGGCCAGCACGCTGTCGAGTGCGCGTGCCGCGGCCTCGGCGTCGGCGGGGGCGATGCGCGCCCAGATGGTCTCGGTCAGGGCTCCGATCTCGCGGCCGATCTCGGCGACCAGGTCGGCTCCCGCCGGGCTGAGCGCCTCGTCGACGACCAGACCACGCGCCTCGAGGCCGGACAGGAGGTCGGCGGCGTCGGTGAACTGCGCGCTGTCCCTGATGGTCTCGACGAGAGTGCCGGGGCCCTCGAGCTGCGAGGTGAGGCGCAGCGCGACCCATTCACGCTCGGAGAGCTGCCGGTCGAGCAGAACCGTACGCAGGAGCGCATTCAAGGCCTTCTCCGTCTGTCCGATGAGCTGTGTGCTGAAGGCGAGCATGGTCTTCTCCTTTTAGTTGGTCCGGCCAACGATATCAGATCGTGGGTAAGGCCATCGAGTAGAGTGGGGACATGGAACGTCTCGACGGTCGGGCGACGTGGCAGGTCAGCCGCGCGCACCTGCGCGCCCACTCCCTTCTGCAGGAGCTGTTCGCCGATGCGGGAGCGCGGGCGTATCACTACCGTCTGCTCGCGGCGCTCGACGAGGCCGGTGCCGTGAGTCAAGCCGAGCTCGGGCGCGTGACGGGTCTCGACCGCAGCGATGTCTCGGTCGCGCTGAGCGCTCTGGAGAAGGAGGCGCTCATCATGCGCGCTGCGCACCCGACCGACCGTCGGCAGAATCTCGTCTCCCTCACCGCACGAGGGCGCGACGAGCTCCTGCGCCTCGACGCCGTCGTCGAGCAGGCGCAGACCGAGTTCCTGGCGCCGCTGACCGTGGAGGAGCGCGCGGTCTTCCTCGACATGATCACCCGCCTCGGGCGCGAGCCGGACGCGGGATCGTGATCGAGGACTGGCGGGATCCCTCCCGTCGCTGACCGTTCCGCGTCTTGTGGGGGCGCAGACGGCGGGCCCAAGCTGAACGGATGACCGCATCCTCCGACACCGCTCTGCTCGTGATCGACGCGCAGGAGTCCTTCCGCCAGCGTCCCGACGACTGGGCGGCCACCGCGAACCCCGCGGTGCTCGACAACATCGCGCTTCTCGTCGATCACGCCAGGACGGTCGGCGACCCGGTCGTGTGGATCACCCACTCCGAGCCCGGGACCGGGGGAGTGTTCGACCCCGCGCTCGGGTTCGTCCGCGTGATCGGTGAGCTCGCCCCGGCAGCCGACGAAGCGGCCGTCACGAAGACCACGATCAACGCCTTCACCTCGACCGATCTCCAGGAGCGGCTGCAGGGCGCGGGCATCCGCCGGGTCGTGATCTGCGGCATCCGCACCGAGCAGTGCTGCGAGACGACGGCGCGCGTGGCCGCCGACCTCGGCTTCGAGGTCGAGTTCGTCACGGATGCCACGACGACGTCCGCCATCCCGACCCACGGTGCGCTCGCCGCCGTGTCGGGCGACGACATCATGCGCCGCACCGAGAGCATCCTCTCCGCGCGCGGCTTCGCCACGATCACCGACACGAAGACGCGGATCGGGGACGACCCGCGCAGCTGAGCCGTGGCAACTTCGCACATTCCGACTCCGTCACTGTGGACGTTCATCCCATAGTCGAGACTTCATCGCCGCCCGCACACTGACAGCAGCGAGCCGGTGGCATGCACCGGACGCCGCGAGAGAAGCGGAGCAGCCATGGAGTCCTTCGAGGTGGCCGTCGTCGGAATGGGGGCGATCGGAAGCGCGACCGCGTACCACCTGGCTCGCCGCGGGGCGAAGGTGGTGGCGTTCGAGCAGTACGAGCTCGGCCATGTGCGCGGCGCCTCGCACGACACCTCACGGATCGTCCGTACCTCGTACGGATCGACCGCCTACGTCCGCCTCGCTCAGTCGGCGTACCGCGACTGGGCCGACCTCGAGCGGGAATCGGGCGAGCGGCTGCTCACCATCACGGGCGGCGTGATCCTCATCCCGATCGACGGCCCCTACTCGGCGACCGACTTCACGGTCGCCCTGAACGAGTGCGGCGTCGAGCATGAGTTGCTCTCGCCCGCCGAGGTGCAGGCGCGCTGGCCGCAGTTCCGCGTGCCGGAGAACGTCGAGACCGTGTACACGGCCGACACCGGCATCGCCCATGCGTCGCGCACCGTCGCGACCCTGCAGATGCGGGCCCGGATGCACGGCGCCGAGATCCGCGATCGCACGGCGGTGCTGTCGCTCACCCCGGATGCCGAGGGCGTCGTCGTGCACACAGCGAACGGCGACATCCGCGCAGGCAAGGTGGTCGTCGCGGCCGATGCCTGGACCAACGTGCTGCTCGAGCCGCTCGATGCGGCGATCCCGCTCGACATCATGCAGGAGCAGGTCACGTACTTCCACCCCGCTGAGCCCGACCAGTACGACCGGGCGCGCTTCCCGGTGTGGATCTGGGAGGACGACGAGTGCTACTACGGCTTCCCCACGTTCGGGGAGCCGAGCATCAAGGCGGCTCGCGACGTGTCGGAGAACCGGATGAACCCAGAGCAGCGGTCGTTCGTCCCGTCGCCTGAGCTCACGGCCCAGCTGTCCGAGTTCATGGACGGTCTCATCCCGGGCAAGGGGCCGGAGCTGCGCACCGTGACCTGCCAGTATGCGCTCACCAAGGACCGCCGATTCGTGCTCAGCGCGCTGCCGCAGCATCCCGACATCATCGTCGGTCTCGCCGCAGGGCACGGCTTCAAGTTCACGCCGACACTGGGGCGGGTGCTGGCCGAGCTGGCCCTGGACGGCGAATCGACCGACGACCTCAGCGAGTTCGATGCGGCCGATTCGATGGTCCGTGAGCTCGCGGGCGGCACCGCCAGCCCGTTCCACACCGAGGGGTGACCCGCGGATGACCCGATACATCATCTCCCGCGTCTTCTCCTCGCTGTTCGTCCTGCTCGTCCTGTCGGTCCTGGTCTTCTCGATGGTCCGGATCATCCCGGGCGATCCGCTGGCCGCCTTCGCGGACCCGGCGAACCCCGATCCCGCGAAGCTCGACGCGCTGCGGACGCAGCTCGGGCTGGACCAGCCGTGGATCACGCAGTACTTCGTCTGGCTGCTCGGCGTCGTCCAGGGCGACTTCGGCCGCGCGATCACGATCCCCGGCGAGGTGTCCGGCCTGATCGCCACCAGGCTTCCGCTGAGCCTCACGCTCGCGGTGATGGCGACGGTGATCGGCACTGCGCTCGGCATTCCCGCCGGAGTCCTCGCCGCGACGCGGTGGCGCCGACTGCCCGACACGGTGGTGCGCGGACTCTCGTTCGTGCTCCTCGCCACACCGCCGTTCGTGCTCGGAACCGTGCTGATCCTCGTCAACTCGCTCACCCTGCGACTCCCGCTCGTCGGCTACGCCGGTGCCGCGAACGATCCGCTCCGGGCCTTCGGGGTGCTACTGCTGCCCGCGCTCCTGATCGGCATCGTGCTGGCGGCGATCATCGCCCGGTACACCCGCGGCACGCTGCTCGACACGCTCGGACAGGACTTCGTGCGCACGGCCAGGGCCAAGGGCGCCTCACCCGGCCGCCTCGTCACCCGGCACGCGCTGCGCAACGCCCTCATCCCGGTCACCACGGTCATCGGCATCGAGCTCGCCGCGCTCGTCGGCGGCACCGTGGTAATCGAGGCCGTGTTCTCGCTGCCCGGCATGGGATCGCTGCTGCTGACCGGCATCCGCTCGTCCGACTACCCGATCATCCAGGCGACGGTCCTTCTCATCGGCGTCGTCTACGTCGTGATCAATTTCGCCGTCGATCTGCTCTACCCGCTGATCGACCCCAGAGTGAGGGTGCACGCGCGATGACCGTCACACGAGAGCTCGCCCTCGCGAAGGTCGCGGGCAAGCGTCCGGCCCGCCGCCGCTTCGGCCCCGCTTTCTGGGGCGGCGCCGGCATCCTCGGCGTCATCCTGATCCTCGCCGGCTGGATGAGCTTCTGGCCGATGCATGATCCGTTCGCCGCCTCCGGCACGCCTCTCGGCGGGCCGTCGGCCGAGCACTTCCTCGGCACCGACAACCTCGGTCGGGACACCTTCACCCGCCTCGCGCTCGCCGCACGGACCAGCCTCGTCATCTCGGGCGCTGCGGCTCTGCTCGGCGCCGCGATCGGCACGTTCTTCGGCTTGATCGCCGGCTACGTCGGCGGGTGGGTCGACGCGGTCATCATGCGCGTGGTCGACGCCATCCTCGCCCTTCCCGCCATCCTCGTCGCGCTCGTCGTCGGCGTCGTGATCGGCAACGGCCCCTGGCCGCTGATCCTCGCGCTCGGACTCGTCTTCGCGCCCGGCTTCGCCCGGGTCATGCGGGCCCCGGTCATCGCTCTGCGGGAGCGGGACTTCGTGCTGGCGGCCACGCTCAGCGGCGTACGTCCCCACCGGGTGATCGCCGAGCACCTGCTGCCCAATGTGCTCACCCCGCTGTTCGTGCAGTTCGCCTCCGTCGCCTCGCAGGTCGTCCTGATCGAGGCCGCCCTCAGCTACCTGGGTCAGGGCGTGCAGGCGCCGGAGCCGTCGGCTGGCCGCATGATCAGCGAGTTCACTCGCTTCATGCAGCTACAGCCGCTGCTCATCATCCTCCCGTCGCTGGTGATCATCCTGCTCTCGGCCGGCTGGAACCTCCTCGCCGACGGCATGCAGGACTACCTCGCGCCCCGTCGCGAACCGGCCTTCTCGCTCGGTGGACGCTCGAAGCGACGCTTGCCGCGGCGTGCGAAGACCGCCGCATCCGACAGCTCCACCGCATCCGCGCACGACACCCGAACCGAGCAGTCCCGAACACAGCAGTCCCGAACCGAGAAGAGGCCCTCATGAACAGACGATCCTGGGCAGGGACGGCGGCAGCACTCGCCGTCGTCACCCTGACGATCTCCGGATGCTCCGCCGGTGGCGGCGGCGACGGCGCCGAAGAGCCCGCGGGCGACCCGGTCGCCGGTGGCACCCTCACCTGGGGTGTCCCCGCAGAGCCCTCTGCCGGTGGCATCGACCCGATGGTCGCCTCGGCCATCGCCGCCGAGGTCATCTACTCGATGGCCTACGACACGCTCCTCACCCGCGACGACGACAACAAGATCGAGCCCGCCCTCGCCACCGAGTACGAGCAGGTCGACGAGCTCACCTGGGTGTTCCAGCTGCGCGACGACGTGACCTTCTCGGACGGCACGCCGTTCGACGCCGGAGACGTGGTCTACTCCTTCGAGACGCGCAAGGACGGCGGCACGAACGCCACCTACCTCAGCCTCATGGAGAGCGTGGAGGCCACAGGCGACCACGAGGTGACGTTCCACTTCAGCGAACCCGACGGCACATTCCTCGACGCGGTCTCCGCCCGCCAGACGTTCCTCATCGTGAGCGAAGAGGGCTACGGCAACGCGACCGAGGAGGAGCGCCAGACCACCAGCTTCGGCACCGGCGCCTTCCAGGTGACCGAGTGGAACCAGGGCGTTTCCGTCACCATGGAGAAGAACGAGGACTACTGGGGCGAGGAACCCTACCTCGATGAGATCGTCTTCGAACTCTATCCCGACGAGAACACGCTCCTCGCCGCCGTGCAGCAGGGGAGCGTGCAGGCCGCATCGTTCATCGACGGCAGCCTCGCCCAGCAGGCCGAGCAGTCGGGCTTCACCCTCGGCGATGCCGCGTTCCGCCAGAACCTCGCCATCTACGTGAACCCCGAGGCAGGACCGCTGTCCGACGTGAACGTGCGCCGCGCCTTCTCGCTCGCGCTGGACCGCCAGGCTCTCGTCGACACGGCGATGCTGGGCAACGCGGGTGTCTCATTCGTGCCCCCGGCCGGCGACCCCGGCGCTACCGACGCGACGAAGCTGCCTTACCACCAGCGCGATGTGGATGAGGCGAAGCGCCTGCTCGAGGAAGCCGGCCAGCCGAACCCCGAGATCACGCTGAGCTACATGGGCGACGTCGCCCAGGCCCACCACCCGGTCTACGAGATGATGCAGCAGCAGCTGGCCGAGGCGGGGATCACGCTGAACCTGAAGTCGACGCCGCTCGCCGAGATCGCGCCGATCTTCACCACGGGCGAGTCCTGGACCGACCTGGTCGCCATCCCCGGCAGTCCGCGCGCCTCGGCCGCGTTCTACCTGGAGCCGGTCCTGCTCGAGGGCGGCGTGTACAACCACTGGGACGGAAACCCCGACGCCGACAAGGCGCGCGAACTGTTGAAGGCCGCGAAGTCCGCCGCATCCCCCGAGGAGTACACCGACCTCGTGGCGCAGCTGGCGAACGAAGCCGCCGAGCAGGCGCTCGAGTTCGTGCCGGCGGCAGTGCCGGTGTACTTCGAGGTCTGGGACGGTAGCAAGCTGCACGACTACGAGAACGACGCGTTCTACTCGCGCTCGGCTCTCGATCGCGCCTGGCTGTCGCAGTGACACCCCGCCCGGTCGTCGGCGTGAACATGAGCGCCGACGCCCGGGCATCCACCTGTTCCTCCGCACCAGAGAGAAAGCCGGGCCGCGCATGACCGACGACGTCGACGCCCTCCGCGTCGAAGACCTCAGCATCTCCTACGGCACCGCCCCGCCGTCGGTCTCCGGCGTCTCGCTGCGCGTGCGCAAGGGCGAGATCGTCGGAGTGATCGGCGAGTCCGGCAGCGGGAAGTCCAGCATCGCGCTGGCGATGATGGGGCTGCTGCCCGACTCGGCTCGCGTGACGGCCGGCCGCATGACGGTCGCCGGTGCGGAGATGCAGGACGCGACGGAGCGCGACTGGGAACGGGTGCGCGGCGTGAAGGCGTCGATGGTCTTCCAGGAGCCGATGGCTGCCCTCAACCCGTGTATGCGCATCGGCGCCCAGATCGCCGAGGTGCTGCAGATCCACGGCAAGACCGACAAGAGGCGGGCGCGGGCGCGCGCTCTCGAGATCCTGCAGCTGGTGCAGATGCCGGATGCCGAGAAGCGGCTCGGCTACTATCCGCACCAGCTCTCCGGCGGTCAGCGTCAGCGCGTCGTCATCGCGATCGCCGTGGCCGCTGGCCCCGACCTGCTCGTGGCGGATGAACCGACCACCGCGCTCGACGTCACGGTGCAGGCGCAGATCCTCGAGCTGATCAAGAGCCTCCGCGACGAGACCGGGATGGGCGTGCTGTTCATCAGCCACGACCTCGGAGTGATCGGTCAACTCTGCGAACGGGTCGCGGTGATGTACCGCGGCCGGGTCGTCGAATCGGGCTCGGCGCGACGCGTGCTCGAGGATCCGCGGCATCCGTACACGCGCGCGCTGCTGGAGAGTATCCCGCGGCCGTCGGTGCCGGTGCGCTCGCCGCTCGCGGTGATCCCGGCGCTCAACGACTTCACCGAGGCGCCCGCCGAACTCGAGGAGGCCTCATGAGTGACGACGTGCTCCGGGTGAAGAACATCACCCAGCGCTTCGGACACGGCGACAACGCCATGGTGGCGCTCGACGACGTGAGCCTGGCCGTTCCTCGCGGCGAGACGCTGGGCCTGGTCGGCGAGTCCGGGTCGGGCAAGAGCACCCTCGCCCGCGCGATCCTGCTGATGCGCAAGCCGACCGCCGGGACCATCGAGTTCGACGGCGAGGACGTCACCGGACTGCGCGGCCGCGCCCTGCGTACTCATCGCCGCCGCATCCAGATGGTGTTCCAGGACCCGAACGACTCGCTCGATCCGCGCTTCACGGTCGCCCGATCGATCTCCGAGCCGCTCGTGGCCGCCGGCATCGGGTCGAAGGAGCGCCGCCGCCGCCTGGCTGATGCGCTCGATCGCGTCGGACTGCCGATGGACTCGGCCGAGCGCTACCCGCACGAGTTCTCCGGAGGACAGCGTCAGCGCATCGCGATCGCTCGGGCCATGGCCGCGGAGCCCGAGTTCGTCGTGCTCGACGAGCCGACGTCGGCGCTCGACGTCTCGGTGCAGGCGCAGGTGCTGAACCTACTCGTGCAGCTGCAGAGGGACACCGGTGTCACGTACCTCTTCATCACGCACAACCTCGCCGTCGTGCACCACCTCGCGCACCGGGTCGCGGTCATGCACCGGGGCAAGGTCGTCGAGGAAGGCACCGGCGAGCAGGTCATGAACGCGCCCGAGCATCCGTACACCCAGCGTCTGCTGGAATCGATGCCGGTGCTGTACCGCACCTGACCATGAGGATTCAGCGGGCGGGCGACAACGCCCACGACTGGGAGCTGTACGACGGCGCGGGCCGCATCGGCATCGAGTGGTACTTCAAGGAGACTTCCGCGCTGCCGATCTCGGTGATGCGGTATCACTTGGAGCCCGGCGCGGAGGAAGGGCAGCACCACCACCTGGCAGGCGACCCGGACAGCTGCTCCACGAACAGCTCCGATGAGATGTACATCGTCACGCAGGGCGAGGTCGTGATCACCGCGGGCGAGGATCGACAGGTGCTGCGCGCAGGCGATGCGTTCTACGCCCCGGAGGGTTTGCAGCATGGCGTGCGGAACGAGTCGGATGCCGCAGCCGAGCTCATGCTCGTGTTCGGCCCGCGCGGGCAGCATCCGTTCCCCCAGACCGGGGTTGAGGCGTTCGACGCGGAGGCGGACCGGTAGGTCGCCGGGTGTTTCGGTGCCACGGCCGCGCGCTGCACAGGAGATCTCACGCAATGCAGGAGCGGATGCCGCTGGGCTCCTGCATTCGCGCCGTTCTCCTTCATTGCGCGTGCGGGCGCGCGTGCGGCGGCCACGGATGCTGCGCCAGACGCACCTCCGACGCAGAACCCGCCCTCAGCCCTTCCCGCCCTGCAGCCTCTCGCGCAGTTCGTCGAGGCGCACGGCGATGCCGAGCCGGAACATCCGCTCGTCGTCGCGCCAGTCCGCGCCGAGCACGTGGTCGAGGCGGTCGAGCCGCTGCAGGATCGTGTTGGTGTGGAAGTTGAGGGCCCTGGCGGTGCGGGTGGGGCTCGCGTTGTTGCGCACGAAGGCGCGGAGGGTGCCGATCAGGTCGGCGTTGCGCTCCGCGTCGTACTGCCGCACGGCGCCGATCGTGTCGCGCAGGAACGACGACAGGCCGTGGGCGTCGGTGTCGAGCACGGCCGAGTAGGGGAGGAAGTCCTCGACGTGCGCGGTGAGGTCGGTGAGCTCGAGCGCGGCGAGCAGACGAGCCGTGCGCCGGGCGGCGAGGAACGCTGCGGGCAGGGGGCCTTTCGCCGGCGGGGGCACGACGACCGCGACGGATCCCTGGATGGCGGATGCGACCTGCGTGCGCAGCCGATCGGGCTGGACCTCACCGCGTCCCCCCGAATAGGCGGCGACGACGAAGCCGCGGTACTCGCCGACCAAGACGCGGTCGTCGAGCTGTCGCATGACCGCGCGGGCCGCCGGCGTCTGCTGATCGCCCGCGACGGCCAGTACCAGGAGCGAGTCGAGCGCGGCGAGGTCGACGCCCAGCCGGCGGGCGCGCCGTTCCACGTCGGCCCGCCGCTCCGGCACGTCGTCGAGGATGTCGGCGATCAGCTCGCTGCGCACGCGATGGTCGGCACCGGATGCCGCTTCCTGCTGCAGTTCGAGCAAGGCGCCGACCTGGGCTGCCCGCTCGATCGTGCGGAGGTCGACCGCGCCGAGCTCGAAGTCGCCGTCGCCGAGCAGCAGCGCACCGAAGTGGCGGGTGCCCGCGGTGAGGGCAGATACTGCCCGGACCCCGCTCCCGGCGACCGGTACGCAGTGACCGTGACGGCGGCTTTCGGCGAGGGCGTCGCGCACCGGTTCGTCGAGTGACAGCATCCCGGGGGAGAGCGGCAGTCCTGCTGCGGCGATCACGTTCTCCTGTGCGTCGATGATCGCGACCGCGCGGCCGAGGGCCGAAGCGAGCGTCTCGGCGACGGGACCGAAACCGCCGCCGGCGAGCACGGCCTGTACGAGCTCCTGGTGCACGGTGTTCGCCCGATCGCGCTCGACCAGGTGCGCGGTCAGGCTCTCGAGGGTGCGACGGCTGGCGTCTTCGGACAGCTGCAGATCCCGCAGGGTCTGCGTCGTCTGCAGGATGACGGAGGCATGGTCGGCGACAGCCGACAGCAGCGCGACCTCGTCGGGGGAGAAGCTCTTCTTTTCGCGGTTCGCCACGAAGAGCACGCCGAGCACGTCGTCGCTGGTCAGCATCGGCACGCCCAGCAGCGAGACCAGGCCCTCCGCCGAGACGGCGTCGTCGATACCGGCGTCGTGCCGGTCGGCGGCGTAGGCGGTGTAGTCGGCGACCCAGTGCGCGGTGCGCGACTCGACGACGACGCTCGCGAGACCGCGACCCGGCGGCACGCGAAGCGTCTGGAACGACGCGCTCACCGAACCGCTCGTCTCGCGCACCCGCAGCTCACGGCTGTCGGTGTCGAACTCGGAGAGGTAGGCCAGGTCGACGCCCATCATCTCCCTGGCGCGCTGCACCAGTCGCGCGAGCACGGCGTCGCTGTCGCGCAGCTCGGCCAGCTCCCTGGCGCTGGAGAACAGCGCCGTCAGCTCGTGCTCGCGGCGTCGCAGGCGGGACAGCTCGCGCTGCGCACGGCCGACCCGCTCCGCCAACGCGGTGGCGGCATCGTCGGCCGCCCCCAGACGCTGAAGCGCGTCGCTGACCGCGGTTGGTCCGACCAGCTCGGGGTCGTACGCCGCGTCGAGCAGCGCGGCGATCGCTTCGGTGTCCTCGGGCATCACTTCACTGTACGGCGCGATGTGTGCGGCCCGCGTCAGCGGGCGGCGACGGCATCCGCTCTGGCGATCGTGCGCAGCAACGCGGCGACGAGGTCGGCCCACAGCTCGTGCGGGATGAGGTGCCCCATTTCGGCGTGCACCTGCAGCTCGGCCCCGGGGATCGCCTCGGCGATGTCGATAGCTGATGCCCAGTGCAGCACGTCATCCTCCCGGCCGTGGAAGACGAGGGTCGGCACGGTCACGGCCTTCAGCGACTCCAGCCGTTCCGGCGCCCGGAGGAGCGCCGCCCACTGCCGCGAGAAGCCCTCGGGGAAGTACCCGCGGTCGTACGCCTCGCCGGCGGCGGCCCGGTGCCACTCGACCTGCGGATCGAAGGAGCCGAGCCGCGTCGACTCGGCGTAGAGACCGGCGATTTCCACCGCCTGCTCCCGGGTGACCCGCACCGGCGGCGCGCTCACGTCGGGGCGTTCGTGCAGCACGTACCGCGGCGACTGCCCGGGGATGGTCGAGAGCAGTCCGAGGCTCAATACCCGATCCGGATGCTCGATCGCGAGCATCTGCGCCATCATGCCGCCCATCGAATGCCCGGCGACATGGGCCGCGGCGACGCCGAGATCGTCGAGCACGCGCAACACGTCCTCCGCCAGGTCGGAGAGGTCGTACCCGCCGTCGAGGTCGTCCTCGCCGCCGAGGCGGGCGGACAGCCCGGTGTCGCGGTTGTCGAAGCGCACCACGCGCAGGCCCCCCGCGGTCAGCATCCCGATGAAGTGCTCGTCCCAGGAGAGCAGCTGGGCGCCGCCGCCGGAGACGAGGACCAGCACGGGGGCATCGTCGTCACCGAACACCTCGTAATAGAGGCGCAGGTCGGCGGATTCGGTGTAGGGCATCGGATCTCCTCACGCGCAGCGGACGCGAGCGACCGCGGTCCGGGATGTGGTGCGAGTCTAGGTCGGCGACCGGCGCAGGCGGATGTGTCATCCGCATACAGCGAGACGCATGCGGTGAGCTTTCCACCCATCGTCGCTCGCCTGTCGCCGCTCCTAGTGTCGAGGTGACCACAGCGCCGACGATCCGGACGCTGTCACGAAAGAAGGTGGCGATGTCGACCAACAGCCGAATCTCCGGTCTGCGCGACCACACGCCCGACGAGCGTCTCGCTCTCGTCGCGCGGAGTGCGGAGTTGGACCCCGCCGTGCTCGACGCGCTCCGGCCCGACCGCGGGCTCGGCCTCGCGCAGGCCGATCACATGATCGAGAACGTCGTCGGGATGATCGGCATCCCCGTCGGCGTCGCCACGAACTTCACGATCGACGGCCAGGATCGCCTGATCCCGATGGCCACCGAGGAGCCCAGCGTCGTCGCGGCCGCCTCGAACGCGGCGCGCATGGCGCGGGCGCACGGCGGCTTCACAACCTCCTACACCGGAGATGTGATGATCGCGCAGATCCAAGTGCTCGACGCGGTCGACCCGCACGGCACGCGGTTCGCGCTGCTCGAGGCGAAGGACGAGCTGCTCGCTCTCGCGAACGAGCAGGACCCGGTGCTCGTGTCCTTCGGCGGCGGCGCCTTCGACATCTCGGTCCGCGTGCTCCCCACCCGCGCCGGGATGCAGGTCATCCTGCACCTGCACGTCGACGTGAAGGACGCGATGGGCGCGAATGCGGTGAACACGATGGCCGAGGCGATCGCCCCCCGCATCGCCGAGGTCGCCGGCACCCGCACGCTGCTGCGCATTCTCACCAACAAGGCCGAGCTACGCGTCACCCGGGCCCGCGCCGTGTTCGACGCCGAACTGCTCGGTGGGCCGCAGGTCGTCGACGACATCGTCGCCGCGAGCGCGTTCGCCGAGGCCGACCCGTACCGCGCGGCCACCCACAACAAGGGCATCATGAACGGCATCACCGCGGTGGTGCTCGCGACCGGCAACGACACCCGCGCCGTCGAGTCGGGCTGCCACTCGCACGCCGCCCGCAGCGGGCAGTACGCGGCGCTGTCGCAGTTCGAGAAGGATGCCGACGGCAACCTCGTCGGCACTCTCGAGGTTCCGCTCGCGGTCGGTCTCGTCGGCGGCGCGACCCGCGCCCACCCCGCGGCCCAGGCTTCCGTCAAGCTCCTCGGCGTGCAGACGGCGCGCGAGCTCGCTGCCGTGATCGCCGCGGTCGGACTCGCGCAGAACCTCGCCGCGTGCCGGGCGCTCGCCGCCGAAGGCATCCAGCGCGGCCACATGACCCTGCACGCCCGCACGATCGCCGCGAGTGCCGGCGCCGAGGTCGACGAGATCGGCGCGGTCGCCGCGCGCATCGTCGCCGACCGCCGCATCCGCGTCGAATACGCGAAGGAAGTGCTCGCCGAGCTGCGCGGCGGCGGAGCGGGCGCATGACCGTTCCCGCCCCGACCGTGATCCGCCAGGACGGCCTCCCGGCCAGAGTGACCGTGTTCGAGGTGGGGCCGCGTGACGGCCTGCAGGCAGAGACCGACATCATCCCCGCCGACATCAAGACGCAGCTGTGCCGCCGGCTGTACGCCGCGGGCAGCCGCGACCTCGAGGTCACCAGCTTCGTGCCGCCGACCTGGATCCCGCAGCTCGCCGACGCCGAGGAGGTGGTCGCCGGTCTCGAAGTGCCGGAGGGTGCCCGCGCCGTGGGCCTCGTCCCGAACCTCCGCGGCCTGCAGCGCGCGATCGATGCCGGCATCCGCGAGGTGTCGGTCGTCGTCAGCGCCACCGAGTCGTTCGCGCAGGCGAACCTCAACACCACGCGGGCGGGCGCGATCGACCGGGCCGTCGAGGTGATCGCCGCCGCCACCGCGCAGGGCATCCCGGTGCGCGGCTACGTGTCGATGGTGTTCGGCGACCCGTGGGAGGGAGCGGTCTCTCCGGATGCCGTCGTCGAGGCGGCCGCGGCCCTGCACCAGGCGGGCGCCCGCACGATCGCGCTCAGCGATACGATCGGCGTCGCGACCCCCGGGCACACGGTC
>Ga0307406_10000519_pt1 | contig 22118 bp, 19 predicted proteins | sample 322Cmetagenome_3_FD_203706 | JGI IMG/M metagenome (GOLD analysis project Ga0307406, IMG submission 203706) | Maize rhizosphere microbial communities from greenhouse at UC Davis, California, United States - 322HYB-C-2 | ecosystem: Host-associated > Plants > Roots > Rhizosphere > Soil | place...
CGAGGCGCGCGTCTGCGTCGGGTTGTTGAGCGGGCGCCAGATGCGCTCGCCCGCGCCGTTCCAGATGGCCAGGCCGTCGGAGTCGTGCACCTCGGGGCGCCAGTCGATGGCGGTGGGCTTGATGGTTTCCGAGTACCAGTACATCGAGGTGAGCGGCACCAGGCCCAGGCGCGACACGTCGCGGCGCAGGAACAGGCGCGAGTCGATGTCCATGATCACGGCCTTGCCGCGCTGCATCACGAACTTGAACACGCCGGTGACGCTCGGCCCTTCGAGCAGCGCGTAGACGGTCATCGAGGTGGTGTTGTTCGCGGCCGGCGTCTCGAAATAGAAGCGCGTGAAGGTGGGAAATTCCTCGGGCTTGTCGGGCACCGCCACGTCGAGCGCAAGGCCGCGGGCCGACAGGCCGTACTGGTAGAGCTCGCCGATCGCGCGGAAGTAGGAGGCGCCCAGGAAGGCCACCCAGTCGTTCTTCTGCCAGTCGAGCTTGCCCTGGTCGCCCAGGCGGCTTTCCTGCAGCCGGAAGCCCGCAAAGCCCGCGCCGGCCGGCAGCGCGCGCGCCGGGCTGTCGGGCGGCATCGAGAAGTACGAAGGGCTGTAGAGCACCTCGCGTGCGAAGGCATCGCCATCGGAATTCTCGAGCACGTGCATGCGCACCGGTGTCTGGAAGAAGCGGCCGAGGTGGAAGAAGGTGACGGGAAAGGCGCCGGGGCCGTCGCGGAAGAGGGCATTGGCCGGGTCGAACTTGATCTTGCCGTGCGCGTCGTAGTCGATCTTCTCGAGCACCTCGGGCGCGAGCGGCGCGGCGGCGGCATAGGGCTGCCCGGCCAGGCGCCTGGCCTGCGCCACGAGGCGGTCGAACGAGAAGGGCGAAGGCTGGCTCAGCTTCAGGCCGTTGGCGGCCAGTGCCTCTTCGGGCAGTCCAAGGGCGGCGAGTGCGGCGGCGGCACCACCTGCGGCAAGGAAGGATCGGCGATCAAGCATGTGTTTCTTGAGGGTTGCGGTCTTGGGAGTACGTCGTGGAGTACGAAAAGGAATGAGCGGAAGGCGATGCGGCCGGAGAAACCATCCTAATGCAGCCGGCGCCGGGAATTTTCCGCACACAAGAGCGGCGAGCATGCCGCGGCCACGGGGCCGGGCGCGTCAGCCAAGCTGCGCGCTGCGCGCCGGACAAGGCCGGGATTTGAGAAATTTGTGCGTTTATGTATCGGCGCGGTCGGCCACGCCCAGCACATAGACGCCGTAGAGCGGCACGCCGAGCAGCATCAGCGCCATCGGCGCGAACAGGGCGTAGGCCAGTCCGACGCCTTCGAGCACCTCATAAGTGGCCTCGAGGCGCAGGCGCGGATGGGGCTGCGTCAGTTCGGCGGTCTTGCGCAGCCCCCAATGAAACTCGGCCCCGGTGGCGCGCAGCGACGGATGCTGCGCGGCGCGGCCCACCGCGAGCCAGCAGACGGCGTCGAAGGCCAGCACCGAACCTGCGGGTGCGCGCTCGCCGAAGGTCGCGAGCACGGCCTGTGCCTGCTGCGGCTGCAGGTACATCAGGACGCCTTCGGTGAAGAGGAAGACCGGCTGCGCCTGGCGCTTGCGCGGCAGCTCGAGCGCGTCCCACCAGCGGGGCGAGGTGAGGTCGAGGTCGCGCGCATCGTGGCGCGGGTGGGTCTCGGGAATCAGCTCGCGGCGCAGCGCCATCACTTCGGGCAGGTCGGCATCCGTCATGCGCGACCTTCCGTCGTCCAGCCACTGAAAATAGTGGCTCAGGCCGCAGCCCATGTTCACCACGCGGCCGCCCGGATGCTGCTTGAGGAACTCCTGCGCGAGGCTGCGAAAGCGCCGCGTGCGGCTCAGGATGCTGTAGATGGTGGTCCGGTCCTCGGGCAGCGGATGGCCTTCGTCGCGGATCTTCTCGAGGATCGACGCGGCATAGGCGTCCCGCACGGCCATCTGCGGAAACATCGCGTCGCCGGAAGCGCGCGCGGCGAGCGGAATCCGCAGGGTCGACGGCACGGCCGACAGGCCTCGCGCGGCTCTCTTGCTTGTTGTCATGGGCGCAGGCACCGGGTCATGCGCAAGTCTGGCCGCTCTCACGCCGCGGGGCAAGTCAGCCTTTCGTTAGCCCTGGGGCAGGCCGGCATGCCCCCCGTGCCGGCCGCGGCTACATCTCTTACTTGGCGGTGGGCATCACGAACTCGGCGCCCTTGCCAATGCTCTCGGGCCAGCGCTGCATGATGGACTTCTGCTTGGTGTAGAAGCGCACGCCTTCTTCGCCGTAGGCATGCATGTCGCCGAAGAGCGAACGCTTCCAGCCGCCGAAGCCGTGCCATGCCATCGGCACCGGAATCGGCACGTTGATGCCGACCATGCCCACCTGGATGCGGCGGCTGAACTCGCGCGCCACGTTGCCGTCGCGCGTGAAGCAGCTCACGCCGTTGCCGAACTCATGGTCGTTGACCAGGTCGACCGCGTCCTTGAAGCTGGCCACGCGCACGCAGGAGAGCACCGGGCCGAAGATCTCTTCCTTGTAGATGCGCATCTCGGGCGTGACGTGGTCGAACAGCGTGCCGCCCATCCAGAAGCCGTCGCCGCAGCCGTCGCCGGCCTGGCTGCCATCGAACTGCCGGCCGTCGACCAGCAGCTTCGCGCCTTCCTTCTCGCCCTGGGCGATGTAGCCCGTGATGCGTTCATGCGCCGCGCGCGTGACGATCGGGCCCATCTCGGCCGCGAGGTTTTCGCCGTCGAGCACCTTGAGCGTCTTCGTGCGCTCCACGAGCTTGGGAATGATCTTGTCGGCCACGTCGCCCACCAGCACCGCCACGCTGATCGCCATGCAGCGCTCGCCGGCCGAGCCGTAGCCCGCGCCGATCAGCGCGTCCACCGTCTGGTCGATGTCGGCGTCGGGCATCACCACCATGTGGTTCTTCGCGCCGCCGAGCGCCTGCACGCGCTTGCCGTTGCGGGCGCCGGTTTCGTAGATGTAGTTGGCAATGGGCGTGGAGCCCACGAAGCTCACGGCCTTGACGTCGGGGTGCTCGAGCAGCGCATCGACCGCCACCTTGTCGCCCTGCACCACGTTGAACACGCCGTCGGGCAGGCCCGCTTCCTTCAGCAGCTCGGCCATGCGCAGCGACGGGGTCGGATCGGTCGGGCTGGGCTTGAGCACGAAGGTGTTGCCCGCGGCAATGGCCACCGGGAACATCCACATCGGCACCATCACCGGGAAGTTGAAGGGCGTGATGCCGGCGACCACGCCGAGCGGCTGGCGCAGCGTCCAGTTGTCGATGCCGGTGGAGACCTGGTCGGTGAAGTCGCCCTTGAGCAGCTGCGGGATGCCGCAGGCGAACTCGACGATGTCGATGCCGCGCGAGACCTCGCCCTGCGCGTCGGTGAACACCTTGCCGTGCTCGGCGGTGATCATGTGCGCGAGCTCGTCCTTGTGCAGGTTGAGCAGCTCCAGGAACTTGAACATCACGCGGGCGCGGCGGATCGGCGGCGTGTCGGCCCACTTAGGGAACGCGGCCTGCGCGGCGGCCACCGCGGTATCGACGTCGGCCTGGGCGGCCAGCGCCACCTTGCCCGTGACCTTGCCGGTGGCCGGGTTGGTGACGTCCTGCGTGCGGGCGGAGCTGCCGGCGGCGTGCTGGCCGCCGATGAAATGCGCGATCTGTGTGGTCATGGAGAGTCCCGGGTCAAGTGATTGCGCCAGTCTAGAAAAGGCAAGGGCTCCTGCCTAGGCGCCAAGGTTGAACTGTTTGTTCGCTATAGTGAACAATCCCACCATGGATCTGCAAAAAGCCGAATCGCTCTGGATGCACCTTCACTGGCTGATCGTGCTCGGCCAGCAGGGCAGCTACACCGCCGCCGCGGCGCGCCTGGGCGTGAGCAAGGCCGCCATGAGCCAGCGCATCGCCGAGCTGGAGCGCGCCGTGGGGGTGACCCTGGTGCGCCGCACCACCCGCAGCATGCGGCTGACCGAGGCCGGGCAGCAGCTGGTCGACCAGACCCGCGAGTCCTTCGAGCAGATCGCCCACAGCTTCCTGGAGGCGCGGGACCATGCGGGCGAACCGCGCGGCCTGGTGCGGGTGACCGCGCCGGTGGCGCTGGGGCGTCAGCAGCTGCTGCCCAGGCTCGCCGACTTTCTGCTGGCGCATCCGTCGATCCGCATCGAGATGGAGCTTTCCGACCGGCTGAGCTCGCTGGCCACGGAAGGCTTCGACCTGGCGGTGCGGCATGCGGCATCGCCGCCCGACACGCACGTGGCCTGGCGCCTGTGCGAGACGCGCTCGGTGCTGGTGGCCAGCCGGGCCTACCTGCGCCGCCGCGGCACCCCGCTGGCGCCGCCCATGCTGACCGAGCACGATTGCCTGCACTATCCGCGGGGGCAGGAAACCAACGTGTGGTCGTTCGAGCGGCGCGGCGGCCGCGCGCGCCAGGCCGAGCGCGTGACCGTGCCCATTGCCGGTCCGCTGGCGGCCAACAACAGCGAGGCGCTGCGCGACGCGGCCCAGGCGGGGCTGGGCATTGCGCTCTTGCCCGACTTCAGCGCGCAGTCGGGCCTGCAGGCGGGCAAGCTGGTCGAGGTGCTCCCCGACTGGCAACCCACCGGCGCCTTTGCCGACCAGATCTACGCCATCCGGCCGTATTCGCTGCACATTCCGCGCGCGGTCAACCTGTTCGTGAGCCATCTGCGCGAGACGCTGAAGGCGGGGTTCGAGCTGCCTTAGGCGTTCCCGGAAGGCCTACGCCGGCTTGCTCTTCTTCGCGGGTTTGTCCAGATCCTTGAAGAACTCCGAAGGCTGAATGTCCAGCGCCCTGATGATCTTCAGGATGTTGACCAGCGCGAGGTTGTGTTCGCCGCGCTCGATGCCACCCATGTAGCTGCGGTCGATTCCGCATGCATCGCCGAAGGCTTCCTGCGAATAGCCGAGCGCCTTGCGCCGGCGGCGAACAGCCTCCCCGAAAAGCACCAGTTCAGGTGCTTTTTGCTTTTCGGGAGGGAGAGTTTTGACCATGCATGGATGGTCCATTTCTCATGCATAAACCTCCACGGAATAAGATTTCACGGGATATGGTTTCCTTTCGGCTACGATCATTCCGCGCAAGGCTGGAAGCCGGCGCGATAGCCAACAAAAAATCAGGGAAGGCTCGAAATGAAGCACAGGATGTTTTTCTTGGGGGTGGTCCGTGTCCATACCCTCTACTCCAACCGTATCGGCAGGCCCAAGGGGTCCATAGCAGGCAAGCAAATTGCGAGCTGAGGAGTCCTGTCATGAAACGGATTCAAGGCAGGCTCAAGCGGCTCTCCTGCTTCCCTCCAGATTCGCCCTTCGACAGGACTTTCATGGAATGCAGGACCTTGGCGCAATTGGCCGACTGGCATGGCCGTGGCACCGCGTCCGGTCGCCGGATGTCGTCAGAAGAGTTCGATTTTCTCGTCGAGTATGTTTCAGGTCTTAGGGCCACCGCGAAGATGGCACGCAGCGAATTCGCCGCAGTGAAGAAAGCCGACCGATTTGCCAAATTCTTCTATGGCCAGGACCACCTAGACTTCGGCGAAATTCGCGCAAGGCAGGTCGCGATCGAAGGGGCTCGATTCGGCGAGGTGCCGCGCCATAGCATGTGGGCGCTCGGGTCTGCGCTTTGGTGTTTGCAGGTGTGGACGGAAAGTACTGCGACTGCGTCGAGTCGCGCGCTGAAGCTCATGGAGCAGGGCGGGAAATTGATACGCCGCAACTTGAGGAGCGCCGAGCTCGCAGAGCCTTTGATTTCGGCATTTGCACAAGGCGTCGTGCTGGGGTTCTACCGGCTGGCGAAGATCGATATCTCCGCGGCGTTCGATGGGGCGAGCTTTTGGCGACCTTGCGAGCTGTCCAGCATCTACCAGGTAGGCATTGACCGTGGCCAGCGAATTCGTGCCCAGGATGGTCGAAACGGGAGTCGGTTTCGGGCAATGGCGTAGCCGTCTCGTCAATCAATCGGTTGACGACGATGGTCCTCCGGCCGCGCTCTCAGATTTCAGTTGGACGACGCCATCAGCTGCCCCACCAGCAACTGCGCCGCCGGCGACAAGGTCTCGCCCGTCTTGGTCGCCATCAGCAGCCGGCGCACGGCCCAGGCGTCGCTGAGCCGCACCACCTTGAGGCCGAGCGCGCTCACCTGCGCCTTGCAGGCCGCGAGCGGCACCACGCCGATGCCGAGGTTGGCCGCGATCATGTGGCACATCGCATCGAAGCTGCGCACCTGCACGCGCAGGCGCATCGGAATGCCGGCCTGCTCGGCCGCGCGCGACGTGAGTTCGAGCAGCGAGCTGCTGCGGTTCAGGCCCACGAACTCGTGCGCGAGGCAGGTCTTGAAGTCGGTCCGGCGGGTGCGTGCGAGCGGATGCTGCCGGGCGCACAGCACCACCAGCTCGTCGGTCTGGAACGGCGCCACGTCGAGCCCGTAGGCCGGCGTGTTCTCGGCGAACACGCCCACGTCGGCCAGGCCGTCGACCAGCGCGCGCACGATGTCGCCGCTCAGCTGTTCCTCGACTTCCACGCGAATGTCCGGGTGCTGGCCGAGGAAGGCGGCCAGCGTGGCCGGCAGGAACTCGGTGAGCGCCGACATGTTGGCCCACAGCCGCACATGGCCGCGCACCCCGCTCGAGTAGTCGCCGAGTTCGTTGCTGAACTGCTCGAAGCCCTGGAACAGCCGCATCGCATGCTGCATGGCCACGTGGCCGGCCGGGGTCAGCGCAATGCCTTGCGAGCTGCGCTCCAGCAGCTTCGAGCCCGTGGCCGCCTCGAAGTCCGAAAGCCGCCGGCTGGCCGCCGAGAGCGCCAGGTGGCAGGCTTCCGCGCCCTTGGTGATGCTGCCCGACCGGGCTACCGCACAGAACAGGCGCAGCGTGACGAAGTCGACGCGGGCGGGGTTGATGGGAGTCGCCATCGCCGGATTCTAGGGATGGCGCCAGTGCCGGAAGTCATGGGCATAGGCCAAAAGATTCTTTGACATGTTATGTCGTGCCCCCTATAGTGAATCCATCGAAGCGCCGGTCGCTTCCAACGGCAGGAAAACACAAGGAGGGGTATGCAATCACTGCTCGATCAACTGAAGGGGCTCGACGTCCTGGCCGGCGCTGCAATGGGAGGCCTTACCGTGCAGTTGCAACCCATTCCGGGGCATACGCCCGTTGTCCAGGTGAGCATCGAAGGCCGGGAAGAGCTGCCCATCTTCATCACAAGCTCCGACATGCAGGTCATCTGCATCTGCTACCTCTGGACCGAAGAAGAAGTGAAGCCCGAGCGGCGCACCGAGCTGCTCGAGTCTCTACTCGACCTCAATCCCTCGGTACCGCTGTCGTCCTTCGGCCGTGTGGACGGCCGCTACGTACTGACCGGCGCGCTCGGGCGCAATGCGAGCGTGGAAGACATCGCCCGCGAAGTGGCGGTGCTCAGCGACAACGCGCTCGACGCGCTGGACGCCTTGTCCGAATTCCTGAATTGAGTGGAGATCATCATGACGGTCATCAAGAAACTGGTCACCTTGCTGCGCGGCAGCGCTCGCGAAATCGGCGAGAGCGTGATCGACAGCAACGCAACGCGCATCTACGAGCAGGAGATCATCGATGCCAAGCACAGCATCGAGAAGGCCAAGGGCGATCTCGCGGGCGTCATGGCCAAGGAGATGCAGTCGGCGCGCGAGATCGAGCGGTTGAAGAACGAGGTCACGCGCTACGAAGGCCTGGCGCTCGAGGCGCTCAACAAGACGCAGGAAGGCCTTGCGCTCGATGTGGCCGCCAAGGTGGGCGCGCTCGAAAAAGAACTCGAGGAGCAGGCCAAGGCGCACGCTTCCTATGCACTGCAGGTGTCCAAGCTCAAGGACCTGATCAAGACCGCCGAAGCGCGCATTCGCGAGCACGAGCGCGAGATCGGCATCGCCAAGACCACCGAGAGCGTCTATCGCGCTACGCAATCGATCTCCGAGAACATCGGTGCGGGCGGTTCGCGCCTGTCCAATGCGCGAGAGTCGCTCGAGCGCATCCGCCAGCGCCATGAAGACTTGGCCGACCGGATGGCCGCGAGCCAGGCGCTCGAAAACGAGTTCGGCCACGGCGCACTCGAGAAAAAACTGGCGGCCGCCGGCATCGGCAGCGACGTCGACCGTACCAGCCAGGTGATGGAGCGCATCCGCGCCCGCCAGTCCAAGCCGGCGGAGCCAGGTACCCAATGACCGTGCGGGTCAAGCCGGTTCGCTGGCAAGGCTCGGACGAGGCGATACGCGCCGTTCAGGTGGCGTTCGACGTGGAGGAGGCCGTGCTGGAGGCGGTGCGTACGGCGGCCTTCGAGCAGCACGTGTCCACCTCCGACCAGATCCGGCAGGTGCTGGGGCTCGCGACAACGTCGAAGCCGAAGCGGCCGCGCCTGACCGTGTCGCTGAATGGGGCAGACTACGAGTTTCTCGCGGCGAGGTATGGGCTCGCCCCGGACGACCGACTGGCCATCAAGGAAAGGGCCACACGGGATCTGATTGCATTTGCAAGTGGTGGAAAGAAAAAGGGCACCGGCGCAGCGAAGCCGGGCCGCAGATAAAAAAACGCAACCCGCACGCGGGAGGGTCAATGGGAAATTTCATGGATGCGGTGACGAGCTACCCCACCGCGATCTACACGGTGCTTCTGGGCGTCGTGGTGATCTATTGGGTGCTCGCGGTGGTCGGCATGGTCGACATCGAACACAGCAGCATCGATGTCGATCTGCAGACCCACGCCGACGGCGACACCAGCGACGTGGGGCAGCTCGCGAGCTACGTGGTCGCGTTCGGGCTGAACGGCGTGCCTTTCTCGGTGGCCGTGAGCCTACTGGTGCTGATCTCGTGGACGCTGTCCTGCCTTGGCGGGGAGTGGCTGCTGCCACTGGTGCCCACGCTGCCGCTCAAGCTGGTGGCCGGCACTGTGCTGCTGGTGGCGAGCGCCGCCATCGCCATCCCCGTGACGGCGGTGGCCATTCGCCCGCTGCGCGGCTTGTTCGTGAGCCACACGGCCGTGAGCAATGCGGCACTGGTCGGGCAGGCCTGCCGCGTCGTCACCGGCGTGGTGAACGAGAAAGACGGCCGTGCCGAGGTGGCCCGTCGCGGCGCCAGCCTGAACATTCGCGTCTGGGCGCCCACGCCCAACGCGCTCAAGCGCGGATCGCAGGCGCTGATTCTCGAATATGACGAGGTGGCCGGGCGCTACCTCATCGCGGCGCACGAAGACGCCGTTTGACCGCGCGCATCCCCTTACTGTTCATTCGCTCTTAAAGCATCTCTGGAGAAAAAATGGAGCCCATCTTCTTTGCCGTGGCCATCCTGGCCGTGGTCATCCTTGGCCTGTTCGCGATGTTCGCCAAGTTCTATCGAAAGATCGAACAGGGCCACGCGCTCATCGTGAACACCTTGCGCGCCGAGCCCGAGGTGACCTTCACCGGTCGAATGGTCTACCCCATCATCCACAAGGCTGAGCTGATGGACATCTCGGTCAAGACCATCGAGATCGACCGCTCCGGCAACGAGGGTCTGATCTGCCGCGACAACATCCGCGCGGACATCAAGGTGAAGTTCTTCGTGCGCGTCAACAAGACCGCCGACGACGTGCTCAAGGTGGCGCAGGGCATCGGCTGCGCAAGGGCCTCGAACCACGAAACGCTCGAGGAATTGTTCTCGGCCAAGTTCTCCGAAGCGCTCAAGACCGTCGGCAAGTCGATGGATTTTGTCGACCTGTACCAAGCGCGCGACGGGTTCCGCGACCAGATCATCAGCCAGATCGGCAACGACCTCTCGGGCTACGTGCTTGAAGACGCCGCCATCGACTACCTCGAGCAAACGCCGCTGTCTGAGTTGGACACCAACAACATCCTCGATGCGCAGGGTATCAAGAAGATCACCGAACTCACGGCGGTCGAGCATGTGCGCACCAACGAACTGCGCCGCAACGAGGAAATGCAGATCAAGAAGAAGAACGTCGAGACGCAGGAAGCCCTGCTCGAGCTGGAACGCCAGCAGGCCGACGCCACCGCTCGCCAGCAGCGTGAAATTGCCAGCGTACGCGCCCGCGAGGAGGCCGAAACCGCCAAGATCCAGGCTGAGGAGCGCACCAAGTCGGAAACCGCGCGCTTGGTCGCCGAGCAATCCATCTCGGTGCAGCAGGAGAACGTGCAGCGCGAGAAGGAAGTGGCCGAGAACAACCGCAAGCGCGCGGTCGCCATCGAGGAAGAAAAAGTCACGCGCGCCCGCGACCTTGAAATCGTTGACCGCGAGAAGGAAGTAACGCTGCAGCGCATCGAGAAGGACAAGGCCGTCGAAGTACAGAAAAAGGCGATTGCCGATGTGATTCGCGAGCGCATCGTGGTCGAACGCACCGTGGCCGAGCAGGAAGAAGCCATCAAGGAACTGCGCGTGGTGGCCGAAGCCGAGCGCACGAAGAAATCGGTCGTGATCATGGCCGAAGGCCAGGCCGAGGAGAAGATGGTTCTCGACGTGAAGGCGGCCGAGACGCAGGAAAAGCGCGCCCGCCACAAGGCGGCCGAAGAACTCACGCTGGCCGACGCCAAGCTCAAGGTGGCCGAGCGCGATGCCGAGTCGAAGAAGCGCGAAGCCGAAGGCGTGGAAGCGATCTCGGCCGCGCCGGGCCTCGCCGCCGCCAAGGTCGAGATTGCGACCGCGCAAGCCAAGCTCGCGAGCTTCGAGGCCGAGGCTTCGGGCAAGGAGAAGCTCGGCCTTGCCGACGTGCATGTTCGCCAGGCCGACGCCGATGCCATTCTCAGGGCCGGCCAAGCCGAGGCGCAGGTGATCGAGGCCCGCTCGCAGGCCGAAGCTGCGGGCATGCGAGCCAAGTTCGAGGCCGAAGCCTCGGGCAAGGAAAAGCTTGGCCTCGCTGAAGTGAACGTGCGCACCGCCGACGCCGAGGCCACCTTGAAGTCGGGCCAGGCCGACGCGCAGGTGATCGAAGCCCGCTTCAGTGCAGAAGCCAAGGGCTTGCATGAAAAGTTCGAGGCCATGAAGGCAATGAGCCCGGACACTCGCGACCACGAGGAGTTCCGTATGCGCCTGGAGAAGTCGCACGTCGAAACCATGAAGGGCATCGATGCGCAGACCGCCATCGCCAAGGAGCAGGCCGAGGTGCTGGGCACCGCGCTTGCCAACGCCAAGATCGATATCGTGGGCGGACAGGGCGACTACTTCGACAGCTTCGTGCGCTCGCTTTCAGTGGGCAAGGGCATCGACGGCGTCATCTCCAAGAGCAATGCGCTGCAGGTGGCCTTCAAGGACCAGCTGGCCGGCGACCGCGACGTGGTGAAGGACCTGCGCGACATCGTGGGTGCGCTCGGCAATTCGTCCGGCGAGATCCAGAACCTCAGCGTTGCGGCGCTGATGAGCCGGATCACCAGCGACGGCAGCGAAAGCCAGAAGACCGCACTGAGCAACCTGATCTCCACCTTCCGCAACTGAGCTGGACGCGCGATGAACCCGAACCTGAAATGCAGCTGCTCCGCGCATTCGTCGATGCAACCTGTTGCGTTGGCCGAGGCGCTGCTGGCCGTGAATTGCACAGACTGCGGCGGCATGGTCATGTCCATGGAAGATTGGCGCGCCTGGAAGGCCGCCGACCCTGCGCGTGAGCCCCACGCGATCGACGACAACGTCATCGAAGTGTTCGATGCCGCCTCCGTGCGCCACTGCCCCGAGTGCGACCGGCTTATGCAACGCCTGCGTGTGAGCGCTGGGCGCGACTTTCGCATCGATCGCTGCATTGCTTGCCAAAACCTCTGGTTCGACCAGGGCGAATGGCGTGCGCTCGTGAGCCGCGGCCTTGCGGGTCGACTGGACGAACTTCTCTCCGATGGCTGGCAGCGCCGGCTGCAGACCGAGGAAGTGCGGGAGGTGCGGCTTGCCGCCCTCCGCCGCCGCTATGGCAACGACTGCATCAACGAGCTGGACCGCATCCGCGGCTGGCTCGACACCCAGCCCCATCGCGACGAACTGCTCGCGCTGCTGCGTGCGGACTGACCGCACCGACCTATGCAACCCACGGAAGAATCGGGGGCGCCGCCCGGCGCCCAGGCGCCCTCTGACCAGACCGAAGCCCTGGTGTCCGGAAGCGGCAGCTACGACCTGCTGAAGAAGCGGCTGGAGACACAGGGAGACGGCCTGCTGAAGAAGACGCAGGCGCTCAACGAGCGGCGCCTCGCGGAGTTCGGCCGCTCCGAGCAGGCCCTGGTGCTGCGCACCCGCGCGCGCACCGAGAACAACGCGGTGGCGCGCGACATCGTGCGCATCGGCGACCTGCTGCTGTTCGGCTACAACGTGTTCATCGGCCTGCGCAAGGAAACGGCCGTGAGCGATGTGTTCGGGCTCTACCGCTTGGCACTGCCCGGAGAAGCTGCCACCGAGAACGACGAGCTGCAGCCCGTGCCCCTGGCGGGCACCTTCCTCGAAGACACGCGCTTTGTTTCCGATTTTCGGGAGCTCTACGCCTACTACAAGCAGGCCACGATGCTGCAGCTGCGCGTGACGCAGGACAAGCTGCTGGCGTCTTTCCAGATCGGCCAGCAACTGGGCGACGTGCGCGTGTTCCGCTGGGCCATCGAGCGCAACGGCGGCATCCACTACATCGACAACCGCGGCGAGCGCGACATTGCGCTGCCCGCGAGCCACGACTTTGAGTGGACCGTCGCCACGCGCGAAGACCACGTGGGCGGCAAGCACCCCCATGTGAACGTGCTCGACACGGTGTTTGTCGAAACCCTGGGCGGTGACCTCACGGTCAAGATCGAGAACAACACCGAAACCGGGCTCGGCATCTACAGCGAGCCCGTGGAAGACAAGAGCCAGTCGCTCACCGACGCGGAGATCTCGTGGGCCAAGCTCGGCATGCTGATCCTGCTGCGCGTGAGGCCCTACCGCGAGCAGGCCACACGCTACCTCGTCTTCAACATCCGCACGCAGCAGGTCGAGCGCATCGACGCCATCGGCGGCTCCTGCGTCCAGCTGCCGGAAGACCACGGCATCATTTTCCCGGGCGGCTACTACCTGCAGTCGGGCGAGTACAAGCGCTTCGACCTGCCGGGCGAGGTGGTCGAATGCCTGCGCTTCAAGCGCATGCTGCGTTCGCCCAACGGGGAAGACGTGGCCTATGTCTTTTACGACCCGAAGCCGGGGCGCTATGCGCTTTTCAACTACAACCTGATCGACAAGAAGCTCGCCACGCCGATCATCGCCAACGGCTACGCGCGCTTCGCCGACGGGCGCATCCTGGTGTTCAACGGCGATGCCGGCGAGCCGACCCGTGTGCACCCGATGCAGCTATGGCAGACGCCGTTCGCCAGCGAAGAGCATGTGAGCGCGCAGCCGCCGGCCACCGGCTTCTTCGGCAAGATCGGCAACGCCGAGCTGGTGCGGGGCGTGAGCGACCTGATGGGCATTGCCCGCGCGGTGCGCGAGCAGGCGCCCACGCGCGCCGCCTACGAAGACCTGATTCGCCAGTGCACCCGCGTGAGTGACGCCTACTTCTGGCTGGACGCCCCCGAGGCGGCGGGCCTGATGGGCGAGCTGCGCAGCATTGCCGACGTGGCGCGCAGCACGCTGGCCGAATTCGAGAAGGTCGACACCATCCGCCGCGAAACCGCGCGCGCGCTGGCCCGTGCGGAAGACGAGCAGCACGCGCTGCTGGTCGACATTGCCAGCACTCTCTGGCGCACGCCAGGCGACTTCGTGAAGGCGCTGGGCCGGCTGCGCGAGCGGCGCGGCGCGCTGCAGATGCTCAAGGAGCTGCGCTACGCGGACCTGCCGCGCATTGCCGCCATGGACGCGGCGCTGGAGGCCGAGCAGCAGCGCATCGGCGAGCGCGCAATGCAGTTCCTGGCGGGCGATACGGCTTTCAACGGCCAGCGCCAGGCGCTGGACAAGCTGGCACTCGACCTCCCGAACCTGGCCACCTCGCCCGCGCTCGGGCAGATGCTTGCCACGCTCGACGAGCAGGCCGCCGGCCTGGACCTGCTGACCGAGCAACTGGGCAGCCTGCCGGGCGGCGATGCGGTCATCCGCACATCCATTCTCGACCGCATTTCGCTGATCTACGCAGACATCAACCGCATGCGCGCCGATGCGCGGGCGCGGCGCAAGTCGCTGGGCGCGACCGAGGCGCGTGCCGAGTTCGGCGCGCAGTTCAAGCTCTTCAGCCAGGCGGTGGAAAACGCGCTGGAATTCGCCGACACACCCGAGAAGTGCGACGACGCCTTGACGCGCCTGCTGGCGCAGCTCGAGGAAGTCGAAGGCCGCTTCGCCGAGCAGGAAGACTTCCTGGCCGACATCGCGCAAAAGCGCGAGACCGTGTACGAAGCGCTTTCTGCGCGCCGCCAGAGCCTGGTTGAAGCCCGCCAACGCCGTGCCCAGGGGCTGGTTGATGCGGCCGGCCGCATCCTCGACGGCATTCCTCGCCGCATCGCGCAGTTCGGCGATCTCACCCAGGTCCACGGCTACTTCGCGGCCGATCCGATGATCGGCAAGCTGCACACGCTGATCGCTGATTTACGCACGCTGGGCGCCGCCGTGCCGGCGGACGAGCTCGACACCCGGCTGAAGACGGCCCGCGACCAGGCCCTGCGTTCGATCCGCGACAAGCGCGAACTGGTGAGCGAAGGCGGAGATACCCTGCGCCTGGGTCGCCATGCGTTTACCGTGCACCGCCAGCCGGTCGACCTGACATTGGTGGCCCGGGAGAGCGGCATGGCCTATCAGGTAACCGGCACCGACTACCTGAGCCCGGTAGACGAGCCTCGACTGCTGCCATTGCAGCGCTACTGGAACCAGGCACTGGTATCCGAAACCCCTGAGCTGTCTCGCGCCGAATATCTCGCAGGGCGCCTGCTGGAGTCGTTGCAGAGCGGCAAGGCCGAGCACTCCTGGGCCGAGGTCGTCACGCTCCTCACCGAAAACCCGTCGCATCCGCAGCTGCTCGAGATGGTGCGCCGCTTCGCAGCGGCGCGCTACCAGGAGGGCTACCAGAAGGGCATTCACGACGACGACGCGCTGCGCCTGCTCGGCGCGCTCGTCGCCATGCAGGACCAGGCCGGCCTGCTGGCCTGGGGACCGACCGAGCGCGCCCTGGCGTTGCTCTACTGGCAGCACGGCCACCTGATTGCCCACCGCGAATCCCTGCTGCGGCGCGCGCGTGCCGCCTTGCAGATGCAGGCACTGTTCGGCCGGCGCGATGCGCTGGAGCAGCTCGAAGCCGACGCGGCGCGCGCGCTGAACCACTTTGCACGGGACATGCTGCCCGACCTGCTGCCGTTGGCCGAAGCGGCCACCGAAGAAGAGCGCGATGCCCACCAGGGCCGCGTGTCCACCCTGTGCGCCCAGGCGGCGGCCTACCTGGTGCGCGAACTGGCCGCGGAGCACGGCGGCCAAACCTGGGCCGTGTCGGGTGCGGGCGAAGACCTTGCAGCCGCGCTGCTGCGCGAACTCGAACGCGGCGGCCGGCGCGATGCGTGGCAGCACGATCTCGACGCCGCTCCGCCGGCCGAGCGCTGGCGCCTCGCACGCGATTGGGTGCGTGCCTACGCCATCCACCAGGCGCCGCAATCGGTCGATTGGGTGGACGACGCGGCCAGCGTGCTGGCCATGCCGATGCAGCGCACGCGGGTCAACGGGGCGCTCGACCGGACGGTCGAGGGCTTGCGCGGCGACCATGCGCGCGTGGTCGAAGGCCGTATGACGCTGAACCTGAACGACTTCTGGCGCCGTTTCCTGTTTCACATCACACATGCGGTGCCGGGCTACGAAGCACTGCACAGCCTGCGGCACGAACTGCTCGAACGCGAGAAAGCACGGCTCAAGCTGAGCCAGTTCCAAGCCAAGCCGCTCTCGACCTTTGTACGCAACCAGCTGATCGACGAGCTCTACCTGCCCATCATCGGCGACAACCTTTCCAAGCAGATCGGCTCGGCGGGCGAGGGCAGCCGCACCGACCGCATGGGTTTGCTGCTGCTGATTTCGCCGCCCGGCTACGGCAAGACCACGCTCATGGAATACGTGGCAGACCGGCTCGGGTTGATCTTCGTGCGCATCAACTGCCCGGCGCTCGGCCATGGCGTGACGGCCATTGACCCCGTCAATGCGCCCAACAGCGCCGCGCGGCAGGAGCTCGAGAAGCTCAACCTTGGATTGGCAATGGGCAGCAACGTGATGCTGTACCTGGACGACATCCAGCACACCAGCCCCGAGTTCCTGCAGAAGTTCATCGCGCTGGCCGATGGCACGCGCCGCATCGAGGGCGTGTGGAACGGCGAGCCGCGCAGCTACGACATGCGCGGCAAGCGTTTCGCGATCGTCATGGCCGGCAACCCGTACACCGAGTCGGGCGACGTGTTCAAGATCCCGGACATGCTGGCCAACCGGGCGGACATCTACAACCTGGGCGACGTGCTCTCGGGGCGCGAGGCGGCCTTTGCGCTTTCGTACATCGAAAACAGCTTGACCTCCAACCCGACGCTGATGCCGCTGGCCTCGCGCGACCCCAAGGACGTGCAGCTGCTGGTGAAGATGGCCCAGGGCCATGACGTGCCGAACAGCGCGCTTTCGCACGCCTACAGCGCGGTCGAGCTGGAGGAAATCAAGGCGCTGCTGCAACGCCTGTTCCGCGCACGCGACTTGCTGCTCAAGGTCAATCTTGCGTACATCGAATCGGCCGCGCAGCAGGAGGCCTACCGCACCGCGCCGCCGTTCAAGCTGCAGGGCAGTTACCGCAACATGACCAAGCTCGCGGGCAAGATCACCGCGCTGATGCGCGACGACGAACTCGACGCGCTGCTGCGCGACCACTACCGCGGCGAGGCGCAGACCCTGACCACCGGTGCGGAAGAAAACCTGCTGCGACTTGCCCAGCTGCTGGGCAGCCCCACGCCGGAGGAGAACGTGCGCTGGACGGCCATCTGCGAAGAGTTCGTGCGAAAGAAAAAGCTCGGCGGCGACGACCTCGACGGCAGCCAGCGCATCGCCAGCAGCATGCTCGACGTGGCCCGCGCCGTCGACGCGCTCAAGCCCAAGCTGCCCTCCGACGGTCCGAACGAAAGCCAGCGGCTGGCCGACGCCATGCTGCAGATTGCCGTGACCTACCGCGAGCTGATTCTTCCGCTGGTCACCGCCACAGAACGCCGGCTCGAGCTCGACCGGTCGATCAAGCAGGACATGGAGCGGCTGGCGGCCGAAATGCAGGTTGTGCGTGGCGCCCCAAGGCGCGCGCCCAAGCCCGACCAGGATCACTGAGACATGCAAGTATCTTCCTCTTCCGTTCCCGAATCCCTGGCCGCGATGCCCGAGCTGTTGGCCCAGCTTGATGCGACCATGGCCGACGCACGCTTGAGCGACGACGAGCGCCGCGTACTGGTCCACACCTTGCGCGAAGCCTCCCCACCAGAAGACGGCTTGCGCCAGTTGCGCAATCGCGCATTCGACCTGGTGCGCGCCCGTACTGCCGACCCGGAGCAGTTGTCCCTGCTGAAATGGCTCGAAGGTGTTGTACGCGCAATCGACATCGGCCGCTCACCCGACGCGATCGGTGTGCATTCGCAGGCCTTCTTCAGCCCGGGTACGGCTTGCCTGCAGGTGATCAATCAGCAACTGAAGGCCGCTAAGCGTTCGGTCGACCTGTGCGTCTTCACACTTTCGGACGACCGCATCACCGCCGAGGTGCTTGCCGCACACCGCCGCGGCGTGGCGGTGCGCTTCATTACCGACAACGACAAGGAATTCGACTGCGGCAGCGACGTTGGCCGATTGCGCGCGGCCGGTATCCCGATCGCGGTAGACCGCACCGAGGCGCACATGCACCACAAGTTCGCCATCTTCGATGGCGCGCGGCTCTTGAACGGCAGCTACAACTGGACCCGCAGTGCCTGCGAGCACAACGAGGAGAACGTGATCCTGAGTAACGACCCCTCGCTCCTTCGCCGCTTTGCGGATGAATTCGACACCTTGTGGAAAGAACTGCGGGCTGCCTGATGCCAAGAAGAATCGACTACGACTGGGAGTTGCCGGCCGAAATCCAGCAGCGGCTGGGAGGCGCGAGCTATGGCGCGCAGCGCACCATTCACGAGCAGGGCCACCTGATGGTGATCCTGCACGAACCGCCCGCCGGCTCCGGTGCGGAGCGCAAGCCCGCGGTGTTCCTGCGCAAGCCGGACGGTGCGTGGTTCCACAAGGGCAACAACCCCGGCGAGCGGGCCTTTGCCAAGCTGCTCGAAAGCTATCGCACCGCGCTGGACGCCTTCGAGACCAGGCACGCGGCCGCTGAAACTTCCGAAGAACTGTTCCAGGTTCTCGGTCCCCTGATTCCGCTGACCCGTGCCGCCATGAACATGCAGGCCGCATTGCAGGCCGCGCGCGAGGCGGTCAAGGAAGACCTCATGCTGATCGACCTGCGCGACCTGGCGGTCGAGATCACGCGCGGCCTGGAACTGCTGCTGGCCGACACCCGCATGTCGCTTGACTACCGGCTCGCGCATGCGGCCGAAGCGCAGGCGCGCTCGACCCGGGAAGTCAGCCGCGCGCAGCACAAGCTCAACACCATTGCCGCGCTGACCTTCCCGCTGATGGCCGTTGGCGCGGCCTTCGGCATGAACCTGCACAGTGGGATGGAGCACATGCCGGCGTGGATGTATTGGGCGATTTTTGCGGGCGGGCTCTTTCTCGGCGTCCTGCTGCGCGGCTGGGTCAAGGCGCCGGAGGCGCTGCCGTTGCCTGCCGCCAAACCCGCGCTTGCAAGGAAAAGGTAGGGCCAGGACCTTCGCATCTTGCGAAGGCCTCCTGCCATCAAAGCAATTCCGCTCGCCGCGATCTGTTCCTAGAGTTGGGGCAACCAACCAGGAGACAGACGCAAGATGAATGCACTCGAAGGCCTCAAGGTGCTGGAGCTCGGCCAGCTCATCGCCGGCCCGTTCGCGGGCAAGACGCTCGCGGAATTCGGCGCCGACGTGATCAAGGTCGAGCCCGCCGGCGTCGGCGACCCGCTGCGCAAGTGGCGGCTGCTGCGCGAGGGCACCTCGGTGTGGTGGGAGGTGCAGTCGCGCAACAAGCGCTCGGTGTGCCTCGACCTGCGCAGCGCCGAAGGCCAGCAGGCCGTGCGCGCGCTGGCGCTGGAGGCCGACGTGCTGATCGAGAACTTCAAGCCCGGCACGCTCGAAGGCTGGGGCCTGGGCTGGGAGCAGCTGCATGCGCTCAACCCGCGGCTCATCATGCTGCGCATCTCGGGCTACGGGCAGACCGGCCCCTACCGCGACAAGCCGGGCTTCGGCGTGCTCGGCGAATCGATGGGCGGGCTGCGCTACCTGAGCGGCGAGCCGGGCCGGGTGCCTGTGCGCGTGGGCGTTTCGCTCGGCGACACGCTGGCGGCGCTGCATGGCGTGATCGGCGTGCTCACGGCGCTGCACCATCGCACGGCCCATGGCGGACAAGGGCAGTTCATCGACGTGGCGCTCTACGAGTCGGTCTTCAACGTGATGGAAAGCCTGCTGCCCGAGTACGACGCGTTCGGTGCGGTGCGCGAGCGCGCCGGCAGCGCCCTGCCGGGCATTGCGCCGACCAATGCCTACAAGTGCAGCGACGGCCACTACGTGCTGGTGGCGGGCAACGGCGACAGCATCTTCAGGCGGCTGATGCGCGCCATCGGCCGCGCGGACCTGGAAAACGATCCGCAGCTCGTGCACAACGACGGCCGCGTGCAGCGGGTGGAGGAGATCGACGCCGCCATCGAGGCCTGGACGCTGCAGCGCAGCCGCGACGAGGTGCTGGCGGTGCTCGACGCGGCCGGCGTGCCGGTCGGGCGCATCTACACGGTGGCCGACATCGCCACCGATCCGCAGTACCTGGCGCGCCAGATGATCGTCGAGACGGCCACCGCCGACGGCGAAATGCTCAAGGTGCCGGGCGTGGTGCCCAAGCTCAGCGCCACGCCGGGGCGCATCGCGCACCCCGCGCCGCGGCTCGGCGAACACACCGATGAGCTGCAGGGCGCGGGCTGGCCGGCACGCCGAACCGAAGAAAGCGAGGCCGTATGAAAGCAGGCAATGGCAAGCGGCTCTTCATCAACGAAGTGGCCACGCGCGACGGCTTCCAGATGGAAAGCCGCTTCATTCCCACCGACGACAAGATCGCGCTGGTCGACCGGCTGGGCACGCTGGGCTACGCCAAGATCGAGGTGACTTCGTTCACCTCCGCTAAGGCGATTCCGGCGCTGCGCGATGGCGAGGAAGTGATGCAGCGCATCGTGCGCCGGCCGGGCGTGGTCTATACCGCGCTGGTGCCGAACCTGCGCGGGGCCGAGCGCGCTCTGGAGAGCCGCATCGGCGAATTCAACATCGTCATGTCGGTCAGCGAGACCCACAACCTCAGCAACCTGCGCATGACGCGCGAGCAGTCGTTCGCGCAGCTGGCCGAGGTCATCGCGCTGGCCAGCCGGGCCGGCGTGCCGGTGAACGTGTCGCTCTCCTGCGTCTTCGGCTGCCCGATGGAAGGCGAGGTGCCGCTGGGTGCCGTGCTGGAGTGGATCGACCGCTTCGCGGCGCTGCAGGTGCAGGGCGTCACGCTGTGCGACACCACGGGCATGGCCTTTCCCACGCAGGTGCAGGCCGTCTGCGAGGCCGCGATGGCGCGGCATCCCGGCCTGCAATGGACGGCGCACTTTCACAACACGCGCGGCATGGGGCTCGCGAACACGGTGGCGGCAGTCGAGGCGGGCATCGAGCGGCTCGACATGTCGCTGGGCGGCATCGGCGGCTGCCCGTATGCACCCGGCGCCACCGGCAACGTCGCCACCGAGGACGTGGTGCACATGCTGCAATGCATGGGCTACGACACCGGCATGGATCTGGACGGCCTGATCGATGCCGCCTCGGAACTCGAAGCACTGGTGCAGCACGAATTGCCGAGCCAGGTTTCCCGCGCCGGCCACCGGCTCACGCGGCATGCGCCGCCGGCTGATTTCAACGACATCGCGGCGCGTGCGCATGCGCGCCGGGCCAAGGAGCTGAACCCATGATCGACCATCTGGACCACCTGGTGCTCACCACTTCCGACGAAGAGGCCTGCACCCGCTTCTATGTCGAGGTGATGGGCATGGCGCTGGAGACTTTCGGCGCGAACCGCAAGGCCTTCCGCTTCGGCAACCAGAAGATCAACCTGCATGTGAAGGGCCACGAGTTCGAGCCCAAGGCGCAGGTGCCGACGCCGGGCTCGCTGGACCTGTGCTTCATCGCGAGCGTGCCGCTCGAGGACGTGATCGCGCGGCTGAAGAGCAATGGCGTGCCGATCCTCGAAGGCCCGGTGATGCGGACCGGCGCCACCTCGCGCATCCGATCGGTCTACGTGCGCGACCCCGACCTGAATCTCATCGAGATATCCGAGCTGGCGCCCTGACGCGCCGGCTTCGAATGCAACCTTAAAAACACCGGAGACAGACAAACCATGAAATCCACCCATCGCCTTCTGATAGCCGCAGGCCTCGCGCTGGTGGCCAGCGCGGCCAGTGCCGACACCTGGCCCTCGAAACCGATCACCTTCATCGTGCCCACCGCGCCTGCCGGGTCCACCGACATCATGGCGCGCATGGTGGCCGAGCCGCTGCAGCGCGCACTGGGCCAGCCCATCGTGGTGGACAACAAGCCCGGGGCCAGCGGCAACATTGGCACCGAGGCGGTGGCGCGTGCCGCGCCCGACGGCTACACGCTGCTGATGCAGTACTCGGGCTACCACGTCGGCAACCCCGCGCTCTTTCCGCAGATCAAGTGGAGCCCCACCAAGGACTTCGTGCCGGTGGCGCTGGTGATGCGCGCGCCGCACGTGGTCGCGGTGAGCGGCAAGCTGCAGGTGAACTCGATGAAGGAGCTGATCGAGTACGGCAAGAAGAAAAAAGAGGGCGGCCTGTTCTACGCCTCGTCGGGCAACGGCTCCATCCAGCACATCGCGGGCGAGCTGCTGTCGCGGCAGGCCAGGCAGCCGATGACGCACGTGCCCTACAAGGGCTCGGGCCCTGCCATCAACGACCTGATCGCGGGCAACGTCGACATGTTCATCACCACGCCGCCCTCGGTCATCGGCCATTTCGCGGGAGG
>Ga0307406_10000520_pt1 | contig 22113 bp, 19 predicted proteins | sample 322Cmetagenome_3_FD_203706 | JGI IMG/M metagenome (GOLD analysis project Ga0307406, IMG submission 203706) | Maize rhizosphere microbial communities from greenhouse at UC Davis, California, United States - 322HYB-C-2 | ecosystem: Host-associated > Plants > Roots > Rhizosphere > Soil | place...
TGCCCGGCGGCATCCGACCCCTCTCGTGTTCGCGGATCAGAGTCCGGCGATGATCTCGCGCATCAGCGCAGCCGTCTCGGACGGGGTCTTGCCGACCTTGACGCCCGCGGCCTCGAGGGCCTCCTTCTTGGCCTGCGCGGTGCCCGCCGAGCCCGACACGATGGCGCCGGCGTGGCCCATGGTCTTGCCCTCGGGAGCGGTGAAGCCGGCGACGTAGCCGACGACCGGCTTGGTCACGTTCGCCTTGATGTAGTCGGCCGCCCGCTCCTCGGCGTCGCCGCCGATCTCGCCGATCATGACGATCGCCTTCGTCTCGGGATCGGCCTCGAACGCGGCGAGCGCGTCGATGTGCGTCGTGCCGATGATCGGGTCGCCGCCGATGCCGATCGCGGTCGAGAAGCCGATCTCGCGCAGCTCGTACATCATCTGGTAGGTCAGCGTGCCCGACTTCGACACGAGGCCGATCGGGCCCTTGCCGGTGATGTTGGCGGGCGTGATGCCCACGAGCGCCTCGTCGGGCGTGATGATGCCGGGGCAGTTCGGTCCGATGATGCGGGTCTTGTTGCCGCGGCTCTGCGCGTACGCCCACGCCTCGGCGGTGTCGCCCACCGGCACGCCCTCGGTGATGACCACCAGGAGCGGGATGTCGGTGTCGATGGCCTCGACCATCGCGGCCTTGGTGAAGGCCGGCGGCACGAACGCGATCGAGACATCGGCGCCGGTGGCCTCGATGGCCTCGGCGACGGACGCGAAGACGGGGAGCTCGACCGGGTTGCCGGCCGCGTCGGTGTGGAGCACGGTCGTGCCGGCCTTGCGGGCATTGACGCCGCCGACGACATTGGTGCCCGCCTTGAGCATGAGCGCGGTGTGCTTGGTGCCTTCGCCGCCGGTGATGCCCTGGACGATGACCTTGGAGTCCTTGTTGAGGAAGATCGACATTGTGTGTTCCTTCTGGTCCTTGAGCGTGTCGAAAGGTCAGGCGTTGGCGAGCTCGGCGGCCTTGTCGGCGCCCTCGTCCATCGAGTCGGCCAGGGTCACGAGCGGGTGGGCGGCGTCGCGGAGGATCGCGCGGCCCTCTTCGACCTTGTTGCCGTCGAGGCGGACGACCAGCGGCTTGGAGGCGCTGGCGCCGAGCTCGGCGAGCGCGCCGACGATGCCCTTCGCGACCGCGTCGCACGCGGTGATGCCGCCGAAGACGTTCACGAACACGCTCTTGACCTGCGGGTCGCCGAGGATGACGTCGAGTCCTGCCGCCATGACCTCGGCCGACGCGCCGCCGCCGATGTCGAGGAAGTTCGCCGGCTTGACGCCGCCGTGCTTCTCGCCCGCGTACGCGACGACGTCGAGCGTCGACATGACCAGGCCCGCGCCGTTGCCGATGACGCCGACCTCGCCGTCGAGCTTCACGTAGTTGAGGTCGTTGGCCTTGGCCTTGGCCTCGAGCGGGTCGGCGGCGTCCTTGTCCTCGAGGAGGGCGTGGCCCGCGTGGCGGAAGTCGGCGTTCTCGTCGAGGGAGACCTTGCCGTCGAGGGCGATGATCTCGCCCTCCTCCGAGAGGATCAGCGGGTTGACCTCGACGAGGGTGGCGTCCTCGCCCTTGTAGACCTGGAAGAGCTTGACGAAGACGTCGGCGACCTGGGGAGCCAGCTCGTCGTCGAAGTTCGCGGCCTTCGCGATCTCGAGCGCCTTGGCGGCGTCGATGCCGGTGAGCGGGTCGACCTCGACCCGGGCCAGCGCCTCGGGGCGCTCGACGGCGAGCTCCTCGATCTCCATGCCGCCCTCGACGCTCGCGAGCGACAGGTACGAACGGTTGGCGCGGTCCAGCAGCACCGAGAAGTAGAACTCCTTGGCGATGCGGGCGCCCGCGGCGACCATGACGCGCTTCACGACGTGGCCCTTGATGTCGAGACCGAGGATGGCCTGGGCCGCCTCGTACGCCTCGTCCGGGGTCTTGGCGACCTTGACGCCGCCGGCCTTGCCGCGGCCTCCGGTCTTGACCTGAGCCTTGACGACGACCACGCCGCCGAGCTTCTCGGCCGCTGCCTTCGCCTCCTCAGGGGTGTCGGCGACGATGCCGGCGAGCACCGGCACCTCGTACTTTTCGAACAGGTCTCGTGCCTGGTACTCGTAGAGATCCACGTGCAATCCTTCGCTGGGCGACGGTGGGTTTTCGAGGACGGAGAAGTCTCGATGTCGAGATATCGACCAGTCCCCCAGCCTAGTACGTGAGGCTGAATGCTCAGATCCAGCCGCGTTCGCGCGCGACGATCGCCGCCTGCTGCCGCGTCGCCAGGCCGAGCTTGCCGAGGATCGACGAGACGTGGTTGCGGACGGTGCCGCCCGACAGGTGCAGGGATGCCGCGATCTGCGCGATCGTCTCCCCGCGCGCACCGGCGCGCAGCACGTCGAGCTCGCGATCCGTGAGCGGGCTGCGCTCGTCGCTGAGGGCGTCGGCGGCGATCTCGGGATCGACGTACCGGCGACCGGCGGCGACGTCGCGGATCACTGCGGCGACGTCGTCGGCCCGCCGCGACTTCGGCAGGAACCCGTCCACGCCCTCGCTGAGCGCGCGGCGGAGGACCCCGGGACGGGCGTGTCGGGTGACGACGATGCAGCGCGCCCCGTCTGGCGGCGGATGACGCGTGCCGCTTCGACGCCGTCGATGCCGGGCATCTCGAGGTCGAGGAGGCAGACGTCGGGCCGGAGGCGGACGGCCTCCGCGACGGCCGACTCGCCGTCCCGGCACTCGGCGACGACCTCGAGGTCGTCCTCGAGGCGCAGGAGCGCGGCGAGCGCGGACCGGATCATGTCCTCGTCGTCGGCGATCAGGACGCGGATCACCGGACTGCTCCCCGCGGGATCCGGCCGGGAACGGGTACCCGCACCACCACGGTGAAGCGGTCGCCGTCCCGGCGGCCCGCATGCGAGCCGCCGACGGCTGCCACGCGCGCCGCGATGCCGGACAGGCCCGCGCCACCGGCGAGGCCGACGTCGCCCGTGGCGTCCGGCGCGTCACCGCGGACGTCGTTCTCCACTCGCAGCTCCCACGCGTCGGGGAGGCGGCGCAGCGACAGCTGCGCCCATCCTCCCGCGCCGTGCTTGAGGACATTGGTCGTGCACTCGCGGATCACGGGTCCGAGGACGTCGGCGGGCGCCTCGGCGGCGCGCGGATCGACATCGACCTCGACGCGCAGACCGGCCGCCCGGAGCAGGTCGCCGGCGTTGGCGAGCTCATCGGGCAGCGGCACCCCGCGGAACCTCCCCGCGAGCTCGCGCGTGCCGCGGCGGGCTTCGTCGACCGAGCCCCGGGCGAGCACGATCTGCTCCGCCGCGGCTGCGGGATCGCGGGGCAGCATCCGCTCGGCCAGCTCGAGCTGCAGGGCGATCACCTGGAGATGGTGTCCCTGCAGGTCGTGGAGGTCGTGGGCCAGCCGCAGCCGCTCCTGCGCGGCGGCGAGGCGGGCTTCGGTGCCGCGCGCCCGGTCGAGTTCCAGCACGATGTCCCACGACCACATGGAGATCGCCGTGACCAACGGGAGCAGGAAGGCGAACATCGGGTGCGGGAGCAGGACTCCGGTCGACGGCGTGACGGCGAGCGACGCCCCCTCGATCACCCACAGACCCGCCATGACCGCCGTCGAGACGAGGACGGCACGCCAGCGGATGCCGCGTCCCCACCGCAGCAGGAAGAGCAGCATCGCCAGGAGCGCGGCGGCGAGGACGAGCGAGAGCGTCGCGAGTCCGACGAGCGCCACGCCTGCGACGCCGGTCAGGAGCGGCCATGCCGTGGCCCAGGTCACCTCGACGCGCTGCGCCTCGGGGTCGTCGTGCTCCTGGGCGCGTCTCCGGTAGCGCACGAGGAGCACGGCGGCGGCGACGAGGACCAGCACGGAGCCGCACGCGAAGCCCGCGATCCGCAGCGGGTCCCGGACCGGATCGCCCGGCGCGGACACCACGATCGGCAGCGCCCACACGAGGAGGGTGCCGAGCAGGAAGAGGAGGACCGAGCCGACGGTGTACCAGGCCGTCACCGAGACGCTCCGCGCGAGCACGGCGGAGGCGGAGGGACGAGGGGAGCGCACACCGCCACAGTACGACCATGACATCCGTCACGGTCCGGACGGCAGAAGCTCATGCCGGCCGGTGACGCGGCGACACTGCCGCCGCCGGGGCATCCGGGATGGGATGGTCATCATGAACGCCACAGAGAGCAACGGCCTCATCGGGGTCTTCCAGGACCTCGTCGCCCAGGTCCCCGACATCCTCCAGCCCGTCATCGTCGCCCTCGCCGGCGCGGTCCCCTTCATCGAGGGCGAGGGCGGTGCGGCGATCGGCATCATCGGCGGGATCCACCCGGTGGTCGCCGCCCTGTCGGCGGCGGTCGGCAACTTCCTGTGCGTCGCGATCATCGTCCTGCTGGGCTCGCGGGTGCGCACCGCCGTCACCTCCCGCGGCGCCGCCGACGCGCCGGAGCCGTCGCCGCGTCGCGCCAAGTTCCAGCGAGCCTTCCACCGCTACGGGACGCCCGGCGTCAGCCTCCTCGGCCCGCTGCTGCTGCCGACGCAGTTCACCGCCGCCGCGCTCACCACCGCCGGGGTGCCCCCGCGCACCGTGCTCTTCTGGCAGGGTGCCGCGATCGTCGTGTGGACCTCGCTCATCACCCTTCTCATCACCGGGGTGATCACCGCGGTCGGATGAGCCTGAGTAGGCTCGGCGTCATGAGTGAGCCCGCTCCCCCGCCCTCCCGCAACACCGTCGTCGCGGCCGCCCTCGAGCTGTTCGCGACGCAGGGCTTCGAATCGACCTCCGTCGAGCAGATCGCACAGGCGGCGGGCGTCTCGAGATCGACGTTCTTCCGACAGTTCGGGGGCAAGGACGACGTGGTGTTCACCGACCACGACGAGCTGCTCGCGCGGCTGCGCACCTTCCTCGGAACCCGCGACAGCCGCCACGAGAACCCCTGGGCGGCCGTCTGCGAGGCCTCGGTCCAGGTGTTCCGCCACTTCGCCGCCGATCCGGAACTCGCCCGGCGCCGGTACGGCGTCGTACGACAGGTGCCCGCACTGCGAGAACGGGAGATCGTGACGGTCTTCCAGTACGAGCGGGTGTTCGACGACTACCTGCGCGGCGCCCTCCCCGGCATCGACCCCGTGGAGTCGGTCGCCTTCTCCGCCGCGGTCACCGCGGTGCACAACCACGTGCTGCGCCGGCTCCTGCGCGACACGAAGAAGGTGCCCGCGTCGGTGCTGTCGGCGGCCTACGACGACCTCATGCACCGCTTCGGCGTGCACCCCGACGGCGAGACCCCCGCCCGCGACGACCTCGTCATCGCCGCCTTCCCGCGCCGGATGCCCGCGGCCGAGGTCGCGCGCCGCCTCAAGTCCGAGCTCGGCTGACCCGAGGCGTCCCGGCCGTCACGGCGCGGGCAGCAGCGACAGGCCGTGGATCAGGTCGGCCCGCGACGCGGCCACGCACACCCGGATCCAGCCCTCGCCCGAGGCACCGAACGCGGAACCGGGGGCGACGGCCACCCGGTGCTCGCGCAGGAACGACTCCGCCCACCCCGCGACGTCTCCCGCACTCGCGTGACGCACGTCGATCCAGAGGTAGAACGCTCCGGCGGGTTCGAGATAGCCGATCCCGCGCTGGTCGAGCAGTGCGGTGGCGGCACGGAGGTTCTCGCGGTAATGCACGCGCGCGTCGGCCACGGCCGACTGGTCACCGGTGAGCGCGGCGATCGCGGCGTGCTGGGCGGGGGCGTTCACGCAGGAGATCATCGCCTCCTGCGCCGAGCGCAGCGGCAGCTCCCAGGCGCGGGGGGCGACGAGGAAGCCGACGCGGATGCCTGTCATCGCGTACGTCTTGGAGAGGGAGAACACGCCCACCACGCGCTCGCCTCCGCTCTCGCGGGTGTCGAGCGCGGTGAGGCTGACGTGGGGCGCGTCCCAGGCGAGCTCGGCGTAGACCTCGTCGCTGAGGACCCACAGATCGTGGCGGCGCGCGAAGTCCAGGACCTCCCGCGCGTGCTGCTCGTCGAGCACCGTGCCGAGCGGGTTGGAGGGCGAGTTCACGATGATCGCCCGGGTGCGCGGGGTCACGAGCGCTTCGAGCCGGTCCCGCTCGGGCAGGAAGCCCGCCTCCTCCCGCAGGGAGTAGGCGACCGGCACGGCCGAGAGCATCCGCGGGCTCATCGAGAAGGTGGTGTAGCCGGGATCGGGCACGAGCACCTCGTCCCCCGGACCGAGCATGAGCCCCAGGGCCTGATGGAGCGCCTGCGTCCCGCCGACGGTCGCCCACACCCGCTCCGGGTCGAGCGCGGCGCCGTGATCGTGGGCGAATCGCTGTGCGAAGGCCCGCCGCAGCGGCGGGATCCCGCCGTTGGCCGTGTAGTGGGTGTCGCCGACATCCCACGCGGCCTTCGCGGCCGCCGCGATGTGGGCAGCGACGGGCAGATCCGGCTCGCCGACGGCGAGGAACGTGACGTCCTCCAGCGTGAGCGCGATCTCGAACAGGCGACGGATGCCGCTGCCGGGCACCGCGGCGACATGGGGGCTCAGCTGTGGCACCCGCTCAGCGTACGCCCGGCGTGTTTCCCCGGGATGTCAGGGTGATACTGCGTATCGTCGACGATGACACTCGATGCCGCGCCGGGGTATCCTGTCGGGTATGGTCAGCTCCCCCGATCACGCAGCGTTCCCCGGCGAGTCCGTCTCCTCGTACGACGTCACCGGGCGCCTCGGCACGGACTACTACGCCGTGTTCGCCGACATCCCCGCGGCGGACCGCGCCGTCTGGGAGCGGGCGCAGGCGTACATCGACGAAGTGGGCCCCGCGATGCGGGCGGCCTGGGACGCCGCCGACTACCCGATGGACATCGCCCGCCGCCTCGGCGAGCTCGACCTGCTCAACGACGGCATCGACCACCCCGCCCTGACCCGCTTCTCACCCCTGGCCGCCGGCCTGGTGAACATGGAGGTCTCGCGCGGCGACGGATCGCTCGGGACCGTCATCGCCGTCCAGGGCGGCCTCGCGCTGCGCACACTGGCCCTGTTCGGCAGTCCCGCGCAGCAGGAGGCCTGGCTCGCCCCCATCGCCCGCGCCGAGGTGCCCGCCGCCTTCGCCCTCACCGAACCCGACCACGGCTCGGACTCCGTCTCGCTCGAGACGACGGCACGCCGCGTCGACGGCGGCTGGGTGCTGCGCGGAGCCAAGAAGTGGATCGGCAACGGCGCCGCCGGCGGGGTGACGTTCGTCTGGGCGCGCGTGGCGGACGAGGGCGCCGAGGACCACGGCGCGGTGCGCTGCTTCCTCGTGGAGCAGTCCGCCCCCGGCTACACCGGGACGGTCATCGGCGGGAAGGGCGCACTGCGCGGCATCCACCAGGCGCACATCGCACTCGACGACGTGCGCCTGCCCGCCGACGCCGTGCTGCCCGGAGCCCGCACCTTCCGCGACGCCTCGACCGTGCTGTACTCGACGCGCTCGGGAGTCGCCTGGTCGGCGCTGGGCCATGCGACCGCCTGCTATGAGGCCGCCCTGCAGTACGCGCAGCAGCGCACGCAGTTCGGCAAGCCGCTCGCACGGTTCCAGATGGTGCAGGAGCGGCTCGCGCAGATGCTGGAGGAGCTGACGGCGATGCAGCTCTACTGCCGTCACCTCGCCGATCTGGAGGCATCGGGCGGGCTTCGTCCCACCCAGGCGTCGCTGGCGAAGTACCACAACACGCGCGCCGCGCGCCGGATCGCCGCCACCGCTCGGGACCTGCTCGGCGGCAATGGGATCCTCCTCGAGAACGGCGTGATCCAGCACATGGCCGACATCGAGGCGATCCACACCTACGAGGGCACCGAGAGCGTGCAGGCGCTGCTCATCGGGCGGGACATCACGGGGGTCAGCGCCTTCGCGTGACCCCTGTGATGTCCGTGCACCGGCTCAGCGGCGGATGCGCGATCCCGCGCCGCCCTCGCTGATGTCGCCCTCGATGTCGGCGCCGCGGTAGGTCACCAGGTGACCGCTGTCGCGCTCCGTGACGTTCCCGTCGATCTCGGCCGTCCGGAAGGCGACCAGGTCGCCCGAACCGGTCTCGGTGGCGTTGCCGTCGACGGAGCCGTGGACGTAGAGCGAGTGGATGCCGCGCTCGGTGACGTTGCCGTCGACCTCGCCGGTGCGCTCCACGACGACACCGCCGCTGTCGGACTCGGAGAGGTTGCCGTCCACGTCGCCGGAGACGCGGATTCCGCCGGTGTGCGCCTCGGTGACATTGCCGTCCACCTCGCCGCGGATCTCGACACCGCCGGACCCGCTCTCGGTGACGTTGCCGTCGACGTCGCCGCGCGCGCCGACGATGACGCCGCCGCTGCCCGTCTGGCGGACGTCGCCCTTCACGTGCCCGTGGATGATGACGGTGCCGCTGCGCACGGTGAGGTCGCCGTCGATGACGGCGCCGGCGGCGACCGTGTAGGCGCCGGTGCGGACCACGTCGTCCGCCATCGCGGCGGCGGGTGCGGCGACCAGGAGCAGAGCGGAGGCGGTGCCGATGGCCAGGATGCGTGACGTCTTCATGTGAGTACCCTCTCGTCGTCGCCGGATCCGTTCCGGACGTGAGACCACTTCACCGCCCGCGCATGAGACGGGAATGAAGCCGCGATGAGAAGGCTCTTAGCCGCACCCCTCGCGGGCGTCGGAGGGAGCCGCCAGGATGGATGCCGTGTACGAGATCCCTGCGCCCATGCTCGCGAAGTCCGTTCCCGCCGTACCGGCAGCCGACCGCGTCGAGGGGGGCCTCTCGTACGAGCCCAAATGGGACGGGTTCCGCGCCCTGGTCGGCTGGGACGGCACCGAGGTCGAGATCGGATCGCGCGGATCCAAGCCGCTGACCCGCTACTTCCCCGAACTCGTCGACGCGTTCGCCCGCCTGCTCCCCGAGCCCTGTCTGCTCGACGGCGAGATCGTCGTGGCCGTCGGCGAGCCCGGCGCCCAGCGACTGGACTGGCCGGCGCTCTCTCAGCGCATCCACCCCGCCGCCTCGCGCGTGACGATGCTCAGCGAGACCACCCCCGCGATGTTCATCGCGTTCGACCTGCTCGCGCGCGGCGACACCCTCCTCCACGACGAGCCGTTCCAGGCTCGCCGCGCGCAGCTCGAGGAGCTGCTCGCCGGCGTGCCGCACCCGGTCCACCTCACCCGCACCACCGATGATGCGGCCCTGGCGCAGCGCTGGCTGGCCGAGTTCGAAGGTGCCGGGCTCGACGGCGTCGTGGCCAAGCCGCTCGCCCTCCCCTATGCGCCGGGCAAGCGGACGATGTTCAAGATCAAGCACGCGCGCACCGCGGACGTGGTGGCCGTGGGCTACCGCGTGCACAAGAGCGGCCAGGGAGTCGGCTCGCTGCTCGTCGGCCTGTACGGACCGGACGGCGTGCTCCGCAACGTCGGCGGCGTCGCCGCCTGGAGCGACGCGCGCCGCCGGGAGCTGGTGGAGGAGCTGGCACCGCTGGTGGAGCGCGACGACGAGGGTGATGCGGTCGTCGGCGAGACCGATCGGTCGCGCTTCTCCTCCTCGAAGGACGTGTCGTTCGTGCGCCTGCGTCCGGAACGGGTCCTCGAGGTGCGCTACGACCAGCTGGAGGGCGATCGGTTCCGCCACACCGTGCAGTTCGAGCGGTGGCGCCCCGATCGCGACGCCCGCTCCTGCACGTACGAACAGCTCGACGCGGTCGCCTCGTACGATCTGGCCGACGTCCTGGACTGACCGGGCCCGCGCCGGGAACAGAAACGGGCCCGTGTCGGCGCCGGACTCCAGCGGCCGGACACACGGGCCCGAGATCTGTGAAGCCGTCGGGGGGCTCCGGCTTCGTGTCACCGACGCTACGCGCCCGACCGCCCGGGAGACGCACGTGCGCGCCGTGATTAATCCGCGCGTCCGGACACGGACCCGTGACGGATTTGTCACGGTGCGCGCACTGCGCGGTGGTGCCAGGATCGAGGCATGGCCGATGCCCCGGGCGTCCCCGACCCCGACCCCACTCACACGGCGGAGCTGCGCCTCGAACCGGTCGGCTTCATCGCTCGCACCGACGCCGTGATGCGTCTCGGGGCCCTGATGCTGGGGGCCGGGGCGTCGTCGGCGCGGGTCAGCGACAGCATGTCGCGGGCGGCTCAGGCCGTCGGGATCGAGGAGCTCCATTCCCGGGTCGGCATGAAGGACATCGTGTCGACCGCCAGCCGCGGCCAGATGTTCCGCACCCGGGTCGCCGAGATCCGCACCCCGGCGGTGGACGCCGATCGGCTGACCGCTCTGAAGCGGCTGACCAACCGGCTTCGACCCGGAATGACGGCGGGCGAGCTGCAGGCCGAGCTCGATACCGTCGAGCGGATGCCGCGCCGGTACGCCGATCCGCTGCGGATCCTCGCCGCCGCCTTGGCCTGTGCCGCCTTCGCCCTGCTCAACAACGGCGGGTGGCAGGAGTTCGTGGCCGTGGGGGTCGCGGCCGGGACCGGGCAGGCCGTGCGCATGGCCATCCACCGGCTGCGGACGAACGAGTTCCTCGTGGTGTTCGCGTCTGCGGCGACGGCGCTGCTGGTCTATCTGCTCGTGGCGCAGGTGTTCACCCTCGTCGGGTTGCCCGGCGGACAGCACGACGCGGCGCTCACGAGCGCCGTCCTGTTCCTCGTGCCCGGGTTCCCGCTGGTCACCGGCGCCCTCGACCTCGCGCGGCTCGACCTCAACTCCGGGATCGCCCGCGTGACGTACGCCGTGCTGATCCTGCTCGCGACCGGCACCGCCGTATGGGGGGTCGCCGCGGTGTTCGACGCCACCGTGACACAGACCGCCAGCCCCGCCTTCGCCGAGCCGCTCCTGTCAGTCGTGCGCTTCGCGGCCGGGATCGTCGGCGTCTTCGGCTTCGCCGTCCTCTTCTCCACCCCGGCCGCGATCGCCCTCGCCGCCGCGCTGCTCGGCTCGGCGGCGAACGTCGGCCGGCTGGCCCTCGTCGATGCCGGCCTGATGCCCGCCGTCGCGGCGGCCGCCGCCGCTCTCGCCGTCGGACTCGGCGCCTACCTGGTCGGCGATCGCCTGCGCGCGCCGCGCGTGACCCTCACGGTGCCGGCGGTGCTGATCATGGTCCCGGGCGCCGCGGCGTACCGGTCGATCGCCGGAGTGATCGACGGCGACACGCTCGCCGCCATCCAGAACGGCATGCAGGCGCTCTTCGTCGTGGTGGCCCTGGCCATCGGCCTGACGGTCGCGCGAGTGCTCACCGAACGGGAGTGGCAGCTTCCCGCTCGCTGAGCTTGCCCGGTTCGCGCCGAGCTTGCCCGGTTCGCGCCGAGCTTGCCGGCAAGCTCGCGGTGCACCCGGCAAGCTCGCGGTGCACCCGACAGGCTCGGAGTTCACCCGAACTGGGCGGCGTCGTCTACGGTCGATCCATGGGCCTCTTCGACCTCTTCCGCTCCGCACCGCAGACCGTCCGCGTCGACACCTCGGTCGACGCCGCGCCGCTGCGGGTCTCCGCCGACGGAAAGCCGTGGAGCCTGTGGTCCGACGGCCTCGGCACGTTCGCGATCCGCTCGCTGCAGGCGATGATCGTCGCCGCGATCACGGCCGCGGTGATCATCGGCATCCAGCAGATCACGGTGGTCACGATCCCGCTGGTGCTCGCGCTCATCTTCGCCTCCGCCTTCGCGCCCGTGATGACCTGGCTGCGGGCGCGGGGCGTGCCGTCGATCGTCGCGACGCTGCTGGCGCTCCTGGCGATCCTCGTCATCCTCGGCGGCGTGTCCTGGCTCATCGTCTGGGCCGTGCGCGATCAGTGGGACCAGCTGTACGAGAAGGCGCAGCAGGGCTTCGACGACCTCATGGCCTGGGTGGGGACGCTCCCCTTCGACATCGATCAGGCGCAGATCGACGAGTGGATCGCGGCGCTCACCGACTTCGTCACGAGCGCCCAGTTCGGCTCCGGCGCGCTCGCCGGCGTCGGCGCGGTGGCGAACTTCGTCACGGGTCTCGTGCTCATGGTCGTCATGCTGTTCTTCTTCCTGAAGGACGGACCGCAGATGTGGGAGTTCATGCTGCGCCCGTTCCGCGGCGAGCAGTACGACCGTGCGGTGCGGATCGGCGACAAGACGGTCTCGACGCTCGGCTCCTACGTCCGCGGCACGGCCACCGTCGCCGCCGTCGACGCCCTCGGCATCCTGGTGGGACTGCTGATCCTGCAGGTCCCCCTCGCGATCCCGCTCGCCGTGCTCGTCTTCCTTCTCGCGTTCATCCCGATCGTCGGCGCCACCGTCGCCGGGATCCTGGCGGCCCTCGTGGCCCTCGTCGCCAACGGCTGGGTGATCGCGCTGATCGTCGTGGGCGTGGTCGTGCTCGTCAATCAGCTCGAGGGCAACTTCCTCCAGCCGTTCCTCATGGGTCGCACCATGAAGCTGCACGCCTTCGTCGTCCTCATCGCGCTGACCATCGGCACCGTCCTCAGCGGCATCATCGGCGCCGTGCTGGCCGTCCCGATCGCGGCCGTCGCGTGGGGCATCGTCCAGGTGTGGGACGGGCCGGACCGCCCCGCGCGGTGGGCGCGGCCGAAGCATCGCGGACCGATGGAACGACGCCACCCGTCGGCCATCGCCTGAGTCCGGTCAGGACTCCGGAGACTTCGCGCGACTGGGCTGCACGCGCGGCGGCTCGCCCGGCATCTTGGGGAACTCGGGCGGGAACGGGAGCTCGCCCAGCCCGTTCTCGAGGTCGCGCTCCCACCACTCCAGCAGCGTGTCGAGGCGCCCGGGCGACGCCTGCAGGCCCTCCCACGGATCGCCGATCTCGGCCAGACGCGCGGGCACCGTCCTCACCGTGAAGGCGGCGGGGTCCACTCCGGCGGCGAGCTCGTCCCACGTGATGGGCGTCGCCACCGTCGCCTGCGGAAGCGCCCGCGCACTGTAGGCCCCCGCCATCGTCCGGTCGCGGTTGGCCTGGTTGAAGTCGATGAAGACGCGTTCGCCCCGCTCCTCTTTCCACCAGTTGGTGGTGACCTTGTCGGGAAGCCGCCGTTCCAGCTCCCGGCCGGCGGCGATGACGGCATGGCGCACGTCGAGGAACTCGTGCGTGGGTTCGATGGGGCAGAAGACGTGGATGCCGCGGTTGCCGCTCGTCTTCAGCCACGCCTCCAGCCCCGCCTCGCGGAGCACCTCACGGAGCTCCGGCGCCACCGCCGCGGCGTCGGCGAAGTCCGTGCCCGGCTGCGGGTCCAGGTCGATCCGCAGCTCGACGGGATTGTCGGTGTCGGCCGCGAGCGAGGCCCAGGGGTGGAAGACGACCGTGTTCATCTGGACGGCCCACACGATCGCCGCCGCCTCGTCGAGAACGACCTGCGGATGCCGTCGCCCGCTGTTGTACGTGCACATGACCTGGTGCACGTAGTCGGGGGCCCCCTTGGGCGGGTTCTTGGAGAAGAAGCGCTCGCCGTCGACGGTGTCGGGGAACCGCTCCAGCGAGACCGGGCGATGACCGTTCGCGCGCAGGAAGGGCTCGGCGACGGCGATGACGTACTCCGCCAGTTCGTGCTTGGTGATCCCGAGCTCGGGCCAGATGATGCGATTGGGGCTCGACAGCGACACGTCCCGGTCGCCGACGGTCAGGGTGATCCGCTCTGAGGCCATGGCACGACCCTAGATGCTGGGTCGCGCGGGCGACACCCCGACTCAGCCGGCGAGCGCGATGACCGGCGCGAGCTCGGTGCGGCCGAGTTCGATCCAGGGACCGGCCGGATCGACGACCACCCCCGTGATGTCCTCGTCGGAGGCGAGCGCCTTGCCCAGCTGCTCGGCGGTCAGCGGAAGCGGACGGTCGCCACGACCGAGCGCGATCACCTCGAGCGGGTGGGAGAACACCTCGAGGCGACGACGCCCGTCGGAGGTCCGGGCTTCTGCGAGACCGATCCGACCGGACGGGTCGGCATTGCCCGCGACCCAGATCTTCGCGCGCGTCAGGGCCTCGGCCACGTCGATGGGCGTCTTGTCGGTGCGCTCGCTGACGAGCAGGGTCTTGAGGACGAACGTGGGATCACCCTCCTCGAGGGCCTTGGCGATCAGTTCCGACGGCAGGATCAGGCGCGCCCCGCGCGTCGCGTGATCGAGGAACAAGCCCGCGTACGGCCCGGCGACGACATTCTGGAACACGGTCGCGGCCGGCTGTCCGACCGCGGAGGTCGCGGCGTCGCCGTCTGCGCGCACGGAGTCCTGCAGCGCGGCGCCGCCGCTGAAGGCGAGGAGGAATCGCTTGTCCTCGATGGCGGTCACGGCCAGGGTCAGCCCCTGACCGTCGGCGATGAGGGCCTTCGCATCGCCCTGCACGCGCACGTACAGATGCCCCTGCAGGGCCTGCCGCATGACGTTCATGACATCGGTGTTCTGCGGCTTCTCCGGCAGGGCGGCCAGCGCCTGCTTCAGCACGGCGTTGTCGGGAAGTCCCGGCACGGTCTGCGTCCGCTCCGGCGGCTGCGCGGCGGGACGCGTCGTCGCGGGCACGGCGGCGGCCCTGCCGTAGGTCGAGAACGAGATGCCGACCTCGGGCACGATCTCCTCGGGCAGGGTGACGCCGGACGGAGCCGCCGCCTCGGTGGGGGCCGCAGCATCCTCCTGCCCGGTCGGGTCGTGCTCGTCGGACGCGCCACGACGCGAGAACAGTGCCATGCAGTCAGCCTATGTCAGCCGACCTTGGCGGTCGCCTTCGAGGTCCGCGTCACCGTGGCGTACCCGGACTTCTTCCCCGTGACCTTCACCGTGATGGTCTTGCCCTTCTGGGCTTTCGTGAGCGTCAGCGTCGATGCGGTCGCGCCCCGGATGGCGGTGCCGCCGGCGTACCAGCGGTAGGTGAACGTGGTGCCGCTCGTCCAGGTGCCGCGCGAGACCGACAGCTTCCTGCCGACCTTCACCGTGCCCGAGATCCGCGGAGTGGCCGTGACGAGCACCCCGGTGCGCACCGCGGCGGTCGCCGCGGACGTCTTCGACGCCGAGGCGTAGCCGGTGCGGGAGGCGGTGACCCGGACCGTGATCGTCTTGCCGCGCTGAGCGGCGCCGGGCGTGAACGTGCGGGATGTCGCACCGCTGATCGCCGCGCCGTTCGCCGACCAGCGGTAGGCGTAGGTCGTCCCGGTCGGCGCCGCGGAGGCGATGAGCTTCACGCCGACCTGCGCCGTGCCGGTGATCTTCGGCGTGGACACGGTGACGGGCGTGAGGGACAGCGTGGCCGAGATCGCCGGCGGGGTCGCACCCGCCGTCACCGTCACCGTCGTCGAGCTCGCCGACGACGCCGCATCCTTCCACCACTCGGGGAGGTAGGTACCAGGGCGTGCGGTCCGACCGAAGGCGATCCGGTACCTCCCCGCCGGCAGACCGCGCAGGGCGAAGGCGCCCGTCGACGTCGTGAGCACGGAGACGGGGAGCGCGGACTCGTCACTCACGGGGACCGCCTGCACCGAGACTCCCGCAAGAGCCGCGCTCGAGACGCCGACGACCTTTCCGGAGATCGTCTCGCCGAGGAGGGCATCGACACCGGTGACCGGCGTGGCCCCGATGGTCACGGCGGTGCTGGAGACGCACGTCTTCGCGCCGCTCCGCCACCGAGGCGTGTAGCCGATGGTCGCCTCGTCGCCGACGCGCACACGGTAGGTGCCGGCGGCGAGACCGGTCAGCCGGTAGGAGCCGTCCGCCTCCGTGCGGGCCGTCGCCGTCTGCACGGTCAGGTCGCAGCTCGCGGGATAGGCGTACACGGTCACGTCGCCCACTCCCCCGAACCCGCTCGTCGCCGTGCCCGAGATCGAGAGGCCGGGCTCGAGCTGCGCATCGACGCCGCGAGCGGCCGTGTGCGAGAGGGAGATCAGCGTCGCGTCCTCGCGCGTGCTCGCCCCGTCCCACCACTGGCCGGCGAGGTCCGACTCCGTCGGGGCGAGGAACTGCACGACGAACTCGCCGTCGAGCCCCGACACCTCGTACTCGCCGCCGTCGTTGGTGGTCGCGCGCGCGACCTCTCCGCCGCCTGCCGCCGGGTACACGATGACCTGCGACTGAGGGACGGGGTCGCCGTCAGGATCGGTCACCGTCCCCGACACCACTCCGGCCGTCTCGAGCTCGGCGTCGATGTCAGTGAGCGATGCGCCTTCGGCGACGGTGAGGAATGCGGTCGAGAACAGCCCGTAGGACGGATCGGGGGTGAACTGCACCCGGTACGTGCCGGGCCAGACGTCTTGGAGCACATAGTGCCCATCGGCATCTGTGATCGCATCGCCCGCCCAGGTGTCGCCGGTCTCAGTCTGCGCGAACAGCTCGACGCTCACGTCGGGGATCGGCGCGAGGGTGTCGTAGCCGGTCACCGTGCCCGACAGCGTGGCCGCAGCCTGCAGGGTGGCGTCGGCGATAGTAGTGCCGCCGTCGACGACGGTCAGCGACGTGGCGCCGGCCGCGGTCTTCGCGCCGTCGTACCACTCCGACAGCAGTGGGTTCGGCGGGGCGGTGTTGAAGAGCACGAGGTACTCTCCCGCCGCGAGACCCGTCACGACGTACTCGCCGTCGGCATCGGTGAGGACGGGCGGCAGTTCCGCGCCACCTGCGGTGAAGACCTCGACCGACAGACTGTCGACGGCCTGTCCCGCGCCGTCGAGCACGACGCCCCGGATCGAGCCGGTACCGGCAGCCGATGCCGCCGGCGCCGTGAGCGCCGCGGCGAGCACCACGGGCACCGCCAGCAGGGCGGCCGTCCATCGCAGCCGTGCACGCGTCGTCGTCATCGACTCATTCCCCCCAGGTCGTCGAGTGCGGGAACGGGGCGAACCGGGCGGGAGGTGAGTCCCGCCCGGTCCTGCCCCGGGTTTCCCGATGAACCGCCGGAGCCCCGTCCGGCGGTGGGTCTGTGGTGTTGTGTGGCTAGTTCTTGGCCTTGCGATACCCGGCGGCGACCGCTGCGGCCTCGGTGCGGAAGCACTCTTCCGGGTCTGTGACCTTGTAGGACCTGCCCGTCGGCACGTGGTAGATCCAGTCGCCGCTTGAGCTGTGGTTCCCCTTGATGGGCGCCCACGACGGGCAACTCCCGTCGGATGCCGGGGCGGTAGAGGACGGGTAGGTGACGGAAGTCGTCGCCGCCGACGTCCGCACCGCCGACACGTAGCCCGACTTCTTTCCCGTGACCTTCACGGTGAAACGCTTGCCCAGGTGCGAGGCCTTCACGGTGAAGGAGCTCTTGGTCGCGCCCGAGATCGCCTTGCCGTTGAGATACCACTGGTACGAGAAGGTCGTACCGGTCGTCCAGGTCCCCGTCTTGGCGACGAGCTTCTTGCCGACCTTCGCCGTACCCGAGATCGACGGCGTCGCCGTGGCGAGGACCTTGGCCGTCGCCTTCGAGGTCTTCGACACCGTGGCGTAGCCGGACTTCTTGCCGGTCACCGTCACCGTGATCGCCTTGCCCGCCTGGCTGCGGGTCACGGTGAACGTCGACCTCGTCGCGCCCGTGATCGCGGTGCCGTTCGCGTACCACCGGTACGAGAAGGTCGTCCCGGTCGTCCAGGTTCCGGTCTTCGCCGTGAGCTTCGACCCGATCCGCGCCGTGCCGGAGATCGCGGGCGTCGCGGCCGTCGCCACCCTCGCGGTCGACGTCGCGGTCTTCGACACGCTCGTGTAGCCGGACTTCTTGCCTGTGACCTGCACCGTGATGGTCTTCGCGCGCTGCGCCGTGGTGAGGGTGAAGGTCGACGCCGTCGCGCCCCGGATGGCGGTGCCGCTCGCGTACCACTGGTAGGAGAAGGCGGTCCCAGAGGTCCAGGTGCCGGGCTTCGCGGTCAGCTTCGAACCGACGGCGACGGTGCCCGAGACGGTGGGGGTCGCGGTGGTGAGGACCCCGGCGGCCACGGTCCCGATGGTGCCCGAGTCCTTGCCCTCCCACCGGTTCGGGTACTTCTCGCCCCACACGGTGACGGAGATGTCCGTGCCGCGGTGCGCGCTCGTCAGGGTGAGCGTCTTGCCGGATCCGACGTACTCGTCGTCCGCGTACCACTCGTACTCGAGCGAGGCGCGGGCGGCCTCCGGCCAGACGCCGGGTGTCGCGGTCAGCTTCTGACCGACCCGCAGGGTGCCCGTCGCATCGGGCCAGGAGTAGACGCCGTCGACCGTGTCGAGGTCGGCGTCGACCCCCGTCACGCTGTCGGTGGTGAGGACGACGTCGTCGCCGGTGTCGGAGGTGAGCCCGTCGTCCCACCACTCCTTCCACCACGACGACTCCACGCCCCCGGAGACGTCGGACCCCGAGATGTCGGTGAACGACACCCGGTAGGTGCCGGCGCCGAGACCGGTGATCGTGTAGTCGCCGTTGGTCGCGATGTCGTCGAAGGCGACGCTCTGCCAGCTGTCGTCGACCAGTTCGTAGGCCTCGGCGCGCCCCAGGCCGGCGGCGATGTAGCCGCCGTCGACCGTGCCCGAGATCGAGAGCTCGCCGGGCGCGGCGAGCGCTGCCGACGGTGCGGCGAGTGCGATCACCGAACCGATGAGTGCGGCGACGGTGACCGACGCCAGCGTGCGGACGCGGAAGCGAGTGCGCATGTGATTCCCCAGTGGCGCCGCCGTCGGGGGTCAACGGTCCGTCCGCCTCCGGCTGAGATTAGAGCATTCTCATAAAGAGCGGAAGAGGATATCCGGAATCCGCAGTCGCGGAATCCGGGGCCTACAGCTTCGCGATCGGCGCGATCTTGATGAGGAGCTTCTTCGGGCCCGCCGAATCGAAGCGCACGTGGGCGACGCGCTTGGCACCCTCCCCGGTCACCATGTCGACCCGTCCCTCGCCGAAGTCGTCGTGACGGATGCGGTCTCCGGGCGCGAGCTCCAGGTCGCCGTTGTCGCGGACCTTCGCCGGGATGCGGTTGGCGAACTTGGCGATGTCGCCCGCGGGCTTCTCGCGACGCGGCAGGGGCACGAGGTCGTCGCCGTAGCGGTTCCCGCCCCCACCGCCGCCGGGTCGGCGCGCGTTCAGCGCGCGGGACTGCATGCCGCCGCGGGAGTTGACATCGCCGGGCGACTGACGCCAGTCGATGAGCTCGTGCGGGATCTCCTGCAGGAAGCGGCTGGGCATCGCGACCGACACCTCGCCGAACTGCGCGCGCGTCATCGCCAGCGACAGGTGCAGCTTCTTGCGAGCGCGGGTGAGCGCGACGTAGAACAGCCGCCGCTCCTCCTGCGGGCCGCCGGGCTCGCCGGCCGAGATCCGGTGCGGGATGAGGTCCTCCTCGACGCCCGTGACGAACACCGCGTCGTACTCGAGACCTTTCGCGGTGTGCATCGTCATGAGCGACACCGTGCCCGATGCATCGTCGAGGTCGTCGGCATCGGAGACCAGCGCGACCTCGGTGAGGAAGTCGAGGATCGTGCCCTCGGGGTTGTTGCGGGCGAACTCCCGCGTGACGGCGAGGAGCTCGTCGAGGTTCTCGACCCGGGCCTCGTCCTGGGGGTCCTTCGAGATGCGGAGAGCGTCGTAGTAGCCGCTCTTGTTGAGCAGGAGCGAGAGCCCTTCGGTGACGGAGGTCGACGGCGCGATCTCGCCCGAGGACGGCAGCATGACCTCCGCGGCCTCGCTCAGCACGGCGTCCAGCCGTGCGATCGCCTGCTGGATCTTCGGCCCGACACCGAGCGCCGACGCGTTGGCGAGCGCATCGCGGAAGGTGATGCCCTCGTCGGCCGCGTAGCGCGAGATCGACGTCTCGGTCACGTCGCCGATCCCGCGACGCGGTCGATTGAGGATGCGGCGCACCGCGAGTTCGTCGGCGGGGTTGGCCACGGCGACGAGGTAGGCGAGGGCGTCCTTGATCTCGGCGCGGTCGTAGAACTTCGTGCCGCCCATGATCTTGTAGGGCACGGCCGAGCGGATGAGGATCTCCTCCAGCGCCCGGGACTGCGAGTTGGTCCGGTAGAAGACCGCCATCTCGCGGTACGGGACGCCGGCACGGTGGAGGGCCTCGACCTCGTCAGCGACGAACTGGGCCTCGTCGTGCTGCGAGTAGCCGGTGAAGCCGATGATGGGGTCGCCCGCGCCTACGTCGGTCCACAGCTTCTTGTCCTTGCGGTCGAAGTTGTTGCTGATGACCGCATTGGCCGCCGAGAGGATGTTCTGGGTGGAGCGGTAGTTCTGCTCCAGCAGCACGACGCGCGCCCCGGGGAAGTCGCGCTCGAACTCGGAGATGTTGCGGATGTCGGCCCCGCGGAACGCGTAGATCGACTGATCGGAGTCGCCGACCACCGTGAGCGAAGCGCCCTCGAGCTCGGGGGCGTCGACGGGGTCGAAGATCATCATCCCGCCGGACTCGAACGCGTCGGCGGCCTTGCCGACGACGGGCCGGGTGAGCTCGTGGATCAGCGAGTACTGCGCGTGGTTGGTGTCCTGGTACTCGTCGACGAGGATGTGCCGGAAGCGGCGCCGGTACACGTCCGCCACGTGCGGGAAGGCGCGGAAGAGATAGACGGTCTGCCCGATGAGGTCGTCGAAGTCGAAGGCGTTCGCCTTCTGGAGGGCGCGCTGGTAGTCGCTGAAGATCTCGGCGAACAGCCGCTCGGCCGGGTCACTGAGGTTCGCTTGGCGCGCGAAGGACTCGGCATCGGCCAGCTCGTTCTTCAGCTTCGAGATGCGCCCCTGCACCGAGGCGGGGGTGAGCCCGAACGCGTCGGCCTCGTGCTCCTTGACCAGCCGCTTGATGAGCGCGCGGGAGTCGGCCGAGTCGTAGATCGTGAAGTTCTTCGTGAAGCCGAACTGCTGAGCCTCGCGGCGGAGGATCCGCACGCACGCCGAGTGGAACGTGGAGATCCACATGCCCTGTGCCGCCTCGCCGACCAGGTGCTGCACACGCTCGCGCATCTCTCCGGCGGCCTTGTTGGTGAAGGTGATGGCGAGGATCTGGCTCGGCCACGCCTCGCGGTTGCGCAGGAGCGAGGCGATGCGATGCGTGAGCACGCGGGTCTTGCCCGACCCGGCGCCGGCGATGATCAGCAGCGCGGTGCCGCGGTAGGTGACCGCCTCGAGCTGCGGCGGGTTGAGCCCCTCGAGCAGGTCCTGATCGGCGCGGACGCCGGACGTTCCCCCCGTGCCCGGGCGCGGGGCGCCACCTCCGACGATGACGGGCTTGATCGGGTCGCTCATGACCCGTCAAGTCTAGGCTCGCACCCCGACACCGGACCGGTCGTCAGCGGTCTACACGTTTCCGGATGCGAACGACCGCGCGCGAAAGTGGCGCATGCTGCGGTCACTTGCGTGGGGATGCGGCCGATTGCGTCACTTTCGCGACCCGGGGCGTCCCGGGGATCGCACGGTCAGAGCAGGCGCCGCTCCGACGCCCACACGGTGAGCTCGTGGCGCGACGACAGCTGGAGCTTGCGCAGCACCGACGACACGTGCGTCTCGACCGTCTTGATCGAGATGAACAGCTCGGCGGCGACCTCCTTGTAGGCGTAGCCGCGCGCGATGAGCCGCATCACCTCCTGCTCCCGCGACGAGAGCCGGTCGAGCTCGTCGTCGACCACGGCGGTCTCCCCCGCGACGGCGCCGAACGCGTCGAGCACGAATCCCGCCAGCCGGGGCGAGAACACGGCGTCGCCCTCGGCGACCGCGTGCACCGCGCGGCTCACCTCCCCGCCGGACGAGCCCTTCGTGATGTAGCCGCGGGCGCCGGCGCGGATGACCCGCACGACATCCTCCGCGGCATCCGACACGCTGAGCGCGAGGAAGCGGGAGGCCGTCGTCGCGGAGCCCCGGATCACCGCCTCACCGCCCGAGGCCTCCGCGACGCCGGAGGCACCCGGGAGGTGCACGTCGAGCAGGACGACGTCGGGGGCGGTCGCGGCGATCACCGCGATCGCCGTGGCGACATCGGCGGCCTCGCCCACGACATCGACCGACGGGTCGAGATCTGCCCGCAGCCCCGAACGGAAGATCGAGTGATCGTCGACGATCACGACGCGCAGCGGCTCAGCCATGACGCGCGCCCTGGCGGCCGAGGGTCGGCGCGTACCGCAGGTGGACTTCAGTGCCGGCGCCGCCCGCACCCGACCGGATCACGGCCGAGCCGCCGATGCGGCGCATCCGCCCGATGATCGATTCGC
>Ga0307406_10000521_pt1 | contig 22113 bp, 20 predicted proteins | sample 322Cmetagenome_3_FD_203706 | JGI IMG/M metagenome (GOLD analysis project Ga0307406, IMG submission 203706) | Maize rhizosphere microbial communities from greenhouse at UC Davis, California, United States - 322HYB-C-2 | ecosystem: Host-associated > Plants > Roots > Rhizosphere > Soil | place...
CTCCGGACGTCAGGAGACTGAAGGGGATTACGGGCCCCCTCGTGACCGGGCGGAATCGGTTACATATTCGCGCCGTCCCCGCATCGCCCGACGCCCGCCTTGCGACCGTCGGACGGCAGCGGGGCGGGGAAGCGTCCCTCAACGACGAGTGAGGAAAGCGATGCAATCGGTAGAATACGACGCGATTGTCGTGGGGTCCGGCATCTCGGGAGGATGGGCCGCGAAGGAGCTCACCGAGAAGGGGTTGCGTGTTCTGCTGCTCGAGCGCGGCAAGAACATCGAGCACATCAAGGACTACGTGAACGCGACGAAGGGGCCGTGGGAATATCCCCATCGCGGCGGACACACGAAGGCGATGGAAGCCGACTACCCGGTGCTCAAGCGCGACTACCCGCTCAACGAGAAGAATCTCGATTGGTGGGCGAACGACAAGGAATCGCCGTACACCGAGGTCAAGCGATTCGACTGGTATCGCGGCTACCACGTCGGCGGGCGGTCGCTCATGTGGGGCCGGCAGAGCTATCGCTGGAGCGACTTCGACTTCGAGGCCAACGTCAAGGATGGTATCGCCATCGACTGGCCGATTCGTTATGCGGACGTCGCGCAGTGGTACGACTACGTCGAGAAGCACGCTGGCATCGCCGGCTCCATCGAGAAGCTGCCGCAGCTTCCGGACGGACAGTTCCAGCGGGCCATGCCGCTCAACTGTGGCGAGGAGCTGGTCGCTGGCCGCCTAACGAAGCTCTTCGACGGCAAGCGCCGCATCATCCCGGGCCGCACGGCGAACGCGACGCAGGCGCTCCCCGGCCGAAACGCCTGCCAGTATCGTAATGCTTGCTGGCTCGGCTGCCCGTTCGGCGGCTACTTCAGCACACAGTCGTCCACGCTCCCGGCCGCGATGAAGACGGGTAAGCTCACACTCAAGCCGTGGGCGATCGTCAGCGAGGTGCTGTTCGACAAGAACACGAAGCGGGCCACCGGCGTCCGCGTCATGGACGGCCTGAACAATCAGGTCACCGACTACAAGGCGAAGGTCATCTTCCTCTGCGCATCGACGCTGAATTCGACGTGGCTGCTCATGCGCTCGGCCACAGACGTGTGGCCCGGCGGACTTGGCTCGAGCTCGGGTGAGCTGGGCCACAACCTCATGGACCATCACTTCCGCGTTGGCGCGAGCGGCGATCTCGAGGGGATGGAGGACAAGTACTACTTCGGCCGGCGGCCCACGGGCTTCTACATCCCGCGCTACCGGAACCTGTTCGGCGAGAAGCGGCCGTACCTGCGCGGGTTCGGCTACCAGGGCGGCGCGAGCCGCGACGACTGGTCAAGCGCGGTGGCGGAGCTTGGCGTGGGCGGCGCGTTCAAGGACAAGGCGGCGCAGCCTGGACGGTGGGGGATTGGCGCGACGGCGTTCGGCGAGATGCTCCCGAACCACAAGAACATGGTCTCGATCGACGAGACAAAGAAGGACAAGTGGGGGATGCCGGTCCTCAAGATCGACTGTGCGACAGGCGAGAACGAGCGGCTGATGCGCAAGGACATGGCGAACGACATGGCCGAGATGCTCGAGGCCTGCGGCGCGAAGAAGGTGGAGACGTTCGACAACGAGTACTTCCCGGGCATGGGCATTCACGAGATGGGCACGGCGCGGATGGGCAAGGATCCCAAGACGTCGGTGCTCAACTCGCACAATCAGGTGTGGGACGCGCCTAACGTGTTCGTCACGGACGGCTCCTGCATGGTGTCGACGGCGTGTCCGAACCCGTCGCTGACGTACATGGCGTTGACGGCGCGGGCCGCCGACTTCGCCGTGAACGAGCTCAATCGCCGCAACCTTTGATCGGAGCGCCGACCATGACCAACGACGAGATCATCAACCGAATCAATCGGCGCGAGGCGATTCAGCGGGTCACCGCCATGCTTGGCGGCCTGACGCTGATCGGCGGCTCGAGCCTGATTACCGCGTGCGAGAAGGCACAGGAGCGTACCGCCGACACTGCGAAAGCTGCCGCCGCGGGCCCGCAGCAGCCCATCGGCGAGTTCAGCGTGCAGGACATCGCGTACCTCGACGAGATCGCCGACACGATCCTGCCGACGACGCAGGCATCGCCGGGCGCCAAGGCCGCCAAGACCGGCGCCTTCATGGCGCTCATGGTGACGGACACGTACGACCCCGACGACCAGAAGACCTTCCGGGCCGGCATGCAGACGCTCGACGAGGCGAGCAAGAAGGCGAACAACGGCGCCGGTTTCATGGCCGCGACGCCCGAGCAGCGCCTAACGCTGCTCACCGCGATCGACAAGGAAGCGAAAGAGCACATGGACGCCCGGGACGCGGCGAAAAAGGCGACGGGGAAGGGCAAGACGGAGGCTGAGAAGAAGGCGGCCAAGGTACTTCCGGATCAACGGAAGGAGGCTGCACCGGGCGCTGACGTCGGCGCTGCCTCGGCCATCACCGCCGACACGCCACCCCACTACTTCCGCCAGATGAAGGAGCTCGCGATGCTCGGCTTCTTCACGTCGGAGATCGGCTGCAAGCAGGCGCTGCGCTATGCCGAGTCGCCGGGGCGTTTCGACCCGTGCGTGCCGTACAAGCCGGGGGAGAAAGCCTGGGCCCCGCATGCCTGAGGAGCCGTCGAAGAACAGCGAGAGCGTGACGCGCGTTTCCACGCTCGAGCTGTTCTTCGACCTTGTGTTCGTCTTCGCCATCACACAGGTCTCGCACCTGTTCGGCGAGGCCCACCGCGCGCTCGATCTCGTGCGCGCGGTTCTCGTTCTGGCGGTCGTGTGGTGGATGTACGCCGGCTACGCGTGGCTCACGAGCAATGTGGGCACCGACCGCTTCGTCGTGCGGCTGTTGCTCGTCTGTGCGATGGCGGGGTTTCTCATCATTGCGGTCCGCATCCCCGCCGTGGCCGAACATCACGGCGTCGCGTTCGGCGTCGCCTACCTCACGGTCGTCCTCATTCACGCCGCGCTCTTCACCCACGCGCCGAATTCCTCCGCGCGAGCGATCCTCGGCGTCCTCCCGTTCAACCTCTTGCTCGGAATCGCGGTTCTCGCGTCAGGGATCGTTAGCGAGACGTGGAACTGGATCCCGTGGGTCATCGCCGCGGTCGCGATCCTCGTCGCCACGTGGGCGAGGCGCGAGAGCGAGTTCCAGCTGAGTCCCAGTCACTTCGTGGAGCGACACGGGCTCATTGTGCTCATCGCGCTCGGCGAATCCGTGGTCGCCATAGCAGCCGTCGCTACGGACATTCCCGTCGGGCGGTGGCTCGTCGCGTGGGTCGTGATCGGTCTCGCGCTCGCGGCGGCACTTTGGTGGAGCTACTTCGCCGGCGACGACGAACGCGCCGAGCACGCAATGCGACGGGCGAGCGGTGCCGATCGCAATCGTCTCGCCATCCAGGCCTACTATTACGCGCATCTCTTGATGATCGCCGGGATCATCATGGCAGCGGCCGGAGTGCACGAGGCGGTTGGACATCTCGAGCGGCCGGAGCACGCGAGCGTGTGGCTCGTTTCGGTGGGCGTTGCGGTGTACCTCCTGGGTGCAGGGGCCTTTCGATGGTTGCTGCACATCGGACCCGCCTGGCAGCGCTTCGTTGCTGGCGCGCTCGCGTTAGGCACGATGCCGATCGGCGAGTGGTCGGGCAGCTTCCCGCAGCTGGCGCTCGTGGTGGTGGTGCTCGCCGGGATGCTCGTGGTGGAGCATCGGCTCGTCCCGGTTCACAACGAGGGACACGCCGAAGTACACACCGAGACCGTGACCTAGCGCCTAGCCAAGGGGCGTGCGGACGGCCATCCTTCGAGGGAGAGGTACGTCACCGAAAATTCTTGCCGTTACCTCCGCCGGGCCTGTTACGTCACGGCTCAGGCAAGTTCGACTCCAACCTTCGTCTCCCCATGCGTTCCGCCAATCCCGCGCTCAAAGAAAAGACATTCTCCGGCATTCCTGCCGCGATCAACGAGCCCGCGATGACCTTGCAGGGCACGTCGACCAAGTCGCTCGTGCTCGTGCTGCTCACGGTGTTCTCGGCCAGCTTTACCTGGACGGCAGTGGCCGGCGGGAACGTTGGCATCCTTGGTCCGGCCGCGCTCATCGGCGGGATCGGCGGGTTCATCGTCGCGCTGATCACGATCTTCAAGCCGAACGTGTCGCCGTACACCGCGCCGATCTACGCGGCGCTCGAGGGGCTGTTGCTCGGTGCGCTGTCATCGCTGTACAACGCGAGGTTCGCAGGCCTGCCGCTCCAGGCGGTTCTGCTGACGTTCGGCGTGTTCATGGTCATGATGCTGGTCTATCGTCTCGGCATCATTCGCGCGACGGAGCGGTTCCGCATCGGCGTCGTCGCGGCGACGGGCGGCATCGCGGTGATGTATCTGCTGAGCTTCGTCCTCAGCTTCTTCGGTGTTCAGATGTCGTTCCTTCACGACTCGAGCCCGCTGTCGATCGGGATCAGCCTGGTGATCGTGGGTGTCGCTGCGTTGAACCTGATTCTCGACTTCGACTTCATCGAGCGTGGCGTCGCCAACCGCGCCCCGAAGTACATGGAATGGTATGGGGCGTTCGGCCTGCTCGTGACGCTGGTCTGGCTCTATCTGGAGATGCTGCGGCTGTTGGCGAAGCTGCAGGGTCGTCGCAACTGACCACACGCTCGGCGTCAGGCATCCAGAAGGGAGGGGAATTACGGATCAGAACGGAAACGCCTGATCTGACGGATCACTCCGACGGCATTCAGGACTCCTCGCTCTACGAGCCTGATTGAAGAATGGAAACGGCCCCGGGAAGCTCAGCTTCCCGGGGCGTTTCCGTTCAAACTCCCGGCTCTTGCGGAGCGCAGCTGTCACTGGCCGGGAGCGATCCGTCACATCAGCAGTTTCCGTTCTGATCCGTTCAGCCCCTCGTTCTGGATGCCGGCATTAGCGGGACTAGTCGTTCAACGCCGACATTGGACTCACGCGAGCCGCACGGCGAGCCGGGATGAGTGTCGCCACGAGCGCCACGCCTGCCAGCACGACCGCCACGAGCGCGATCACCATTGGATCCGCGGGCTGCACGCCGTACAACATCCCGCGAATGACGCGCGTCAAGCCGACGAGGCCCACGAGCCCCACCGCCAGGCCGATTCCCGTTATCTGCATCCCGTCTCGCACCACGAGGCCGAGGATGCTCCGCGTCGAGCTGCCTAACGCCATGCGGATGCCGATCTCACGACGCCGCTGCGACACCTGGTACGCCAGCACGCCGTAGATGCCGACCGCGGCGAGGAAGAGCGCCACGATCCCGAACACGAGACCGATCAGCATTGGCACACGGCGCGGCACGAGGGCCGAGTCCATGCGGTCGTTCATGGTCTGGACGCCGAAGACCGGAATCTCCCGATCCACCTCCGTGATCGCGTTCCGCACCGCGCCCGCCAATGACTCGAGATTCCGGTCAGCCCGCACCGCCAGCACCAATGAGCGTTCCGCGCCCTGCGTGTACGGGTAGTAATACACGCCCACCGGCGCGTCCTGCGGGGTCAGACCGGTGAGCCGGACGTCCTGCACCACGCCAATGACCGTAAGGAACTGCGTGTGTGGCGTGATCCTGTCGAGGTCGTTCGCGCTTGTTGGCCTGTACATCCGGCGACCGATGGGATCCTGGTTCGGCCAGAAGTGTTGCGCCAGCCGCTCGTCGACGATGACCACGAGCGGCGACGACGGCGTGTCGCGCTGGTCGAAGAAGCGTCCGCGCGCGAGGCGCATTCGCATGGACTCGAAGTACCCGGTCGTCACGGTAACCGAGTTCGGCGACACGAACGACTCGCCCTTCTTCGGCTGATAGCCCTCGGCGAAGATCACGCCGCTGTTGTAATCGCCGCCGAGTGGGATGGAGTTCGTGAAGCCGGCGGACGCTACACCCGGGAGCGAGCGAACGCGGTCGAGAATGCGCCCGGTGACATGGATCAGACCATTCGAATCGGCATAACGGAAACCCGGCAGGCTGACCGATGCGGTCACGACGCCCGAGGATTGAAAGCCGGGATCGATGCGCAGCACCGCCCGGAAGCTGGCCAGCAGGAGGCCGGCGCCGATCAACAGCACGAACGCGAGCGCGACCTGACTCGTTGCCAGCGCGCGTCGCAGCCGACCGGTCGCGCTGCCCACCGTGCCACCGCGACCACCTTCACGAAGTGCCTCGCCGAGGTTCGTGCGAGGGAGCTGCGACACGGGCACGAAGCCGGCGAGGACTCCGACCGCGATTGCGAGCGCGATCATCACCGCGACCGTCTGCCAGTCGAGACCGATCTCGTCGCCGCGCGGCAGCAGCTCGAGGTGCAGGGCGCCAACGGAGCGAAGAATCCACCACCCGGCCAGCGTCCCCAACACGCCGCCGGTGAGGGTCAGGACCGTCGTCTCGGTCATCAGCTGGCGCGCCAGCCTCGAGACCTCGGCGCCTAACGCGTGGCGCGTCGCGAGCTCACGCGCGCGGCCGGCTGAACGAACGAGGGTCAGGTTCGCCAGGTTGACGCCGCCGACGAGCAGCACGAGCAGCACGCCACCCCACAACAGGTAGAGTGTCGGTCGTACGTCGCGGGTGACATCATCGGCCAGTCGCGTCACGACGGTGCGGAAACCCGCGTCGCGGACGATCGTGGCCAATTGTGGGAAGCGTTGGTTGTTGCGCGCGTTCAGCGCGTCGATCTGCTGCTGCGCCTGCTCGATCGTCGCACCGGGCTTGAGGCGCGCGATGTTCGTCCAGTTGTTGCTGTGCCGGTATGCATCGCTCTTTACCTCGGCCGAGAAGGTGAGCGGAACCCATAGGTCGATGTCGTTCCACACGTAGCGGAAATCCTGAGCGAGAACGCCGACGACTCGGCGCGGAGTCCCGTCAACGCGAACATCCTTGCCGATGATCAATGGGTCGCCGCCGAACTGTCGCTGCCAGAAGCCATAGGAGAGGATGACGGGAGGGTTCGCTCCGAGTTCACCCTCTTCCGGCAGAAACGTTCGTCCGAGACTGGTGCGCGCCCGCAGCAGCGGAAAGAACGACGGCGTGACGCTGATGGCCGGTACCCGCTGTGCGCCGTCCCGGAGGCCGAGCGTTGGATTGGTGCGAATGTACAGCGCCTGGCTCTCGTAGACGGTCGTCTCACGGAGCCGGTCGAAGTAGTCCGGCACGCCCGCAGTGAAGGAGCCGGGGCCGGTCACCGAGTACCCCGCCTTCGGGTAGATGTTGGACATGAGCACGATGTGCTCGGGCTCCGGGAACGGCAGCGGCTTGAGCACCACCGAGCGCACGATGCTGAAGATGGCCGCATTCGCCGCGAGACAGACGACGAGCGTGAGCAGCGCCGTGGCCGTGAAGGTCCGGTCGCGCGAAAGGCTGCGTGCGGCCACGCGCGCGTCCCGTCCCAGATCCGCCAGTCGGGTCGCGAGGGATGAACGGTTCATCGAAGTCTCCGAAGCAGCGGGTCCAAAGTAGCGGGGGACGGTCGACCGAGCGACATTACCCCGTACGCGTGCCGCAGCGGTCCCGTTTCAGCGGCGAAGACGTTAGGCGCCATGCACTTATCGACCAGCAAGGACGTCACCCATGCGGGTAGCCGCCCTCTACGACATTCATGGTAACCTTCCCGCGCTCGAGGCAGTATTGGAGGACGTGTATACCGCTGCCGTCGATCTGATCATCGTCGGCGGGGATGCCGTCCTCGGACCGATGCCGCGCGAGACGCTCGAGTACCTGCTGGCCGCCCAGATCCCGGTCCAGTTCATTCAGGGAAACTGCGAGCGTGAGATGCTCACGCAGCTTGCCGGTGGCGATCCAACGAGTGTTCCCCCCGCCTTTCGCCAGATCATGCAGTGGGTGGGCGATCAGCTGAGCGCCGAGCAGCAGCGGCTGATCGCGTCGTGGCCCGTCGCCGTTCAGCTCGAGATTCCGGGGCTCGGCGACGTGATGTTCGTGCACGCGACCCCGCGCAGCGACACCGAGACATTCACACGTCAGACGCCCGAAGAGCTCCTGCTGCCGGTGTTCAGTGGCATCGACGTGTCCATGGTGATCTGCGGACACACGCACATGCAGTTCGATCGAACGATCGGCCGGATGCGGGTCCTCAATGCGGGGAGCGTGGGCATGCCGTTCGGCGAGCCGGGCGCATACTGGCTCGTTCTCGGCCCCAACGTCCAGCATCGACATACGCCGTTCGACCTTGCGCGTGCGGCTCGCCGCATTCGCGCGAGCGATTACCCTCAGGCGGAGGAGTTCGCGTCGCAAAACGTGCTCCGGCCGCCGTCGGAGGAGCGGATGCTCCAGGTTTTCGCCAAGGCGGAGCTACGGTAGACCACGGCTCGCCGCTCGCGCTCATCCGCGAGCGACTGGATCCCACGCCGCTTCGGCGTTCGAGCGTGCTGTCCGAGCGCGTTCGGGCCGATGTCCATCTCAAGCTCGAGGGCGAGCTGCCCACCGGGTCGTTCAAGGTGCGTGGGGCGTACTACGCCCTCTTGACCCACGCCCGGGAGAGCGAGGTGTCGGAGGTCGTCGCGGCGAGCACGGGCAATCACGGCGCGGCCGTCGCGTGGGCCGCTCGGGAGCTCGGGGTATCAGCCCAGGTGTTCGTGCCCGTTGGGGCCAACGTTGTGAAAGTCGGTCGGATCAAATCGCTCGGGGCGCGACTCACCGAGGTCGGTGCTGACATCGAGGACGCGAGACGCGCAGCGGAGTCGTACGCATCGCAGGCTCACGCGCTGCTGCTCGACGACGCGACCGACGCTCACGTGCCGATTGGCGCCGGGACGATCGGGCTCGAGCTGGTCGAGCAGCTCCGCGAGCTCGGTACGGTGTACGTGCCCGTCGGCGATTCCGCGCTCATCCGAGGCGTGGCGGCCGCGGTGAAAGCCCAGCGCCCTCACGTGCGTGTGGTGGGAGTGCAGGCGGCCGGGGCGCCATCGTACTACCGTTCGTGGAAGTCCGGCCGCGTGATGACGACCGAGACGGCCGATACGATCGCCGACGGCCTGGCGACCACCCGGCCCACCGAGGCGAACGTCATTGCCATGCTTGAGCTGGTGGACGAGATGGTGCTGGTGACCGAAGAGGAGATGCGCGACGCCATGCGCCTTCTCCTGGCGAGCGATGACGTGGTGGCCGAGCCGTCGGCGGCCGCGTCGGTGGCCGCCCTGCTGCAGGCCACCGGTGCGCACTCGCGCCCCGTGGTCGCGCTGATCACGGGGCGGAACGTCGCGCCCGAGCAGTCCTAGCCTTCGAGGATCCCAGCCGCTGGCGGCGCGTCGAGGAATCCACGAGCGCGACGCACGTGTCCAATCTTCGTACCAACGCCAGGAGGATCGATGAAAACTGCATTGCTACTGCTCGCGGCGGTCATGATGCTCGTGTCGCACCCTGTCGCGGCACAGTCCAAGTCGGCGCAGGCGAAGTCGGTCGCGGGGACGTGGAACGCGACGGTGACATTGCCTAACGGCGGCGGCGGAGCGCCGACCCTCACGTTCGCGGTGAAGGGCGACTCGGTCAGCGGGACCGTCAAACGTCCATCCGGCGAAGAGTTCCCACTCCGAGGCACGATCAAGGGCAAGGATCTCACCTACAGCTACTCCATTCCCGGAGACTCGCAGCAGATCCTGGTGACGGTGAAGGCGACGGTCATGGGCGATTCGCTCAGCGGCACGATGGACTTCGGCGGCCAGGCGACAGGGCAGCTCACCGCGAAACGCGCTAAGTGATCATGCCGCTTCGGATTCCTCGACGCGATCGGTGGCGGCGTTCGGGTGCTCACCGAGGAACTCGACCCACACCTTCTTGATTCGCGGATAGTGCTTCGTCGCCTCGACGAGGTCGAGGAAGCAGCCTAACGTGCGACCGAGCCGCTCGTGAACCGCGGTTTCCTTGAGCATGTCGCCCTCCCATGCCTGGTGCGCCTGGGCGAGCGAGAACATGTCCGGGTACACGCGCGTCCCGAGGTGCTCGAATGGAATGCGCAGTGCCCACAGCCCGCGATTGCCGCCGACCATGGACGGCGACGCGGACATGAGCAGCGCTTGCTTGCCGTTGAACGGCTGTGGTCGAAAGCGTGATGCCCAGTCGATCAGATTCTTGATCGCTCCCGGCATCGACGCGTTGTACTCCGGTGACGCGACGATCAGTGCGTCGGCGGCCTTCAGCCGCTCGCAGAAACGGTGCGCGCCAACCGGCGGGCCCGTCTCCACCTCGATGTCGTGGTCATAAAACGGGCAGTCGAAGTCGCCGACATTCGCGAGGTCGGACGTGCCCCCCTTCTCGGTGACGAGCCTGGCCGCGAACGCCGCGAGACGATTGTTGAGGGATGTGCTCGAGAGTGAAGCGCCGAGTACCAGCACGCGCAGGTCGCGGTCCGGGGTGCCCATGAGACCTCCATCGGGATTGCGCCGCTCGGATGCGGCTACGACGATCGTTGGTCCCGTCGATCGTGCACGGACCCTGCCAGCGGTTCGTACGGATTGCGGTCCTCCCCGGAATGGGCAGTCTTGTGAGGACGCCCGTACTCCACCCTCGGAGCAATCAATGCCGCTGTCCTACGCCTACACCGCCATCCCGGATCACGTCGTTCCGGCCGCAGCGGAACCGCTCCTTCAACCCGCGCTCGACACGTACGCGAGCGAAACGAACAAGGTCGCGTCGGTGTGGCGCGAGTTTCGGGATGAAGACCTCGTGTTTCGCCCGCATGACCGGGCGAGCACTGTCGGCGACATTCTCAAGCACCAACTCCTTTCGGAACGCCGCTTCTTCGGCGAGTTCCTCGGTGTACCAGAGCCGCCGCCGAAGGACGTGCTCCCACCGTTGATCGCCGTCCGGTCTGCCACCGACCGACTTGTCGCACTGGCGATGCCTCGGCTCGCCTTCCTCGCCGCCAAGCGCGCGGAGTGGTGGATGGAGCGCGTCGCGTTCTTCGACGTCGAGCGGGCGCGGGGGTGGATCTTCTGGCGTCGCGTGCTTCACACGGCGCACCACCGGACGCAGCTCACGGTGTATCTGCGCATGATGGGTCGTGCGGTGCCCGCCACCTACGGTCCCACGGCCGACGTGTTGTGGGAGGGCGCCGATGCAACGCATACGGTGGACGCGGCTGGCAGAAAGTAGCGACGTGGCTCAGTCGTAGCGCCGCGTGGTGTTCGGCTCTATGCGGGCGGCGCGAAAGGGAGGGAAAAGCCGGCGAGGAATGTCACGCTGGCAAGCGTGAGCATTGGGACAGCGATGGTCGCGCGGATCGGTCAATAGGGAATTATTGCCGCGTATAGAGATACTCCGCCATGTCGCGCGCATCGCGCTCGGAGATACCCAGCATGGGCATCGCCGTCTTCGGGTCGACGGCCGGAGGATCCATGATCCACTTCACGAGGTTCTCCGGCTGGTTCGGCAGCACGCCCGCAATGTAAACCCGCTGCGCGACTCCGTTCAGTGGTGGCCCCACCATGCCCTGTGCGGTCTCGATGCCGGGGATCGTATGGCAGGCGGCGCACCCATAGCGCTTGATCGCGATCGCGCCGCGCTCCGCGCTGCCACCCGCGACTACCGGCACCTTCGTGACATGCTTCGTGCACGCACCGATTCCCACGATGATGAGCAGTGGCGCGATTCGAACAGCTGTCATTGGATGCATGGATCGAGAAAGAGCGTCGGCAGCCACTGCGCGACGACCAGGATCGTGGAGATGCCGCACATCGTTAGGCCGAGGAGTGCGAAGAACCGCAGCGATGCGGCTTGCCCGCGGTCGTCGGACGCGCGTTGCCCGTCGTAGTGCTTCCACTGGCGCCACGAATACCACGCCGCGACTGCGATGAGGACCAGCATCACGAGCGTCGGTGCGTGCAGCAAGATCGGGGCACGCCGCAGGCACGATGGCGAGACGAGTGAATACGCGAGCTGTTGCTGCGCGAACGCCGCGATCGGCGGTCCGACGACGGAAAGCCACTGCAGCGTCACCTCTACCCAGCTCCGCGACTCCTGCCGCGAGCCATCCTGGTCAGTAGTGGTCATAGCGGCATTCATCGCGGGCTCAGGAACACGATCAGGAAGAGGGGGACCCACGTCGCCACGACGAAGTACCAGAAGAACGAGTTCTCCGTCACGTCGACGTAATGCCGCTCCTCAGGCTGAAGGAACAGACACAGGATCGCGAGGCCGGCGGTGTCGAAGATATCGAACAGCGCCATGTAACCGTGGGAGAACAGGATCGCCCAGGTGACCGACCCATATGCGTTCGTGTCCCACCGGACGTTGAGCGCGTAGCACTCGAAGTAGCGCATCACCAGGATCGCTGTGCCGAGGATCGCATGCAGCGTCAGTCCCGCAAACGTCGCCCACCGGTTCTTCGCACGCGCGGAGCGCGCCGCCCACCACGCGGGGATGATGCTTAGCGCCATGAGGGCGAGATTGATCGTCGGGGCGCGCAGCGACGGCAGGGGCGTGTGAAGGGGCGGCCAGTCGGGTGCCTCGTAGCGCAAGTAGAAGTACGCGAACACGGCGAGCACGAGCACGAATCCCTCGATCACCTCGCCACCGAGTGCCGCCCACCACGTAACGTTTGCGGGGCCGAAGACTTCGGTCGGCAGCGAGCTGACGTCGTGAGTCGCGCGCGCTCTCACGAGGCCATCTCCGGCTCTGCGCGTCGTTGCTTCTCCTCACGCAGGTTGCGCGCGTGCTGTCCGCGATCCGGCCACGCCCAGATGTAGAACGGAATGACGATCGCGAACGTGCCCACGACGACTCCCCACGGTGTGAAGATTCCGGCGGCCAGCATTCCGGCGATCACGACGGCCATGACGAGCGGGGCGTACGTCGGTTCGGGCATCTCGTGCCGGTACACCGGCCTCGTGTCCATCATCGACGTGACCAGCACCTCGGGGCGGTCCGTGTGGAGACCGGTGACCACGGGCACCTCACCGTCGTACGCCCAGAGCCCATCCCGGCTCGTGACGACGGGGGTGTCGACGAAGTTGTACGGCGGCGGTGGCGACGTCGTGAGCCACTCGAGCGTGTCCGCCCCCCAAGGGTTTGCGCCGGCGTCTTCGCCGTGCCTAACGCTCCACAGCAGGTTCACCGCGAACATGGCCATCCCCGCGACGATGATGACGGCGCCGACCGTCGACACCAGATTGAGCGGCCCCCACCCCATCGCCTCACTATACGTGTAGATGCGACGGGTCATCCCCTCGAGCCCGAGGAGATGCTGGGGGAAGAACGTGACATTCACGCCGATGAGCAGGAGCCAGAAATGCCACTTCCCGAGGCGCTCGCTCATCAGTCGGCCGACAACCTTCGGATACCAGTAGTAGAAGGCACCGAAGAGCGGGAACAGCGCACCGCCGAGCAGCACGTAATGGAGGTGCGCGACGACGAAGTAGGTGTCGTGCGCCTGCGCATCGAACGGAACCGATGCCAGCATAACGCCGCTCAGTCCTCCGATCATGAACACGACAACGAAGCCCGCGACGAAGAGCAGGGGCGTCTTCCACACCGGGCGACCGAGCCAAAGCGTCGCGATCCAACAGAAAATCTGCACACCCGTTGGAATCGCGATCATCGTGCTCGCCGCCGTGAAGAACGACTGGCTGAGCATGTGCACCGATGTCGCGAACATGTGGTGCACCCAGAGCCCGAACCCGATGAACCCCGTCGTCAAGAGAGCCGCGACCATTACCGGGTAGCCGAACACCGGGCGTCGCGAGAAGGTGCCGACGATCTGTGAGACCATCCCGAGCGCTGGCAGGAAGATGATGTAGACCTCGGGGTGCCCGAAGAACCAGAACAGATGCTGATACAGCAGCGCGTCGCCACCCTCGGCGTGATTGAAGAAGTGCGTCGCGAGCAACCGATCTGCGCCGAGCATGATGCTGCCGGTTGCGACGGCGGGCATGGCGAACATGACCATTGCCGCCGTGATGAACTGCGCCCAGACGAACAGCGGGAGCCGCCTGAACGTCATGCCAGGCGCGCGCATCTTGAGCACCGTCATGACCATCTCAAGGGCCGCGATGAGCGCCGCGATCTCGGTGAACGTCACGAGTTGCGCCCAGACGTCTATGCGCTTGCCGTTCGCGAACTGCGGTCCCGTGAGCGGCGTGTACGACGTCCACCCGGCATCCGGGCCGGAGTTCATGGCGAAGAACGTGTACAGAAAGACGCCGCCGAGCAGGAACGTCCAGTAGCCGAGCGCGTTCAAGCGCGGGTACGCGACGTTTCGCGTGCCGATCATCAGCGGCACGAGGTAGATGCCAATGGCCGTCATGATTGGCACGGCGAACAGGAACATCATCGTCGTGCCGTGCATCGAGAAAACCTGATTGTACCGGTCCGGTCCGAGCAGCGTGTTGTCGGGCCGCGCGAGCTGCATGCGAAGCGCCGCGGCTTCGAGCCCGCCGAGAAGCAGGAACACGAGCGCCGTGACGATGTACCGCTTGCCAACGGTCTTGTGATTCACTGCTCGCACCCAACCCTTGAATCCTCGCTCCGGCTCCCAGGTCTCGTGGAGCGTTTTGCGATCCTCATCGTGGATCGCGGGTGGCAACGTCAGGGGGTCTGTACCGATCGTGGTCGCCATCAGCGCAGCGTGGACAGGTACGCGACGAGAGCCCGAAGGTCTTCGGGCGTGAGGGAGTTGGGCGGCATCTGCGCCCCCGGCTTGATCGTCTGGGGATCGGCGATCCAACCGGCCAGATACCCGGGCGTGTTAGGCAGCGTGCCGGCCGCGAGGCTGAGCCGGCTGCCGACGTGCGTGAGATTCGGTCCGACGAGCCCGCGCGCGAGCGTCGACGTCACCGTGTGGCAGAGGGCGCACGATCCGGACTCGAGCACGCCCTTGCCGCGTATCGCCAATGTGTCGTTGGGAGTGACGGCCGGTGTACGTTGACGAGCGATCCACGCATCGAACTGATCGCGGGGCTCGGCGACGACGTAGAGCGCCATCTTCGCGTGCTGGAGTCCGCAGAACTCGGCGCACTGTGAACGGTATACGCCTGGGCGATCGGCGCGAATCCAGGTCTCGGTGTGATGTCCCGGAATGAGGTCGCGCTTGCCGGCGAGGTTAGGCACCCAGAAACTGTGAATGACGTCGTGCGACTGCAGCTTGACGAGGACCGGCTGCCCTACCGGCAGGTGAATCTCATTCGCGAGTCGCACACGACGCTGTGGGATCGAGTCCTCGTATTCCACATCCCACCACCATTGGTGGCCAGTGACGCGGATGGTCAGCGCCGGCGACGTCGCGAGCCGCGTCAAGCCACGGGCGACTGCCAGGTCGGCCAACAGGACCACGAAGAGGACACCGACGGTGACCGCCCCAGCAATGACGACGACCCGCTTCGCTCTGGCCTCGCGGTCCCGCGAGCGCGTCTCGTCAGGCTCGAGCGGATGGGCCTGGCGCCGCCGTATAACGAGGAGCAATGCCGCGACGACGACCACGTACACGCCGGCCGAGATCCCGAGCATGAGATACCACAGCCCGTGCACCGAGCCGGCTTGCGGCCCGGCCGGATCGAGCGCCGATTGGTGGTCATAGCCGACGCACGAACTGGCCCAAAGGAGCAGCGCGATGGTTGCGTGATGGCGAAGTCTCACGGTCGCGGAGCACTGCGTGTTGGCTTTTCCGGCGAACGGATGGCGAGGTCGGGGCTCAGGTACATGTGGTCCTCGCGTGCCGAGCTGACCGTCGACCCGCCAAGCCCACTCAGCGACCGGACGTAGGCCACGAGCTGCCAGACCTGTTGGTTGTCCAACTTGTTCCGGAAGCTTGGCATGCCGTTCGGCCGACCTTCGACGATCGTCTTGAAGATCTGCGCCGGATCACTGCCGTAGATCCACTGTTCATCCATCAGTGCCGGGCCGATGCCGCCGCCTCCATGGAAGTGGCAGCCGACGCAGTTCATCTGATTGTAGAGACGTTGCCCGGTACCGATCGCGTACGCATTGTCGGCGTACTTCGTAACCGTGCTGTCGAAGGGCGGTCCACCGCCGGGCTGCAGTTCGCCGACGCGGATCGCCTCGGTGGGTGTGGCAGCGGGCGGCATCTCACGGAAGTCTCGGTTCTCTTGCTTGCATCCCGCGAGTGACAGCGCGACCGGCAATGCCGATATCGCCATGAACCTAACGCTCATGATACCGGTCCTCCTGCGAGCACCAGACGCGGCACGCCGTAGTGCTCGAGAATCTGGTCGATCTCGGCGCGCCGGCGCGTCAGGATCGAGTCGAGCGCCGCGCGGAACGTCGTGTCGCCTTTACGCACCCCGAGCGAGATGTCGAAAACGAACGGCAGGGAGGGGCCGTCCATTTGCGGTTGGACCGCTGTGAGTGTGAGCGGGACCGTCGAGCGGCGTGCCCAGTAGCCAGCCATCGGGCCCCACGCGATCGCGACATCGACCTCGCCGCGCGCGACTGCCTCGACGATCCGCGAAGGCGGGCTGTCCGTCGTATAGTCGCCGTAGACCGTATAGCCTTTGACGTTCCGAATGATCCCGCGCCGTGCGAGCGCGTGGGCCGGCGGCGTGTTCGCACCGTCATCGCCGATGAGCTGCACGCCAACCCGCACGCGGCGCAGCACCGAGTCATCGAACGACCGAACGACCACCCCACCGTCACGCCGTGTGACGAAGACGTAGGTCGAGCGGTAATACGGTGCGGTGCGAAGCACCATGTCCATCGTGGAGGGTACGCCCATGATGACGTCGCACGTTCCCTTCTTGAGCGTGTTCCGAACGAAGCCGCGACGCTGCGCCCACCAGGTATACTCGACCCGGGCATGGAGATCGCGAGCGATGAGGGAGGCGAGCCGGTTCTCGAAGCCTTCGGCGCGCTGGTTCGAGAAGGGCAGGTTGTTCGGGTCGGCGCACACGCGGAGCGTGCCTAACGATCCAACCGACGGCGCAGGGACGGCCGCGCGCGGGCCGGCGGCCGTTCCCATGGAGAACAGCACGGCGAGGCCGGCGGCGAGATTACGGGAGGGCGAAAACATACAGAATCCCGCCTTTCGTAGTCTTCTGAGGGAGGTCGCGCATCGCGTTCCCGAAGCCCAGCGCGATGCTCGAGTCGCGAGCGTCGAGGTCACCCACGACGATCGCGCCCGCCCAACCACCCACGCCCGCGAGCACGGCCACGTATTGCTTGCCGTCGGGTCCGCGGTACGTCATGGGCTGCCCGATGATCCCCGACCCAACCTTGAACTGCCACAGCGGGGCTCCGCTGCGCGCGTCAACCGCCTTGAACCAACCGTCCATCGTTCCGTAGAACGCGACGTCGCCTGCCGTGACGAGCGCGCCGCTCCACACGGGAAGATCTTCGTTGATGGACCACGCCGGCCGCCGATTGACCAGGTCCCACGCGAGGAACTCCCCGCGATGACCGCCGGCGGCCGCGTACATCTTCACGTTCTGGCCGACGTACGGCGTGCCGGCGATGTAGTTGGCCTCGACGTTCTCGACGTCCTCGCAGATGAGCTGGTGCGGGATGTAGAGGTAGCCGGTGCGCGGCGAGAACGCCGACGGCTGCCAGTCCTTCATCCCCGGTGCGGCCGGACAGATCTCCCGTACGGTCTTGCCCGTCTCGGGATGCTTGGCCGCGTTCGGAATCGGTCGGCCACGCTGGAGATCGAATCCGGTGTAAACCGTGATCGGGCCATACGGGTCGGCGGAGAGGACCTCGCCCGTCTGCCGATCGATGATGTACAGAAAGCCGTTCCGCTCCGGGCGCACGGCCACCTTTCGCAACCGGCCGCCGATCGTTAGGTCGAGCAGGACCAGCTCGTTCACGCTGTCGTAGTCGAACAGGTCGTGCGGCGACGTGGGAAGGAACCAGACGGCTTCGCCCGTGTCGACGTCGCGGGCGAAGATTCCGGCCGTCCAGAAGTTGTCGCCGGGGCGCTGGTCAGCGTTCCACGGGCCGGGATTCGCCGTCCCGTAGTAGATCAGGTTCAGCGCCGGATCATAGGTGACCCATCCCCAGACGCCGCCGCCGCCGATTTTCCACGCTTCGCCGGGCCAGCTCTGCACCCCGAGATCGCGTCCGCGTTCGGTCGCGTAGAACGGCTTGAAGCGTGGGCCGATGAGCACGGACGAGTCGGGCCCCGTGTGAAAGGCTCGCCACGCGAGCGTGCCGTCGGCGAGGTTCAGCGCCGCTATCCACCCACGAATGCCGAACTCGCTGCCGCTCACGCCCACCAGGACCTTGTTCTTGGCGACGAGCGGGGCCATCGTTAGGCTCTCGCCCAGATTGATGTTCGCAATCGTGGTGCGCCAGACTTCCTTGCCGTCGTTCGCGTTCACGGCGATCGTCTGCCCGTCGAGCGTGTTGAAAACGATCTTCCCGTCGGCGTAGCTGGCGCCGCGGTTGACGACATCACAGCACGCCACGCCCTGGGCGGCGGCTTTCGGCTGGGGCTTGAAGACCCACTTGGTCGGGGCGCCCGGCTTCGTCAGGTCGAGCGCGAACAGGATGTTCGGGTAGGGCGTCACGATGTACATCGTCGAGCCCACCACGAGTGGCGCTGCCTCGTGTCCTTTATCTATTCCGGTCGAGAATGTGATCGTCGGACGGAGGTTCCGAACATTCTCGCGGTTGATCTCGGCGAGCTGGCTGAATCGCGTGCCGGCGAAGTCCTTCCCTGGGCGGACCCACTGGCCGTCGTCCGGCTCGGGCGTCGCCGAGATCCCTAGCGAGGTCGCCGGCGGTGTGACCGCGGTCGTTCGCGCGGCCGCTTCTCCGGCTGCCTGTCCGCGCTCGGGCTGTCGTGAGCAGCCGAGCATCCATGCGGCGAGCCACGCTACGCCCCAACTCGTCACGGTCTGTGTGAGGCGAGCCGGGCAACGTCGCCGCCGACCCGTGCTTGATGCTTCCATTGCGATCCGATGACCCGCGCCCGGACGCGCGGCGTTGGTTGGGTCACAAACCTTTTGACAAAGGATCCAATGTGCAGAAAGTGTACCGATGCTATTGCGCAGGCCGGCGTCACCATATATTCTCGACATTGTCTATCAAATGAGCGACCATGCTCGGAGAGCTCGAACAGATCGTCCTCCTCGCCGTCCTGCGCGTTGGCGACGCGGCGTACGGTGTTCCCGTGCACGATGAGATCGTTCGCCTCGCGCGGCGCGATCTCGCCCTCGGCACTGTCTACAAAACGCTGTCGCGGCTGGAAGAGAAGGGATTCGTCCGGTCATTTGAGGGCGACCCGACTCCACAGCGCGGCGGGCGACGGACGCGGTGCTTTGCGGTGACCACGGCGGGCCGCCGATCGCTCGAGTCGTCGCTCGCGACGCTCCGTCGCATGGCAGTCGGCCTCGACGTGGGACTCGAGCCCACGTGATGCCATGAGCCGACCGGCGCCGCTTCCGTTCCGTCTGCTGGAACGATTTCTCCCTTCGTCCACCGCCGACGCGGTCGTGGGCGACCTCATGGAGCGCCAGCTGACTGGTGTGCGACTCTGGCGCGAAACGCTGGTCGCGATCTGGCACCTTCGCGATCGTGTCCCGAAAGAGGTGGAGCTCATGTCGTCATTTCTCTCCGACCTTCGGCTTGCGGCGCGCCTGCTGGCGCGCGCCCCGACCTTCACCGCAGCGGCCGTTCTCACACTCGGCATCGCGATCGGTGCAACGGTCGCCATTTTCAGCGTCGCGAACCCCGTGCTCATCCGGCCGCTGCCGTATCGCAACGCCGACCGGGTGATGGTCGTGTGGGAGCGGGACCGGGATGGCTCGCGCTCGACCGTTGGGTTCACCACGATCCGCGACTACGCCGACCGCGCCACGACCTTCGAACGCTCGGCCGCGTTAGGCGATTGGCAGCCGACGCTGTCCGAAGGCAACGAGCCCGAGCGGTTGCAGGGACTTCGTGTCTCGTCCACCTACTTCCGCACGCTTGGTGTGCAGCCGGCACTCGGCCGCGATTTTCGCGCGGACGAGGATGTGCCTGGCGCCCAGCGCGTCGTCATCATCGGGTACGCGCTCTGGCAGCGGCGGTTCGGTGGCGATCCGTCCATCATCGGCAAGCCCATCTCGATTGGCGGGACGCCCATGCCTGTCGTGGGCGTGATGCCCAAAGGGTTCGATGACGTCACGGCGCCCGGGGCGCAGATCTGGCGCATTCTCGGCTACGCCGTAACGGACCCCTACGCCTGCCGCACGTGCCGGCACCTCCGCATGATCGCCCGGCTTGCGCCCGGAGTGACGGTCGAGCGCGCCCAGACCGAGCTCACGAAGATCCACAAGGCGATCGCGGCCGAGCATCCGGAGGACTATGGTTCGCCCGATGCGCTGGTCGCGCCGCTGCAGCGGGAGGTCACGCTGCAGTACCGGCCGGCGCTGCTCGCGCTCGGCGCGGCGGTGGCGCTCATGCTCATCATCGCCATCGCGAACATGACGAATCTGCAACTCGCTCGGCTCGTTAGGCGGCAGGAGGAATTTGCGATCCGCACCGCCCTGGGCGCGAGCGCACCTCGTCTTGCCCGACAGCTGCTCACGGAGGCACTGCTCATCGGAGTGCTCGGCGGCCTCGCCGGGCTGGCCGTCGCCTGGGCCGTGATTCCCGCACTCGTCAGGCAGCTTCCTCCGCAGCTGCCGCGGCTCGGGGCGATTCACCTGGACCTGGCGGCGCTCGGCGTGATCGGGGCGATCGTCGTCGTGCTCACGGTGGTCGTGGGGCTCGCACCGCGTCGCGGGCGGCGCGTCTCGAACATCGCCGATGGCCTCCGTGCCGGGCGGCGCCTCACCGGGACGCCGCATTCCGCCGTGCGCGCCGGTCTCGTGGTGGCGGAGCTGGCATTCGCGCTCATGCTCCTCGTGGGTGCGGGGCTGCTGGCGCGGAGCGTCATTCGCCTGCTCGACGTGGACAAGGGCTTCGATGCCTCGAACCTCCTGACGCTCGAGTTCAACGCGGTTGGTCCACGGTACGACACCAACGAGGCCGTGTTCGCCTACCACGACAAGGTACGCGACGCCGTCCGCGCATTGCCGGGCGTGCTGAGCGTGGGGGTCGTGAATCAGCTGCCGTTAGGCGGGAACATCGACATGTATGGTGTCGAGGCGCAGGACAAGCCCGAGTCGGATCCCGCCAAGGTGCCGTCGGGGGATCGGTACGTCGTGTCGGTCGACTATCTGAACACGATGCGGATCCGCGTCGTGGAGGGTCGGGCGTTCACGCCGGCGGAGGAGCGCGACACGGTCAACCACGTTGCGCTGGTGAGCCAGGCGCTCGCGACGAGGCTGTGGCCCGGCGAGAGCGCGATCGGGAAACGGATCAGGATGGGCGGCCCCGAGCGTCCGTTCCGAACGATCATCGGCGTGACGGGGAACGTGCATCATGCAGGGCTCGACGCGACGCAGCTCAAACAGTTCTACGTTCCGGAACGGCAGTGGTTCGGTTCCGACGATCAGGAGATGCTGGTCGTGCGCACGCAGGGCAGCCCGACCGCGCTGGCGGGTGCCGTGCGTCGCGCGATCCAGCAGATCGATCCCGCGCAGCCGATCGTCAAGATCGCGGCGATGGAGGACGTCGTGGCGGCGTCCACGGCGCAGCGGCGCCTGGCGTTGACCTTGTTCACGTGCTTCGCGCTGGCGGCGCTGCTGCTGGCGGTGGCGGGGATCTATGGTGTGCTGGCGGGGAACGTCGCCGAGCGCACGCGCGAGATCGGGCTGCGTGCGGCGTTAGGTGCGACACCGGGCAACATCCTGCAGCTCGTGGTGGGGCAGGGCGTCCGCCTGGCGGTGATCGGATTAGCCGTGGGGCTGTTCGGCGCGTTCGCGCTGACCCGTTCGCTGCGGGCGCTGCTGTTCGGCGTGGGACCTAACGATCCGGCGACGATCGCGCTGGCCACCGGTGTGTTGTTGGCGGCGGCGCTGGCGGCGTGTCTCGTGCCCGCGCTGCGTGCGCTCCGAGTAGACCCGAGCCAGGCATTCCGGAGCGACTAGCCTTTTGATTAACCAAAGAAGTCACAGAGACACGAAGAACGACCAAGGCAAAACCATTGAACCGCAGAGTTGAAATGAGAAAGGCCTTCCTCCGGCCGGTCGCGGCGTAGTCGATAGATTGACTCGCCAAGCAAGGTGACCGTTATCGAGCGTTAGGCTCTTCAGCCGGAGGTCGGCCATGTC
>Ga0307406_10000522_pt1 | contig 22100 bp, 15 predicted proteins | sample 322Cmetagenome_3_FD_203706 | JGI IMG/M metagenome (GOLD analysis project Ga0307406, IMG submission 203706) | Maize rhizosphere microbial communities from greenhouse at UC Davis, California, United States - 322HYB-C-2 | ecosystem: Host-associated > Plants > Roots > Rhizosphere > Soil | place...
TGCAGAACTCCATGATGTTGACGCCATGCTGACCGAGCGCGGGGCCGATCGGCGGCGCCGGGTTGGCTGCACCGGCGTTGATCTGAAGCTTGATCAGGCCGGTCACCTTCTTCTTCGGTGCCATTCTCTTTCCTTTCATCGAACCGGATGCCGGAGCCCTTCGGCTTGGCGCTTCGCGCCTCGCTCAGGACGAGCATCCGTTTCTCCCACGGGCCCGGCATCTCCGGGTCGTGGTCGTCTGCGCGCACAGAAGCGTCGCACAAACCACACAAGTCTACCCGATGAGCGGGCGGGTCGCCGACCCGTCCCGGTCTGCGCAAGCCGCCCCCTTCTGCATGTCCACGAAGGGGCGGTTCGCACACGAAGGGGCTGGTCGCGCGCGCAGCCCTCAGGGAGACGGGAGGTCCCGGTAGAGCGCGGCCATCCGCTCGCCCAACTCCCGGAGGGCGGCGCGCACCTCCGTAGGCCCGTCGACCTCGGCGACGCCGGTCCAGCCGGCCAACTGCTCGGCGAGCGCTGCCACGCGGTGCGCGCTCACCTCCATCCGGACCCGTCCGGCAGCGTCCGGCGGCTCGTCGAGCATCCGCGCCTGCGCACCGAAGCGGTCGGCGAGGGCCTTGACGGCCCACTGCTCGACGTGAACGGTCGCCCGCGCGGCGCCGCGGAAGCTCTCGACCCGCTCGACCATGTCGGCCCAGGCCTGTGCCCGATCGAAGTCGGCCGGCACGCCCCCGCGCGCAGTGAGCACGCCGGCCTCCGCGATCCGGTCCGCTCGATAGGTGCGGAGACGAGTCCCGTCGGCGGCATCCGTCCCCTCGACGACCGGCGCGGCGAGGAGGTACCAGCGCGGTCCGCGGCTGCCCACCATCAGCGGCACGAGTCGAGACTCGGATTCCCCCGACGAACCCTCGTACCGCAATCGGACCAGGAAGCCTCCCGCGATCGCCCGCTGCAGCTCCGCCACGACCAGGGGAGGGGTGTCGTCTTCCGTGACGCCCCAGGGCGCCTCGCGCACCGTCGAGACCGCGACGCGCTGTGCGCCCTCCCGGAACGGCTCCGGAACCGCGCGGACGAGCTTCCGCATCGCGGCGCTTCTCTCCGGCGTCGCCGCTCCGCTCTGCGTGAGCGCCACCAGCAGCGAGTTCACCTCGCCCTGAGTGAGTCCGGTGAGATCGGTGCGCGCGCCGCCGATCAGTCGCCAGCCGCCCCCTCTCCCCCGTGTCGGGTAGATCGGGACGCCCGACATCGCGAGCGCCTCCAGGTCTCGCCGGGCCGTCGGCACGGAGACCTCGAGTTCTGCAGCGAGCTCGGATGCCGTCACCTGGGGGCGCCCCTGGAGGAAGAGGAGCGCCTGGATGAGGCGGTCGGCGCGCATCTCCGAACTCGATTCTGAAGTGATCATTCGGTGATCACTTCACCCGGAAGCATAGAAGAAACAGCCCCACCGATGAAGGAGAAGAACATGTTCCGTGGACTCGCCAATCTCAACCTCGTCGCCGATGACATGACCGCTGCCGTCGCTTGGTACGCCGAGGTCTTCGGCACTCCCCCGTACTTCGTCCGCCCCGAGCAGGGGCCCGTGCAGTATGCGGAGTGGCGCTTCGGCGACGACGAGGACGAGTTCGCCCTCATGGACGCCCGGTTCCGTCCGGCGCTCGCCCAGCCGGGCGGAGCGCTGATGAGCATCCACGTCGACGACGTCCGGGCGACGTTCGATCGGCTCATCGAGCTCGGCGCGACGGCGTTCGACCCGGTGACCCAACGCGGCGAAGGCTGGTGGTCGGCATCCGTCAGCGACCCGTTCGGCAACCTGCTCGGCCTCATCCAGAGCCCGCACTGGGCCGCCCAGCACGCCTGACCGCCGGTAGACGCGAGAACGGCCGCCCCCGAAAGGGGACGGCCGTTCTCGTGCGTCTGGTTCAGCGACTCCGTGGGGTCAGACCATCTTGGTGACCTGGTCGAACGACAGCTCGACCGGGGTCTCGCGCTCGAAGAGCGAGACGAGGACCGTGAGCTTGCCGCTCTCGGGCTTGATCTCGCTGATCGAACCGGGAAGACCCGCGAACGAGCCCTCCTTGATCGTGATGGTCTCGCCGACCTCGAAGTCGACCTCGGCCGGCAGCGGACGAGCGACGGCGACGCCGCCCTTCGACGCGATGTTCTTGGCAGTGGGGACGTCCTTGACCTCGACGAGGGACTTCAGCATGTTGAAGGCCTCTTCGAAGCGCAGCGGCGTCGGGTTGTGGGCGTTGCCCACGAAGCCGGTGACGCCCGGCGTGTGACGGACGACCGACCAGGTGTCCTCGGTGAGCTCCATGCGCACCAGCACATAGCCGGGGATGCGCACGCGCGTGACCATCTTGCGCTGGCCGTTCTTGATCTCGACGACGTCCTCCATCGGGACCTCGATCTGGTAGATCTCGTCCTCGACCTCGAGCGTCGACTTGCGCTGCTCGATGTTGGCCTTCACCTTGCGCTCGAAGCCGGCGTAGGAGTGGATGACGTACCACTTGCCGGGGAGCATGCGCAGGTCCAGGCGGAAGGCCTCGTACGGGTCCTCCTCGGCGTCGTCGTCCTCGTCGTCCTCGGACGGACGGTCGTCTTCGCCGTTCACGTCGGGGCCGTCGTAGGGGGTGACCTCGTCGGCCGCCGCAGCTTCCTGCTCTGCGGTCTCCTCTGCGACGGAATCGTTGAGGACCTCGGCCGCAGCCTCGGTCTCAGCCGTCTCGTCCAAGTTCAGAGCGTCGTTCACGATCGCGTCCGCCTCCGGGTCGTCGATGTCGATGTCGATGTCTTCCGTGCTGCCCTCGTCTTCGTCCTCGTCTTCGACGTGGACGGCGACGTGCTCGGCCGAGGTGACCGAGAGCTCTTCCGCGGCGAGGACGTTGCCCTCCTGGGCCTCGTCCTCCTCGCTGGACTGCTCTGCGGCGGTCGCCCAGTCGGCGTCGTCGGAATATCGTTCAGACACGTTGCTTCTTCTCCATAGCTGCGGCGTGAGCCGCGGGCGTCATCAGTCGGGGATTCCGAATACCCAGTGCGTCACGTACGCGAACAGAGTGTCCAAGCCGTAGACGATGCCCATGACGATCAGAACGAAGACGAGCACCACACCGGTGAACTTGAACAGCTCCTTGCGAGTCGGCGTGACGACCTTGCGCAGTTCGGAGATGACCTGACGGATGAACAGGGCGATGCCCCCGAAGAACCGGGAGAAGGGGTTGCCCTTCTTCTCACGGGTGGCGCCGGCCGCGACCAGCTCGCCGCGCGGTTCTTCCTGATCCATCCTGAATGTACCTTTCGTGTGTCAGCGTTGCGCTGACGCGCAGGGCGGACAGGAATCGAACCTGCAACCTGCGGTTTTGGAGACCGCTGCTCTGCCAATTGAGCTACCGCCCTAGAGGCCCGGGAGCCTCGGGGTGTTCTCCCCACTCTGCCACCGAACTGTGATCGGGAGATCCCAGGCACGGCGAAAGAATGCAGACAACAACTGCTCACCCAGCATACGGCATCCTCCGAGGGAAGCCGAACCGAGGAGGGCCCGGTGTTGTTGTTAGGCTCGGCGAGCGGATGCAGTGGGAGGGAGCGCCGGTGAGCGCTGATGTGCAGCAGTTCCAGGTGGACCTGCGCGGAGTCGTCGACCTGCTCAGCAGGCACATCTACTCCAGTCCTCGGGTGTATCTGCGCGAGCTCCTGCAGAACGCGCGCGATGCCATCACGGCCCGTCGCGAGGTCGACGGCGGAGGCGGCCGCATCCGGATCACCCCGCTGACCGCCGAGAACGGCGAGTTCGTCCTGCGCGACGACGGCGTCGGCCTGACGGCGTCCGAGGTCGCCGATCTCCTCGCCACCGTGGGACGGAGCTCGAAGCGCGACATCTTCGACCTGCCCCGCAGCGACTACCTCGGCCAGTTCGGGATCGGACTGCTCAGCTGCTTCATGGTCGCCGACACCATCGTCATCCGCTCCCGGAGTGCGAAGGGAGGCGCCTCGGTCGAGTGGACCGGCAGCGCCGACGGCACCTTCCAGGTCTCAGAGATCGATGAGGAGCTCCCCATCGGCACCAGCGTGCACCTCGTGCCGCGCTTCGACGCCGACGAGCTGCTTCGCCCCGCGGCCGTGCACGAGCTCGCGACGACGTTCGGCGAGTTCCTCCCCGTGCGGGTGACCGTCGACGCGCCCGGCGGCGACGTCGACATCACCAGGGATCCGCCCTTCCTCGACCCGGCCGACGACCTCGAGGCGGCCGTCATCTACGGACGGGACATGCTCAGCGCAGCTCCCCTCGACGTCATCGAGCTCGCCGAGTCCGCAACGGGAACCCGCGGCCTCGCCTACGTGCTCCCCTACGCGCCCCCGCCGGGCGCGCGTCAGGCGACACGGATGTACCTCGGACGGATGCTGCTCTCCGAGCGCGTCGACGACGTGCTGCCGGACTGGGCGTTCTTCGTGCGCGCGGTCGTCGACTCCACCGGACTCGCCCCCACCGCGAGCCGGGAGTCGCTGGTCGAGGACGCGGCGCTGGAGCGGGTCCGCGAGCAGCTCGGCGCCGGCATCCGCCGCTGGGTGCTGGAGCTCGGCCTGCGCGAACCACACCGTCTCGCCCAGTTCGTCGCGGTGCACGAGGTGGGCCTCAAGTCGCTCGTACGCCACGACGAGGAGCTCGCGCGCTTCATCACGCGCTGGCTGACCGTCGAGACCACGCACGGGACGATGCGGATCGGCGATCTCGTCGAGCGGTATCCGCACATCCGCTACGCCCAGAGCGTGGACGAGTTCCGCCAGGTCGCCGGCATCTCTCCCGCCGACGAGGTGCTCGTGAACGGCGGCTACTTGTACGACGCCGATCTGATCCGGATGCTGCCGGAACTCCACCCGCAGGTCTCGGTCGAGCAGGTCGACGTCACGGGAGAGCTCGACCGGCTCGATCCGCCGCCTCTCGACGACCGCGATGCCGCTGTGGCCCTCGAAGCCCGCGCCGGCGCCGTGCTCGCGGCATCCGACTGCTCGGTCGTCGTCCGCTCGATCGACCGCCCCGACCTCGCCGGCCTCTACGTCGCCGACCCCGAGGTGCTGCGCGCGATCGATCGCGGACGCACCAAGGGCGTCACCGGGGCGCTGTGGGGCGGCGTGCTCGACCGCATCGACCGGACGCTCTCGACGGCGCGCGAGGACGACCTCCGTGCCCGGCTGTGCTTGAACTGGTCGAACCGCGTGGTGCGCGCGCTCGTGCGGGTGCAGGACGACGCCGTGTTCACCCGCACCGTGCAGCTCCTGTACATCCAAGCCCTGCTCGCGGGCCATCATCCGCTCGGCGATGCCGACCGCGCGCTGATGACCAGCGCGCTCTCCGATCTCGTCTCGCTCTCGGCCGGCCTGGAAGGGGACTCGATCCCCTTCGGCGACGCCCACTGACATCTCCACCGAAAGGCACGTGCATGGCTCGTCCGAAGAAGCGCTTCCAGCAGCTCATCGAGGAGATCGACCGCACCCCGTGGGGCCCGGCGGAACAGGCGCTCGTCGCCGAGGCGGTGGCCCTGGCCGTCGAGCTCGGCGATGAGCGGCTCGAGTACGAGGCGCGCATGCGGCAGACGGCATCCGCCAACATGGGCGGCGCCACCGACGTCATGCTCAACTCGTTCGCGTGGTGCCTCGCCCACCACGACGCCGACCCGCAGCGCTTTCCCGCCGACATCGACAACGGCAGCGCCGACCTGATGTGGCAGTTCAAGTGGATGGCCTCGTCGCTGCGCTCCTCCCCCGCCTTCTCGCAGGAGCAGATCGCCGCCGTGCTCGACGACATGGAGTCGCACTACCGCGCCGCCGGCCTCGGACTGAGCGGCGTGCTCACGGCGCGCTTCGAGGATGCCTGGGATGCGGGACGCTTCGACGACGCCGAGACCCTGCGGGTGCAGCTCGAGGCCACCCCTCGCGACGAGCACAGCCACTGCGACGCCTGCGGCCGCAGCCAGTTCGCCGGCTTCTTCGCCGAGACGGACCGCGATGCCGACGCCATCCGCCTCGTCGAGGAGATGATCGAGGGCGGCTTCTCCTGCGGCGAGGAGCCGGAGCACGCGCTTTCGCGCGTGCTGCTTCCCTATCTGCGTGCAGGACGCCTCGACGACGCGAAGACCGCGCACCTGCGCAGCTACCGGCTGGCCAAGGACAACCCCGACAACCTGCGCATCGTCGCAGGCAACATCGTCTTCGCCGCGGTGACCGGCAACGAGGCCCGCGCACTCGCGATGGTCGAACGGCACATCGGGTGGCTGGCGCACGACGGGCTGAACGTCGACGCCCATTTCGCCGCACTCGCGGCCTTCGCGCTCGCGCTGGACCGGGTGACCGCCGCGGGGCATGGCGAGACTCCGGTGCGCGGCGCCGACGCCGCCTCCCTCGTCCCCCTGTTCGGCCCGCACGACGGCGCGTGGGGTGCAGCCGACCTGGCCGTATCCGCCTGGGCCGCCGCCGAGCGGATCGGCGCGGATTTCGATCAGCGCGACGGCACCGACGGTCACTCGCGCGCCCTGGCGCGGACGCGGGCGCTCGAGGCCGAGCAATACGACGTGCCGATCCGCTCCGACGCGTTCACCGCTCCAGCGCCGTCGGTCGCGCCGGTCGACGCCGAGGGCTGGTACGAGCGAGCGATGCAGCTCGCGCAGTTCGGTGCGGAGCACGAGATGCTCGAAGCCCTGCCGCGTGCACTCGAGGTCGAGGACCCCGCGAAGCTCGCACAGCTGCAGTCCATGCGTCTCGGGATCCTGATCGCCCTCGATCGCGCCGACGAGGCCGCTGAGCTGCTGCCCGAGCGTATCGCGGCCCTGCGCGCCGCCGGTCGGGATGAGCAGGCCGATCTGGAGGAGCGCCTGGGCCTCGCGACCTTCGGGCTGAACACTTCGGAGACGACCGCCGGGCTCGAGGAGGAGATCGCCGCGGCCGCCGCGCTCCCGGCGTGGTCGCGAGGCGATCTGGCGATCAGCCGTGCGTCTCTGCACCTGCAGGCCGATGAAGCGGATGCCGCGCTCGACCTCGCCGAAGTGGCAGCGCGGGCGTTCGCCGAAGCCGAGGACACGCGGCTGTCCAACACGACGACCCTGGTCGCGATCTCGGCGCTGCTGAGCAAGGGCGACGTCGAGGCGGCATCTTCGCTGCTCGATCGGTTCCTGGCGCAGGACGACCTGAGTGCCGGCCATCGGGCGCAGGCGCACCAGACCAGGGCGCGGGTTCGCGGAGCCGGCAGCGCCTATGTCGAGGGGGCCACCGACGCGGACGATTCCTGCCGGCTGCTCGCCGAGCTCGGTGCGACCCGCGCGCTGGCCGAGGCGCACCTGCTCGCGGGCGCGCTCTGGGAAGACGCCGACGAGCCGGAGAAGGCCGTGGCGCGCTATCGACTCGCGGCGCGCATCGGCGCCGAGGCCGGAGGCGACGCCACTGCGACGAACTTCCGGATGGCGCGCGCCATGCTGCGCGCCGGTGATGCCGTCGAAGCCGCGGAGCTGTTCGGCGAGGTGCTCCAGCAGGAGGAGCAGGCCGAGGTGTCCCCGGGTTCGCGAGCCATGACAGCGTCGATGCTGGCGCGTTCGCTGAGCGCCGCGGGCGAATTCGGCCAGGCGGTGGGCGCGCACGGCTACGCGTCCGAGCTGTTCGGCGAGGCCGAGGAGCACGCCGACCAGGCCATGGCGATGACGGAGCAGGCCAAGATCCTCGCCCGTTTCGACGAGAACGACGACGCGATCGCCCTCCTCGAGTCGGCGGCGGAGATCGTGCGGCAGGCGGAGGATGCCGCCGGGGCGCGCGCCGAAGTGCTGCACAGCCTCGGCCAGGCCTACGGCGGACGCGGCGACCAGCGCGCCTTCCGACTGTTCGACGAGGTCGCGACCCTGGCGCAGGAGCATGATGCCGGCTGGCTGCTGGCCGATGTGACCGACTCCCGCGGACGGGCTCTCGCCGAGCTCGGCCGGGTGGACGAGGCCGTCGCGGCGGCGCTCACGGCGGCAGACGGCTTCGCCGGACTCGGAGACAGCGGCGCCGCCGGAGGCTCGGAGCTCTTCGCCGCGCGCGTGCTCGCCGGGAACCAGCGCCCGGATGACGCGGTGCCCGTCTACCGCAGCGCGCTCGAGCACGGCGGAGAGATCCCTCAGCTGCGTCAGGTCGCGGCGCTCGAGCTCGGCGACGTGCTCGAGGCGCTCGGCCGGCACAGCGAGGCCGCCGAGGTGCGCGCGCTCACCGAGACCTGAGCGCCGCGGAGCTGTGGCGCCGGCTCAGAAGAGCTGGCGCCAGTTGGCCTTCGCGAGGTCGAGCAGCTCGTCGCCACGCCCCGACATGACCGTGCGGATCGCGTAGAGCGCGAATCCCTTGACCTGCGCGGCCTCGATCGCCGGCGGCATCGACAGCTCCTGCCTCTCGGTGACGACGTCGAGCAGGGCGGGCCCGTCGTGGTCGAGCACCTCGCGCACGGCATCCGGAAGGTCTTCACTGCGCTCGACGCGGCGCGCGAAGATGCCCATCGCCTCGGCGATCGCGGCGAAGCTGGGGTTCTCGAGGCCCGTTCCGTAGGTGACGAAGCCGGCGGCCTTCATCTCCAGCTCGACGAAGTTCAGCGAGGAGTTGTTCACGACGATCGTCTTCACGGGCAACTTGTTCTGCGTGAGCGTGAGGAGCTCGCCGAGCATCATCGAGAGTCCTCCGTCTCCGGCGAGAGCGACGACCTGACGGTCCGGATGCGCGACCTGCGCGCCGATCCCGTGCAGCAGGGCGTTCGCCATGGACCCATGGGTGAACGAGCCGACGAGACGGCGGTCCTCGGTCATCGAGAGGTAGCGGGCTGCCCACACGGTCGGCGATCCGACGTCGGCCGTGAAGATCGCATCATCGGCCGCGTACTCGTTCACGAGTCTGGCGAGGTACTGCGGGTGGATGGGGCGCTTGCCCTTCGCCGGCACCGCCAGCTCGTCGAGCTTCTTCCGCGTCTTGCGGTAGTGGGCGGTGGCGTCGTCGAGGTGACCGCGGTCGTCGCGCGTCGCCAGCCGGGGCAGCAGCGCCTCGGCCGTGGCGCGCACGTCGCCGACGAGACCGAGATCGAGCGGATGCCGCTTGCCGAGCTGTGCACCGCGGATGTCGACCTGGATGGTGGTGGCGTGATCCGGATAGAACTGCTCGTACGGGAAGTCGCTCCCCAGCACCAGGAGGGCGTCGGCCGCCTCCATCGCGCGGTAGCCCGAGGCGAAGCCGAGCAGCCCGGTCATCCCGACGTCGAACGGATTGTCGTACTCGATGAACTCCTTGCCGCGGAGCGCGTGCACGATCGGGGCCGCCAGCTTGTCGGCGAGGGCGATGACCTCGTCGTGCGCCCCCTCGACTCCCGCGCCGGCGAGGATCGTGACCTTCTTCGCGGCATTCAGCAGCGTCGCGGCCTTCTCGAGCTCGGCGCCGCTGGGGATGATCACCGGGCGGGCGCGCTCGATCACCACGGCGCGGTCGTCCGCGATCTCGGCGAGGGCGACGTCACCGGGGATGACGAGCACCGCGACGCCGCGCTGCTCGATGGCAGCGCGCATCGCGATCTCGAGCAGGCGGGGCATCTGCTGGGGGTCGGCGACGTACTCGACGTAGACGCTGCACTCGCGGAACAGCTCCTGCGGATGCGTCTCCTGGAAGTACCCGGTGCCGATCTCGGTCGTGGGGATCTGCGCCGCGATCGCGAGCACCGGCACGCGCGAGCGATTCGCGTCGAACAGCCCGTTGATGAGGTGAAGGTTGCCGGGACCGCAGGATCCGGCGACGACGGCGAGCTCGCCCGTCGTGGCGGCATCCGCTGCGGCGGCGAAGGCAGCGGCCTCCTCGTGCCGCACGTGCACCCAGCGGATCGTGCCGTCCTTGCGGAGCGCGTCCGTGAAGCCGTTGAGCGAGTCGCCCGGGATGCCGTAGACCCGATCGATCCCGTTGGCGTGCAGCGTCTTGACGATGTTCTCAGCGACATTGGCCATGCTTCGACCCTACGCCTGCGCAGCAGCCCTGGATCGGGTGTTGGCAGCGCGCACAAGACGAAGGAGGTCTCGCGTTCTGAAGGAGCGGATGCGGCATCCGCTCCTTCATGGCGCGAGATCTCCTTCAGGGCGTGCGCGCGGCACGGACCGCCGCTCAGCCGATGCGGATGAGCTTCTTGTTCACGAACTCGTCGGCGGCGAGGTGCCCCAGCTCACGGGCGGTACCGCTGCGCTTGATGCCGCCGAAGGGCAGCTCGGGGCTGTCTGCCAGCACGAGGTTGACGTAGACCATGCCGGCCTCGATCCTGTCGGCCACGCGCTCCGCCTGCTCGGCATCCGTCGTGAAGACGTAGGAGCCGAGACCGAAGGTCGTGTCGTTCGCCAGCGCGACCGCCGCGTCCTCGTCTGCCACCCGGTACACGACGGCAGCGGGACCGAAGAGCTCCTCGCGGTAGACGTTCATCGCCGGCGTGACGTCGGCGAGCACAGTCGGCGCGAAGAAGGCTCCGTCGCGCGTGCCGCCCGTGAGCAGGGTGGCTCCCTGCTCGACGGCCTGGTCGATCTGCTTCTGCAGGTTCTCGGCCGCGGTCTCGGACGACACCGGCCCGAGGACCGTGTCGTCGAGCATCGGATCGGACGCCTCGACGGCCCCCATCGCGGCGGTGAACTTCTCCACGAACGCGTCGTAGAGGCCGTCGACGATGATGAAGCGCTTGGCACCGTTGCACGCCTGGCCGTTGTTGTCGAGGCGCGCATCGACGCCGGCCTGGACAGTCGCGTCGAGGTCGTCGGTCGACAGCACGATGAACGGATCGGACCCGCCGAGCTCCAGCGCGACCTTCTTGAGGTTGCGCCCGGCGACTTCGGCGACAGCGGCACCCGCCCGCTCGGAGCCGGTGAGCGACACACCCTGCACGCGCGGGTCGGCGATCATCGTGGCGATCTGCTCGTTCGTGGCGAGCACGCTCTGGTACGCACCCTTCGGGAATCCGGCGTCGTGGTAGATCGCCTCGAGCGCCGTCGACGACTCGGGGCACTGCGGGGCGGGCTTCAGCAGGATGGTGTTGCCGACGATGAGGTTCGGCGCCGCGAACCGCACGATCTGGTACGCCGGGAAGTTCCACGGCATGATCCCGACGAGCGGCCCCAGCGACGAACGGCGGATGATCGCCGAGCCGTCTCCGAGGATCGCGATCGGCTGGTCGGCCATGATGGCCTCGGCCTGGTCGGCGTAGTACTCCGCGATGTCGGCGGCGAAGTCCACCTCGCCGAGGGCCGCCTCGCGCGGCTTGCCCATCTCGCGCACGAACACGTCGGCGAGCTCTTCCCGACGCTCGCGGTGCAGCTCGGCGGCGCGGCGGAGGAGCGCAGCACGCTCCGCGACGGTCGACGAACGCGACCAGTCGCGGTGCGCCTCGTCGGCGGCCGCGACGGCCTCGTCGATCTGCGCATCCGTGAAAGTGTCGAAGGACGCCAGCGTCTCTCCGGTGGCGGGGTTGATGACGGCGTAGTCGGTCATGTCGTGTCCTCTCAGGTGGGGGAAGGAGCGGGCCCGCAGACGTGCTCAGGGGCCCACTCCGTGTGTCAGGAGACGGGGATCAGCGTGTACTTCGTGGACAGGTACTCGTGGATGCCCTCGAAGCCGCCCTCGCGTCCGACGCCGGACTGCTTGACGCCGCCGAAGGGTGCTGCCGCGTTCGACACGACGCCCACGTTGAGGCCCATCATGCCGGTCTCCAGCTTGTCGATCATGCGCTGGCCGCGCTGCAGGTTCTCGGTGAAGACGTACGAGACGAGTCCGTACTCGGTGTCGTTCGCGAGGCGCACGGCCTCGTCCTCCGAGTCGAAGGTCGCGATCGCGAGGACCGGTCCGAAGATCTCCTCGCGGAGGATCGCCGATCCTGCCACGACATCGGTCAGCACGGTGGGCTCGTAGAACGTGCCGGTGCCCTCGACCGCCTTGCCGCCCGCGAGAAGCTTCGCCCCGCGGTCGACCGCGTCGCCGACAAGCTCGCCCGCCTTCGCGACGGCATCCGCATCGATGAGAGGTCCGATCGCGACGCCCTCCTCAGTGCCACGGCCGATCTTCATGGCGTTGACGCGCTCGGTCACCTTGCGGGCGAACTCCCCGGCGACGTCCTTGTGCACGATGAAGCGGTTCGCCGCCGTGCATGCCTGCCCGATGTTGCGGAACTTCGCCGCCAGCGCGCCCTCCACGGCCTTGTCCAGGTCGGCGTCCTCGAAGACGACGAACGGCGCGTTGCCGCCGAGTTCCATCGAGACCCGCAGCACGCCCTCGGCGGCCTGGGCGATGAGCTTGCGGCCGACCTCGGTCGATCCCGTGAACGAGAGCTTGCGCAGACGCGGGTCGGCGATGATGGGTGCCGACAGCGCGCTCGACTTCGAGGTCTGCACGACGTTGACGACGCCGGCGGGAAGGCCCGCCTCCTCCAGCAGCTTCGTGAAGAACATCGTCGTCAGGGGCGTCAGAGCCGGGGGCTTGATCACGACCGTGCATCCGGCGGCCAGCGCCGGCGCGATCTTGCGTGTCGCCATCGCGAACGGGAAGTTCCACGGCGTCACGAAGAACGACGGTCCGACCGGACGCTGCGACACGACCATGTGGCCGGTGCCCTCGGGGTTGATCCCGTAGCGACCGCTGATCCGCACGGCCTCCTCGCTGAACCAGCGCAGGAACTCGCCGCCGTAGCCGACCTCGCCGCGCGCCTCCGCGAGCGGCTTGCCCATCTCGAGCGTCATCAGCAGCGCCAGGTCCTCCTTGTGCACCTGCACCAGGTCGAACGCCCGGCGGAGGATCTCGCTGCGCACGCGCGGAGCGGTCGCCGCCCACGAGTCCTGCGCGGCGACAGCCGCGTCGAGCGCGCGCTTGCCGTCGGCGGGCGTCGCATCGGCGATGGTCCGGATGACGGCGCCGGTCGCGGGGTCCTGCACGTCGAAGGTGCCGCCGGTCTCGGCATCCGTCCACTCGCCGCCGATGAAGAGGCCGGTGGGGATGCTGTCGAGCAGCGCCTGCTCGGTCTGAGTGCTCATGGGTTCTCTTTCTGTGGGGAGGAGTGCGGGGTCAGCGACGGCGACGGCTCGGCGGAGCTTCCATGCCGAGGGTCTCGCCGCGGAAGAACGCCGGGCGTTTGATCCGCTGCCAGATCATGATGGCCACGCCGACGAGGATGATCGTGACGCCGAGGACGAACACGAGCCCGAGGCCGCCGATGCTCGATCCGCTGCCGTACTCCGGGTCCATCGAGTCGATCAGCGTGGTCACGAACAGCACGGCGAGGATGCCGCCGCCGACGAGCGGGAACAGGAATGTGAAGAAGAAGCTCCGCGCCGAGTCGAACCACTGCTTGCGGAAGTACCACACGCACGCGAACGCCGTGAGCCCGTAGTAGAAGCAGATCATCATGCCCAGCGACAGGATCGTGTCGGTGAGGACGTTCTCGCTCAGCAGACGCATGACGGCGTAGAACGCCGACGCCACGACGGCCGAGACGATCGTCGAGTACCCCGGTGTGAAGAACCGCGGACTCACCTTGGCGAACTGCTTCGGCAGCGCGCCGTAGTGCCCCATCGCGAGCAGGGTGCGCGCCGGTCCGACGGCGGTCGACTGCAGCGACGCGGCCGAACTCGACAGCACCGCGAGCGAGACGAGGAAGGCGAGCGGGCCGAGCACCGGATCCGACAGCGCGAAGAACACGTTCGCGGAGATGTCCTCGTTCGCGAGCCCCAGTGCACCCGTGCCCACACCGGCGAACATGATGAGGCCGATCGCCAGCAGCAGGTACAGGCTGACGACGACGATCACGGTGACCACCGCGGCGCGGCCGGGCGTGCGGTCGGGATCCTTGGTCTCCTCGTTCATGGTGAGGACGACGTCCCAGCCCCAGAAGATGAAGATCGACAGCGACAGCCCGGCGGCGAAGGCGCTGAACGACGGCACCTCGAACGGGTTGAACCACGCCCAGGAGAAGGCCGTGGGCTCCGGCGCCTCACCGGAGACGGCCTTGACGATCGCGACGACGGCGAAGATGACCAGCACGACCAGCTGGAAGCTCACCAGCACGTACTGGAACTTCTGCGTCGTCTGCATGTCGCGGTACGACACCAGCGTGGCGCCGAGCATGAACAGCAGGCACACGACCACGTTGATGATCGGGTTGAACGCGAGATCCGCGATCTCCGGGTTGCCGGTCAGCTGGGCGATCAGGAGGAAGAGGAACTCCACCGCGATACCGGCGAGGTTCGACAGCACGATCACGGTGGCGGCGATGAGGCCCCATCCGGTCATCCAGCCGATCCACGGCCCGAAGGCCCGCACGCCCCAGGTGAACGAGGTGCCGGAGTCGGGCATCACCCGGTTGAGCTCGCGGTATCCGAAAGCGGTCAGCAGCATCGGGATGAAACCGACCAGGATGATCGCCGGGACCTGCGTGCCGACCTCCGCGACCGTCGGCCCCAGCGAGGCCGTGAGCGTGTACGCCGGGGCGATCGTCGAGATGCCGATCACCACGGCGCCGACGACGCCGACGGCGCCTGCCCTCAGACCCTTCGTGGAGATGCCAGTCGTGACACCGGATTCGGGCTCCGTCGCCCGATTCGTGCTGCTCATCAGCGGACTCCTGCTTCGGCGCGGGTGCGCGGGACGACGATCATCGGAACGGGCAGCTCATGCAGCATCTTCGCTGCCGTGGAGCCCAGGAACAGCCGGCGCGGCTGGGCGAGCCGGCTGGAGCCGACGAGGACGACCTCGCCGGGGAGCCAGGAGAGGTGCGCGACGGCATCCTCCACGCTGTCGCCAGGTGCCTTCTCGACCACGGCGGTGCGGCCGTCGGGCAGCAGTTCCGAGGCGACCGCGAGAACCTCCTGCGAATGCTCGTCACCGACCACGCGGAGCGCGCCCGTGTCGAGGCCCGGCGGGACATCGAACGGCACGAGGGACACGAGCCGGAGGTCGACGCCGGTGTCGCCGGCGAGGGCCACCGCCTCGTCGAGCAGCGCGTCGGCGCCCGGACGGGTGCCGACGGCGGCCGTGACGCGCGGGATGACGTGATCGTCCTGCTGCGCCGAGCCCACCGGCGCGAGCGCGACGGGGATGGTCGACGAGTGCAGGAGCTCGGAGGCGACGCTGCCGAGTCGGTGCCGACCGAAGATGCCGCCTCCGGCTGCACCGACCACGATCACGCGTGCATCGAACTCCTCACCGGCGGCGATGAGCCCCTCGGCGAAGGATTCGGCGAAGCGCACATGCCCGTTGCGGGTGAGCTCCTGCGGCAGCCGGACGATCGCATCCGCGAGCCACTTCTTCGCCTGGCCGCGGATGTGCTCCTCGTAGGCGCGCTCCGGCGGGACCGCCGCGCTGCGCGTGCCCTCGTTCGGGAGCACGATCACGAGGTGCAGCGTCGCGCCGAGGCTGCGGGCGAGGCGGGCGCCGAGTGCTGCGGCATCCGCTCCGGTGTCCGTCGCGGTGTATCCGACGACGACCGAGCCGGTCATCAGACGGCGTCCTCGGCGGAGCCGGCGTCGCGGATCGCGTCCACGATGTTCGAGGCGGCGAGCTGGCCCATGCGGATCGCTCCGTCGACGTGCTGGTATCCGGCGCCCGCCAGGTCGCTGCAGGCGAAGTGGATCGGTCCGACCGGGGTGCGCAGGTCCGCGCCGTAGCGGTGCAGCCCGCCCATGTCGAAGCTCGCGGCGTAGGCGCCGCGGGTCCACTCCTCGCTGCCCCAGTCGCTCTCGTAGTAGACGACCGGGTTCTTGGCCTCGTCGCCGTAGTAGTGCGAGAGGGATTCGAGGATGCGCTCCTTGCGCTCCTCGGCCGAGAGCTCGAAGACACCGTCGGCGTTCGCGTCCGAGACGAAGCCGACGAGGGTGCCGCGCTCGTCGCCGTGGTTGGTGTTGTCGTACGCCTCGTGCACGAGCTCGTAGGGGCTGAACGCGGTGGCGCTCAAGCCGTCCTTCCGCCAGAACGGCGTCTCATAGACGGCATGCACCTTGATCACGAAGCCCATCGACAGATGCTGGTGCATCTGATGCTGGCGGCGTGGGAGCGGCGGGACGAACGAGATACGGCTGTAGAGCACGGGGGCGTGGGCGAGGATCGCGTAGCGGGCGCTGACCATGAGGTCGTCGGTCGTCGCCTTCACACCGTTCGGACCCCATTCGAGGCTCCGCACGGGCTGGTTCAGCAGCACGTCGTCGCCCAGACGCTCGGCGAGACGCTGCGGCACCTGCTGCAGACCGCCGACGACGCGCTTGTCGAGGATGAAGTCCGCGTCGACGAGGTTCGAGTACGAGCCGGCGGATGCTGCCATCAGCAGCGACTGCAGCAGCGAGAACGAGTGCGTGGGCTTGGTGAGCATCGCGGTGCCGGTGGCGAAGGCCAGGTTGCGCACGGCCTCGTCGTCGTCGGTCTGCGCGCGCAGCCAGGCGTCCCACGTGACGGTGTCCCATTCCTCGGCCTTGGCGTGCGCCCAGGGGCGATCCGGGTCGATCTCGGCGACCATGGCGTCCAGGCGCTCGGTGATCTCGGCGATCACGGCTTCCGTCTCGGGCGCCACGGGGAACATCTCGCCGGTGAAGCGGTGCGACTGGCCGTCGGGACCCACGTAGACGCTGTCGCCCTCGCGATATCGGCTGTACGTCTCGAGTCCCAGCTCCTCGATGGCATCCTTCAGCGCGTCCTGATCCGGAGAGACCCACTGGCCGCCGATCTCGAGCATCGCGCCCTCGATCACGTCGGTCCACAGCCGACCGCCGACGCGGTCCCGTGCTTCCAGCACGGCGACCGAGAGGCCGGCCTTGCGCAGGTCGTTCGCCGCCGTGAGCCCTGCGGCTCCGGCGCCGATGATCAGTACATCGCGGGTGATCTCAGCCATGTGCAACTCCTTCGTCGGGGGCATGAAGTGCCGGTCGCGACCCGCAATCCCCCGATCAGGGTCGCGACCGGACGTGTGGTGTCAGGCGGCGGCGAGGGCCGCTGCGACGACGTCGAGTCCTTCGTTCAGCAGATCGTCGCCGATCGCGAGCGGAGGCAGGAACCGGATGACGTTGCCGTACGTGCCGCAGGTGAGGACGATCACGCCCTGCGCGATGCAGGCCTTCGCGACGGCGGCCGTGAGAGCCGCATCCGGAGCGTTGGTCTCGGGGTCGACGAACTCGGCCGCGATCATGGCGCCGTGACCGCGCACCTCGCCGACGCGGGCGTCGCCCTGCTGGATCGCCGTGAGGCGGTCCGTGAGGATCGTGCCGATCTCGCGGGCGCGCTCGATCACGCCGTCGTTCTCGAAGACGTCGATCGCGGCGAGCGCCGCGGCACAGGCGATGGGGTTGCCGCCGTAGGTGCCGCCGAGGCCGCCGGAGTGCGAGGCGTCCATGATCTCGGCGCGTCCGGTGACGGCGGCGAGCGGCAGACCGCCGGCGATGCCCTTGGCCGTGGTGATGAGGTCGGGCTCGATGCCGAAGATCTCGCTCGCGAACATGTGGCCGGTCCGGGCGAAGCCGGTCTGCACCTCGTCGGCGATGAAGACCACGCCGTTCGCACGGCACCAGTCGACGATGGCGGGCAGGAAGCCCTCGGCGGGAACGATGAATCCGCCCTCGCCCTGGATCGGCTCGATGATGACCGCGGCGAGGTTGTCGGCGCCGATCTGCTTCTCGAGCTGGAGGATGACGCGGGCCGCCGCCTCGGGCCCCGCGAGGCCGTCGCGGAACGGGTACGACATCGGCGCACGGTAGACCTCGGGCGCGAACGGCCCGAAGCCGCTCTTGTACGGCATCGACTTGGCGGTGAGCGCCATGGTCAGGTTCGTGCGCCCGTGGTAGCCGTGGTCGAAGGCGACGACGGCCTGGCGGCCGGTGTGCTTGCGGGCGATCTTGATCGCGTTCTCGACCGCTTCGGCACCCGAGTTGAACAGGGCGCTCTTCTTGGCGAAGTCGCCGGGTGTGACCCGGTTCAACGCCTCGGCGACCTCGATGTACGACTCGTAGGGCGAGATCATGAAGCACGTGTGCGTGAACTGCGCTGCCTGCGCGGCGACGGCGGCGGCGACCTTCGGGTGCGCGTTGCCCACGGTGGTCACGGCGATGCCGGAGCCGAGGTCGATGAGCGAGTTGCCGTCCGCGTCCACGACGACGCCTCCGCCGGCGGCGACGGTCGCGACGGGAACGGTGTGGCCGACACCCGCGGCGACGGCATCCGCCTTGCGCGCGAGGATCTCGGCCGAGCGCGGCCCGGGAAGCGCGGTGACGAGGCGTCGCTCCTGAGGGAGCTCGGGTCCGCCGAGGGGAACTGCAACAGCTGCGGTGTCGAGGAGTGCCATGTTCGCGAGCGTACGGCGGCCGACGACACCGTCGCACTCGCCCGCTTGTACAATCTGGAGAGGCAGATCGCCGCACCGTACAACAGGAGCCACCATGGCCGCCGCCGAAGAGCCCACGCTGCGGGCCCTGCTGCGCCGTCGCGACCTCGGGCTCATCCTGGTCTCGCGTGAGGACGACCTCCCGGAGAGCGCGCTCGACCGTTCGCTGCGGTGGGTGCACAGCTCCGATCTCGAGGACCCCACGCCGTTCCTCTCCGAAGACCTGGCGCTGCTGACCACCGGCCGGCAGTTCGACGAGCAGGGCGACATCGACATGTACGTCGGGCGGCTCGCCGATCGCGGGGTGCTCGGACTCGGCTTCGGCACCGAGGTGCACCGCTCCGGCATCCCCGACGAGCTCATCCACGCCTGCGCCGCGCGCGGGATGCCGCTGTTCGAGGTGCCGTACCGCACACCGTTCATCGCCGTCGCCCGCGCGCACTCCGAGGCCATCGCCGCACAGGCCTATGCCCGCCGATCGTGGGCGCTTGACACGCAGCGCGCACTCGCCCTGGCCGCGCTCCGCCCGCACGGGCTCGACGCGACCATCGCGGAGCTCGGCCGGCGTCTCGACGTGTGGGCCGGGATGTTCGACGCCGCCGGAGCACTGCTCAGCTCGCATCCACGCGATGGGGTCGAACCGGACGTGCTCGACGACCTCGGCGAGCGCGTCATCGAGATCCTGACCCGCGGACTCGAGGCCGGCCAGTCGCTCACCATCGATCACCGCACCTTCACGCTCTTCACCGTCGGGCGGGGCGGACACCTCCGCGGCGTCATCGCGCTCGCGGTCGACGTGCTCGACGCGGAGGCGCGCTCGGTCGTGACGTCGGTCATAGCGATGGCGGGACTGGCCATGGAGCAGAGCGAGCAGCTCGCGCGGAGCCGCCGTCGGCTGCACGCCCAGCTGCTCGGCTCGCTCCTTGCCGACGACCCGGTATTGGCCAGGCGCGTCCTCGGCGGTCTCCCGCCCGCCCCGATGATCGTCGCGGTGGCGGCCGATGCGCCGGCCGGTCCGCTGACCGACTGGTGGGAACGGCACCGCGCCGAGCACGGCACGGCCTTCTTCCTCGCCGAGTCCGAGGACGGCGTGACGCTCTGCCTCTCCGTGAGCGACGAACACCTCCTCGATGAGATCGCCGTGCGTTTCGGCATCCGCGTCGGCGTCTCCGACCCGGACGGCTACGACGCTTTCTCGCGCGCGCACGCGCAGGCGCTCACGGCGCTCCGTCAGCAGGGCGAGCGCGGCGCGGTGAGGTACGCCGACACCGTCGGCTCGAGCATCCTCACGGCTCTCGCGACCGACGAGGCGCGCCTGGTGGCGGAGTCCCGGTTGGCACCGCTGCGCGAGCACGACGCGCGGACGGGCTCCGATCTCGAGCGCTCGCTGCGCACCTGGCTGGAGCACGACGCGCGCGCGGAGTCCGCCGCCACCGCGCTCGGCGTGCATCGGCACACCCTCCGCTCCCGCATCGCGCAGGCCGGCGGGATAGTCGGGATCGACCTGTCATCGTTCCCCGCGCGCGCCGAGCTCTGGACCCTGCTGCAGACCGCGCGGGACTGACCGCGAGCATCCGACGTCAGCGGGGCGCGTGCGCCTCGAGGAACTCGTACACGTCGGTCGTGTCGACCCCGGGGAAAGAACCCGTCGGCAGCGTCGCGAGCAGCGTGCGGGGAGTCTTCACGTTCGGCCACGAGTTCTCGCGCCAGCGCTCCTCGAGCTCGGCAGGCGCCTGCCGGCAGCACACCTCGACCGAGTGCTTCGACACACCTCGGTGGCCGGTGTCGCGCCCGACGAACCACTTCGTGTCGTCGAAGCGCACGCCAACGCTCACCGAGTGCAGACCCTCGCTCGACGCCTCGACCCTGGCCGTGCACCAGTACGTGCCGTTGCCGGTGTCGGTGTACTGGTAGTACGGGTTGAAGCGGTCGTCCTCGTCGAAGACGACGCGGCTCGTCCAGCGCCGGCAGCACATCTGCCCCTCGATCGCGCCCAGGCGATCCGTCGGGAAGTTCACGTCGTCGTTCTCGTACGCCTTCGTGATCGTGCCCGACTCGTGCACCTTGAGGAAGTGCACGGGGATGTCGAGGTGGCGCGTCGCGAGGTTGGTGAACCGGTGCGCAGCCGTCTCGTAGGAGACCGAGTACGCGTCGCGCAGATCCTCGATCGAGATGGAACGCCGTTCCTTGGCATCCTTCAGCGAGGGGACGACGTGCGCCTCGGGGATCAGGAGGGCGCCGGTCAGGTAGTTGGTCTCGACGCGCTGGCGAAGGAACTCCGCGTAGCTGCGGGGCTCGGAGTGACCGAGGATGCGGCTCGACAGCGCCTGGAGCACCGCGGTCCGGGCATCCCCCTTGGCGGGCACGCTGCTCGACAGGTAGAGGCGTCCGTGCGCGAGGTCGGCGACGCTGCGCGTCGTCTGCGGCAGATCGGGCGCGTAATGCAGAGTGAACCCCAGGTAGGCGGCGATCTCGGATGCCGTGCGCTGGGTCAGCGGACCGCCGGGGTGGCCGACCGCCGCCAGGATCTCCGACGCCTTCGTCTCCAGGTCGGCGAAGTGGTTGTCCTGCCGTCGCATGAGATGCCGCAGCTCGACGTTCGCCCGCCGCGCCTCCTCCGGCGTGGCCGCACGCTCGTCGCGCAGCCGGTCGATCTCGCCATGCAGGGCCAGGAGCGCTCGGAGCGCATCCGTCGGCACCGACTTCGCGATCCGGAACGGATCGATCCCGAGCGCTCGGAACGTCTGCCCCTTCATCGCACGCTCCAGAGCGATCTCGATGGCGCTGCGTTCGTCGAGCGGCTCGCCCTCGAGGAGCGCGTCGATCGTGACGCCGAGCGCCCGCGCGATGGCCTGCAGCTGCGTCAGCTTGGGCTCGCGCTTGCCGGTCTCGATCATCGACAGCTGACTCGGGGCGCGATCGACGGAGGCCGCGAGGTCTTCGAGCGTCAGCCCCCGCGCGGTACGCAGCTGGCGGATGCGCCGACCGATCGTGAGGGCGTCGGTGTCTTCCGCGTCGGAGACCGGGGTCCCGGAGCCTGTCGTAGGGGTCATGGCCGCGATTCTGTCACAGAAACAGAATTTTCGGCATTCTTCACCCCCGGATCGGTCCTCCGAGGTTCAGAACTTCACACAGAGTGGATGCCAAGCCACCCACTCTCATCGAGGAGACACCATGACGAACACCGCAGCAACCCCCGCACCTCGCCCCGCCGGACTGCGCGCCGGCGACCAGGTTCAGACGGCCGCGGAGCTCCGGGAGATCTGGGAGACCGACCCGCGCTGGGATGGCGTCGAGCGCACCTACACCGCGGAGGACGTCATCCGCATCCGCGGTTCCGTCCGCGAGGAGTCGACGCTCGCCCACCGCGGCGCCGAGAACCTATGGAACCTCCTGCACACCGAGGACTACGTGCGAGCGCTCGGCGCCTACACCGGCGGTCAGGCCGTGCAGCAGGTGCGGGCGGGCCTCAAGGCCATCTACCTCTCGGGCTGGCAGGTCGCGGCTGACGGCAATCTCGCGGGCCAGACCTATCCCGACCAGTCGCTGTACCCGGCGAACTCGGTGCCCGCGGTCGTCCGCCGCATCAACAACGCCCTGATCCGCCAGGACCAACTCGAGCACGCCGAGGCCCTCGCCGGCACGGGAGAGATCACCCAGGACTGGCTCGCCCCGATCGTCGCGGATGCCGAGGCCGGGTTCGGCGGCCCGCTGAACGCCTACGAGCTCGCCCAGTCGCTGA
>Ga0307406_10000523_pt1 | contig 22089 bp, 23 predicted proteins | sample 322Cmetagenome_3_FD_203706 | JGI IMG/M metagenome (GOLD analysis project Ga0307406, IMG submission 203706) | Maize rhizosphere microbial communities from greenhouse at UC Davis, California, United States - 322HYB-C-2 | ecosystem: Host-associated > Plants > Roots > Rhizosphere > Soil | place...
CATCCGTCCTGCCAGCAAGGAGTTCATCGCCGGGCTGCGCAAGGCCTCCGACGAGAATGACCTGATGCTGGTGTTCGACGAGGTCCAGTGCGGGGTGGCGCGCACCGGCTATCTCTACGCCTATGATTATTATGGCGTGGAGCCGGACATCATGGCTTCGGCCAAGGGAATCGGCGGCGGCTTTCCGCTTGGCGCTTGCCTGGCGACCGAGAAGGCGGCCGCGGGCATGGTTATCGGAACCCATGGCTCGACCTATGGCGGCAATCCCTTCGCGATGGCGGCGGGGCAGGCGGTGTTCGACGTCGTCGCCAACGAGGAGTTCCTGGCCCATGTGCGGACGATGGGCGAGCGGCTTCGCTCTGCGCTGGAGCAGATGATCCCGAATCACGACCATCTGTTCGAGAGCGTTCGCGGGCTCGGGCTGATGCTCGGCATCAAGATGAAGACCGACAGCCGCGCCTTCGTCGGCTATCTGCGCACCAAGGGTATCCTGACCGTGGCGGCGGGCGACAACGTCGTCCGCGTGCTTCCGCCGCTGAACATCGAGGAAGCCCATATCGCCGAATTCGTCGAAGGCCTGTCGGCCGCCGCCGCAGACTACGACGTCCCCGAAGCGGCCTGATGACCCGCCACTTCCTCAACCTGTCCGACGCGGGCGGGGAAGCCATCGCCCACATTTTGAACGAGGCGATGGAGAGGAAGGAGAAGCGGGCGGCCTGGCCCAAGGGCAAGGTCGACGAGGACCGGCCGCTGGATGGCGCGGTCCTGGCGATGATCTTCGAGAAGAGCTCGACGCGTACGCGCGTGAGCTTCGATCTCGCCATGCGGCAGCTCGGCGGGTCGGCGATCGTCCTGGACAGCAGCAACTCGCAGCTCGGGCGCGGGGAGACCATCGCCGACACGGCGCGCGTCCTGTCCCGCTTCGCCGATGCGATCATGATCCGCACCGATCATCACCAAAAGGCGGAGGAGCTGGCGCAACACGCCACCGTGCCGGTGATCAACGGGCTGACCGATCTTACCCACCCGTGCCAGATATTGGCCGATATGCAGACGGTGATCGAGCATCGCGCCAAGTTGGCGGGATCGCGCTGGGCGTGGCTCGGCGACGGCAATAACGTCTGCAACTCGCTGATCGAGGCGGCGGCGCTGATGCATTTCCAGTTGACTGTCGCGACGCCGAACCGGTTCGAACCCGATGTCAGCATGTGCGCCATGGCCAGCACCTGCGACGGCATTTTCTTCACCGAAAACCCGGTCGAGGCGGTCGAGGGCGCCGAGGTGGTCGTTACCGACACCTGGACCTCCATGGGCCAGGAGCATGACGAATATCGTCTCGAAGCCTTTGCGCCATTCCAGGTCGACGAGGCGATGCTGGCTCGTGCGGCACCGGGCGCGACCTTCCTCCATTGCCTGCCGGCGCATCGCGGCGAGGAAGTGACGGACGCCGTGATCGACGGCCCGCAGTCGGCCGTGTGGGACGAGGCGGAAAACCGCCTCCATGCGCAGAAGGCGCTGCTTCTGTGGTGCATGGGAAAGATCGCCTAGGTTGCGAATTGTCCGACTCGGTCCCATTTGGCCGCGATGAGTGAAATCTTGTTGAATGAGGATGTCGCGCTCGGCGTCACGGTGCCGGCGCGGCATGCGCGGGGGCGGGCGGCGCGCATTGGGCCCGCGCTGGATACGATCCTGGCCAACCACGGTTATCCGCCGGTCATCGAGCAGTTGCTGGCGGAAGCGTTGGTCCTGACCGCCCTGCTCGGTACGCTGCTTAAGGATCCGTCGGGGCAGCTCACGATCCAGGCGCAGACCGAGAACGGAATCGTCGACCTGCTGGTATGCGATTATATGGGCGGCGAGCTTCGCGGTTATGTGCGTCATAACGCCGATCGGCTGGCCGAGGCCGGGCCTCATCCGACGCTTTTTTCCTTGTTCGGCAAGGGCTATCTGGCGATCACCTTCGACCAGCCGGCGACGGATGAGCGCTATCAGGGGATCGTCCCGCTGGAGGGCGAGGGCCTGGGAGAGGCGGCCCAAAGCTATTTCACCCAGTCGGAGCAGATCCCGTCCATCGTCCGGCTCGCTGCCCGCAAGGACGAACGGGGCTGGGTCGCGGGCGGCCTGATGTTTCAGCACCTTCCCGAGGGCGAGGAGGGGCGCGACCGGATCCACACCCGGCTGGACCATCCCGAATGGCCTCATGTTGCCACGATGGTGGGATCGGTGAAAGCCGAAGAACTGACCGACCGCGAGCTGCCGCTAGACGATCTTATCTGGCGCCTGCTTCACGAGGAGGATGAGGTGCGGACGCTCGAGCCGGTGATGCTGTCGAAGGGCTGCCGGTGCAACCCTGACTATATCGCCTCGGTCATCGCCCGCTTCCCGCCAGAAGAGCGCGCGGAGATGATCGGCGATGACGGGATGATCCGGGTCGATTGCGCCTTTTGCGCGACCAGTTTCCCCATTGCGGCCGAAGCTGCCTGAGCCTACAAAAAGTTGCTTTTTGTTAAGTGCGGCGTGGTAAACGTAGCGTGATGAAGAATAGCGTTCGACTCGCCCTTTTGGGCCTGCTTCCCTTGACTGCGGCCGCGCTGGTTGCGGCGACGGCGCCGCGTGCCCTGCTCCCGGCGATGGGCGGGCTGTGGGAAGTCAGCCAGACGGCCGATGGCCATGGTGCCCAACGAATCTGCGTGCCGTCGCCGGTCATGCTCGCCCAGTTCGAGCATCGGAACGCCCGCTGCACGCGAACCGTCATCCGGGACGTCGGGACGCAGGCGGAGATCAGCTACACCTGCGCGGACGGCGGGTTCGGCCAGTCGAAGGTGACCTTGCTGACGCCCCGGACGATGCGGATCGATACGCAGGGCATTTCGGGCAATCTGCCGTTTCACTACCAGCTTCACGCCAGGCGCGTCGGCGATTGCGGCCGGTAAGGCGTCGTTAACCATAGCAGCGCTAAATGAGGGACGTGCCCTTCTTCGGCACGCTTTCCTCCCTTCGGGTTTCGACCCGACACCTGGGCCGCCCGCAAGGAGCGGCCCTATTTTTTTGGACGCGCCGGCACTAGATGGCCGCCAATATGAGCCGTCCTGACGAAAATAAGCCTAAAGCGGTGGTCCTCCTGTCGGGCGGGCTCGACTCGATGGTGTGCGCCGCGCTCGCCCGCGAGGCCGGGTATGAAGTGATGGCGCTGACGATCGACTATCACCAGCGCCACCGCGTCGAACTGGAAGCGGCCAAGGCTATCGCGGACCAGCTGGCCGATCGGCACATCATCCTTCCACTCGATCTCAGCGCATTCGGCGGGTCCGCGCTGACCAGCGATATCGCGGTGCCCAAGGATGGGGTGGGCGAGGGGATTCCGGTCACCTACGTCCCTGCGAGGAATACGGTGTTCCTGAGCCTCGCCCTTGCATGGGCCGAGGCGGCTGGGGCGCATGACCTGTTCGTCGGCGTCAATGCGCTCGATTATTCGGGTTATCCCGATTGCCGGCCCGATTTCATCGAGGCGTTCGAGGCCCTGGCCAACAAGGCGACCAGGGCGGGGGTCGAGGGCGACGGCTTCACCATCCATGCGCCGCTTCAGCACATGACCAAGGCCGACATCGCCCGTGAGGCGGCTCGGCTGGGGCTGGACGCGGCGATGAGCCACAGTTGCTATGACCCGGCGCCGGACGGCGGGGCCTGCGGGCTGTGCGACGCGTGCAGGCTGAGGGCCAAGGGGTTCGAGGAAGCGGGGCTGGCCGATCCAACCCGCTACGCAACGGCATGAGCTATGCGGTCAAGGAAGCGTTCCTGACGCTGCAGGGCGAGGGCGTGCAGGCGGGAAGCCGAGCGGTGTTCCTGCGCTTTGCGGGCTGCAACTTGTGGAGCGGGCGCGAGCAGGATCGCGCCACGGCGCAGTGCAATTTCTGCGATACGGATTTTGTTGGGACCGACGGACGCGGCGGCGGCAAGTTCGCTTCGGCTGCCGATCTGGCCGGCCATATCGAAAGCTTATGGGGTGAAGGCGGTGAGCGGCGGCTGGTCGTGGTGACCGGCGGCGAGCCGATGCTGCAGCTCGATACGGCCTTGATCGACGAGCTTCACCTCAAGGGATTCAAGGTCGCCGTGGAAAGCAATGGAACCATTGCAGCGACGCCCGGCATCGACTGGCTGTGCATCAGCCCCAAGGCGGGGGCCGAGGTGGTTCAGCGCAGCGGCGACGAACTGAAGCTGGTGTGGCCGCAGCCGGGGATCGAGCCCGCCGACCTGGAAGGTTGGGATTTCCGCAATTTTCTCGTGCAGCCGATGGACTGCGAGAACGGGCAAGCGGCGATCGACGCCTCGATCGCGCTGGCGATGGAGCGGCCGCAATGGCGGCTCACGCTTCAGGCGCACAAGCTGGTCGGACTCAAATAAAGAAAGGCCGCCGGATTGCTCCGGCGGCCTTTCAAAAACACCGCAAGCCGCCGAAGCGGCCTGCCCAAGCGAATTACATCGCGTTGGTGGTGTTGGTGTCCGACGCATTGGTGTCGGTCATGTTCGCGTCCATCGTCATGTTGGCGTCCATGTTGGTGGTCGCGTCGATGGCGGTGGTGTCATTGGCGACGACGTTCTCGGTGGTGAGGGTCTCGTCGACATTCATCGTGTTTTCAGCGGCTTCGTTGCTGCTGCAAGCCGAAACCGCCAGGGCCGCACCAGCGACCAGGATCAAAGCACGCATTCAAAACTCCCTTGATTGTCAGATCTGGCGGGGGTGTTCCCCTCGCACAAATCGCGCGCACAATAGTCGGGGAAAAGGCGAGCCTCAAGCGACTTGTGACGCAGGCGTCAAGAACCTGAGAAAATTGGGAAAGTTCCGTTCCAAAGCGAAATCGATGCGATTCATCGACGGTTCCTGGCCCATGGCGGCAAGGCTCGTCACCCCATATTCGGCGATGCCGCAGGGCACGATTCCGCCGAAGTGCGACAGATCCGGCGCGACGTTGATCGAAAGGCCGTGCATGGTCACCCAGCGGCGAACGCGGACCCCGATCGCCCCGATCTTCGCCTCGCTCGCGCCCTCGCCCGTCCAGATGCCGATGCGGCCCGGCTCGCGCCGCGCGGAAACGCCCAGGTCGGCGAGCGAGGCGATCATCCAGCCCTCGAGAGAGTGGACGAAGTTGCGGATATCACGCCCACGCCTTTCCAGGTCGAGGATGAGGTAGACCACCCGCTGGCCGGGGCCGTGGTAGGTGTAGCGGCCGCCGCGCCCCGCTTCGAACACATCAAAGCCCATGGGGTTGAACAGCTCGGCAGGGTCGGCGCTGGTGCCCGCGGTAAACAGGGGCGGATGCTCCAGCAGCCAGACGAGCTCGGATGCCGTTCCCTCGCGGACCGCGGCCGCGCGTTCCTCCATCTCGGCCAGCGCTCGCGGATAGGGCGTCAGCCCTTCGCTCACTCTCCATTCGATGTCGCCGCCGCTCATGCAGGAGCAAATGGCGACCCGCGGCTTTCACGGCAAGGCCGATTGTCACTGGCTGGGCCGCTCTATACGGTTGCCGCGAAATCCAGTGCGTAAAGGGAATGGGATGCCATTATCGATCGGCAAGGCATGGGACGACGCAAAGGCCGCCATCGCCGCGAACCGGCGCCTGGTCACGCCCGTCGCCCTCGGGCTCATCCTGGTGCCGGCCGTTGTCAGCGCCATGGTCGAGCCGAGAGCCGTGCCCGGAGAGCAGCCGGAAGCAGGGCCATGGATGATCGTCACGCTGGTCATGATCATCGTCATGCTGGCCGGACAGATGGCGATCGTGCTGCTCACCAACGGATGGCAGGGCAGCGTCGGCGAGGCGATCGGGCGCGCCGTGAAGCGGCTACCGACCTTGATTTGGGCAGCGCTGATGGTGATGGTGCCGCTGCTCCTGATCCTGTCGGTCGTTCTCGCCGTCATCGGCTTTGCCACCGGCGGTGACGGGCAATTCTCGGCGGCCAGCCTGTCGCCGACCGGATGGCTCGTCATCCTCGTCGGGTTCGTGATCATCCTGGCCGTTGGGGTCAGGCTGCTGCCCATGATCGTGTTGATCGCCAGCGAGGAGATAGGGCCGGTGGCGGCCATCAAGCGCGCCTTCGCGCTGACCGGCGGCCATTTCTGGAAGCTGCTCGGCTTCATGCTGATGGCGACCATCGCCTTCCTGATCGTCGCGGCCGCGGCCGGCGCGGTGATCGGGTCGGTCGTGTCGCTTTTGCTGGGACGGCCGGATCCGTGGAGCGTTTCGCTTTTGCTTGTCGCACTGGCCGCCGGGGTCATCCAGGCGGCCTTCATCGCCATCTACACGGCGATGCTGACCCGCATCACGGCGCAGCTCACCGGTGGCCAGGCCAGCGTCCCCGACGTCAAGCGCGCGGAATAGTCAGCGCCACTTCGCCAGCGGCGGCAGGCTCATCAGGATCGCGTCGATGTTGCCGCCGGTCTTGAGGCCGAACAGGGTACCGCGGTCGTAGAGCAGGTTGAATTCGACGTAGCGCCCGCGGAACTCGAGCAGCTCGTCCATGTCCGCGTCGGTGAAGGGCGTGTCCATCCGCTTGCGGACGATCTCAGGGTAGATGTCGAGGAACGCCTCGCCGACGTCGCGGGTGAAGGCGAAATGCTCGTCGAAATGATCTTCCAGCCGGTCGTAGAAGATGCCGCCGACCCCCCGGGCGCGGCCCCGGTGCGGTAGCCAGAAATATTCCTCCGCCCACTTCGAAAAGCGCGGATAGAAGGTCGGGTCGTGGGCAGCGCAGGCGGCCCTTAGCCGGGCATGGAACGCGTCGGTGTCCTCTTGGATGGGAAGGGCGGGATTCAGGTCCGCCCCGCCGCCGAACCAGCGCCGGGTCGTGGTCAGGAAGCGGGTGTTCATGTGCACGGCGGGGACGTGCGGATTGGCCATGTGCGCGACCAGGCTGATGCCGGTGGCGAAGAAGCTTGGGTCCTCGTCCGCGCCGGGGATCGAGGCGGCGAATTCGGGCGAGAATCTGCCGCCGACGGTCGAGACGTTGACGCCGACCTTCTCGAAAACCTTGCCGGTCATCTGGCCGCGAACCCCGCCGCCGCCCGGCTCGCCGCTCTCGTCGCTACGGTCCCAGGGAATATATTCGAAGCTGGCGTCGCTGCCCGCCTCGCGCTCGATCGCTTCGAACTCGTTGCAGATTCGGGTGCGCAGCGATTCGAACCAATCGCGGGCGGCTTCCTGCTGGTTGTCGAGGGCGATCATGCGGGCAATCCATTTGTCTGGCGCAGCGCCTCACCCAGCGCGAGCGCGGCCGAGGTGGCGAGGTTGAAAGAACGGACCTCGGGGCGGATCGGGATGCGAAGCTTCGCATCGCTGACGGCCGCTACCTGGGCCGGAACGCCGGCGCTTTCCTGTCCGAACATCAAGATGTCGTCCTGTTGAAATTCAAACTCATAAGGCGACTGTCGGCCTTTCGTCGTAAACAGGATCAGCCTTCCGGCCACCGCGTTCCGATACGCGTCGAAGCCGCCGTGGCGGACCACTTCGACATGGTCGATATAGTCCATCGCGGTTCGGCGTACCCGCTTGTCATTCCACTCGAATCCCATCGGCTCGATCAGGTCGACCGGGACGCCCATGCAGGCGCCGAGGCGCATCACCGCGCCGACATTGCCGGCGATTTCGGGCTGGTAGAGGCAAAGCCGCATGGGGCGCGGATAGGCGCAACACGCTTCGTCCCACAAGTCGGGCAATTTGACCATTTGCATAAGGCGGGGGAGGCGCTATCAGGCCCGCCAACCGCTGCCGGGAAGCCGGAGGCGGTGCCGTATCCGATGCCGGTCGGCATCTTCGTGCGAATAATCGTTCTTAAGGGTGAGCATGGCCACGCTGGAAGAAACCACCGCCGCGATGGAGGCAGACCATAGCCTTCGCCGCCGCGACTTCATCAATATTGCCGCCGTCAGTTTCGCGGGCGTTGGCGCGGTTGCGGTGGCAGTGCCGCTGGTCAGCCAGATGAGCCCGTCGGCCGACGTGCTGGCGTTGGCCTCGACCGAAGTCGATATTTCGAAGATCGCGCCGGGGCAGGCGATCAAGACCAGCTGGCGCAAGCAGCCGATCTTCATCCGCAACCTGACACCGAAGGAAATTGCCGAGGCCAATGCGGTGCCATTGAGCGAGCTGCGCGATCCGCAGACTCTCGCGGAGCGGACCAAGCCCGGTAAGGAAAATTGGCTGATCACGCTTGGCGTCTGCACCCATCTTGGCTGCGTTCCGCTGGGCACTGGCGAGGGCGAGAACCGCGGGCCGTTCGGCGGCTATTTCTGCCCGTGCCACGGTTCGGCCTACGATACCGCCGCCCGCATTCGCCAGGGGCCGGCGCCACTCAACCTCCAGGTGCCGGAGTATAACTTCAATTCCGACACTGTCGTGACCATCGGTTAACAGGGGACAGACGAGTCATGAGCTTTGCCTGGGCCAAGGCCTACGAACCCAAGACCGAACTCGGCCGCTGGATTGACGAGCGGATGCCGCTTCCCCGGCTGGTCTATAACGCGGTCGGCGGCGGCTACCCGGTGCCGCGTAACCTCAATTACGGCTGGAACTTCGGCGTTCTCAGCGGGATTTTCCTGACGATCCAGATCGTCACCGGAATCATCCTGGCGATGCATTATTATGCGTCGGCCGACGGCGCGTTCAATTCGATCGAGCACATCATGCGCGACGTGAACGCCGGCTGGTTCCTTCGCTATGCGCACATGAACGGCGCGAGCTTCTTCTTCATCGTCGTCTACATCCATATCTTCCGCGGGCTGTTCTACGGCTCCTACAAGGCGCCGCGCGAATTGGTGTGGATGCTCGGCCTGGTCATCTACCTGCTGATGATGGCGACCGCCTTCATGGGCTATGTCCTTCCCTGGGGGCAGATGAGCTATTGGGGCGCACAGGTCATCACCGGCTTCTTCAGCGCCTTTCCGCTGGTCGGCGAACCCATCCGCGTGTGGTTGCTGGGCGGCTATGCGCCCGACCAGGCCGCGCTGACCCGCTTCTTCTCCCTCCACTACCTCCTGCCGTTCGTGATCGCGGGCGTGGTGATCCTGCATATCTGGTCGCTGCACATTCCGGGTTCGAACAACCCCACCGGCGTCGACGTGAAGAGCGAGAAGGACACGCTGCCCTTCCACCCCTTCTACACGGCAAAGGACGGCTGGTTCGCCGGTCTGTTCCTGACGCTCTATGCGGCGGTACTCTATTTCGCGCCGAACATGCTGGGTCACCCGGACAATTATATTCCGGCCAATCCGCTGGCGACGCCGGCGCACATCGTGCCCGAATGGTATTTCTGGCCCTTCTACGCGATCCTGCGCGCCTTCACGGTGGACTTCATCCTGCCGGCGAAGCTGTGGGGCGTGTTGGCGATGTTCGCGTCGATCCTGCTGCTCTTCTTCCTGCCGTGGCTCGACAAATCGCCGGTCCGCTCGGGCAGCTATCGCCCGCTGTTCAAGCGCTTTTTCTGGATCCTGGTCGCGGATGTGCTGCTCCTCGGCCTCTGCGGCATGAAGCCGGCGGAGCAGCCGTGGGTCGCAATCAGCCAGATCGCCGCTGCCTATTATTTCGCGCACTTCCTCATCATCCTGCCTCTCGTCTCGAAGTTCGAGCGCCCGTTGCCGCTGCCTAACTCCATCTCGGCAAGCGTGCTGCACGGCGAGGCCGAGGAAGCTGCTCCGGCCGGGCTCAAGCCCGCCGCGGCTCAGTAAGGGGACAAGGGGACCATGGTCCGCATCATTGGATTTCTCGTCGGGCTGGGTTTCGCCGGCGTCCTTCTCATCAGCCTGGTGGTGAACTTGGTCGGCTATATCCAGTCGCCGCCCGAGCCCACCGCCGAGCATGAGTTCCATCGCCACCCGAAGGAACTCCACCTTGCGTCCGACGGCCCGCTTGGCAAGTTCGACCGGCAGCAGGTCCAGCGCGGCTATCAGGTCTACAAGGAGGTCTGCTCGGCCTGCCACAGCATGAACCTGGTCGCTTACCGTAACCTCGCCGATCTCGGTTACTCCGAAGCCGAGGTGAAGGCCGAGGCGGCGCAGCATGAAGTTCCGGGGATCAATCCGGAAACCGGCGAGGTTTCGACCCGCAAGGCGATCCCGTCCGACCATTTCCCGGCGCCCTATCCGAACGAGACGGCGGCACGCGCGGCGAACAACAATGCGCTTCCGCCCGACCTGTCGCTGATCGCCAAGGCGCGCGAGGGCGGCCCGGCCTATGTCTATTCGCTGCTGACGGGGTTCCAGAACCAGCCGGCCGAGCTTTTGAAGAAGTTCCCGGCGGCCAAGACGCCGCAGGGTCTGCACTACAATCCCTATTTCGCGAACTTGAACCTCGCGATGGCGCCGCCGCTGACCAGCGAAGGCCAGGTGACCTATGCCGACGGCACCAAGGCGACCGTCGACCAGATGGCGAAGGACGTCTCGGCCTTCCTCGTCTGGACCGCCGAGCCGAAGCTCGAGAGCCGCCATCGCTACGGAATTACCGCGCTGGTCTTCCTGATCTTCGCAACGGTGCTGGGCTATTTGAGCTATCGGAACATCTGGGCCGAGGCGAAGCGCAAGGTTGCGCCGAAGGGTCCGTTGGATCCCGCCAACAAGGCGAAGCGCACGCGCGCCAAGGCCAAGGCCGGCATCGCCGGCTGACGCGGAGCAAAGAGTGTGACCAGCGCCGCTGACAAGCTCAGGGCGCTGGTCCGCACTATCCCGGATTTTCCGAAGCCGGGAATTCAGTTCCGCGACATCACCACCTTATTGCTCGACCGTGGCGGCCTTGCTGCCACGGTCGATGCGCTTGCGGCGACCGTTGACGGGCCGATCGATCTTGTCGCGGCCATCGAGGCGCGGGGGTTCGCCATTGGCGGGGCGCTGGCGGTGAAGCTCGGCGCGGGCCTGTTGCTGATCCGCAAGGACGGCAAGCTCCCCGGCGCGACCATCGCCGAGGATTATGCGCTGGAATATGGCACCGACCGCCTGGCGATGCATGTCGACGCCTGCGCTCCGGGAGCTCGGGTCCTGATCGTCGACGATTTGCTGGCAACCGGCGGAACAGCACTGGCGGCCGCGCGCCTGGTGAAAAGGGCAGGAGGCGAGATTGCCGGCGCGCGCTTCATTGTCGACTTGCCCGATCTGGGCGGATCGAAGGCGTTGGCCGATTCCGGAATTGAGGCTCAAAGTCTGATGGAATTCGCGGGCGACTAGGCGCTGAACCCGCTGTTAACCATTCACGGGGGGTTCAACCCGCGCCGCCCATAGGTTCCGCCACATTCGATAATTTCGGAGAATTGCGATGTATGCGTCCCGGATTCGCGCGGCGGGCTTGGTTATTGCCGCGTCGCTTGGCCTGTCGGCCTGCATGAGCCCCTATGGATATAGCAGCGTCGGTGTCGGCATCGGCAGCGGCGGCTATTACGACGACTATGGCTATGGCGGCTACGGTTATGGCTATCCGTCTTATGGCTACGGCTATGGCAGCGGGTACGGCTATCCATCCTATGGCTGGTACGACAACTTCTATTATCCCGGCACGGGCTATTACGTCTATTCGCGCGACGGCAGCCGCCATCGCTGGACCGACAGCCAACGCCGCTATTGGGAGTCGCGCAAGGACCGCCGTGAGGACCGTCGCCAGGTTCGTCACAATCAGACCGACTACCGGCAGGATGTACGCGTCGACCGCCGCGACATGCGGCAGGACATCCGGCAGAACCGCAGCGAATATCGCGCCGGCCAGATCGACCGGAAGACGCTCAAGCAGGAAAACCGTGCCGAGCGGAAGGAATTCCGCAAGGACAAGCGTGTCGAGAAGAGCGAGCTTCGCCGCGAGAACCGCAAGGATCGCCGCGACTAGCGACGGGGCCGGCGGGCCTAGTCCGCCGGCCGCCTTTGCATCAGCACGATCGATGTGAAGCGCATCACCGGGACATCGTCCTGATTGGTGACGGTTGTCTGGGTCCGGAAGCTGCCGATGTGCGGTTTCGACCGCGACGGCGTTTTCTCGATGATCGTTCCCTTCACCGTCAGCCGGTCGCCGGGATAGACCGGCTTCAGCCAACGCAATTCATCCACGCCGGGCGATCCCAGGCCAGCCTGTTCGTCGGCGACGACGTGGCGGGCGATCACCGCCATGGTCATGGCGCAGGTGTGCCAGCCTGACGCTGCGATCCGCCCGAAATGAGTTTTCGCGGCCTCCTCGTCGCTTAGGTGGAATGGCTGCGGGTCATATTTGCGCGCGAACTCCAGCACTTCCTCGCGGGTGACGTCGTAGTGGCCGAAAATGGTTTCGGCCCCGACTTCCAAATCTTCAAAATAGATCATGTCGCCTCATTGCCGTTCGCGGCGCCAAAGGAAAGTAGCAAAATGAAACCCGCCGCGATCGTGTCGCGACGGGTGCCATTTTGCCGTCATTGGCTTGCTAGAATTTGCGTCCCACGCGAAGGCCGATCGTCCGCGGCCGGCTGACAACCGTGTACACTTTCCCGCCGAACAGGGTGGTATCGAACGGGTCACCGCAGATTTCCTCGCGGCATTGGATGCCCTTCGACAATTGGCCGCGCACGTCGAACAGGTTCTTCACATAAAGATCAAAGGACCAGGGGCCAGTTTCGATGCCGGCACCCAGGTCGACCTCGGTATAGGACTTCAAGTTGCCGTAGATCTCGTTGATCCCCGGACGCAGGTCGCGCCTTCGCTTTCCTTCATAGGTGATGACGCCCTGGACATGGGCCTTCATATTGGGTCGAAGGCCCCATTCGTAACGAAGCTGGCTGCTGCCCTTCCAAGGTGCGGTTAGCGGCAGCTTGTCGCCCTTTTCGGCCAGGAGATTGAGGCCGACCAAGCCGGCGCTCGTGCAGTCGACCGCCAATTCGTCGAAACAGAAGTCCTCCTTGAGCACGCCATGGTTGTACGAGACCCCGGTGCTCCAGGTCATCCCGGCCATGGGCCGCAGCAGGAGGTCGGCTTCCAGACCGGTGATGCGCGACTTGCCCACGTTGCGAACGACGGTGAGGCCGTTCTCGCCGAGGAGCGACACCTGCATGTCGTTCCAATCCTCGATGTAGCCCGCAACATTGAAATGTGCCCCGCGGCCGAAGCTGAACTTCGCGCCGGCCTCATAGTTGGTCAGGAAGTCGGCCTTGTACGGCGGGAAGGTGCTGCGCCGGTTGACGCCGCCCGGCCGGAAGCCGCGCGACCAGGTGGCGTAGAATAGCAGATCCTCGTTTGGCTTGTAGGTCAGGTTCAGTCGGTGGACGAAGCCGCTGTCCTTCACGCGCTTGTCGAGGTTGGTGCAGGGCGATCCTGAAACTTCCGGTGGCCCGAAGCATTGGGTGATGCCGGTGCTGCCCCCGAACGCATAGCCCGCGCCAAAGCCGAAGAAGCCTACCAGCGAATTGTTGAACTTGTACCACCGCCCGCCGGCGGTTGCCGTCAGCTTCGGCGTGATGTCGAACGACAGTTCGCCGAACGCGGCATAGTCGCGATCGACGCGAAGCTGCTTGGTGAACCAGACGTTGTCGGTGTCGGGAACCTGCAGGTCCTCCGCGAGGCCCGGGATGATGTAGTTCTGCTCGATATTATGCTGCTGGCGCTGGTAGAAAAGGCCCGCCACCATGCGGAGGCGCTTGTCGGCCGGCGAGGCGAAGCGCAACTCGTGAGACATCTTCCGGTACCGGTCGATGGCCTGGATGAGCTGGTTGGGGACGACCGGGTTGTCGGCGTCGTCGTACCAATATTGGCCGTAGTGGCTGTATTCGTTGTAGAAGTAGGCGTAGTCGGAATAGTCGAGATCGGAATCGACCCGCCGCTTCATATAGGAACCGGCATAGGTGACGTCGAAATTGCCAATCTTGCCTTCCACGGTAAGCGCTGCCTGGAACCATTTGTCCTTCAGCTTCTCGGGGTTGAACTGCATGGTTTCGTAATGGCCGAGGCCGCGCTCTTCGGCGAATGAGCCGTCCGCTTTCTGCATCTGCCCGACGATCTGCGGCGTGACCGTCCAATTCTCGTTGAGGTCGATCTTGAGCGCGGCGCGCGCGCCGTAGGTGGTGACGTCGTTGTAATTCTTTTCGACGAACTCTTCGTTGTCGAGGGTGAGCGTGTTGCCGGTCGGCGCACCGCCAAACTTGCTGGGCGCGAACTCGGTCATCTCCCGCTGCCCATGGATATTGTCGATGTAGCCGCCGTCGCGGCGGTACCAGCCGACGACGCGCGCCGCGATGTTGCTGGATACCGGCAGGTTGACGAAACCCTCACCCGAATAGCCCCAGTCGCCGTGCGCGATCTTGTTCACCTCCAGGTTCGCCTCGCCGTAGGTGCCGCTGAGGTCGGGCTTGTTGGTGATGATGCGGATGGTGCCGGCCTGGCTCGATGCACCGTAGAGCGTGCCTTGCGGGCCGGCGAGCGCCTCGATCCGGGCAATGTCGAAGATGTGGATGTCGAGCGCGCCCTGGATGGTCGTGATCGGCTGCTCGTCCAGATAGGTGCCGACGCTGGGCAGGGAGGCGCTGTGGTTGGCATTCTCGCCGCTGGCGACGCCGCGGAAATAGACGTTGTTGGTGCCCGGGCCGTCCGCGCTGCCGCCGCCGCCGCCAGCCTTGGACGACAGGGAGGGGACGAGGCGGGCGTAGTCCTCGAAATCGTTGACCTGCAGGTCGTCGAGCGTCTTCGTCGTGATCGCGGTGATCGCGATCGGCACATCCTGCAGCCGTTCTTCGCGCTTGGTCGCGGTGACCACAACCTCTTCATCATCGGGCGCCCGCTGCCTCGCCGCTGGTTGCTCTTGGCTGGCGGTGTCCTGGGCATAGGCGCCGGTTCCGATGAAGGCGGTGGACGCAAGGAAGAGCCCGGAGGCGCGGCGGGCGAAGGAGCGGCTAACGGTCATCGATATTCCCCCAGTTGGAATAGGGGATGAGACTGTGATGCGCTCCGGCGCCCGTCAATCGGGTTTCGTCACGCGACTGTTACGATTTTACGGCGCCTATGGCCGTGGCGCATCATCCCAATGGGCGAGGGCAGGGCCGAGGGCTTCCTTCAGCGGATCGAGCCACTGCTCGAACGGCTTCCATCGGTCGAAGCCGGCGCGGCTGAGCGGCTGGCGCACCTGCTCGCTGCTGGCCGTTCGGACCGGCCGTTTCGTTTCATGGAAGCGGAGGCAGGCATCCTCCCACGGCAAGCCACAATAGGCGAGCAATGCCCGCACCTCGCCTTCGGGATTCTCGACGAGGCGTTCATGGATGACGCGGTGGATCTTGCCCGGCTGCACCCGGTCGAGGTGATCCATCATCCGCACATAATCCGCATAAAATTGTCCGATGTGCGCCAGATCGTAGCTGAAGGACTGGCCGCGCGCGAAATGCTGCTTGAAATTGGAAAAGCCGCAATCGAGCGGGTGCCGCCGCGCGTCGATGATTTTCGCATTCGGTAGGATCAGCCGGATAAAGCCCGCATGGACCCAATTGTTGGGCATCTTGTCGATGAAGAAAGGCGCATTTTCGCTGCGCTGGATGCGCGTCCGGTCGAGATATTCCTGCCCCAGCGACTTCAGCGCGTCCGCGTCCAATTCGCCGAGGGCACCGGGATAGTTCCCACCATCCGAGAGCCGGCGGGCCAGGGCGATGATGTCAGGCAGCTCCATCGTGCCCTCGACCCGGCTGTGGCTCGCCAGGATTTGCTCGAGCAAAGTCGAACCGGCGCGTGGCATCCCGAGAATGAAGATCGGATCGGGAGCCGTGCAGCCCTGGTCTTCCCGCTCCGCGAAGAATTCGGCGGTCATCAGGGCAATGTTACGGTCGACCAGCTTGGTGGTGCGGCCCGGCTCATGCTCCAACTGGGCGGCCCGGATGGCGTTGCCGTCGGCATAATGATGCCAGGCCTGGTCAGCATCCCGCCGATCCTCGTGCGCCTTGCCCAGCGCGAAATGGAGGTGAAGCCGGTCGTCATCGCCGACCGCCGCATCGTCGAGCGCAGCCTCCATCGCGGCGATGTCCGCGTCGGCGAAATCGACCGTCTTCAAATTGGCGAGGCTCCACCAGACCTCGCCGAGATTTGGCTGGAGATCGATGGCGCGGCGGTAGGCGGCGATTGCCTCGTCCTGCTCGCCGACTGTCTTGAGCAGATGCGCGAGGCTCATCCAGATTTTGGGCTGACCGGGATGTCGTCCCAGCACGTCGCGGTACAGGGCGATGGCTTCCTCATAGCCGCCGACGCGACCCAGCGCGGCCGCGCGAAGGTTCCGGTGGGCATCGGCCACCTCGCCCTCGGCCGCAAGCCGGTCAAGCTGCTCGAGCGCCTCCGCGGCGCGATTCTGCTTGTAGAGGATGGTCGCAAGGTTGGAGCGGGCTGCCTGGAAGGAAGGCGCGAGGTCAAGGGCGCGCCGAAGCAGGTTCTCGCTATCCTGGAGGCGACCGATGCGCGCCGCGAGCTCGGCCAGCATTCGCATCGCGCTATAGTCGTAAGGGTCGCGCCGGAGCCTGTCCTTCAACAGCGGCTCGGCTTCGTGAAGCCGGTCTTCAAGGAGCGCATGGCCCGCCTGCAGCAAGGCCGCATCCCGTGTCGCGGCCTTGAGCGCCCGCTGCTCGATGTCGGCCGCCTCATCCGGCCGGCCCGCTGCGCGAAGGCTCAGCGCCAGCAGGCGAAGGGCGGGAGGTGCATCGGGACGAATCGAGAGCGCCTGGCGGGCAAGATCGGCGGACTGCCCGGGGCGGCTATCAAGCAGCTGATAGCCTTCGGCCAAGGGACTGCTGGCCGATGTTGCGGCGGTGGTGCTCATGCTGGCTTGGTGGGGCAAAAGCTGCCCGCCGCCAAGCCCGTAGCCTATTTCAGCCGTTCGTCGAACGGGGGTTTGCGATGGCCGTCGGGCTGGTGCAGCGTCGCCGCCTGCCTTTTGGGGGGATGTCATGATTTCGAAGACCCGTTTGCTGGCCGCCGCCAGCCTCATGCTATTTGCGGCCACGTCCGCCGCGGCCCAGTCGGAGCCGGCACGGATCATCGATGAAGGGCTGAACCGCAGCCAGGTCATGCTGACCGCGTCCGAGCTGATGGATGGCATCGGGCCGCGCTTGACTGCATCGCCGAACCTGACGCGCGCCGAAGATTGGGCGATGGCGAAATTCCGCAGCTACGGCCTCGGCAACATCCACCGCGAGCCCTTCGCCTTCGGACGCGGTTGGGAGATTGTTTCGTCCTCGGCCATCATGGTCACTCCGCGCCGGATAGAGATGACCGCCATTCCGATGGCCTGGTCGCCGCCCACCGACGGCACGATCCGGGCCGAGGTGATCGTCGCGCCGATGTCCAAGCGCGAGCATTTCGCCGCCTGGAAGGGCAAGCTCGCCGGCAAGATCGTCATGGTCACGCTTCCCGACACCGAAAGCGGCGAGCCCAAGGAGGCTGCGTTCAAGCGGCTGGCGGATGCCGACTTCAAGGAAGACGATGTCTACGACCTGCCCGATTACGACCCGGACGCCATCAACATGCGCAAGCAGCGGCGCGATTTCCCCAAGGAACTGGACGCGTTCTTGAAGTCGGAGGGCGCGGTCGCCTGGATCAAGAAAAGCTATCGCGACGGGCTGCTGGTCCATGGCGAAGGCTATAATTACGGGATCGGCGAGACGCTGAGCCTCCCCGTGCTGGAAGTCGCGGCGGAGGATTATCGCCGGCTCGCGCGGCTGGCGAAGACCGATCCGGCGCCGACTGTCGAACTGACCAGCAATGTCCGCTTCATCGATGGCGACGGCAATGCCAACAATGTCATTGCCGATATCCCCGGGACCGATCCCAAGGGCGGCTATGTCATGGCCGGTGCACATTTCGACAGCTGGGTCGCTGGCGACGGGGCGTCGGACAATGGCGCCGGAAGCGCGGTCGTGATCGAGGCGGCGCGTATCCTGAAGGCAATCGGCGCCCGTCCGAAGCGCACCATCCGCTTCGCGCTGTGGGAAGGCGAGGAGCAGGGCCTGCTGGGCAGCCGCGCCTATATCGAGCAGCATTTCGTCAGCCGACCGGTCGATCCGAACGCCCGAGGGATCGAGGCTTATTACGCCTGGAGCGAAGCCTATCCGATCACGCGCAAGCCCGGCTATGGCGAGATGAAGGCCTATTTCAACATGGACAACGGCTCGGGCAAGTTCCGCGGCATCTACGCGGAGCATAATGCCACGGCGGTGCCGATCTTGAAGGAATGGCTGGCGCCCTACAACGATCTCGGCGCGGACCGGGTCGTGATCGGCAAGACCGGCGGCACGGACCATGTCTTCATGCAGGCAGTCGGAATCCAGGGCTATCAGTTCATCCAGGACCCATTGGATTATGGCAGCCGCGTTCACCATTCGAGCGTCGATACGCTGGACCATATGCGCGCCGACGACATGCGGCAGGCGGCGGTGGTGATGGCGGGCATGCTGCTAGCTGCGGCGAACAGCAGCGAGGTGCTGCCGACCATGCCGATCCCGCAGAAGCCGGTGGACACCAACCCGTTCGACTATCCCGATCCGAACAAGCAGTGAGGCGCCGAGCGTAGCGAAGCCGGCGCGAAAGCGCCGCCTGACCAGCGCGAAGAGCCGCTAAACGTCGGCCGACCTGCCGCCGTTAGGCGGACAGGATCGCCGTCACGGATTTACTCCGTGACGGCGCGGCTCCGCGGCTCAGACATTGAACTTGAAGTGCAGGACATCGCCGTCCTTCACGACATAGTCCTTGCCTTCCTGGCGCAGCTTGCCGGCGTCGCGCGCCCCGGCCTCGCCGTTGAGCGCGATATAGTCGTCGTAGGCGATGGTCTCGGCGCGGATGAAGCCGCGTTCGAAATCGGTGTGGATTTCGCCGGCGGCTTGCGGCGCTTTCGATCCCTTTTCGACCGTCCAGGCGCGCGCTTCCTTCGGACCGACGGTGAAGAAGGTGATGAGGTGGAGCAGGTCGTAACCTGAGCGGATAACCCGGGCCAGGCCGGTTTCGTGCAGGCCCATCTCTTCAAGGAAAGCGAGCCGCTCGTCCATGTCCATCGTCACAAGGTCCGCCTCGATCGCGGCAGAGACGACCACGGCGTTCGCACCTTCCGCCTTGGCCTTTTCGAACACTCGCGCCGACTGCTCATTGCCGTTGGCGGCATCATCTTCGTTGACGTTGCAGACGTAGAGCACGGGCTTGGCGGTGATCAGCTGCGCTTGCGAGAAAAGGCGCGCCTCTTCTTCGTCCTTGGGCTTGGTGAGACGGGCGGGCTTGCCTTCGCGCAGCAGGTCGAGCGCCTGACCGAGCACGCTCGCCGCGATCTTCGATTCCTTGTCGCCCTGCTGGCCGCGCTTGACGAGGTTGGGCACGCGCTTTTCGAGGCTTTCCAAATCGCTCAGCAGCAACTCGGTCTCGACCACCTCCGCGTCGGCGACCGGATCGACGTGGTTCGAGACATGCTGGATGTCGTCATTCTCGAAGCAGCGCAGGACGTGGACGATCGCATCCACCTCGCGAATGTTGCCGAGGAACTGGTTGCCGAGCCCTTCGCCCTTCGACGCGCCTTTCACCAGACCGGCGATGTCGACGAAGGCGAGCTGGGTCGGGATGGTCTTGGCCGAGCCGGCGATGGCGGCAAGCTTGTCGAGGCGCGGGTCGGGGACCGCGACCTGGCCGACATTCGGTTCGATCGTGCAGAAGGGATAGTTGGCCGCCTGCGCCGCCTGCGTTTCGGTCAAAGCGTTGAAAAGGGTCGACTTGCCGACGTTCGGCAGGCCGACGATGCCGCATTTAAAGCCCATTGGTTGTCCTGTGGGGAAAGAGTTGCGCCGCCCTTAGCCGCGCTTCAGGAAAAATTGAAGCTGATGCTGAGCCGGTCTGCTTTGGCGGAGCCCGGCAGCACCTCATGGCGAACCCAGCTTTCCCACATCAGCAGTAGTCCGGCGCCGGGTTCGATGCTGACGAAACTACGCAATTCCTCGACCGCGTCCTCCCGGCGGACGGGTGCCGCCATCATCATGGGCAGGCGAGGATCCTCGAAACGGATTGGTCCGCTGCCCTTCGGAACTTCGACATAAAGCGTTCCCGAAAGGATCGAGTGCGGATGGATGTGAGCGCTGTGATGGCCGCCGGGCCTCAGCAGGTTGACCCAAAGGCTGTCCAGCTTCGGCTTGACGTCCCACGCCAAATCCTTGGCAAATGTCGCGGCGTGGCGGTTGAGAACGCGCTTGAGATCGTTGAATGCAGGGTCACGGCTCGGCAAGTCGTTGAGTGAGACATAACTGGTGTAGCCCTTGTAGCCCTTGTCGCGGCTCCAGCGCTTGCCGGCCTCATCATCTTCCGCGAGCGAGCGGATCGAATGCGCCAGCTCAGCGAGCAATGTTACGTCCTCGATCATCGCCTCATAGAGGCCGGTGACGAAAAGCTTCCTCATGATACCAGCCTGCGCGCCACTTCGCTCATGAAGCGGACCTCGTCACCATCGGCGAGCCATTCCGCCTCCGCCGCGATGGCGCCCAGCATGTCCGACAAGAGCTCCATCTCGCTCTTGGCATAGTTGCCGAGGACGTGGGGGGTGACTTTTTCCTTCTGGCCCGGGCCGGGATGACCGATGCCGATGCGCACACGACGAAAATCGGGGCCCAGTGAGGCATTGATGGACCGCAAACCATTGTGTCCCGCCAATCCGCCGCCGGTGCGAACCTTTACCTTGAATGGGGCGAGGTCGAGTTCGTCGTGGAAGGCGGTCAACGCTTCTTCGTCGAGCTTGTAGAAGTGGAGCGCCTGCTGAACCGCGTCGCCGCTGTCGTTCATAAAGGTCTGGGGCTTGAGCAGGACGATCCGGTGCCGGCCGATGCGGCCTTCGCTGACCAGGCTTCGAAATTTCTTCTGCCAGGGGCGGAACCCTTGAACTTCGGCGATGGCGTCGACCGCCATGAACCCGACATTGTGCCGGTGCAGCGCATATTGCGCGCCGGGATTTCCAAGGCCTGCCCAGATTTGCATCGTGCGGCTGTCTCAAACAAAAACGCCCACCCCGCAAGCGGGATGGGCGTCGTTGTTCTTTTCGCTTTTGAGGAAGTTTAGGCTTCCTCGCCGCCGCCTTCGGCTGGCGTTTCGCCGCCTTCGGCTTCTTCGCCTTCTTCACCGACGGTCGGGACTTCGCCCTCAGGCGCGGCCTCTTCCTCTTCGGCCTTCATCGCCGACGGGGCGACGACGGTGGCGACGGTGAAGTCGCGGTCTTCGATCGCGGCCTTGGCGCCCTTGGGCAGGGTCACCTGGCTGATGTGGATCGAATCGCCGATGTCGAGACCGGTCAGGTCGATGTGCAGCTCGTCCGGAATCTCGGAGGCGTCGCAGATCAGCTCGATCTCGTGCTGGACGACGTTGAGCACGCCACCGCGCTTCAGGCCCGGCGAATCCTCTTCATTGTCGAAGCGGACCGGGATGTTGACATTGACCTTGCTGTGCTCACCGATGCGCAGGAAGTCGACGTGGATCGGCCGGCTGCTGACCGGATGGAAGTCGACCGCCTTCGGCAGCGTCCGGTTGGGCTTGCCGCCTACCTCGACCATGATGACCGAATTCATGAAGTGGCCGGTCGACAGCATCTTGGTGAGGAGCTTTTCCTCGACATGCACCGACAGCGGTTCTTTCTTGTCGCCGTAAACCACGGCGGGGACCCGGCCTTCACGACGCAGTGCACGGGAGGCTCCCTTGCCAGCCCGGTCGCGCGTTTCGGCGGGCAGCGTTAGCTGTTCGCTCATTTTCGCATTTCCTTCATGTAAACTGCCCCGCCACGCCTCCAGGGATGACCATGGGTGGGCAAGCGCGCGCCTATAGTGGCGGCGGCAAGAATTGGCAAGTTGAAGGGCTTAACTGATCCGGCTGGTCGCGATGCCGCGCGCCGCGAGCCATTGCTGGACGCTGTCCTTGCCCGCGAGATGACCCGAGCCGACCGCGACAAATACGATTCCGGGGCGATCGAGCCGGTTGGCGATCCACTGGCCCCATTTGGCATTACGGTCGGCGATCAGGATCCGGTAGGCGACCGGTGCCTTGGCCTCGAACCCGGCGAGCATGGTCGAGAATGCACCCGTGTCACCGCTTTTCCATGCCTTGAGGAGGTCGGTGACCGAAACCGTCGCGGG
>Ga0307406_10000526_pt1 | contig 22044 bp, 13 predicted proteins | sample 322Cmetagenome_3_FD_203706 | JGI IMG/M metagenome (GOLD analysis project Ga0307406, IMG submission 203706) | Maize rhizosphere microbial communities from greenhouse at UC Davis, California, United States - 322HYB-C-2 | ecosystem: Host-associated > Plants > Roots > Rhizosphere > Soil | place...
AAACGCTGGTCCGCTTTCATCCTGTGGCCAGCGACCTGCGGCTGGTCATCACCTCGATGAAGGTGGCATCGAACCTAGAGCGGATCTCGGACCACGCGGTGAACATCGCCAAGCGCGCCCGCAAGATGATTGCACGCCCGGCCTGTGCCGAGGTGCCGTTCATCGAGCCGCTTTATGCGATGGCTGGTGAACTCTTGCGCGATGCTCTTTCGGCCTACTCCGATCGGAATGCCGAGCTTGGTGAATCGCTGAAGGCCCGCGACAAGGAACTCGACAAGCTTCACAAGCGGCTGATCGCCACCTTCAGCGCACGTCTGGAAGAGGGCGGCTCGGGCGCTGAGGATTACCTGCACCTGATTTTCGTCGCCCGCTCGCTGGAGCGCATTGGCGACCTCGCGGTGAACATCGGTGAGGACGCGGTGTATCTCGATTCCGCACGCGACATCCGGCACGACAAGAGCCGGGTTGCTCCGAAGGGGACGCAGGCAGAACAATAGGGGCGTCCGCTCACCGCAAAAAGCCCGCGACAGGCTGAACCCGTCGCGGGCCGCGTGCTATGGCGGGGAGGTTATGGAGTGCCGGTTGCCTTGGCGCGGAGGAAGCCTTTTCCAGCGAGCCCGTTCGAGCCATCGAGGCTGAAGGTCTTCCATTCCCAGCCACTATTGAGGGCTGGAGGATTCACTGGCGGGACCGGAGCTGATTCCACATTCACGCCGGTGGTGAAGCTGGCGAGTCCGGTGCTGCCTTCGATACTGTAGGTGATGCCGTCCGGATTGCTGCCGGTTGCTGGAGCGCCGGCGCTGAACAGGGTGCCGGTCCGCACGGCCGCGGTAAGTAGCAGTTGCTTCTGGGTGTCGGCGTCACCGCCGTCCTGGGTCAGCCCGAAGATCCGGCCGTTGTTGGAGGAGTCGCCGGGGTTTCCGTCGAAGGCGAATTCAGTGACGTTGTCCACGCCATCGGCGTCCGGATCATCGGTCAGGCCCGCCTTGTTAGACGGGATGCTGCTGCTCCCCACGTAAGCTTGGATCCACGAATCAAACGGACTGACAGCCGATGGATTGATAATGGCGACCACGGGAGGAGTGCTGCCGTTGCCATCATCGTCATAGGCGTAGTTGAGGGTGAAGCCACTGGGCAGGCCGGTGACGGTGGCAAAGGTGCCGGTCACGCCGCCGGATGCCTTCAAAATCACATGGGGAGATCCCGCCAGGGTGCCGGAACCGCTGAACACCAGCGCGGATCCTGCTCCAAGGGTAATGGTCCCGGCATCACTATTGACCCGTGGCACGCGTGGGGTCGCGAGACTGTCATAGGAGAGGGACAGGGTGCCATCAATGACGGCACCACCATTGGCTGCCAGCAGGCCTTGAGGCGCGAGCGTGGTATCGGCATTCACGGTGACCAAGCCGGTGGTCTGGCCGCCGAGACCGAGTGTGCCGGCGTTGATGGTGGTCGGGCCTGCGAAGCTGCTCGTTGCCGAGTTGAAGATCACGGTGCCTGCGCCGGCCTTGGTGAGGGAACCGGTGCCGGTTGCCGGACCTGTTAGAGTTGCCACGTGTGGCTCATTGGCAGGACCCGAACCGGTGACCACCGCGGGGCCGTTGAGGTTCACCGATACATTGGAGGTGGAGCTGGCGAGCGCTCCCAAGGTGCCGCCTTCCAGCTTCAGTTCACCGACGAAGGCAGGGTTGGTGGTGCCGATCGTCATGCCTCCGGCACCGACGTAGAGTTCACCGCCGGAAAGACGCAGGACCGAGCGCCCGCCCAAGGCTGCTTGGCCGAATTGGAAGCGCTCGGCCTTTGCCACCGTGCCTGAGCCGTGGACGTGCATGACGACCTGACCGGCAGTCGTGGCGGCACCGAGGATGACTCCGCCTGCTGCATTGGCATCCGCCGACGTGAAGGTACCACCACCGATGTCGAGAATGGACCATCGATCCGGGCTGTTGATCGCCACCGTGGTAGTTCCATTCACGGTGAGGCTGCCACTGTCCATGCGGGTGCTGACCGTGGAGTTGGCATTGTTGCCGATGAGCAAGGTATTGCCGATGGTGACCGCTGCTCCATGAACATAGAGACCAGCGGTGGCCGAGCCCGCGGCGGGCTCGGCGGTGCCGAGGTTGAGGGCACCACGGCTGATGCTCATGCTTCCTGCGTTCAGGGTGCCGCCGCTGGCGTTGATGAAGAAGGCACCTGAGGAGACGTTGGCCGGATGGGTGACAGCGCCATCAAAGGTGGCGCTGCCGGAGACGAGTTCGAGGCCTGCGGACGCGTTGACGAGGGATGCTCCGCCGGTGGCGTGGAAGGTGCCTCCGTTCACGCGGAGCTTGGATCCGGCAGCACTCGTAGCCAGCGAGCCTGCGGAGAAGTTAGAGCCGGCGTCCAGGCTGAGGACACCCGCGCTAACAGTGGCAGCTCCGCTGAATGCATGGGTGCCGCTCAGAGTGAAGGTGCCGGTTCCTGCCTTGGTAAAGGCATTGCCGGTGCCGGTGGTGGAGGCAGGGTAGCTGGTGCTCGAGTTGTTTTGGCCGACGGTCAGCGAGACAGGATCGCCGATGTTGTTAGTCAGCGGAAAGGAACGATCACCCGTCAGGCCACCCAAGGTCACGCTGGTTAGGAAGTCGGAGATCGTGAGATTTCCGCCGGTGGTGGAATGGGTGAGCGTGCTATTCTGAAGTGCCAGGTTATCCCCGATCTCCACGGTGCCTGCCGTGATCGTCGTCGGGCCGCTGTAGGTGCTTTGGGTATTGAGGGCGGACTTGCCAGCGCCCGCGTAGGTCACGCTGCCGGTGCCGCTGATGCCGTAGTTCAGGGCGACATCGTCGGAGCGATCGAAGCGCACGACGCTGCTGTTAGAGATGGGACCATTGATCGCGCCACTACTTCCACCATTGCCGATTTGCAGGGTGCCGCCACCCACGCTGGTGGTGCCGGCGTGGTAGGTATCCGCGGTGACAACCAGCGTGCCAGCGCCGGATTTGGCGAGGCCGCCATTGCCGTCGATTTGTCCGCCGAGCGTCAAGGTACTGGCCGCATTCTCCACATTGGCGGTGGCACCGTTGTCGGAGAGGGCCAGCGCAGTAGTCACGGAATGGCTGCCACTGACTACTTGCAGTGTGGCCCCGGCAACTCCGTCATCCAAAGTCAGGGCGCTGGTGCCTGCGACGGTGAAGGGCTGGGCGCTATCGAACCTCAGCACACCGACCGTGGCAGGAGCTCCCACCGTGACGGTGCGCGGCTGTGTGATCGGCGTGCCCTGTGCGCCACCGAGGTTGGCAATGGCGGTCACACCGTTCGGCACGCCATTGCTGGTCCAGTTCGAGGCCGTCCCCCAGGTGCCGTTGTTGTCGACGTTCCAAAACGATTGCGGCCGGGCCCCGACTTCGATGGTGAGAGTGACGATGTTCCCGGATACGCCGAAGATGTAAGTCTGCCCGGCGATCTTCGTGCCTTCCGCCACGGCAAGGGTGGAGAGGCCGGCTCCGCCAATCGTGCCATTGAAGGCAAAGAGATTGTAGGTCCCGGTGCCAGTGAACGGGGTGGCGGTGCCGGCGTTGTAGAGTTCCACGGTGCCGCCGTTGACGACCAGTCCGTCGACATTGCTCACCGTGATCAAGTCGCCTTGAGTCGCATCGACCCCGTCCCACTTGATGACGGAGCCTGCGGCCAAATTAAGCCCTCCGGTTGTGATTGCACCGACGACATTTTCTCCGGGAACGAGGGTGCCTCCTGATGCCACGGAGACCACGCTGGTCATGATGCCATTGCCGGTGAGCGTGCCGGTATTGTTGACCGTCACCGTGCCGCCGCCGGTGGCTGAGCCACTCGTGTTACTGATAATCAGCTTGCCTCCGTTGACGGTCGTGAAGGGGGTGCCTATCCGGCTGCTGCCGGTGGGACTGTTGAGCTCTAACACGCCACCGCCGAGCACGATGTTGGTGGGTTGGAAATTGCCACCGATCTTGACCGTGCCGGTGCTCGCTCCGTCGTTGTTGATGTTGTAAGTGACCCCGCCGCTGTTGTTGCGCACGTTGAGCGTCGCGGTCGGTCCGAAGGTCAGCGTGCGGCCGGCTGCGACGCGAAGCGCGACATTCGCATTCGCCGCCGCGGCTCGGTAGAACACATTGTCGATCGTGAGATCCTGCGTTGCTGCGGACATGTCGATACCGCCGCCGCTTCCGACCGTCATCGTTTGCGCGCTACCGGTCGATGCCAGGGTGACGAGCCCCCCGGGATTCAGGATCTGGATCGTCTGGATGCCGACGTTCGCCACGTTGATTGTGTTCGCGGTGGTCACCAGATTGTTCCAGATGCAGACGGCGGAAGGAGTGGTGGTGTTGATCGGCGCGTCGGTCGCGGGCGTGGTGCCCGCGGCATCGAGCCACCACGATCCCAGATTCGTGAGGCTCGTCGTGTTGTCGGCCTTGTAGTAGGTCACGGCTTCCGCGGTCGTGGCGAGCGAGGCAAAGACCGCGCCGATGGCGATCTGCGGAAGCGTGCGGAAAAGGATGGGTTGCGACATGGCGGGGCTTGCAGGGTTTGAATTGGGTTACGAATAAGATTCGATTCGTGGAGTAGAGCGAAATGGGGCTTGGGCAGGGACGACGGGTAGCGGACTCGTGTGGTCCGCGGGGGGTTAGAAGGACTGCTCAGGGAGAGCAGCCGGAACCCGGAGGAGGGCTCCACGCGAACGACTGAACGGTGGCTCGAGACGCGAACCACTGGACTTGGACACAGCCGGACACGGCGATGCCGGAGGAAACGTTCATGGATTTGTCAGACAAGCGGTTGAGGACAGCCTGAATCTTGAGTCTCCTATTTCCCTGTCGCAAACCTTCGGCAAAGCAAGGACGAGCTGATCTGACTGCATGATTTTCAATGCATATTGCAGGAAACGGAAGCGCCGTGGCTCACCTGCAACTCTTTCGTTAGCGCGTCCGGGATAACGCGAGAGGGGCGGAAGAAATCCGCCCCTCAAAATCGCTCCGCGCTGCTATCAGCGCCTTGGGTATGCCGACGCTTATCGTCCTCCGAGTGCCTTCACCTTGAGTTCACCGAAGCTGGCGTGAGTGTCCACCACACGCAGGCCGACCGTGCCAGCGGTGTGGCTTTCATCGCGGGCGGTCAGCACCTCTTTGCCATCCAAGGTCACCTTGATCTCCGGACCCTTGGCAAGCACCCCGAGCTGATGCTCCTTTCCATTCGGAAGGTCCACCGACGCACGGGCGACTTCTTTCCAGCCCTTGCCGTCCATCTTACCGAGAACCACGGCTTTGTCCCGAGGGATCAGCCCGGCGAAATAGCCGTTCTGGGCATCGAAGCCCACCGATGGCCGGGTCACCCGGAACAGCAGGCCGGCATCGCGATCGCCTTTCACAAAGCGCACGGTCGTCGTCGCTTCGAAGTCGGTGAAGTCGCCGCCATCCAGCACCAGCTTCTCGCCGCTGCGGTAGTCATTGACCGGTTTCTCCGGAACGGTGCCGAGGTGCATTCCGTCCTTGTCGAAGTTGAGGAACTGCAGATGGCCATAGTAGGAGAAGCCCTTTGGATAGCCCTTGGTGAAGTCCGCACTCACCGGCAGCGTGGGAGTCGGCAGTGATTCGCCGGATGGGAAGGGCAGGGGTGTTCCCGGGGCGACTGGCTTACCGAAGTCCGGCTGTCCGTCGGCGCCGAAGGTGAACGGCTGCACGAAGACCGCGCGGCGCCAGCCGACACCCTTGTCGCGCTTGGCATGGAAGACGTGCCACCACTGGCTATCATCCAGGCTCTTCACGAAGCAGCTGTGGCCCGTGCCGTAGGTCTCCTCGGTGCTGCGGAACACGGGTTCGGTGTGCTTCGTCCACGACTTGGGATCGAGCGGGTCCTTACCGGTGAGTTCCAGCATGCCGAGCTTGTAGGTCGGCAGCCACGAGGCAGCAGTGGAGTAGGTGACGAAGGTCTTGCCGCCATTTTGAAGCACTTGGGGGCCCTCGGCTAGGCCGCGTGACTCCTGCTTCTCCTCGGTGCGCTCCCAGAGATAGTCATCGTTCTTCGAAAGCAGCACGCGCGGTCCTGCGAGTTCCGTCGGCGACTTCATCGGGGCGATGTAAAGGAACTGCTTGTCGGTGCCGGGCGCATCCCAGCCGGACCAGATGGCATAGCGCTTGCCGCCGACTTCCAGCACGGTCATGTCGATCGCCCAGATGTTAGGCGACTTGCCATCCGCGCCGTCACCGGTGGCGAAGGGGCCGTGCAATGTGTAAGGACTGAGCGGATCCGCGTCGCGCGAACGCAACACGTAGGCTAGGTGGTTGGCATTGTTGCCGTCGGAGGCGGCGAAATAGATGTGCCAGCGGCCATCGAGGAGATGGATCTCCGGCGCCCACACTTCCTTCGCATACGGGCCGCTCTCCGGGGCGGTCCAGATCACGTGCTTCTGGCCGAGCGAGGTCAGCCGGTCGGAGACCCACAGGGCGATGCCGCGGTTTCCTTCCGAGGCAGACCACACGTACTGCTTGCCGTTTTTCACCACCCACGGGTCGGCTCCTTCCGCGATTGGATTGAGGAAGGTCTTCTCAACGGCGGAGACAGAGGCGAGCAGGCAGAGTGAGATGGAGAGCGGGCGGAACATGTTTCACCCGTCATACGAACGCCACGCTATCTCTGCAAGGGGCGGGGAGGTCATCCGGCGTGGAATGACAGGGGGAAGGGTGAAGGAGGGGGCGAACGGGCTGCATCAGGGCCGGATCACTTGCGATTCCAGCCTTTGGTGGACATTTCGACCCATTCTTCCTCCATCTCGGCGAGCTTCTCTTTGCTCTTCTCGAGTTCGGTGCGTGCGGACTTCACCGTTTCGCTATCGTTGCTGGCGGTCGCGTCGGCCAACTGGCTTTCCAACTCGGCCGCTTGCTTGCGCAAACGATCGCGCTCGAAATAGGCTTCGATTTGCTCCTCCTCGAAGATGGTGCCTTCGTAGTCTTTGAGCGCTTTCACTGCCGCAGCGTGCGCCCGGCGGGCTTCGCGGCCTGCCGCCTGGGTTTCTTCGGCATTTTCGTTGGCCTGACTCTCATCCCCCCCGGTTGCTTGGTCCGCCGAGCCTATCCGGGCGGACATTTTGAACGCCTGCGCGGCCGCCCCGGCAGCGCGAGAGGTTTGTTCCGCTGTCTCGATAAGCTTCAGTCCCTCAGGATACCCCTCTTGCCCCTGCGCGGAGGCATTGGAGGTATATTTCGCCGCGGGTCTCTTCGTCTTCGTTGGCAGCTTCCCTTGTGGTGCCGCTTCGGCGGATTCCTTCTTGTCGTTGCATCCAGCGAGCGCCAGCGCGGCCACCGAGATCAGAAGTAGATTTTTCATGGATCCTGTCCTACCGGGTCTCCCCAGCTTGGCCAATCGATTTCACGGGTGGCGACTGAGTCAAGTCCTTCCCGCCGTCATTCTGCGGGGGCCCTTCACTTCCGCTGCTGCATCCGGCAGTCAGGATCCGGGGCGGTAGGTTCGCCGATCTCGTTGACGGGGTGGGTGAAGAGGTAGCGCCAGACCTTCTCGTAGATATACTTGCCGGACTTATCCTTCGGCGAAGACCCGCCGGGCACGACGGCACCGTGGGCGCGGTTGGGATCGTTCTTCACATCCGCCTCGGTGATGAGACGACGGGTGTTCGAGTAGGGCGGGGTGGTGGTGTCCACATTGATCTGCGGGCCGTAGTCGTGGAGCTGGAGCATCTGCCAGGCGCGGCAGTAGTGGTCGTTCTTCCAGCCGTCATCGAGCACATGGGTGAAGCCGAAGAAGCGCTCACCGGGGGTGGCGGAAGGCAGGCTTTGCCAGGACTCGAATTGATCGCGAGGTCCGGAGAACATCACCACGCGATCGACTTTGACCTGCTTGGCCATGCGGGCCGCGGTGGTGGAGCCGTGGGAGATCCCGGCAAGGATGACCTTGTCCCAGATGAGACCTTTTCCGCCCGGGGCGAGGAACTGGTCCCAATGACCCTGTGGGTTCTCCTTATCCAGCCACTTCACGAACTGGAACGAGCGCTCCATGATCGCGTCCGGCTTGGGGATATCGACGGCCTTCGTGTGGTCCTCGCCGGTGGCGGCTTCAAGGCGGACGTTCGAGAGGAATAGGTCATCCTCCGGCGGTGGCCCGCCGTAGAGCTTGGAGAACCAGCCATTGGCGTAGTGCACGTGGATGGCGTGCAGGCCATAACCGGAGACGTGCTCGAAGAGGCCTTGGTTGTGGCCCATCAGCCAGATGACCAGCTTGCCCTGCGGCGCGACCCGGGTGTCCACGCAAGCGTGCTCGACGTCTTGTGGCTTGCCGTCCTTTTCAAAGATGAAGCCGATCTCCGGATGTTCCTTGGCGCGCCGGTCGATCTTGCTGGCGCGTGCATTGAGGTCATACCGCTTCGGGGAAGAGTCCTTGTAAGCCGGCGGGGCAGCGAACGCGGAACCGATCAGGAGTAGCAGTCCTGCGCCGCGAAGGGCGGTATTCCAGATCGGCATTCGTAAGGCGGCATTCTTCATCGCCGTCGGGATACGATGACCAAGTGCGAATCTTCCCCGGTAAAAGGAAATTTCGGGGTTTGTATGGCAGATTCCCGGTGACCCCTACCAGGGATCGTCGTTGATCCTAGGGGGCCCGGGCTGGGGCGGCGGAGTGGAGCGCGCAGGCTCGATCCGAGGTTCCGGTCGCATGAACCCCGGTTTCCAGCGTAGCAATGCCAACACCAGAAGCCCACCGACTGCCATGCCTCCGATCCTTCCGATCTGGAGGGTCAATTGGCCGGGGTTCGACTTCGGCATGGTAGAGATGGACCCCACCCGGATGATATGATGCGGCGTGAGTATCGGTTCTCCGGGTGGCTGAGGAAAGCCGATCTTGCGAGAGAGGCTTTCCAGCATCGACCTACGCCTGGCAAAGTCCTCGTCACCGGCAAGGGCTGCCGCTTTCCCTTCGCCCTTGGCGGCTTCTCGCAACACGGCGGTATAGCCGGTGAATCCGGCATTCACGGCCTGATCGTTCAGCAGATCCTCGAGTTGATAGATCGTCGCGATGTCTTTGGCTTCGGCTTCGCCAACGTCAGCGATGCCGTTCCATTTGGCGGCAAGAAAGGCCTCGGTATCGGGAGCGGCCAAGGTGTTCGCGACGCTCCGGGCGATCAGTTGCGCGTCCTTGGGGTCATCGACCGTCGCCGAAACGAGCAGCCCTTCCGGAGCTCGCATTAGCTCGACAGACGAACTGACAATGGCGGCTGCGGCTTCGAATGTGGTCGCCCATCGGTTCTCAAGATCCAGGTCCCGGGTGACCATTTCAGCGCGCAATTTCGTGAGGTGCGCTGGGTGACTGGCGTATCCCGGATTCTCGATTAGCGCCCAGCCTTGGTAGATCTTGCGTTGGTGTAATGCCAAGGAGGTGCCGATTGCGATGCCGAGCACTGTGGTGGCTGCGACGATCAGAACGACACGTATGACTGAGATAGGATGCCGGGGAGGAGTCACCTCCGCGAGACCAGCAGATCGAGTCATCGGCGGCAATCCTGCTCTTGTATGGCCACTTTCACTTCTGCTCCACGGTCACCTTCATGATCTTTCCGGTGAAGGTGCTGGGAATCCCCGGCTTGTAGTCGGGCGAGACGTTGGTTTCCGCATCGATGCCGACGTCGGCGCCTTCATCCGCGGAGAAGGCGAAGGGCTGGGTTTTCGGAATCTGCGCTTCGGCGACTTTCTTGCCATCGACGCTCAGGACCGATTTGCCACCGGTGCCGGGCTTGGAGGTATCGGGAATGAACTCGTATCCGATCACGTGCTTGCCGGGAGCGAGCGCTGTATCGCTGCCGATATTGGTGCGCTCGATGGCAAACCAGTTGTACTCGTGGCGTGGTTTGCCATCCTTCAGGTAGAGGGTCCAGCCGCCGAAGTAGCCGGCCTGCGCAATGATCACGCCATTGGCCGGGGCCGCCGGGATTTCGACTTCGGCCTCGATCGTGTGGTGGACGCCTTTCACGTTGATGAAGGCATTCTCCATCATGCCGATCATGCCAGGAAAGACGGTCAGGGACTTGCGGCCTCCGAGGAGATCCGGACGTCCTGCAATAGCGGGGTTGAAGCGCTCGGAACGGCGGTCGTCGATGGGCAGCACATGGTTGCGTTCCGCCTCCTTCATGAACACCTCCTGGAGTTCCTTGAGCTTGGCGGGATTCTTGTCAGCGAGGTTGTCCGCCTCGCTGAAGTCCACCTCCACGTTGTAGAGTTCCCATACATCGTCCTTGAGAGCAGGGATTTTCACACTCATGTCCCAGGGAATCGAATGCCGCGTGCAGGCGACCCAGCCTTCGTGATAGATGCCGCGATTACCAAACATCTCGAAGTACTGCGTCTTTCGAGTATCAGCGGCCTTCGGCGCGTCCACGGAATAGAGCATCGACGTGCCATCCATCGGGCGCTGCTTCACGCCGTTGACGCTGTTCGGCGGCGGGATCGTCGCGGCTTGAAGCGCGGTGGGCGCGACGTCGATGACGTGGTGGAACTGGCTGCGGATCTCGCCCTTCGCCTTGATGCCTTTCGGCCAATGCATCACCATGCCATTGCGCGTGCCGCCGAAGTGGCTGGCGACCTGCTTGGTCCACTGGAAGGGCGTGTTGCCGGCCCATGCCCAGCCGATGGCGAAGTGGGGGAAGGTATTCGGGCCACCCCATTCGTCGATGTGGTCCATCATCTGGTCGGCCTTTCCGATGATGCCATTGAGCGCCATCATCTCGTTGTAGGTTCCCTCGGGGCCGCCCTCGGCGCTCGAGCCGTTGTCGCCGACGATGTAGAAAAAGAGCGTGTTATCGAGCTGGCCGAGCTTCTCGAGCTGGGCGACGAGCCGGCCGACCTGATCGTCGGTGTGCCCGGCGAAACCGGCGAAGGTTTCCATCTGGCGTTCGAAGAGGCGCTTCTGCTCGGCGCTCATGCCGTCCCACGCGGGAATCTCCTTGGGCCGTGCGGTGAGCTTGGTATCTGCGGGAATGATCCCCATCTGTTTCTGTCGCGCGAAAGTTTCCTCACGCAGTTTGTCCCAGCCGCTTGCGAACTGACCCTTGTACTTCTCGATCCACTCCTTCGGCGCGTGGTGGGGCGCGTGGGTCGCGCCGGGGGCGAAGTAAATGTAGAAAGGCTTCTCGGGGGTTAGCGACTTTTGGGCGCTCATCCAGTTGATCGCCTTGTCGGTCATGTCCACCGTGAAGTGATAGTTCGGGGTCGCGGGTGGCTCCGCGCGCGCCACCCCGTCGAAGATTGCCGGTGCCCACTGGTTCGTCTCGCCGCCGATGAAGCCGTAGAATTTGTCGAATCCCGAACCGGTCGGCCAGCGATCAAAGGGGCCGGAGACCGAGACCTCCCAAGGCGGCGTTTCGTGATACTTGCCAAAGGCGCCGGTGCTATAACCGTTCTGTCTCAGAATCTCTGCAAGCGTGGTGATCTCCTTCGGCCTCACTCCGGTGTTTCCGGGGAAAGCCGTCGCCAGCTCCATGATCGCACCGGCATTGTTAGCATGGTGATTGTGGCCGGTGAGCAGTGCGGTGCGCGTGGGGCTGCACAGGGCCGTGGTGTGGAAGCGGTTGTAGCGCAATCCCTGGTTCGCGAGCTTTTCGAGCGTCGGCATTTTGATGGGCCCGCCGAAGGCCGAGCTGTGGCCGAAGCCGATATCGTCGATCAGAACGATGACGACATTGGGCGCGCCTTCCGGAGCTGTCACCCCGAAGCGCGGCGGTGCCTTCGCGTCGCGCGCATCGAGGATGTCGATGGGAACCACCGCCGGTTCGGCGATCGGCAGCACGGAACGGTCAATTTGGGCGTGAAGCGGTAGCGCGAGAATTGCGATCGATGCGATTGCGAGAAGGCTTTTCGGTAAGGGGATCATGGGGAAGGTGCTTGTTAGAGTGCGGCTGCCATCGACTCGACTCAATGCCACCTTGGGACGCTGGCTGATCGCGGTGGGCTCCGGTATTAGACTTTAGTGATATTGCCCGTTCGCGGAACGGCAGCCGTGCAGCGGTTCAGGGCTTCCTTGGGGTACGCGATCGCGTAATGGCCTAAAATGTCCGGACTCCTTAGAAGTGCGTGCGCCTTGGAAATCCACCCCGGTTTCCTAGCCAGTTCCTGTGCTACAACCCCCTACCCCCTAACCCCCATGATCGATCAGGAAAAGATCAGTCGCTTGGCTTATGCTGCCGCGACAGGTGTCTCTTCGTCGCTCCCTTCGAACCCGAGTCCGGTGATTGCCAGACCGCCGTTCGCCATTCGCAAGACGCTCTGCTCGGAGTGTCATGCGTCGAACTTGCCCATGCCGTCCTTCCCGCGGGTGGCCTTCTATCAGGAAGCCCGCGTTTTGCTTGGCGGTCACAAGACAGGAACGAATCACCGCCGCTCGAGGCCGCACTCGCTTCCTTCGCTGGCGTCGGCATTGTGCTGCCTGCTCTGCTCCTTGAGCGCTTTATTCCTCACATCACCACGCGGCGAGGAGTCGCTTGTCACCGTGGCGCGCAATGTGATCCAAGCCAGCAGCGATACCGGCATGATGGCGTCCAACGCGACATCCGAAAGCAACTGAGCCCTGTGCCCGGAATTCAAGGGTGGGTCAGGCTTCCACGCTGCTTTCGTGGTGCCTGCCCACCCGGACCGGTGACCATTCCAAGGTCGCGGTGCGGAAATCCCGGGGCGCTGCGACGCGGTAACGCCCATCGTCACCGCGGAGCGCTAACGCTTGGTGGCCGTCGATGTTCACCATGAGTTCGGGTTCGGCGCTGCCGATCCCGCAGAAGGTGAGGTGCGCGGTTTCATAGCCGGGTGTCCATGAGCCTTCCCATTCGCGGGTCAGGGTGATGCGGCCTTCCGCGCCTTCGACGCGAAGGGTGGAGTCGCGATAGACGCCCTGTTTCCAGGCCTCGCCGTCGCCTTGGTCTTCATACCAGCGGCTGGTCTCGCAGCCATTCTTCCACCAGGCCCGGAGCTCGGGTTCGGGATTCGGAATCTCGCCGGTGTGTTGTTGGAGCGGCCAGTGTGGAATCACCGCGCCGCCGCGCACAAAGACCGGGATACGATCGATCGGGCACTCGATCCAGATATCGGTGGCCACGGCCTTCGGCCGCGAGTCATCGTGGTAAGAGAACCACTCCGCCTTCGGTAGGTAGAGGAAGCGGCCTTCCTCGCCCTCGGCCAGGATCGGCACCACATAGAGGTGGTCGCCAAAGTAAAACTCCGCGCTTCGCCAGTAGGCGTCCGGGTTCTCGTGCTCGACGAGGGGCAACGAGCGCAGCATCGGCGTACCGTCCTTCACATACTGCCAGAAGGCGGTGTAAACGGCGGGCAGCAGGCGATAGCGCATCTCGATCGCGCGGCGCACCCAGTCGGTGGTGTCTTCGCCGAAGGACCACGGTTCCTGATCGCCATGATCACCCGAGGAATGGGTGCGGAAGAAGGGATGGAAGACCGCGAGCTGGACCCAGCGCAGGTAGAGCTCCGGCGAAGGCGTCTCGATGAAGCCGCCGATGTCTGACCCAATGAACGACATGCCCGAGGTGGCGAGTCGCTGGCACTGGGTATTGGCCATGTTCAGGTGCTCCCACGAGGCCACGTTGTCGCCGGTCCAGCCGCAGGCGAAGCGCTGCGTGCCGGCGTAAGCCGAGCGGGTGATCGAGAAGGGCCGCTTGCCATTGCCGAAGCGCCGCAGTCCTTCCTGCGTCGCGCGGATCATCTGCATGCCGTAGATGTTATGCGCCTTGCGGTGCGAGCAGGGATGACCGTCGTAGTCGTGTCGGACATCGTGCGGGAAGGTGCCGTCTTCGAAGACCGCCGGCTCGTTCATGTCATTCCAGATGCCATGGACGCCGACCTCGCCGATCAGTCCCTGGAACTGATCCGCCCACCAGTGGCGGACGTCGGGGCGGGTGAAGTCGGGAAAATGACAGAGCCCCGGCCAGACCGAGCCCTTCATCAGGCTGCCATCCTGGCGGCGGCAAAAGTAGCCCTTTTCCACAGCCTCGACCCAGACGGGATAGTCGGGGTCGATCTTGAGGCCGGGGTCGATGATGGCGACGGTCTTGAAGCCGTCCTGTTCGAGCTCGGCGACCATCTGCTTGGGGTCGGGGAAACGCTCGGCATCCCACGTGAAGCAGCGGTAGCCGTCCATGTAGTCGATATCCAGGTAGAGCGCGTCGCAGGGGATCTTGCGGTCGCGAAAGCCCTTCGCGATGCCGCGGAACAGCGTCTCCGGGTAGTAGCTCCACTTGCACTGGTGATAGCCCAGCGCCCACAGCGGCGGCATTTCTGCCAGGCCGGTGAGGCGGGTGTAGCGGCGCACCACCTCGAGCGGCGTGTCGCCGTGGAGGAAGTAGTAATTCATCTCCCCGCCCTCGGCGCGGAAGGTAGTCACGTTCGGCTTTTCGCTGCCGAAGTCGAAGCCGGTGCGGAAGGTATTGTCGAAGAAGATCCCGTAGCTGCGGCCGTGGCAAAGGCTGAGGTAGAAGGGGACGTTCTTGTAGAGCGGGTCCGTGTCGCGGCTGTAGGCGTAGGTGTCGCTGCCCCACAGCTCGAAGTGGCGGCCGCGGAGGTTCAGGTCGCAGGACTTGTCGCCGAGGCCGTAGAAATATTCGCCGTGCTGGCAGACCTTGCTCATCTTCACGACCTCGCCGCCGAAGACCTTGTTGTCCTCCCAGTGGTAGCCCTTGTCGTCCTGACAGAGGATCTTGCCGGTGGCGGTCTCGGTGATGGTGGTCTTCAGCCCGTGACGGGTGATCCGGATCGAGAGAGTGCCGGTTTTGATCGCGAAGCCGTCGGCGAATTCGATCAGCTCGTGCTCCGGCAGTGCCGGGGAGAAGGCCGGGTCGAGCGCGTAGGAAAAGTCGTCATCAAAGCGCCCGTCGGGGGAAAGTCGGAAGCGCACGATGCCCTCCGCCACGAGCTGGACGCGGAGCAGCACGCCATTGTCGGTCAGAAACTCGAACACTCCGGCGCGGGGATGCCGGGTTTCGCGAATGCTGCCAGGAAAGAAGTCCGCCGCGAGCTGCGCGGTGCGGTGCTTCTCCATGTAGTTGCCGGAGAATTCGTCGGATGCCATGGGTGTTTGGCGGGGTCTGGGGGTGAACGCCGTTTGGAGTATAGTCTGCAAGCCGCCGGCATGCCAAGCTCCCGGAACGCGTAACCTAGAAACTACGCATCAGGGGGGGAAATCGGCCGCTATGAATGCGGCTAAGAAATTTCATGAACACAAACGGAGCAATATCGACTTCCTCGTGAGGTCGGCATACAGGATGCAATGCGCGTTACGCCACGCCGACACAAATGAAGATCGCGATGCTGTCTTGGGAGAGCCTCCACTCCATCCCCGTGGGGGGAGGGGCCGTTCACGTCACCGAGCTTGCCGCCGCCCTCGAGCGCCGGGGGCACGAGGTCCACGTCTTCACCCGCTTGGGGAACGGCCAGACCACGGCCGCCATCATCGACGGCGTCCACTACCACCGCTGTCCGATCGAGTTGCATCCGGATTTCATCACCGAGACGAATAACATGGGTAACGCGCTCATGTATTTCCTGGGAGCCCACGAACACCAATCGGGCAAGCCTTTCGACATCATCCACGGCCACGACTGGCTGTGCTCCAAGGCCGTCGCGCAGGCCAAGAACGATCACGGGCGCAAGACGGTCTTCACCATTCACTCGACCCAATTCGGCCGTACGGGAAACAATCTCCACACCGGCGTCTGCGACCGGATCCGTGCGATCGAGCGCGAGGGGACTTTCGTCGCCGATCGTGTGATCGCGGTGTCGGGCTACTTGGCCGATGAGGTGAAGTGGCAATACGAAGTGCCGGAGTGGAAGTTGCGCGTGGTCTACAACGGCATCGACTGCACCCGTTTCGACGACGAGATCGATCCCGCGATCTGCCGCGCCAGCTATGGCGTCGCGCCGATGGACCCGATGATCTTGTTCGTAGGGCGCATCAGCACGCAGAAGGGCCCGGACCTTTTATTGGAAGCGATGCCATCGATCCTTCACTACAAGCCGAATGCCAAGGCGGTCTTCGTCGGTGGCGGTGACATGCTGGGTCACCTCCAGCATCGGGCGAAGGAACTCGGAGTGGATTTTGCCGTGAGGTTCCCCGGTGCCATGAGCCCGGACGGCGATGTGATGAATCTCTTCAAGAGCGCGGACGTCGTCTGCGTGCCGAGCCGGAACGAGCCGTTTGGCATCGTGGTGCTGGAGGCGTGGGCGGCTTCGAAGCCGGTGGTAGTGACGCGAAATGGCGGACCGCGCGACTTCGTTTCCCATGGCGAGGACGGCTACATCGTGGATGCCAGCGCGTGGGGCATCGCCGATGGTGTGAAGGCGGCGTTCTCGAACTTCGAGCACGCCCGCTGGATGGGCAGCCGCGGTCGGGTGAAAGCGGCGTATGGGTTCAGCTGGGATACCATCGCGGAGCAGACCGAGGCGATCTATCGGGAGATCGTGCCGGTGGATGCGGTAGCGGAGGTGAAAGCCAAACCTTCTGAAGCGGCTTCCGACAAGAGGGCCGAAGTGGTGCCCGCGAAGAAGGCGGGGGAAGCGAAAGCCCCCGTCCCGACCGAGGTTCCGAAGGATGAGCCGATCGAGGCCAAGGCGCCTGCAAAGGAATCGAGCCGATCCGCCGGAGCTGCCGGATAGGGTGCCGCAGCCACGGGAAGGCGCTGCAACCGGCCTGCGGTGACGCGGTGACACCCGAAAGTCATATTCACGGGTAATTTTCCTCCGCTGACGACTCGTGGGAGCCCGACATTCTACGAGATGCGTGATGCCGCATCCGTCGTCGGAAATCCGGACTGGCCCAAGGGCGTGGAACCTTTGGCGGGCCGTGGAACCCTTGTTCCATGACACGATGAGATCCGAAAGTCATATTCTCAGGAAATTTCTCTCCGAATGTGGCTCGGGATGACCATTAGACTGGGGACATTTCTCTCACGATAGACTTTACCCAAGTCGTCGGAGACCCGGACTGCGCGCAGCCTGCTACCGCTCGAAGCCAGCAGCCCAGCTGCAGGTGACACCGGAAGACTCGAAGAAAAAAGGAACAAGCGGAACGAGTGAATACGAAGAGGCGTGGATTCGGCAGGCCGTCCCGGTTGGGCATTCCTTCTCCTCCGGTCCACAGGATCCAGCGAGGTTGGTGAAGAACAGCAGTAACGGGTGGGAAATCTAGCACACCTTCAACGCCAGCCCACATGATCAAGCGCGCCCCGGCTGTCGGATGCTCCAGATTCCGCGTTAGGTTAGATTCCCGTCACACAAGCTTCTCCCGACATCAGATGATCCATTTCCTTATCCGGCGTTAGATTCCCCATCCCTTTGTCAATGCGTGGAGTGCTTTGAAATATCGAGTCGTCCTTTTCGCGCCTGATAGGAACTCCGGTCCATTCTCCGAAGCTGTGGAGGAATTGCTGACCATTGAGGCCTCGGGATTGGGCTGTGATACGAATAGCGGGGGATGCAGGCGTGTCCGTCGCGTGGACTCCCCGATGAGTGGATTGTCCAATGGTGCTTCCCCGCAGCAGGGCTGCTGGCCTTGAGCGGCAGCAGGCTGCCGCAGTCCGGATCTCCGACAACCGGGTCGACGATGGGCAACTCGAGTTGCGCGCTGAGAAAAATTACCCGTGAATATGACTTTCGCGTGTCACCGCGTCACCGGAGGCCGGTTGCAGCGCCTTCTCGTGGCTGTGGACCTCCGCACGGACCGCTGAGTGAGAATGTCGAAGGAACGTCGACACCCCTTTTCTCAGACCGCCTTCACCTGATCACGGGGAACCCCACGCATCTCGAAGATCCGGAAGATGGTGTCTTCGATCAGGTTGTTCGGGCAGCTCGCGCCGGCGGTGATGCCGATGACTGCGGGTGCCTCGCCTAACAGCGCGCCCGGATAGCCGCTGGTGATCTCTGATTTCTCGTGCAGGTCGAAGTGGACGATCTGCTCCAGCGACTGGAGGCACTGGGCGTTGCGAATGAAGAAGGTCGGCAAGGATTGCTCGCCGATTTCCACGAGGTGGGTCGTGTTCGAGCTATTGTAGCCACCGACGACGAACAGCATGTCCATCGGGCGGCGCAGCATTTCGAAGAGGGCATCCTGTCGCTCCTGGGTCGCGCCGCAGATGGTATCGAAGACTTGGAAATTCTCGGACGATCCGTCGCGCGCCTGCACGGCGTCGCGGACGCGGCGTTGGATCTCCTCGGTCTCGCTCTTGAGCATGGTGGTCTGATTCGCCACGCCGACCTTTTTCAGGTGCAGGTCCGGATCGAAACCGGGCGAGACGGCGTGGGGGAAGCGCTTCAGCAAGACTTCCCTGTCGCCACCCTCGCGGATGTAGCGGCAGACGATGTCGGTTTCCTCCAGCGTCAGCACGATCAGGTAGTGGCCCTTGCCGTCTTCGCCGAGCGCGCGGGAAGCCGTCGCTTGGGTCTCCTCGTGACCGGCCTTGCCGTGGATGATCGAGGTAATGCCGTCCTTGGCGTAGCCCCGTACCCGGCGCCAGACCTTCATCACGTCGCCGCAGGTGGTATCGACCACGTAGCAGCCGAGTTCCTCGATCTTCTCCATGAAGTTCGTCGGCGCCCCGAAGGCTGGCACGATCACGACGTCCTCGGCAGTGAGTTGGTCGTAGTCGTCGGTGAGCTGTTTCCACGGCAGCGAGACGATGCCCATGTCCACGAGCTGGCGGTTCACCTCGGGATTGTGGATGATTTCCCCGATCAGGAAGATGCGGTTGTCCGGGAAGACCCGGCGTGCGGCGTAGGCGAGGTCGATCGCCCGCTCGACGCCGTAGCAGAAGCCGAACTGCTGGGCGAGGCGCACGGTGGTATTGCCGAGGGTGATCTCGCCGCCGTTGGCGCGGATCCTCTCGACGATGGACGACCGGTAGTGGCGCTCCACCTCGGCGTTGACCTGGGTCATCACGTCGGGGCGGCGGACGTTCACTCGGGGGCGCTTCGGGGCGGCTTCGCTCATGCGGGGGCGATATAACGCCGCATTCCCCCGCGACCAAATCATTTCCCGGCATGGACGAACGAACCGCGGAGACGCGGAGTTCGCAGAGGAAGGCGCGGAGTGAGAAAGTGTTTCGAGTGATTGATCCTCAATGGGAAGCCCAGTGTTCCCTCGGCCGACTCAGCGATCCTGCGGTGTGTTCCTTTTCTCCAATACCGGCAGCGCCAGCAGGGAGAACAGGACGACCGCCAGCCCCTGCATCCCAAGAAGGTAGTAGGGCCACGGCCCCATGTGGTCGAGCAGGCTGGGATTGACCGGCTTGCGGGCGGCGAAGCCGAAATTGGTGCCGAGCCAGGTATTCACGGCCATCGCGAAAGCGATATAGACATTCGCCCAGAGCAGGGCGGACAGCGGCCCCTTCCACCACGGCCGCCGAACCCGCCAGCCGCGGACGATGGGCAGATAAAGGGCGGCCGCCACGATGGAGAAGTGATGCACGAAAAACGCGATGAACGCAGGGTGGGGGAATCCCACCGTGATCGCCGGCGTCAGCAGCGCCTGGATGGTGGCCGCCAAGCCCCAGAAATACGTCAGCGCGCACAGGAGGCGGTTCTCCGTTACCAGGGCGAAGCCCGCGATGAACGCCGCGAGGTCGCACAGATGCAGCGGCAGCGAACTGTCCAGATCCGGGTCGCCCTCGATCGTCATCCACGCCGCCTGCGTGTAGCCGAAGGCTGCGAGGCAGAGAAAGGCGAGCACGCCACGGGCGATCCGATCATTTCGTTCACCCGACTTTCCCCAGGCGATGAAGGCCGCGATCCCCACCAGACCCGCAACCACTGCCCAGCCATGCATGGCGGTAAACGGGTGAAACACGGGCGGCATGGCGGCAGACAATCGACGCGGCACCTTCTCGGCAAGCCGGGAAGCAGATCGGCTCGTGATCCGAAAGATGCCCTCGCGTCCGCTCGTTGGGCCCGCGTAATTTGCACCCGTCATGAAAGGGCGCTCTCTTTTTGCCATGGTCCCCGCCGCGTCGGTGCTGCTTGCGCTCCGCTCGCACGGCAAGCCGATCCATCCGGACGCGCTGACCGACGCCGGTTTCACGATTTCCGTCCAGTGCTGGTCGCTGAAGGAATTCACCCTGTGGGAGGCGATCGAGATGACCGCCACGGCCGGTGCCAGCGCGATCGAAGTCTTCCCGGGCCAGAAGATCGGCGGCGATCTCGGCGGGGCGAAGCTCGGTCCGGAGATGACCGATGACCAGATCTCCAAGCTGCTGGAGCACGCGACGAAGAACGGCGTCGCGCCGGTGAGCTTCGGCGTGACCGGCATTTCCAAGCGCGAGAAGGAAGCGCGCAAGACCTTCGAATTCGCCAGGAAGATGGGCCTCCACGGCGTGACCACCGAGTCGCTCGACGCGCTCGATACCCTCGAGATGCTCGCCAGGGAATACGACATCAAGGTCTGCTTCCACAATCACCCCAGGCCGACCGCGATGTGGAACCCGGACAAGACCTGGGACGCGATCAAGGACCGCCACGCGAACATCGGCTTCTGTGCCGACGTCGGGCACTGGGTCAGCTCCGGACTCGATCCGCTTGAGGTGATCAAGAAGGTCGCCCCGCGCGTCCACTCCATCCATATGAAGGACCGCGAAGCCTTGGGCGAGTGGACGCATGATCGTCCCTATGGCACCGGGGTTATCGACATCGCCGCGATCCTCGATGAAGTCCGCAAGCACGGCTTCGAGGGCAACGTGGCGATCGAATACGAGCACAACTGGAAGACCAACGTGCCGGAGATCGCCCAGTGCGTGGGCTACTTGCGAGCCTACTCGAAGCTTCGGAAGGAGGGTTGAGCCCTTGAAAACGGGCGGGGAATTGGAACGGCTATTTCTTTCCCCACCGGGATTTCCGTGGTAGCTGCATCACTGCCATGAACGATCCTTACTTGCCGCCGTCCGCGCCTGTCGCTGTTTCGCCGCAGACCGGGGTTTCCAGTGATGAACGGACTTGGGCGCTGGTTGCGCACCTGTCCGCGCTGTCCGTCTATCTGACCGGATTCGGGATGATCCTTGGGCCCTTGGTCGTGTGGCTGATCAACAAGGACAGCAAGCCCTACGCCGCGGAACAGGCGAAGGAGGCACTCAACTTCAATATCTCCTGGCTGCTTTGGGGACTCGTGTGGGGATTTGCGTCGTTTGTTCTCACCTTCGTACTGGTGGGGATCGTGATGTTCTTCATTTTGTTCGCCATCTTCCCGATCATTTGGACCATCCTCTGCATCGTCGCTGCGGTTCGGGCGAATGAAGGCGTTCCCTATCGCTACCCGCTGACGATTCGCTTCATCTCGTGAGCCTAAAGGAGTGCCACATCATCACCGGTCCGGCGGGTGCGGGGAAATCCTCCCATGCCCGTCGGCTTGCTTTGGAATTGGGCGCATGCCTGATCGATAGCGATACCGCGACCGAGCGGTTGGTCCGCGCCGGACTTTCGCTCGCGGGGCTGGATCCCGATGACCGCGATTCGCCAGCGTATAAGCGCGTGTATCGCGATGCGGTGTATGAGGCGATGTTCGACCTCGCCGTGGCGAACTTGCCACAGATCCCGGTGGTGCTTGCGGGGCCGTTTACCCGAGAAGGCGGTGAAGCGGATTGGCCGGTGAGACTGGAGCAGCGGCTAGGCATAAAGCCGGTGCTGCATTTCGTCTGGTGTCCCATCGAGACCCGTCGCGAGCGGATGATTGCACGTGGTGAGGATCGTGATTTGCCGAAGCTGAGGGATTGGGAGAGATACGCCGCTTCGTGTCGGGAGGAGCGGCCGGTGTGGGAGCATGTCTTCGTGGTGACGTGCTGTTAGAAAATTCGCCAACAACGTGGGTTGCTCGTGATCCCGGAGGGATCAAAGCGAGTAGAGGTCGCAGACCCCCGGATGAAGGCGGTGATGAAAGGAAGAACCCCGGATGGGGTTCTAGCAGGGCGTGAACTACGGGTGGCCGGAGGCTTGTTTTTCTTCCGGCTTTCGAAGGTTGCGTGATGCCGCGGTGTGCTTCCTGCGCCGCTGGAATCCCTTCCGGGAT
>Ga0307406_10000527_pt1 | contig 22031 bp, 27 predicted proteins | sample 322Cmetagenome_3_FD_203706 | JGI IMG/M metagenome (GOLD analysis project Ga0307406, IMG submission 203706) | Maize rhizosphere microbial communities from greenhouse at UC Davis, California, United States - 322HYB-C-2 | ecosystem: Host-associated > Plants > Roots > Rhizosphere > Soil | place...
TCCATGCGCCCTTGCCGCCGGCCTGGCGGTAGGCGGCCTTGAGCGCCTCGTAGTCGAAGGGACGGTCCTCGATCTCGCGCGGGCCGCCGGTGGCGCCTTCGATGATGTGGATGTAGGCCAGGCCGAGTGGAGCGAGCTGCTTCACCACGTAGGTGAAGAGCGGCTGCGGATCGGAGTCGTGCACGTCGTTGGCCGGCGTGACGGGCGACAGGCGGATGCCGGTCTTGCCGCCGCCGACCGCGTCGACCACGGCGCGCGTGGCTTCCAGCAGCAGGCGGGCGCGGTTCTCGATGCTGCCGCCGTAGTCGTCCGTGCGCTTGTTGCTGCCGTCCTTGAGGAACTGGTCGAGCAGGTAGCCGTTGGCGCCGTGGAGTTCCACGCCGTCGAAGCCGGCGGTTTCCACCGCGTTGCGCGCTGCGGCTGCATAGGCATGGACGATGCCGGGCAGTTCCCCGGCGTCGAGTGCGCGCGGCTCGGAGGTTTCGACGAAGGTCGGCACGCCCTCCTTGATGAGCACGGTCTTGGTCCTGGCGGTGATGGCAGAGGGCGCGACCGGCTTGCCGCCGCCGGGCTGCAGTTCGTTGTGCGAGACGCGGCCCACATGCCACAGCTGCACCACGATCTTGCCGCCCTTGGCATGCACCGCATCGGTCACGCGCTTCCAGGCGTCGAGCTGCTCGGTGCCGTAGAGGCCCGGCACGTCGGCGTAGCCCTGGCCCTGGTGGCTGATGGCGGTGGCTTCGGTGATCAGCAGGCCCGCGCTGGCGCGCTGGGCGTAGTAGGTGGCCGCAATGTCCTGGGGAATCGCGTTCGGCGAACGGTTGCGCGTGAGCGGCGCCATCACGATGCGGTTGGCGAGCTGCAGGTCACCGGCCTGTACGGGATCGAAGAGGGAGGGCATGGCGAAACGTCAAAGAGTGGGACAGAGGCCGCGAGGCTAAACCTGCGCGGCCAAACCTGCTGTCGCAAGGTTGTCCGTTTGCTGCCAGGCGTTAGGGCGCTGCGAGCGCAAGCAGTTCCGCGCCCACGCGCACAGGCATGGCGAGCAGGATCTGCCCCATGCCCTTGCCCAGCGGATCGTTGCGCAGCGACGCCATGCCGCCGCCGCCGAGCGCCTGCTCGCAGACGAAGTTGAAGGCGCCGATGCCCGGCACTTCGTAGCGCGTGACCGGCCCCCTGACGAGGTGCGCGAGCCATTCGGCCACGCGCGCTTCGCCGAGCTGCTCGCGCAGGAGCGGCAGCAGGGCAGGGTGGCGCGCGATGACGCCGATGTTCGAGGTGTCGCCCTTGTCGCCGCTGCGGGCCCAGGCCAGGCGGATGAGCGGCACTTCGATGGCGTCGGCACCGGCGAATGCCGCGGCCTCTGCGCGGCCCGCGCCGGGCCTTGGCGGCGGCGCCTCGGCAGGCGCCGCCGCCGGCACCGCGTCGCGCGGCATCTCGACAGGCCGGCCATCGATGCTCACGCGCGCCTCGACCCTCGACTTGTCGAGCAGGAAGGCGTACTGCCGTATCGACGGCGAGACCGAGGGGCGCCCGCCTGCGCCCGTCGTGCCCGGTGCCCATGAGGTGCCGGCCGGCGCCACTTCGCGCACGAAGAGTTCGAGCGCCTCCTTGCGCGGGTGCGTGACTGCGAGCCGCAGCACGGCTTCGCGCGTCTGCAGGGCTTGCGCGTGCGGTCCGTAGCATGACTCGGCGCCGAGCACCTCGAGCTGCGTGCCGCTGCAGGGGCCGAAGCCTTGCTGGTCGAACAGTGCACCGGTGCGCGCGAGGATCGCCTCGCCGGTGCGCCTGGCCTTGGCCACGGCATCGAAGCCCACGATGGTGAGCTGCGCCGCGGCCTTGAAGCCCTCTGCATAGGTGGCGCAGACCTTGTAGCTCGCGGTGGGCGCGCGGCCCCGGGCGCCGTGCACGCGCACGCGGTGCTTGCCGGCCTGCTCGATGCGCACCTGCGTGAAGTCGGCCACCACGTCGGGCAGCAGGTAGGCCGAGGGATCGCCGATCTCATAGAGCAGCTGCTCGCCCACCACGGCCGGCGTGACCTTGCCACCGGTGCCCGCGGGCTTGGTGACGACGAAGCGGCCATCGGCATGGCACTCGACGATCGGATAGCCGATGTTCGGCCAGTCGGGCACGGTGTCCCAGTCGGTGTGCAGCCCGCCGGTGGCCTGGCAGCCGCATTCGATGATGTGGCCCGCGAGGCTGCCGGCTGCCAGCAGCTCGTGGTCGCCGGGCTGCCAGCCGAACTCGTGCATCAGCACGCCGAGCGTCACGGCCGAATCGACGCAGCGGCCGGTGATGACCACCTGCGCGCCCGCGTCGAGCGCGGCCTGGATCGGCCGCGCGCCCAGGTACGCATTGGCCGTGAGCACGCGCTCGGGCAGCGGCGCGCCGCTCTGCAGTTCGCGCACGGGGGGCTGTTGCTGCCGCAGCTGCGGCAGCAATGGCGACACGTCGTCGCCGCTGACCACCGCGATCTTCAGGGCGATGCCCTGCTCGGCCGCGAGGGCGGCCAGCGCGTCGGCGCAGCCCTGCGGATTGACGCCGCCCGCATTGCTCACCACGCGGATGCCCTGCTGCACGACGTCCTTCAGCACAGCCTTCATCGCGACGGAGACGAAGTCGGTGGCATAGCCGAGCTCCGGCTTCTTGAGCCGCGCTCCTGCGAGGATCGACATCGTGAGCTCGGCCAGGTAGTCGAACACCAGGTAGTCGATCTGCCCGCTGGCCACGAGCTGCGGTGCGCCCACGCTGCTGTCGCCCCAGAAACCCGAGGCACCGCCGATGCGCACGATGCGTTCGTTGCTGCTGCTGCCGGCGTTCATCGGCAGCTCCACTGCGGCTTGCGCTTTTCGCGGAAGGCGCGCTGGCCCTCGGCCGCGTCTTCCGTGAGCGCGAAGAGGCCGATCTGGCTTTCGGTGAAGGCCATCGATTCCTCGAAGGCCATGGCCTCGATCTTCTTCATCGTGTATAGGCCGCGCCGGATGGCGGCGGGCGACTTGTCGAGCATGCGGTCGAGCAGCCAGTCGACGCTTTCATCGATGTCCTCGCTCACGCGGTTCACGAGCCCGTGTTCGAGTGCCTGCGCGGCGGTGATGGATTCGCCGGTGAGGCACATCTGGGCCAGCACGCGGCGCGGCAGCAGAGGGCCGAGCACACTGAGCACCTGCGCGGGAAAGAGGCCGACCTTGACTTCAGGCAGCCCGAAGACGGCCTGACTGCTGGCCACGGCCATGTCGCACATGCCCAGGATGCCCATGCCGCCTGCCATGCAGGCGCCGTTGACGCGCGCGACCAGGGGCACGGTCGATTGCCGTGCCTGGCGAAGAAGGTTGGCAAAGGCCTGGTACGGCTCGGCATGGTCGAACCGGAACGAGCTGCCACTTTGCAGGTCCGCGCCCGCGCAGAAGGCGCGCGTGCCCGCGCCGGTGATGACCACCGCGCGCACGGCGCGGTCGGCGTCGGCGCGTTCCAGCGCTGCCGACAGCGCCGAAAGCACGCCGGTGCTGATGGCGTTGCGGCGTTCCTCGCGGTCGATGGTGAGCCACAGCACGGGCCCGCGCATCTCCTCGCGCAGTTCTTGATGAAGGGCAGGGGCTTCAGCCATCGTCGGGTCCTCGCTACGGGTCTGGGGTTCGACCGTAGCGTGACGCGAAAAAAAAGCCGCAGCATGCGGCTTGTGGCTGAAGCAGTCCGGGTTTTCCCAGGGCCGGGCCGGACTGCCTTGCGGCTCTTGCGAGCTTCTGCCCGCTTCTTCTTACTTCAGCAGGCCTTCGGCCTTCATCGCATCTTGAACAGCGGGGCGAGCAGCCACGCGTGCATGCCAGGCCAGGAGATTGGCGAAGCCCGAGATGTCGACGCCGGTGGGCTTGGCCCAGTTGGTGACGGTGAACAGGTAGCCGTCGGCCACGCTGAACTGGTCGCCCATCAGGTACTGCTTGTCGGCGAACTGGCCGTCGAGCCATTCGTAGCGCGACTTGAGCTTGTCCTTGAAGATGGCCTTGGCTTCTTCAGGCATGTTCGGGTTGAACAGCGGGCTGTAGCCCTTGTGCATCTCGGTGCCGATGAAGGTCAGCCATTCCTGCAGGCGGTAGCGCTGCAGCGTGCCGGCGGCCGGTGCGAGATTCTTGGTGGGGGCCAGGTCGGCGATGTACTGCACGATGGCCGGGCCTTCACGCAGGCGGGTGCCGTCGTCGAGCTCGAGCATGGGCACGTAGCCCAGCGGATTGATGCCGTAGTAGTCGGTGCCGTCCTGCAGCTTGTGGGTCTTGGTGCTGGCCAGCACAGGCTCGAAGGCCAGGCCTGCCTCGTGCAGTGCGATGTGGGGCGAAAGGGAGCAGGCACCGGGCGAGTAATACAGCTTCATGCGAAGAAATCTCCAATGGGGAATATGGATATCGGGAATCGATCCATGGACTCACGGGATGCTAGCGGGTTTGTGCGCTGGGCGTTTGTCCTACGGCCGCTCGCGCGGGGCGACTATCAGCCTGGCCGCGGCGGGTTTCTAAGCTCCCCCCGCACGGTGGGCAAGCCCCGCCGCAAAGGAGTTTTCCAGATGTTGAAGTACGCGATTATTTTTGCCCTGATCTCGCTGGTGGCCGGGGTGCTCGGCTTCGGCGGCATTGCCGCAGGCGCGGCCGGCATCGCGAAGCTGCTGTTCGGGCTGTTTCTGGTCCTGGCGGTGGTGTTCGTGGTCCTGGCGGCACTGGGGATTGGCGCGGTGAAAAAGGCGATCGACTGATGCACCGTCCGCAACCGCTCTGGCCGCGGTCCCGCCCGCTCGGCCTGCTGCTGCAGAGTCCGGCCCATCGCGTGGTGCGCGTGCTGCTCGTCACGCAGACGCACTGGCAGCTTCCCGAGCACCGCTCGCGCCGGCGGCATGCCTGAGCCAGACCAAGGATTGCTATTAAATTTATAGCAAACTATTCAGTATGCATGAGGGAACGACGAGGTACGGGGTGGTTTAGGCGCCATTAACCATATTGCCCGCACTTCGAACGCAAACCGGCACCCCCGATTAAAATCAGTGCCCCCTTTGCGCAGCGCACGCGTCCGTAGTGCGCCCCTCTTTCAAATGCTGTACCCCGAAGAATTCGATTGTGTAGTCGTCGGCGGTGGCCATGCCGGCACCGAAGCCGCGCTTGCCGCCGCACGCATGGGCGCCAAGACGCTGCTGCTCTCCCACAACATCGAGACGCTGGGGCAGATGAGCTGCAACCCATCGATCGGCGGCATTGGCAAGGGCCATCTCGTGAAAGAGGTGGATGCGCTCGGCGGCGCCATGGCCATTGCCACCGACGAGGCGGGCATCCAGTTCCGCATTCTCAATTCGAGCAAGGGCCCGGCGGTGCGTGCGACCCGCGCCCAGGCCGACCGCGTGCTGTACAAGGCCGCGATCCGCCGCCGCCTGGAGAACCAGCCGAACCTGAGCCTGTTCCAGCAAGCGGTCGATGACCTGATGGTGGAGGGCGACCGCGTGGTTGGCGCCGTCACGCAGGTGGGCATCGCCTTTCGTGCACGCACCGTGGTGCTCACGGCAGGGACTTTTCTCGACGGCCGCATCCATGTGGGCCTGGACAACTACCAGGCCGGACGCGCGGGCGATCCGCCGGCGGTCAGTCTGTCGGCACGGCTCAAGGAACTCAAGCTGCCGCAGGGCCGCCTGAAGACCGGCACGCCGCCGCGGCTGGACGGCCGGAGCATCGATTTTTCGAAGTGCACCGAACAGCCCGGCGACGGCATGCCGGGCGGGGCAGGGCCGATGCCGGTGTTCAGCTTCATGGGCCGGGCCGACATGCATCCGCAACAGATGCCGTGCTGGATCACCCACACCAATGCGCGCACGCACGAGATCATCCGTTCGGGTTTCGACCGCAGCCCGATGTTCACGGGCAAGATCGACGGCGTGGGTCCGCGCTATTGCCCGAGCGTCGAGGACAAGATCAACCGCTTTGCCGACAAGGAAAGCCACCAGATCTTCCTCGAGCCCGAAGGGCTGACGACCAACGAGTACTACCCCAACGGGATTTCGACCAGCCTGCCGTTCGACATCCAGTACCAGCTCGTGCGCTCGATGCCCGGCCTGGAAAACGCCCACATCCTGCGGCCCGGCTACGCCATCGAATACGACTACTTCGATCCACGCGAACTCAAGAGCAGCTTCGAGACGCGCTCGATCAAGGGCCTTTTCTTTGCCGGGCAGATCAATGGCACCACCGGCTACGAGGAGGCTGCGGCCCAAGGCCTGTTTGCCGGCATCAATGCCGCGCTCCAATGCCGCGGCGAAGAGGCCTGGCTGCCGCGTCGCGACGAAGCCTACCTGGGCGTGCTGGTCGACGACCTGATCACCAAGGGTGTGACCGAGCCGTACCGCATGTTCACGAGCCGCGCCGAATTCCGGCTGCAGCTGCGCGAGGACAACGCCGACATGCGCCTGACCGAAGCAGGGCGCAAGCTGGGCCTGGTGGACGATGCGCGCTGGGACGCCTTCAGCCGCAAGCGCGACACTGTTTCACGTGAAACAGAACGACTCAAGTCGATCTGGGTGAATCCGCGCAACCTGCCAGCGGCCGAATCGGAGCGTGTGCTCGGAAAAGCCATCGAGCACGAATACAACCTGGCCGACCTGCTGCGCCGGCCCGATGTGAACTACGAGACGCTGATGTCGCTGGACGGCGGAAAATACAGCGCAGGGTCGCCGCTCAGTGAAACCGAAATCGAGCAGATCGAGATCTCGGCCAAGTACTCGGGCTATATCGAGCGCCAGCACGACGAAGTGGAGCGCGCTGCGCATTTCGAGAACCTGCGCCTTCCGGCTGATTTCGACTACAGCCAAGTCAAGGCGCTGAGTTTCGAAGTGCGCCAGAAGCTCGACAAGCATCGGCCCGAAACGCTGGGCTTGGCGTCGCGCATTTCGGGTGTCACGCCCGCCGCCATTTCCCTGCTGATGATCCATTTGCGAAAAGGCGGCCACAAGGCGTTCAACCGCGACGCCGCCACGGAAGCCGCTGCAGAATCGCAGCCCGCCCAATGAGCGCCGCGCCGGGCCGCTCCAAGCAAGCTCGCTCCTGCCTGGCGGGAAAGCGCGCAGCGCCAAGGGTGCTCCAATGAGCACGCCCATCGATACGCTGCGCGAAGGCGCGGCAGCCATGGGCACGGCCTTGTCCGATGTGCAGGCGGAACAGCTGCTGGCCTACGGCACGCTGATGCTCAAGTGGAACAAGGTCTACAACCTCACGGCGCTGCGTGATCCGGCCAGCGTGCTGACGCACCATCTGCTCGACAGCCTGGCAGCCGTGGCGCCGCTGCAGCGCGAATGGGCAGGGAAGGGCAGGCTGCTCGACGTCGGATCCGGCGGCGGGCTGCCGGGCGTGGTGATCGCCATCATGCGGCCGGATCTCGAGGTGAGCTGCCTCGACGCCGTGGCCAAGAAAGCAGCTTTCGTCCAGCAGGTGGCAGCCGAACTCGAATTGCCCAACCTGCGCGGCCTGCATGCGCGCGTCGAATCGCTGACGGGCAGCTATGAAGTCATCAGCTCCAGGGCCTTTGCCTCGCTGCCTGATTTCTTCAGCGGATCCAGGCACCTGCTCGCGCCGGGCGGTGTCTGGCTGGCCATGAAAGGCAAGGTACCCACCGATGAACTCGCCGCCTTGCCCCTGGGTATCGCGGTGTTTCACGTGGAACAATTGTCCGTTCCGGGCCTGGACGCCGAGCGCTGCATCGTCTGGGCGCGCACGGAAGCGGCCTGAATCGCCAAAAAAGAAGCCGCGGCACCGGCGAAAGCCGGCGCCGGATGGTCCCCGCCGGGCTGGCCTCGCTTAGACTCGACGCCTCCCCCTGGCTCTCCTTCTCGAGGCAAATCCCATGTTCGGCATTGCTGACTACGGCGCATTCGTCGCCGCCATCGTCCTCTTTCTCCTGATTCCCGGTCCGGGCAACCTCGCGTTGATCACCTCGACCAGCAAAGGCGGAATCCGTGGTGGCTTGGCGGCCACGCTGGGCGTGATCATCGGCGACCAGTTCCTGATGTGGGCGGCGGTGGCGGGCGTGGCGGCTGTGCTGGCGGCATATCCGGCCGCATTCAAGGCGGTGCAATGGCTGGGCGCCGCCTACCTTGCATGGCTGGGCGCCAAGATGCTGCTGGCCAAGCCCGGCGCGGCACCCATCCTGAACATTCGCCCCAGCCATTTCCTGCGCCAGGCCCTCGCCATCACCTTGCTGAACCCCAAGGCGATCGTGTTCTACATGGCCTTCTTCCCGCTGTTCGTCGACCCCGCACGCCACCAGGGCGTGGTCACTTTTGGCGCCATGGCCGTGACGATTGCGGTGCTGACCTTCCTCTACGGCCTGACTTCGACGCTGCTCACGCACTTCCTGGCGGAGCGCATCCGCGCCAATCCGCGCTTTTCGGGCATGCTCGAAAAGCTCGCGGGCGTCTTCCTGATTGCCTTCGGCGTCAAGCTCGCCATCTCCCGCTGATCCGAAACATGGCCAAGATTTTCTGTATTGCCAACCAAAAGGGCGGCGTCGGCAAGACCACCACCACCGTCAACCTTGCTGCGGGGCTGGCCAAGGTGGGCCAGCGGGTGCTCATGATCGACCTCGATCCCCAGGGCAATGCAACCATGGGCTCGGGCATCGACAAGCGCCAGCTGGAGCTCACGGTGTACGACGTGCTGCTCGAGTCGGCTTCCGTGGCCGAGGCGCGCGTCAAGGCCGACAAGCTGGTGGAGGGCGGCTGCGGCTACGACGTGCTGGGCGCCAACCGCGAACTGGCCGGCGCCGAAGTCGAGATGGTGGCGCTCGACCGCCGCGAGAAGCGACTGCGCACGGCGCTCGCCGCGGTAGGCGCCGAGTACGACTTCGTGCTGATCGATTGCCCGCCGAGCCTGAGCCTGCTGACGCTCAACGGTCTGTGCGCCGCGCATGGCGTGATCGTGCCGATGCAGTGCGAGTACTTCGCGCTCGAGGGGCTCACGGACCTGGTCAACACCATCAAGCAGGTGCATGCCAACCTCAACAAGAACCTGCAGATCATCGGCCTGCTGCGCGTGATGTTCGATCCGCGCATCACGCTGCAGCAGCAGGTGAGCGAGCAGCTCAAGGCCCACTTCGGCGACAAGGTGTTCGACACCGTGATCCCGCGCAACGTGCGGCTGGCCGAGGCACCGAGCTATGGCTTGCCGGGCGTGGTGTTCGATCCGGCCGCGCGCGGCAGCCAGGCCTTCGTTGCCTTTGCCAAGGAGCTGGTAGAGAAAATGCCGCCCGCCAGCGCCTTTGCATCCGGCGCCGTTGCGCCCCCCATCGCGCCGGTTGGGCCGGTCGCGCCGCCCAACCTGGCCGTTCCCGAGGACGTGCTGTCGCCGGCGGGCGGCCCCGATTCGGGCGAAAAAAGCTTCTGATGGCAGCGTCCCGTGTCTTCCTGCTGCCGGGCTGGCAGAACAGCGGCCCCGGCCATTGGCAAACCCGCTGGGAGTCGGTCCATGGCGACCACCGCGTCGAACAGCACGACTGGATGCGCCCGCTGCGCGGCGACTGGTCCGCGCGGCTCGAGGAGGAGGTGCTCGCAGCGCCCGGCCCCGTGGTCTTCGCCGCGCACAGCCTGGGATGCATCCTCGTCGCGGCCTGGGCCGCCCATTCCCGCAACACGCACAAGGTGCGGGGCGTGCTGCTGGTGGCGCCCGGCGACCTCGAACGCGACGACCTGCGCCAGCTGATTCCGGGCTGGGCGCCCATCGTGCGCAAGCCGCTGCCCTTTCCCTCGGTGCTGATCGCCGCCAACGACGATCCCTACTGCGAGGCCGCGCGCTCGCGCCAGATGGCCGCCGACTGGGGGGCGCGCTTCGTGGACGCCGGTGCGGGCGGCCACCTGAACGCCGAATCCGGCCTGGGCGACTGGCCCCAGGGCCGGCAACTATTGAACGAAATCTCGAAAGACACGCACTGATGGCGACCAAGAAACCCAAGGGCCTGGGGCGCGGCCTCGAAGCGCTGCTCGGCCCCACGGCCGCGCCGTCCGCCGACCCCAGCGGCGCCGACGAGAGCGCCGCCGCGCAGAATCCGAACACGCTGATGCTCGACGAGATGGTGGCGGGCGTCTACCAGCCGCGCACCCGCATGGACGAAGGCGCGCTGTACGAGTTGGCCGAGAGCATCAAGGCGCAGGGCATCATGCAGCCGATCCTGGTGCGCCGACTCGATGCCGAATCGGCCGCCGCCAAGAACGCCGAGTACGAAATCATCGCGGGCGAGCGCCGCTTCCGCGCCGCCAGGCTCGCGGGCCTCGACCGCGTGCCGGTGCTGGTGCGCGACGTGCCCAACGAGGCCGCGGCGGCCATGTCGCTGATCGAGAACATCCAGCGCGAAGACCTCAATCCGCTCGAAGAAGCCCAAGGCCTGCAACGCCTGGTGTCAGAGTTTGGGCTCACTCACGAAGCCGCCGCCCAGGCCGTGGGCCGGTCGCGCAGCGCGGCCAGCAACCTGCTGCGGCTGCTGAACCTGGCCGAGCCGGCGCAGCAGATGCTGATGGCGGGCGACATCGACATGGGGCATGCCCGGGCGCTGCTTTCGCTCGACCGCGGCACGCAGATCACCGCCGCCAATCAGATTGCCGCCAAGAAGATGTCGGTGCGCGAAGCCGAGGCGCTGGTGAAAAGGCTGGCGGCCGAGTTCACCCTCACGCCGTCTCGCCGCAGCAACGACGGCGAGAAGTCGCGCGACCTGCAGCGCGTGGAAGAGGAACTGGCCGACCTGCTGACCGCCGAGGTCGAGGTCCGCATCAAGAAGCGCAGCAAGCGCGGCGGCAAGGTGGAGGAGAGCGGCGAGCTGGCCATCCACTTCGGCTCCATCGAGGCGCTCAATGGACTGATCGAACGCATCCGCCGAACGGCCTAGGCGCGGAGGCGTCCAGTCGGACATTCGCGTGATTGATTCTTGCAATCTTTTACGCGTATCCTCGCCGCTGACGTTTCAACACCAGATCTCGATGAGAGGGAGTTCTCCATGAAGTTCAGGACCAAGTTTCCGGCCACCGCCGTGGCCGTGGGCGCGCTGCTGCTGACCGGTTGCGTGACCACCGACATGCAGATGGGCAGCCAGTCGGCCAAGACCATGGCCACGGGCAGCGCCGCGGGTTCCGCCACCGCCGGCGAGAGCAGCCAGCTCGAGCGCTGCGAATCGCCGCTCGGGACCGTTTCGCTGATCGAGAACGTGAATTCCGGCTGGTACACCATCCTCACCGGCGAATACCGCCTGCCGCCCACGGCCAATCTGCTGCGCCTCTTGGTGCAGCAGTCGAACTGCTTCGTGGTGGTCGAGCGCGGCGCGGCCGGCATGAACGCCATGACGCGCGAGCGCGCGCTCATGCAGTCGGGCGAGATGCGCGGCGGCAGCAACTTCGGCCGCGGCCAGATGGTGGCGTCCGACTACGGCCTGTCGCCCGAGATCGTGTTCAGCAACAGCGACGCGGGCGGGCTCGGCGGTGCACTGGGCGGCCTGGTGGGCGGCGGCCGGGGCCGCGCCCTGGCGGCCGTCGGCGGCAGCTTGCAGACCAAGGAAGCCAGCGCGCTCCTGACGCTCATCGACAACCGCTCGGGCGTGCAGGTGGCGGCTTCGGAAGGCAGCGCCTCCAAGACCGATTTCGGCGCCTTCGGCTCGGTGTTCGGCAGCCGCGCGGGCGGCGGCCTCGGCGGCTACACCAACACGGCGCAGGGCAAGGTGATTGCCGCGGCCTTCATGGATGCCTTCAACCAGATGGTGCGCTCGCTGCGCAGCTACAAGGCGCAGACGGTGCGCGGCCAGGGCCTGGGCGGCGGCGGCCGGCTCGGCGTGGATGGCGGCGCGGCACCTTCGCAGACCTACGTGCCGGCCGAGCAGCCGGCGCCCGCACGCCGCCGCAGGTAAGCAAGGCGTTCGACAAGAAAGCCCGGGGCTCTCGCGAGCCGCCGGGCTTTTTCATCCGCGTGCTTCCGAAGGGATCAGAGCGCGAAGATCTTTCCGGGGTTCATGATGTTCTTCGGATCGAGCGCGCGCTTGATCGTGCGCATCATGTCGATCGCACCCACGCCTGCTTCCGTCACCAGGAAGTCCATCTTGTGCAGCCCCACACCGTGCTCGCCGGTGCAGGTGCCCTCGAGCGCCAGCGCGCGGCTCACGAGCGAATGGTTCAGTTCCTCGGCCTTCACGCGCTCTTCGGGAATGTTCGGGTCGAGCAGGTAGCCGAAGTGGAAATTGCCGTCGCCCACGTGGCCGACCAGGAAGTAGGGGATGCCGCTGGCATCGGCCTCGGCCACGGAGTCGAGCAGGCAGTCGGCCAGGCGCGAGATGGGCACGCAGGTGTCGGTGGAGATCACGCGGCAGCCGGGGCGCGACTGCACGGCCGCAAAGTAGGCGTTGTGCCGCGCGGTCCACAGGCGCGTGCGCTCTTCGGGCGTGCTGGCCCATTCGAAGGCATTGCCGCCATGGCCGCTCGCGAGCTCCTGCACCGTCTCGGCCTGCTCCTTCACGCCGGCCGGCGAGCCGTGGAATTCCATCAGCAGCATCGGCTCTTCGCGCAGGTTGAGCTTGGCGTAGGTGTTGACCATGCGCACCGTGTTCACGTCGATCAGCTCCACGCGCGCGATCGGCACGCCGAGCTGGATGGTCTCGATGGTGGTGCGCACCGCGGCCTCGATGCTCGGGAACGAGCAGATCGCGGCCGACACCGCCTCGGGCAGCGGATAGATGCGCAGCGTGACTTCGGTGACCACGCCCAGCGTGCCTTCGCTGCCGACCATGAGGCGTGTGAGGTCGTAGCCGGCGGACGACTTCTTCGCGCGCGTGCCGGTGCGGATCACCTCGCCGCTGGCCGTGACCACCTCGAGCGCCAGCACGTTCTCGCGCATGGTGCCGTAGCGCACGGCGTTCGTGCCGCTCGCGCGCGTGGCGGTCATGCCGCCGATGGAGGCGTCTGCACCGGGGTCGATCGGGAAGAACAGGCCCGTGCTCTTGATTTCGTCGTTGAGCTGCTTGCGCGTGACACCAGGCTGCACCGTGACCGTGAGGTCGTCGGCATTCACCGAGAGCACGCGGTTCATGCGCGAGACGTCGATGCTGATGCCGCCCTGCACCGCCAGCAGGTGGCCTTCGAGCGACGAGCCCACGCCGAAGGGAATGACCGGCACGCTGTGTTCGCTTGCGAGCTTCACCGCATCGGCCACGTCCTGCGTGCTTTCGGCAAACACCACGGCCGAGGGGGGCGGCGCATCGAACGAGGACTCGTCGCGGCCATGCTGCGTGCGCACGGCCATGGCCGTGGAACAGTTGCCGCCGAAGCGCGCTTTCAGGCCCGCGATCAGGCTGTCGGGCACATCGCGCAGATGAAGCTCCGGCATCAGGTGCGAGGTTTGGGTCGGGGCGTTCATCGGGCGTCTCCTGGGTGAAATGGGGCGGGGCTCTGTTCGGCCATTTTACGGAGCGAGCACCATAATGCGCTTCGGAAAAAGCCATGAACCCCACGACCCTCGCAGCGCTCGCCGCATTCCCCTCGCAGCTCGAAGCCCACTATGCAGCCATTCCCGATGCCTTCCGGCATTGGGCGCCGCCCTCGTGGGAGGGTGTGCCCAGCGAGGCTTTCACGGCCATCGAGCAGCTCTGCCATGTGCGCGACATCGAGGTCGAGGGCTATCACCTGCGCTTTCGCCGCACGCTCGAGGAAAGCCATCCGACGCTGGCCTCGATCGACAGCGAACCGCTCGCCATCGCACGCGCCTATGGCACGGCCGACGCGGCAAAGGTGCTGGCTGAATTCCGCATCGCGCGTGCCCGGACCATGGAAATCGTCTCGAACCTGACGGAGGTGCAACTTGCGCGCACGGCCGTGTTCGAAGGCTATGGGCCGCTCACGATGCGCAGCCTTGTCCACTACCTCTGCAGCCACGACCAGCAGCATCTGGCGGGCCTGCAATGGCTGGCCGGCAAGATCGATGCGTCGAAGGCCGCGGTCGCCGCATAAACCAGGAGCAGCCACCATGGGCAACCGACTCTCGCAGATCGCCACCCGCACCGGCGACGACGGCACCACCGGCCTCGGCGACAACACCCGCGTGCCCAAGGACCATCTGCGCGTGCACGCGATGGGCGACGTGGACGAACTCAACTCGCAGATCGGCCTCTTGCTGTGCGAGCCCATGCCGGAGCCCGTGCGCGAGCTGCTGGTCGACGTGCAGCACCAGCTCTTCAACCTGGGCGGCGAGCTTTCGATGCCGGGCTACACGCTGCTGAAGGCCGACGCGCTGCTGCAGCTGGACAACGCGCTGGCCGAGCACAACGCCGCCTTGCCGCGCCTGGCCGAATTCATCCTGCCCGCGGGTACGCGCGCGGCCTCGCTCGCGCACGTGTGCCGCACGGTGGCGCGGCGGGCCGAGCGCGCCGTGGTGGCACTCGGTGCGACGGCCGAGCTCAACGATGCACTGCGCCAGTATCTCAACCGGCTCAGCGACCTGCTCTTCGTGCTCGCGCGCGTGCTCAACCGGATGAACGGCGGCGACGACGTCTACTGGAAGAGCGAACGCATGGCGCGCGCCGCAGCGGCGGATGCAGCCGAGCCCATCGACGAAGAAGGAAGCCCATCATGACAAAGAAGACGTTTGCCCATGCATTCACGCAGGCCGCGTGCGGCGCCGCGCTCCTGCTGCTGTCCACCGCCACCGTTCACGCGCAGAGCGCCGACAGTCCGCCCGCGGCGCAGCCCGCGCACACGCTCCAGCCGCCGCCGCGTGACAGCAAGGTCGTGAACAGCGTGCAGCGCGGCACCAACGCCGCCGGCCGCGGCATCGACCGCGCCGAGGACGCGACGCGGCGCGGCGTCAACAACGTTTCGGAAAAAGCCAGCCGGCCGGTGCGCAGGGTGGGGGAGTCCTTCGGACGCAAGCTCGCCCCGGGTTCGAGCGGCCGCACTGCGCCGCCGCCTGTGGGGCCGCAGGGTAACGCGCCTTGATGTGAGCGCTTGTTCAGGGCGCGCTCCCGCCGACGGGGTACGCGGCGAAGCGAATGTCCTCCGGCCTTCGGCCTCCCCCTTGATTTCGCTGCGCAAGGCACCCCATCGGCGGGAGCGTGATCAGAGCAGTCGTTGAGCAGCGGTACACCAGCGGCGTGCCCAGTGCACAGGGCATCGGGTGCTCCCCGCAGCGAAATCAAGGAGGAGGGGCGTAGCCCCGGGGACATTCGCGGAGGGGAGTACCCGGTGGCCTGTGCACGCGCCCCGAACAAAAACTCCGAAAAAAACCGCAACACACGAACCACCCGAAATGGCAAGAAACATAGAGATCAAGGCCCGCATCGACAGCGTGGAACGCGTGGCACTCATCGCCGCGAAGCTTGCCGATGCAGGCCCTGTCGAAATCGCGCAGGACGACACTTTCTTTTGCTGCGGCGACAGCGCCGACCGCCTCAAGCTGCGCACCTTCGCGCCCGACCGCGCCGAGCTGATCTTCTATCGCCGCGCCAACAGCAGCGGCCCGAAGGAATCGTTCTACCTGATCTCGCCCACCACCACGCCCGACGCGCTGCGCGAATCGCTCACGCTCGCCTGGGGCCAGGCCGGCCGCGTGCGCAAGCAGCGAAGGCTCTTCATCGTTGGCCGCACGCGCGTGCACCTCGACCGCGTGGAAGGCCTGGGCGAATTCCTCGAACTCGAGGTGGTGCTGAAAGAAGGCGAGCCCGCCGAGGCCGGCACGGCCGAAGCGCATGCGCTCATGGCGCAGCTGGGCATCGCGCCCGGCCAGCTCGTGCAGGGTGCCTACGTCGATCTGCTGCAGGCCGCCTGAGCCCCGCCGTCAGCGCCAGCCCGCGGCCTTGAGCTGGTCGGCGAGCTGCTGCGCAACGCGGGCATAGCCTTCGGCATTGGCATGGATGCGGTCGGAGCGCAGCGATGCGTCCGACAGCACGCTCGAATACACATTGGCCACGAGCAGCGCCTGCCCCGACTTCGCCACCTCCTCGTAGAACAGCGCATCGCTCAGTGAGCCGACAGCCGCGCGCATGGCGTCGGGCGAGGGCGTGGCCAGCAGCGCCACGTAGGGCGTGTGCGCGCGCGCCTGGCTGACGAGGGCCGCGAGGTTCTCGCGCGTGGCCGCTGGCGACACGCCGCGCAGCATGTCGTTGCCGCCGATGCCGATCAGGACCGCGTCATAGCTGCCGGCCGCCAGCAGCGGCGGCAGGCGCTCCAGCGCCCCGGCCGAGGTGTCGCCATTGAGGCCCGCGTTCTCGACCTGCCAGCCGGTGAGTTCGCCCAGCTTCACGGGCCAGGCGGCCTCGGGCGGCGCGCCGTAGCCGAAAGTCAGGCTGTCGCCCAGCGCGAGCACGCGGGCATCGGATTTCAACGCGGCGGCCGAGGGCTTGCGCTTGCCGCAGGCGGCCACAAGGGCGGCTGCGGGCACGCCGGCCAGCAGGTGGAGGAGATGTCGTCGCTTCATGCCGCGCGCGAGCTTAAACGCAACTGGCCAACCAGCTGCCGGAACCGATCGAAAAGCGGATCAGCCTTCGCTGGCCATCGCATGCGTCTTGCGCAGCTGCGCCTGCAGCTTCTTCCAGAGCGCCGGGCCTCCTTTTTCCAGCGCTGCTGCCGGCGCTGCGCTCTCGCGCGTGACCGGCTGGTGCTTGCGGCCCCAGATGCCGATCTGGGCCACCACCGGCAGCAGGTCGATGCCCATCGGCGTCAGGCTGTAGATGGCCTTCTGCCTGTGCGTGGGATCGGCAGCCTTGCTGAGCACGCCGTGCTCCACGAGCTTGCCCAGGCGCTCCGTGAGTATGTTCGAGGAGATGCCTTCTTCGGATTGCAACAGCTCCCTGAAATGGCGCTTGCCCGCAAACATCATGTCGCGAACGATGAGCAGGCTCCAGCGGTCGCCGAAGACCTCGAGCGAAAGATTGATCGGGCAGGGGGATCGCTGCTGGTTGGCCATGGCTCTAATGCTCTCTTTTCAAGACTGCTTGCATTTTCGCACCAGTAGATCGACACTTCAACCGGTTGCAAATCAAGAGCAGTGACCGGCATGTGCCGGCAAGGGAGAACCTCATGAGAAAGCTCGTGCTGCAAATGCAGATGTCGGTCGATGGCTGCGTTGCGGCTTCCAACTCCGGTCTCGACTGGCAGCTCTGGGGCTGGGGCGACCGATGGGGATGGGACGACGCGCTCAGGCAATACTTCAACGAAGTGTTCGAATCGGTCGACACCCTGCTGCTGAGCCGCAAGATCATCGAGGAGGGCTATCTCGATCACTGGGGCCGCGCCGCCAGGAATTTTCCGGCCAATCCGCACTACGCCTTCGCCCGCAAGGTGGTCGATGCGCAGAAGGTCGTGCTCACCGACAAGCGGAAGAGCTCGCGCTGGCCGCGCACCGTCATTGCGAGCGCAGGCATGGTTCCTGAGGTGAATGCACTCAAGCAGCAGCCGGGCAACAGGAACATCCTCTGTATCGGCGGCGTTGGCTTCGCGTCGGCGCTTGTTGCGCACGGGCTGGTCGACGAATTCCAGTTCTTCGTGAACCCGACGGCCGTCGGTGGCGGGCGCTCGGTGTTCCACGACCAGCGCAACGGCCACAAGTTGCGACTGCTGGGCTCGAAGGCCTATGAATGCGGTGTGGTGGTCAATCGCTATGCCCCCGATTGAAGGACAACGCGCCGCCCCGATACCAGCACTTACCTGATTTCACCTGACCGCGACCTGATGGGGGCAAGGCAGACACAAGCGCCGCTGACAATGGACTCGTCATCAACACGAAGGAGTTCCAGATGATCATCAAGTCAAAGAGCATGGCCGTCGCTGCTGCGGCGCTCGCGATGTGCATGGCAGCGGGAAGTGCCTTCGCACAGGACCGAGGCCACGATCGCGATCATGACCGCGGCAACGATCGAGGCAATGGCCGCTACGAACAGCAGGACCGCCGGTTCGACCGGCACGACGACCGCCGCGGCGATCGCTACGGGCGCCAGGACTATCGGCCGGGCCGCCAGTTCGATCGCGCCGGCTACCCCCAGCCGCACGCGGAGTGGCGTCGCGGCGGGCGCGTGCCCCATGAATACCGCGGCCGCAACTACGTGGTGAACGATTGGCGCGCCTACCGCCTGCAGCAGCCGCCGCGCGGCTACCAGTGGGTGGGTGTGGGCGGCGACTACGTGCTCGCGGCCATTGCCACCGGCGTGATCGCGCAGATCATCGTGGGCAGCCAGTAAAGAGCCTTGCGCGCAGGCCGTAGCCTGCGCCAAGCTTCATCAAGACCGCCGCAGCTTCCTGCGGCGGTCTTTTTTGCTTTTGAAAGGAGCGAAGCCTCTCAGGCGGCTACGGTGGGCAGCGACTGGGCGCAGACGTTGCGCCCGGTGATGGTGAGCCGCAGGCCGCCGCCGTGCCATTCGAGCCAGTTCAGGCTCACGTAGGCCTCGATGTCGCTGTCGTCGATGCGGTCCGCCTGGCGGCTCTGCAGCAACTCCACCGTGGCGGGCAATGCCCGCCTCAGCCGCTCGCGCCGTTCGGCGGCGTCGGCGGCCTTCAGGGCGGCCCTTGTTTTCTGTTGCTGCTGCGGGGTCGATGCCATTGCTGATCCGTTCCGGGAAGCCAAGGAATTAACCCGAATGTACGCTCCCTGTGTGAAGCAGCGCGCATCTTTTTAAAACCTGTTGCCGGAGGCGCCGAATACGTTGCGCGCGCACTAGATTTCGTAGTGCGATCCCTTCGCTTCATCGCCCAGAGCCTTTTCGACGACCGCGCGCGTCAAGGTGGGTGCGAACGACTCGATGAAGGCATGGACGTACTTGCGCAGGTAGTTGCCGCGCCGCACCGCGAGCTTGGTCATGTTGATGCCGAAGAGCCGGCCCGCATCGAGCGCGCGCAGCTGCGTGTCGCGCTCCGTCTCGTAGGCCACGCCGGCCACGATGCCCACGCCCATGCCCAGCTGCACGTAGGTCTTGATCACGTCGGCGTCCATCGCGGCCAGCACGATGTTGGGCGCGAGCCCGCGCTGTGCAAAGGCCTCGTCGATGCGCGAGCGCCCGGTGAAGCCGGTGTCGTAGGTGATGAGCGGATGGCGCGTGAGGGCCTCCAGCGTCAGCGGCGCATCGAGCAGTACATGGCCCGGCGGCACGATCACCGAATGCGTCCAGCGGTAGCAGGGCAGGGCCACCAGCTGGGGATAGTCGCCCAGCGCCTCCGTCGCGATGCCCACGTCGGCCTCGCCGTCGATCAGCATCTGCGCGATCTGCTTGGGCGAGCCCTGGTGCAGGTGCAGCTTCACGTTGGGAAACTGCGCGCGGAATTCCTGCACCGCCACCGGCATCGCGTAGCGCGCCTGCGAATGCGTGGCCGCCACCGAGAGCAGGCCGCTTTGCTGCGCCACGAACTCCTGCCCGGCATGGCGCAGGTTGCTGCTCTCCATCAGCATGCGCTCGATGATCGGCAGCACGTGGCCGCCCGGCTCGGTGAGCCCGGTGAGCCGCTTGCCGGCGCGCACGAACAGTTCGATGCCGAGCTCTTCCTCCAGCTCGCGGATCTGCCGGCTCACGCCCGGCTGGGAGGTGTGGAGGGTATGGGCGACTTCGGTCAGGTTGAAGCCGCAACGAACGGCCTCGCGTACCGAGCGCAGTTGTTGGAAGTTCATCTGGCGCGGAAGAAGATCGGGAAGAGAAGACACGGGCCCGCGGCGGGCCGAGCGGCGATTCTCGGCACAAGTGCTTATGCGGGGAACGATGCGTTTGTTGGTTCCACATGAGCAAAACATCTGTGCCGGCCACCTGTCGCCGTGACTGCGAGCGAATTTGCAATTTCGCACGACTGTGCTAAAGTTGCCCGCATGGACGCCAAGACCCAGAAAAGCGAACTCACCCGCGCCGCCATCGTCGGCGCGGCGATGGACCTTGCACTGGCCGAGGGCCTGGAGGCCATCACGCTGCAGGCCGTGGCCAGCCGCCTGGCGCTCTCCAAGAGCGGCGTGTTCTCGCGCGTGGGCTCGCGCGAGGCGCTGCAGAAGGCGGTGATCGAGGAATACGGCCGCCGCTTCCTGGCCGACGTGTTCGTGCCGGCCATGCAGAAGCCCAAGGGCCTTGCGCGGCTCGACGACATCGTCGGGCGCTGGATTGCCCGCACCCGCGACATCGAGGCCGAAACCGGCTGCATCTACATGGCGGGCGCCTTCGAATACGACGACCGCGAAGGCGAGCTGCGCGACCTGCTGTTCGGCGAGATCACGCGCTGGCGCGCCGCGCTGCGCCGCACGGTGCTCCAGGCGGTGGAAACCGGCGAGCTGCGGCCCGACACCGACCCGGCGCAGCTGGTCAGCGAATTGAACGGCCTCGTCATGGGCCTGCTGCACGACGCGCGCTTCCTGCGCGAACCCCAAGCCGCCGATCGCGCCACGCAGACCTGGCAGCGGCTTCTTTCGAGCTACCGCGCCTGAGCCACGGCACAGGCCATTTCGTTCCGTCTTTCTTTGTCTTAATTTCGCACGATCGTGCGATAAAAGGAGAAGCACCATGCTGATCATTGCCCTCTGCCTTGTCGTCTACCTGGGCGCCATCGGCGCCGAAACCGCCCGCACCGCGCTGCGCAGCCTGCCGCGCAGCAACGAGGACTGGGTCTGGTACTGAACGCCGGAGCCCACGGAATGACGAGCACCACCACCTCCGCGGCCACGCATGCCGCCCAGTCCAACTACTACCGCCCGGGCCGCCTGATGCGCGCCTTGCGCTTCGGCCTGACCGCCTCGCAGCGCCTGTGGCCCGCGCTGGGCGTGCGCGCTGCCTACCGCGTGTTCGGCACGCCGCTGCCGCCCAAGTGGCTCTACCGCGGCCAGGGGCCCGGTGCCGGCTGGCGGCGCGAGGCCTGGGCTTTCGAAAACGCCGGCCTCGGCCTCTATCACCTGGCTGCGCAGGACTCCGGGGCGGAATCGGCGCCCATCGTGCTGCTGGTGCACGGCTGGGGCGGGCATGCGGGGCAGATGCTGGCGCTCGCGCAGGCGCTGGCCGATGCGGGCCTGCGGCCGGTGCTGCTCGAACTGCCGGCCCATGGCCGCAGCGCGGGCACGATGAGCAACTCGCCGCAGTTCGCACGCGCCATCGCGTACGTGGTTGCCAGGCTGGCGGCCGACGGCCATGCGCTGCGCGCGGTGGCCGCCCATTCGCTGGGCGCCAACGGGCTGGCGCTGGCGGCCGCGCAGGGCCTCGGCGCCGAACGGCTGGTGCTGCTTGCGCCGCCAGCGTCGCCGCGCGAGTACACGCGCTACTTCGCGCACACCTTCGGTCTCAGCGAGGCGACGCGCCTGGCCATGCAGCGGCGGTTCGAGGCGCGCGAAGGTGTCCTGATGGCGCAACTGGAGCCGGTGGCCGTCGGTCCGCGCATCGCGCAGCCGACGCTGATCGTGCATGACCGCGACGACCGCGTGAACCGCTTTGCCGACGCCGAGGCCTACAGGGACGCGATCAAGGGGGCGCGGCTGGTGGCCACGCAAGGGCTGGGGCACCGCCGCATCCTCAAGGAGGAGGACGTGGTCCGCCAGGTGGTGCGCTTCGTGGCGCAGCCCTGAGCGGCGGACGGGCAATGCCGCCCGCCCGCGCGTTCTTTCTTTTTTTTCAGCGCGCCGGCGAAGGTGCCGGGTCGGGCAGCTCGATCTTGATGTCGAGCACTTCGAGGTCGTCCTGTTTTTCCAGGTGAACCTTGATGTCATCGGCATTGATCTTCACGTACTTGGAGATCACCGCCATCAGCTCGCGCTGCAGGTCGGGCAGGTAGTCGGGGCGCTTCTTGCCGCTGAGGCTGGACCGCTCGTGCGCGAGGATGATCTGCAGCCGCTCCTTGGCGACGCTGGCCGTCTTCTTCTTTTCGCCGAGCAGGAACGAGAAAAAGGACATGGCCTACTTGCCTCCGAAAATTCGCTTGAAGAAGCCCGGCTTTTCGGCGTCGACGAAGCGCATCGGGCGGTCTTCGCCCAGGAAGCGCGCCACCACGTCGCTGTAGGCCTTGGCCACGTCGGTATCCTTGTCGTGGATCGCGGGCACGCCCTGGTTGGAGG